>Ga0257153_1000022_pt1 | contig 13537 bp, 10 predicted proteins | sample DW10A_FD_185988 | JGI IMG/M metagenome (GOLD analysis project Ga0257153, IMG submission 185988) | Soil microbial communities from H.J. Andrews Experimental Forest, Oregon, United States - DW-10-A | ecosystem: Environmental > Terrestrial > Soil > Temperate forest > Bulk soil | place: USA: Oregon... | reverse complement strand
TTGCTGCCCCGTCTATTTCTATGCAATGCAAGTACAACGATTGGGAACACTTGTAGGGGACAGAGACAGATCATGCCGGCCGATTCCTATGTAGTAGCAATTGCGGTTGGCGACCATTACCGTCAGAGACGGGCGGAACAGGGCAGCAGCAACCAGAACCCCATCGCGAGGGGCTCCTTGGCAGCGCAAGGCAACCGCATTGACGATACGACTTTGATCCGGGAGGCGCAGCAGGGCAACCGCGCAGCCTTCGAGGTATTGGTGCGTCACTACGATCACTCTGTGCTGCGCCTGGCGCTGCACCTGACGGGATCGGAATCTGACGCTCAAGACATTTATCAGGAAGCCTTCCTCAAGGCTTACAAGAATCTGGGCAGTTTCCGATTTGAATGTTCTTTCTACACTTGGATCTACCGGATCGTTACTAACCTCTGCCTGGATCACCTGCGAAAACGGAATGTGCGTAAGGAAGATGCTCCGGTGGCAATGGACGCATCTGGTGAGGAGTACAGCCGGCTGGAGCAATTTCCGGACGGGCGCTCAGGGGCGAACCCGGAACGCGATCTGATGCGGCGCGAGTTGGGACGAAAGATCGGAACGGCATTGACGAAACTGACGCCTCGCGAGCGGATGGTATTCGAATTGAAACACTACCACGGGTTGAAGCTGCGAACCGTTGGTGAAATGTTGAATACGACGGAAGAGACGGCGAAGAATACGTTGTTTCGCGCGACGCAGAAGCTGCGCACAGCGCTGGCGGAGATGCGATGAAATTGCAGGGGATACGAAGATGAAATGTGAATGGGTACGGCAGAACATTCTTTTCTACGTTTACAACGAGCTCGAGGATGATGCTCGTTATGAGGTCGAACAACACCTCGGGCGCTGCCCGCAGTGCGCCACTGAGTTGAAGGCCGCACGCAAGTTCCACGCTACCCTCTCTGAAATGCCGGTGGCGGAGCCAACACCGAACCTGCTGACGGCTTCGCGCATGCGGTTGCAGGAAGAACTGGAGACGGCGCAGCAGGGAGGAATATGGCAGCGGCTGATTTTTGAGCCCGCAAACTGGCTGCGGCAAATACGGATGTCGCCATCGCTAGCAGCCTTAATTTTCATCATTGGATTTGGCGGGGGCATTGGCGCTACTTACAACGTTCTTTCGGGGCGCGGCGCGGATGTTGTTGCGCGAGGAACGAGCAGTGATATACCCGCTCAGGCGCTGGAGTCTTCCGCGATTGCAGGCATCCGCTCTGTCACGCAGCAGCCGGGATCAAATCAGGTAAGCATTAAGTACGACACAGTTTCGACTCAGGAAGCGCAGGGATCGTTGAACGATCAGCGCATCCAGCAGTTGCTTTTGTATGCCGCGCGCAACAATTACAACTCGGGAGTGCGAATGGATTCGGTGGATCTGCTCACCCAGTCGCCAGACGATTCGCGCGTGCGCGAAGCGTTGATGTATGCACTGCAGAACGACACCAATCCGGGTGTGCGTTTGAAGGCGCTGGATGGGCTGAGTGGTTTTGTGCGGCAGGACCCGCTGGTGCGGGACAGAGTGTTGCTGGCATTGATCAACGACACGAACTCCGGGGTTCGCATGCAAGCCTTGCATTTAGTGGAACCGATGAAAGCGGACAGCAATGTGCGGTCAGTACTGACCAGGCTGGCGCAGGCGGATCAGAATGTCTCGATCCGCTCGCAGGCGCGAACCATGCTGGCGCAGATGCCAGAGATGGATTAATGAACGATCGTTGATTGCAGCATGCGATGAGGATTGTGCTGAGAAGAGTGATGAGGAGAGAACTCAATTGAATCATGCGATGAAACTGGCCGGCGTTGCTGTTGTGCTGGTCGCGCTGGCATCTCACGCCCTTTGCCAGGAAGCTCGCTTATATCGTGACGGAACGAGTTGGGTCCAGGAGACGACTGGGAACCTGGGCGCGGCCAAGAACCTCCGAGTTAGGCTGGCGGCGGGTTCGGCAAAGGTCCAGGGAGGCTCACAGGCAGGGATCACTTACATCATTCATCGTCGCGCCTATGCCTCTTCAGAGCAGGATGCCCGCCGTGAATTTGAGTCTTACAGGATCAGCGCGTCCATGAAGGGCGATACGGCATGGATCGTTGCAGAATCGCGGGGTGGCAAGAGTTCCAGGTGCGCCGATGATTTCGTTATCAACGTGCCGCGCAACCTTAACTCCGTCAAAATCGAGACTGGTGGAGGCAATGTCAACACAATCGGGGTTGCCGGGCGCGTCGAGATCCAGAGTGGGGGTGGAAATCTCCATCTCGACGATATCGATGGAGAGGTGGTTGCGGAGACCGGCGGGGGCACGATTGAGGTAGGCACTGTCGCAGGCGATGTGAATCTGCGAACGGGCGGCGGAAATATTAAGATTGCGTCCGCCAAGGGCGACATCAAGGCGGAGAGCGGCGGAGGAAGTGTCATCGTTCTCTCCGGGTTGCAGGGCGCGGTGCTGGAGACGGGCGGGGGCAGCATTCGAGTGGAGAAATGCTCCGGTCCGGTAAAGGCCACGACGGGTGGCGGAAGCATCGATCTCGGTGACATTGGCGGGTCAGCGCAAATCGAGACGGGCGCTGGAAGTATTCGACTTGCTTCCGCAAAGGGACGCGTGCAGGCGCAGACGGGCGGCGGCAGCATCCAACTGGACGGAGCGACATCGGTGCAGGCGGAAACTTCCGCGGGCGGGATCGTAGTGAAATTACTCTCCTCGGCTGGTGTGCATAACAATTCCACCCTCGAAACTTCGGCGGGCGACATTACTGTTTACCTGGCCCAGGATCTGGCGATTTCCATTCGCGCCCAGATCGAGATCGCCAATGGCCACATGATCCACAGTGATTTTTCGGATATTCACATTTCGAGTGAAGGCGGACCGTGGGAAAAAACTGTCACGGCGGAAGGTCAACTGAATGGCGGCGGTCCAGTGCTGAAGGTCCGGACCAATTCTGGCAACGTCAGCTTCCGGCGCATCAGCCACTAGCCACAGATAGTGGAGCTAGGCGTACCTCGGCGAGTTTATCTTGGGCGAAGTCGGCGTTAGCCGGGCGGGGACGCCCGGCGCTCCATTAAGGAAATTCGACGGGAATAGGTTGAGTTGAGAGGGATCAGAGTTGGGAGGATCGGCGTTAGGAGGATCTATGATCAATCGCTTCTTGCTGACCGTGCTCCTTCTTGCTTGGAGCGTTTTGTCCTTTTCGAGCGCGCAACCGGGAGAATCAAACTATTCAGGGTCGAGCTCAGGACCGAGTTATGACCGCAGCGGCGAATCCTGGGACTGGAACTCAGACGAGGGTGGCGGGGAGTCGTCATATCTCGGAGTCGATATCGCCGACGTGTCCGCCGAAAGGCTCAGCGAACTGAAGCTTAAGGAAGAGCACGGAGCAGAGGTGACGATGGTCGATCAGGATGCTCCAGCGGGAAAGGCCGGCCTCCACGAGCATGACGTGATCGTAAGCGTGAACGGTACAGCGGTAGAAAGTGCCGCCCAATTGCGGCGGATGATCAAAGAGACGCCACCTGGCCGCGTAGTGAATCTCGGCATCAGCCGCGATGGTCAGCCGCTTAGCATCAAGGTACAACTCGCCGACCGGCACAAATCTATGGCGTGGGAGCCGAAGATTCATCCCGAGATGCCGAAGGTGCAAATCCCGAACATGCCAGATTTCGACCTGCCCGTCTCAGTGGTCATTGTTCATTCTTCGGCGCGCAGCGGATTGATGGTAGAAAACATGACTCCGCAACTGGGAGAGTTCTTTGGAGTCAAGGGCGGTAATGGAGTACTGGTGCGGTCGGTGGAAAAAGGAAGTCGCGGCGATAAAGCAGGCTTCCGTGCCGGGGACGTAATCGTCAAAGTCAATAATCAGGCGGTGCACGATTCCTCTGATTTTACGCACGCCTTGCGTTCATCGCAGAGCAGTTCGGCAGTCGTAATGGTGATTCGAGATAAGAAAGAACAGAAATTGACGCTGCCTCTCCCCGAGAAAAAAGATTCCGGAAGTTTGCTGGAAGACAGCTTTGAGATTCCCGATTTTTCTGCTGAGACGCAAGACGCGCTCAATCGCGTCCGCGAGGAGGTTGCACGCTTGAGTCCCGCAATTAGGGAGACCGTCCACGCGGAAGCGGAAAAAGTGCAGCAGGAAGCGACACGCTGCCGTGACGCGCAGAAGAGGCTGCAAGACCCGCAGCAGAAGATGCAAGACAGAGAACTGCAGATGCAGAAGCAGCAGCAGAGATTGCGGCAGGAGTTGTCTGGAAAGTGGATCTCAATCTGACTTCGTCAGCCGGAGAGTCAGACGGATTACTAACACTTTGTAACCAGCGACAGGTTACGAAGGTCACATCGCCGATGGGAATGGAAATGGCGTTTTATACGGCGAATGACCAGATTCCATGATGAAACTACCCGCTGGTTATCTGTTGCGGTGGCGAAAATCCCGATAAGCTGTTGCCGCAATGGCTTTCCGCTCCCTATTGTTCTCAAAGAGTGTCGAGACGAATACCGCCATCACGGCGGCGTGCAAGAATGCGGGAATTCGAGTCGAAGTTCGTTCTGACATCTTTACCGCCATCGACCAGGCGAAGGCCCGAACGTTTTCTTGCCTGATTGTTGACTGGGCAGACCAGCCGGAAGCCACCTTTCTTTTGAAGCGCGCGCGCGAGTCTGGGTCGAGCCGCGATACCGTATCCGTTGCCATCGTTGACCACGATCCCACGGCAGGGGAAATGCAGGACAACCGCCTAGATTTTTTAATCTATCGCCCTATTTCCGCGGAAGACGCCAATGCGGTTTTCGCGAAGGCGTGCGAGAAGATGCAGCCATCTGGTGGTGACGATGACGAAATGTTGTCCGCCGAGCGCGACAGCAGCGAAGTGGCGAATTCAGCTTCTGCTGAACCTGACGTATCCAATCATTCTGCGGCGCAAGAGCCCGGCGGTTTCTTCGAACTAGATGCAGCGATGGTCCATGACGCCGGCGATGCTACCTCCTCGGAACACGAAGCTGAACCGCGGGAGCGAAGGGGGAGTTTCGGGCTCCGTGCAGCATGCGTAGTGCTGCTATTGCTTATGGGCTTTTGCGTTTGGAGATCGCGTGACGCCGGCGCACATCTGTCCCAATCTTCGCAGGAGAAATTTCGCAGTTTACGGGATTCAGTCATCGCACTTTTTTCGCGTCCAACACCGAAGTTAGCTACTACTTCCTTGGCGATCGACCCAAAAGTGGATACTGACCTTGGCAAAGAACAGAATTCGAATGTCCCGACTACTGCGCTTGGACTGGTAGCAGCCACGTCCACGCTGACGGACGCCCCAATGCCTCTGCCCAAGGCTTCGGACTTTCCGCTGCCCACACCGGTGTTCGAGCATCCGGTAGTGGCGCCGGTCCGAGTGCAGCGCGCAGCGATTCCGGAGAGCATGCGAAACTCTCCGCCAATTGCGCCTCCGCTTGTGGTTACGGTGAATCCCGCGCAAATGATGCCCATATCAATTGCGCAGTCGCAGCCTTCGCTTCAACAGACAAGCGAGCCTGTGGTACTGAGTGAAGACGTGGAACGTTCGCTTCTCATACACACCGTGAATCCGATATATCCGTCCGAAGCCGTGCCGCAGAAATTGCATGGGTCGGTGGTCCTGCAGGCGATGATTGGGCGCGACGGAACAGTAGTAGATTTGAAAATTGTTCGCGGATACTTTGTCCTGAGCAAGGCGGCGATCGCCGCCGTCAAGCAGTGGCAGTTTCAGCCCTACACGATCAATGGCCACGCGGCGTCGACCCAAACTGTAATCACCGTCAACTTTACGTTTCCGCCCGGATAGCGCATCACGGTCTTTGGGACTGGCTGAACAGCCATCACGTCTAGTGCTCGTGCCCTTCATGTTCTCCAGATGGAGGCGCAACGCCGCTCGTTTTCTTCCAATACTCCTGCACCGCAGGCGGCAGTTTCCCGACGCGAGTTAGAAACGCCGTAACCTTCCAAATATCAGAATCGGAGAGCGCTTTATCCCAGGCAGGCATTCCGGTATAGCGAACGCCATTGCGAATCACATAGGAAACATGCCACTCCGCGTCATCGGGTGGGTGCAGAATAAGATTCGGAGGCGGTGGATAAAAAGACTTTTCCAAGGCCGATGGCTGGCGGTCAAGGTCACCGTGACACAGTGCGCAATTCATGGTGTAGATTTTCAATCCGCCAATAAGATTCTCATCGGTTGGAGGCACGGGATCATTCAACCGTGGAGCGTGCCGCTCGACGGAATTATCGAGCGCGCTCATGGCAATGTGGCTTTCTATCGGAGGCGGGGCGACATTGGCTCGGGTCGGCAAAAAGCCGAGGAGCGCGAAGCCAATCCCGCCGAACACGAGAATCAGCAGGGTGATAACAATTCCTAGAATAAAATTACGCATTTCAGGGCCCTCTATCCTTCAACAACCTCGTTGCTGCTTCTGCTCTATTTCTATAACAACGAGGGTAGCGCATCCTGCGGCAGAATGCATGGGATGGCTCGCATACAAGCGCGACCGAAAAGTTCGAATGAGAATGAGGCTCAGTAAGCGTGCAATCGACGAGCCTCACGCACCACATCGGAAACTTTGGGCAGAAAAAATTCCTCTTGCGGCGGAGAAAACGGAACGGGAGTATCGAGGGCCGTTAGCCGCACAATGGGGCCATCGAGATCGTCAAATGCTTCTTCATTTATGATCGCGGAAATTTCTCCCGCCAGTCCGCCTGTACGCGCGTGTTCGTGCAGAATGATGACCTTGTTGGTCTTCTTTACGGTCTCCGCAATCGCGTCGCGGTCCAGCGGCGAGACCGTGCGCAGGTCGAGAATTTCAAGCTCAATCCCTTCCTTACTAAGAATCTCCGCAGCCTCTAGCGCAACATAAAGCATCGCGGCGTAAGTAATTACGCTGAGGTGACCGCCCTCGCGCGCTACGCGCGCTTTCCCCAGAGGAACCACATAGTCATCGTCCGGAATATCTTCCTTGATTCGCCGATAGAGATATTTATGTTCGAAAAAAATCACCGGATTATGATCGCGGATCGCCGCTTTGATCAGCCCCTTCGCATCACGGGCGGTTGCTGGACAAACAACCTTCAGACCGGGCGAGTGCACGAACCACATCTCTGGATTTTGCGAGTGGAATGGGCCACCGTGAACATTTCCGCCGCTCGGCCCGCGCAGCACCAGCGGAGCGGGCGCTCCCCAACGGTAGTGGGACTTCGCGACCATGTTGACGATCTGGTTGAAAGCGCAGCCGATGAAATCCATGAACTGGAACTCGGCCACGGGACGCAATCCGGTGAGAGCCGCACCAAACGCTGCGCCTACAATGGCCGATTCCGCCAACGGCGTGTCAATCACGCGCTCGGGTCCGAAGCGGTCGATTAAGCCGTCGGTGACTTTGAACGCTCCGCCGTAGATGCCTATATCCTCGCCGAGGCAAAAGACGCTTGGATCGCGTTCCATCTCTTCCCAAATTCCCTGGCGGATGGCTTCGAGGTAGGTGGTTAGGGGCATTCGGATCAGTTCTCAGTTCTTAGTTCCCGGTTCTCAGTGAGGGCGGACCCTCCCCCTCCCCCCGATTTCTGCTAAAGTATTGGTTTTGAAGGAGTTAATCGCAAAGTATTCAAAACAAAGAAGTTATTGTAAGCTTCTTGGGGAAGCATCCCTTTAGAATCATTGGGTTAGCCTGGATCCAATCGCCAAAGTATTGGTTTTAAATGACTTATATGTAAAGTATTGATAAGGTTGGAGTTGTTGACAGTCCTCGCTGAGCGCAAACGCCCATGCTCTAGAAATCGCGGAATTGTGGGAATACGATCGCTCAAAATCTGATTTCAAAGAACTTAGTGTTTGAACGCGGCTACGGCCACACTGGGCTATAGGCTAACCCCTATTTTAACAGCGGTGTCAACTGGGATTTTGGTTGCTCCAGAAGTCTACTGTCGCGGCGGTGAACGACTAGCGCGCCCGGCCAAGCGGAGCTTGGACGGGGTACATGCTCAGGCTGGAGTCCCCACGCTCTGAGAGCAGCATCCAAACCCGGGAATAGGCAGGACGTTTTCCTTAATGGCCCCGGCAGGGTTGATACATGCCGGGAAGGTCCCGTTCACGCGCGTGCCCGGAGCATCGAATGTCGTGAAGGTGCCGTCGCGAATCTTCACAATGAAAAAACCCTTCCGCGCGGCTGCCGTGGAATCCCACCCTTCAACAAACGAAGGGTGGGGCGCCCGGCTACTGGGTAACAGTCAACTTGCTGGTTGCTCTAGTAAGCAATAGAATCACGCTTCCACGACGCATTGTGCTACGCGTAACGCCGGCCATAAGCGTCGAGCCGGAGTTATCTGATCGAAAAACTTTTTCGGTTCGAGTGGGCATTTGCGGACGCCGATTCCAAGTGAGGATCCCATCCGAGCAGAGATGCATCTTTCGTCCCTAGACACGGTAGTTCAGCCTCTAAAATTTCGCGTCCCGCGTGCTGAGCGACTCGTTCTGCCGATATTTTTACTCTTCGCCTACGTCGTACAATGCGTTTGGTTTGCGCGAACGCAATCGTTTACGTTCGACGAGCCCCAGCACATCACCACCGGATTACATAATTGGCGGTTCGACCGCTTTGACCTTGTGCTTGAGCATCCACCCCTGGGGCATCTGCTTCCGACCCTCCCGATTGCTTTCGGGAATTGGGAAATCACTTTGGCCGATCCCCCAAAAAAAGGCATCCTGGGCACCGGAATAACCGATCCCATTGAGCTGGCAACGCGGGTTCGGTTGGTTAACGTCGCGCTCGGCGTTTTCTTAGGCGTTGTTCTTTGGTTCGTTACGCGCAACATCTTCTCAGAGGGCGCAGCGAATCTAGTTCTGACCTTGTTCGCCTTTTCCCCGTCTCTGATCGCTAATTTCACGCTCGTCACGACCGATGGCGTCACAACCCTAATGATCTTTCTGGCCGCCGTCCAACTTGTCCGGTGGAGAACGGATCGTTCGTTACGCGCAACGTTGCTTCTTGGAATGATTCTCGGTTTCCTACTTTTGGCCAAGCTGTCGACGCCACCAGTGTTTTGCCTGGCTTTGGCGTTGATCTTGGTGCTCAAACCTGATGGTTGGGAGTGGTCGCCGAGGCGCTGGAACTGGCACCCCGTGTTCGTTGCATTCGGTCTGGCTTTATTTGTGCTCTGGGGAGGATATTTTTTTCATGTCTCGCACTTGAAAATCGGTGATGGCCGTGTCGAAATGACGTTCCCAAATCGTCCGACTTTCGCGAAAGACAATGTTGGCCGCATTGTCGGCTTCATGCGCCGACCACTCCAACATCATTTGACCTTGCTGATACCGGCTGGCGAATATTTCGAGGGGATCGCCGTTCTTGTCGTTCACAATCAGGGCGGTCACAAGACTTTTCTTCTGGGCCAGTCGGCTGAGACGCAAAGACTGTGGTTTCAACCCGCCCTGGCCCTCCTGAAATGGCCGCCAGTTGTCCTTTTGCTGTTCTTTTTCGGGTTGTTTCTTCTAGTAACGCGAAAGGTGCGCCCGAAAACTGACCTGGTTGTCTTGTTCTTGTTCCCAGCAAGTTTCTTTTTCTTCCAGATGGTAATGTCGAGGATCTCCACCGGAGAGCGTCATTTCCTCCCGGTGTATCCATTTGTGCTTTTGATTTGCGGCGCTACATGGGAGTATGCGCGCACTCGATCCGAGCAATTTGAGGGGCCGTCCTCGGGACCAAATCGACCTCTGGCTTGGCTGCTGGTGCTTGCGGTTTTTTTGAATGCGGCGGACGTGCTACGTTATGCCCCTGGCTACCTGTCATATTGCAATGTCCTAATTCCGAACCGCAAAAGCTATGAATACTTCAGCGACAGTAATCTCGATTGGGGTCAGGGACTCATTGCATTGCGGCAATATGAGGAGCAACACCCCGGCGAACAGATTTGGCTGGCATATTTTGGGAGCGTTGATCCTGCGGTTTATGGTATCCGGGCAAGGAGCCTTAATGAGGGCCAAAAAGTATCTGGCACCGTGGTCGTTGGGGGAACGAATCTGGCAGGCGAGTACCTAACGAATCCAAATGGATATCGGTGGGTAACAAAATACCCGCTGAAAACGATTTTGGATCACTGCATGTTCGTATATACCGTGCCGTCAGATGCGAATCTCACTGACCGGTAAGAGGCATTAACTTGCGAAAAGCAAGGCTCCTACGCGACGTTTCCTCCCGCTCAACCTTGCTGTTGCGCCCGAGATTGACTTTCACGGGATTCTCCGGGTTGAAATTGGACAGCCCGTTGGTGGACTTTATTCCACACTCCCCTATCGAGTTTAAGAGATCTTCTTGCGAGCAACCTTTTCTATTTTAGCCTTGAAAGCAGGGCGAACGGGCTGCCGAATTTTGGAGCACGAAAGGCTTCTTGTAGACGCCTGTATAAAGTTCGCCATCAACGCGATACGTATAGTAGACCTCAGCGACATCGCATCCATACCCAGTCGATCAGCAATCAGACGCAGTCACGGTCACCTTCGGGACAGGCCAACTGCGGCTCCTCGCGATTCTTATCAGAAGCCCCGTCAGGCTAGACATCACCCGACCCATCAGCCGAGGCAAATCGCTTACAATTCCTCTTCCATGAATGTTGCGGTTCGATCTTTTGCGAAGATTAATTTCGGGCTTTATATTGGCGCGGCTCGCGCTGATGGGTTCCATGATCTGCGCACTGTTTATCGGACGATCGCTTTGCATGATGTTATTCGCTTGAGCGTCGGGCGGGGCATTGGGATTGAAATTGTCTGCGACGATTCGCGGGTTCCTCTTGATTCTTCTAATACGTGCTACCGCGTTGCGGAGCTTGTGCTGAAGGAGTTGGACGTAAAAAGCAGAGTCACGGTTGAGATCGAGAAACGGCTGCCGGTGCAGGGCGGACTGGGAGCGGCTTCTTCGAATGGCGTGTCTACGATGATTGGGCTGGAGCGAGCTCTGAAGACGAAACTTTCGCCAGCGGTACGGTTGAGAATTGCGGCGGAAGTTGGATCTGATCTGCCTTTGTTTCTGGTGGGCGGGACGGTGCTGGGGGTGGGGCGGGGTGAGGAAGTCTATCCGCTGCCAGATTTGCCTCCGTTGCCTATCGTAATTGTTACGCCGGAGGTGGGAGTTTCTACGGCTCAGGCGTTCGCGGATTGGGATGCGCTTGTCCAGAGTGGGGCCGAGCTGCGCTCGGCTGCGCGGACGGGTGCGGACGCCCGTCGCTCAATTGATAGATTGACGCGGTTTGGTGGCTCCGATAGACTGTTTGAGGTTGGCTGTCTGCTTTCTTCTTGGCTGACTGATTTAAATAATAGTGGTTCACCCAACACCGGTGCTTCCGCAAGAGGCGGGAGCCGGGCCGGAAAATTGCTTTCCGACCTTGTCCGTACCGGGATTGAAAACGACTTCGAAAAGGTCGTCTTTCCTCAATATCCCGAATTGCGCGACATAAAAGGTGCGCTGGAGCGCGCGGGCGCGAAATATGCCTCGCTCTCTGGATCAGGGTCGACCCTGTATGGGGTTTTCCGGTCGCACGCGGATGCCGCGAAGGCGGCTCGCCGTCTGCAGAGGCAGGGCGTGCGGGCAGTGGCGACCAGTACGTTGACGCGCCAGAATTATTGGAAGAAGATTCGTGATTGATTTTCGATTGTTGAAAAACAGTTGTTGAACGAGAGTTGTTGAACGACAATTGAAGTGTGGTTGTTCTGGGCTTCGCGATGCGCTTACGCGAGTGGCCGGTGGATGCAGTAGGGGTCCTTCGCTTCGCTCAGGATGACAGGCGCGAAAGAATAGTCAATCAACGTTTTTTACTGGGCCGTCGACTAATGGTAGGTCAAGTGCCTTTGGAGCACTTTGTCTAGGTTCGAATCCTAGCGGCCCAGCCAGATCAACCAGTTCTCAGTTTCCGGGTCTCAGTTCTCAGTAGAGCACCGGAGCCCAATTCTGAGAATTGATAACCGGGAACTGAGAACCGAAACCTATGGCCACAGTTGCAACCACAACCGTTGAGAAGACCGTAGAAAAGACGACGTCCGAGAAACCGACCGCGGAAAAAAAGCCGATCACGGACGAAAAAACGGAACGTAAACCACAACGCGCCCGGGTCGACGACAGGTTCAAAGTTTTCTGTGGAACCGCCAACGAAGCGCTTTGTGAGGATGTCTGCAACTTTCTTGGCCTGACGCGCGGCCAGGCTCTGGTCACGCGCTTCAAGGACGGCGAAGCGTACGTGCAGATCCAGGAGAACGTGCGCGGGGCTGATGTGTTCGTGATGCAGCCTACTTGTCAACCGGTGGACATGCATCTGATGGAATTGCTGTTGATGATGGACGCGCTGAAGAGGGCGTCGGCGCGGCGAATTACGGCGGTGATTCCTTATTACGGTTATGCGCGCCAGGATCGCAAAGACAAGCCGCGTGTGCCGATATCGTCGAAGCTGGTGGCTGACCTGCTGACGACCGCGGGCGCCGATCGGGCGTTGGTTGTTGATTTGCACGCGCCGCAGTTGCAGGGCTTTTTTAATATTCCGGTGGATCATCTGTTCGCTTCGCCGGTGTTGGTTGACTACTTCAAGAAACTGGAGTTGCCGAATCTGACCGTGGTTTCGCCGGATGCGGGCGGGGTGGAACGGGCGCGCTTCTTCGCGAAGAAGATGGATGCCGCGCTGGCGATCGTCGATAAACGGCGAGTTGAAATGAACGTGGCGGAAGTGATGAACGTGATTGGCGAGGTCGATGGCCGAACTTGTCTCATCATCGACGATCTCATCGACACGGCCGGAACGCTGGTCAAAGTGGCGCAGGCTCTGGTTGGGAATGGCGCGACCGCGGTATACGCGTGTTGTACTCATCCGGTTCTTTCGGGGGCTGCGGTGGAAAATCTTTTAAACTCGCCGATCACCGAGGTGGTTGTAACCGACACCATCCCGCTGAGCGAAGCGGCAAAGCAGACGTCGAAGATCAAGGTGCGTTCGATCGCGGGGCTTATTGGACGGGCGATTCAGTCGATCCATGAAGAGACGTCGGTCAGCAGACTTTTTATTTAGATTGGCGCGGCGAAGAATTGCGGCTTCACAGCTTGCAGTTCACGGCCCTAACGGACGGGAAAATTAGTTAGAAGGACGGAACGGAATTATGGCAACAGCAACGGATATCAGCATTTTGGAAGCTCAAAAGCGCGAACCGGGAACTAAGAATGCAGCACGGCGCGTTCGCGTCGCGGGAAAAATACCCGCGGTTATTTATGGCGCGGGCAAAGAAGCGTCTTCGGTCGCGGTCGATCCGCGGCAGGTGTTGCGCATCCTCAAGTCGGAGAGCGGGCACAACACGATTTTCGATCTCGCGCTCGATAGCGATCGGGTGAAGGCGATGATCGTGGACTGGCAGTTCGAGCCCATCAAGGGAACTCTGCTGCACGTTGATCTGCAGCGTATCGCTATGGACCAGCGGCTCACGGTCACGGTTCCGGTCGTGCTGAAAGGCGAAGCGGCCGGTGTAAAG
>Ga0257153_1000021_pt1 | contig 13783 bp, 9 predicted proteins | sample DW10A_FD_185988 | JGI IMG/M metagenome (GOLD analysis project Ga0257153, IMG submission 185988) | Soil microbial communities from H.J. Andrews Experimental Forest, Oregon, United States - DW-10-A | ecosystem: Environmental > Terrestrial > Soil > Temperate forest > Bulk soil | place: USA: Oregon... | reverse complement strand
CGTCAGGCCGGCAGAACCATGGCGACAGCGGCTGATCCGCTCGCTGCTGTACGGGCGCAACGTCGACCGCGCCGTGAAGGCGCGCGTCCGCGTCGGATTTGCGATGGTGGCGTTCCTGGCGATCTATGCGGTGATCGGCGGACGGCTGATCATGTTCGCCGTCGGCGGCGACAACCACGGCGCGCGCCGGACCGCGGCGCAGGACGCGATCGCGACCGCGCGGCCGGATATCGTCGATCGCAACGGCGAGGTGCTGGCCACCGACGTCAAGGCGCCCAGCCTGTTCGGCGAGCCGCGCCGGATCATCGACAAGGATGAGGCGATCGAGCTTCTGACCGCGACGCTGCCGGATCTCGACACCGGCGAAGTGCGCGACCGCCTGTCGTCGAAAAAAGGTTTTGTTTGGCTGAAGCGTGAAATCACGCCGCTGCAGCAGCAGGAGATTCACCGGCTCGGCATTCCCGGCATCGGCTTCCTGCGCGAGAACAAGCGGGTTTACCCCACCGGCAACGAAGTCGCGCATCTGATCGGCCTGGTCAACATCGACAACCAGGGCATCGCCGGGATGGAGAAATGGCTCGACAACAACGGCCTCGCCGATCTGCATCGCGCCGGCTTCGCGACCGACCGTCTGCAGCGGCCGGTGGAATTGTCGGTCGACCTGCGCGTCGAGCACGCGCTGCGCGATGAACTGCTCAAGGCCAAGGAGAAATACAAGGCCAGGGCGGCCTCCGGCCTCGTCTCCAACGTCAAGACCGGCGAGATCGTGGCGATGGTGTCGCTGCCCGACTTCGATCCGAATAATCCGCGCGAAGCCCACGATCCCGACCGCATCAACCGGCTCACCACCGGCGTCTACGAGATGGGCTCGACCTTCAAGGCGCTGACGCTGGCGATGGCGCTCGACTCCGGCAAGGCCAGTCTCGGCACCATGTTCGATGCCCGCGGCGCGCTGCATTACGGCAAATTCGCCATTCACGACACGCACCCGCTGGGCCGCTCGATCTCGCTGTCGGAAGTCTTCACCTTCTCCTCGAATGTCGGCGCGGCGAGGATCGCGCTGGCGCAGGGCGTCGAGGCACACAAGGCATTTCTGCGCAAGATGGGGCAGCTCGATCGGCTGCGCACCGAACTGCCCGAAAGCGCTTCGCCGATCGTGCCGAAGCGCTGGAGCGAGCTCAACACCATCACCATCGCCTTCGGTCACGGGCTTTCGGTGGCGCCGCTGCAGGCGGTGATGGGCATCAACGCGGTCATGAATGGCGGCTATCTGATCCCGCCGACTTTCCTCAAGCGGTCCGAAGAGGAAGCCAGGGCGCTTTCGAAGAAAGTGATCAAGTCGGAGACCAGCGAGAAAATGCGCTATCTGATGCGGCTCAATGCCGAGATCGGAACCGCCAAGCAGGCCGACGTGAAGGGCTATTATATCGGCGGCAAGACCGGCACCTCGGAAAAGGTGGTCAACGGGCGCTATTCCAAGAAGCAGGTGCTGAACTCGTTTACAGCGATCGTTCCGGCCGACAATCCGCAATTCCAGGTGCTGGTGATGCTGGACGAGCCGAAAGCCCTGCCCGAAACTCACGGTTTCATTACCTCCGGCTGGAACGCGGTGCCGACCGGTGGCAAGGTGATCGCCCGCATTGCGCCGCTGCTCGGGATCGAGCCGCGCTTCGATTTGCCGCCGTCCGACCGCCTTATTCTTGCGGCATCGAGGTCAACCCAGTAAGGCGTAGCTTGAGTGCCGCCGATTTCAGGTTCCTGCATCAGTTGCTGCGAGCTCGTATTGATGAAACTTCGCGACCTGTTCAGCGATGACGCCATGATCGATCCGCAGGCGGAAGCGGTTGCGGTCACCGGCCTCGCCGTGGACAGCCGCGCGGTGAAGCCCGGCGACCTGTTCTTCGCGCTCGCCGGCCACAAGACCGATGGCGCGCGCTTCATCGATGCTGCGGTTTTCTCCGGCGCGGTCGCGGTGGCGGCCGATCAACCGCCGCAAGGCGGCAGCCGGGTGCCGTTCGTCGTCACCCCCAATCCGCGCCGCGCGCTGGCGCTCGCCGCAGCGAAATTTTATCCGCGACAGCCCGAAACCATCGCGGCTGTAACCGGAACCAGCGGCAAGACCTCGGTCGCGGCCTTTACGCGCCAGATCTGGCAGCGTCTCGGTCACGCCTCGGCCAGCATCGGCACCATCGGGCTGGTGTCGCCGAAACGCACACTCTACGGATCGCTGACCACGCCGGATCCGATTGCGCTGCATCGGCAGCTCGACGAAATCGCGCGCGACGGCGTTACGCATCTCGCCTTCGAGGCGTCGTCGCACGGGCTCGATCAGTTTCGGCTGGATGGCGTGCGCATCCGTGCCGCCGGCTTCACCAACCTGTCGCGCGATCACCTGGATTACCATCCGGACATTCTGCATTATCTTGCCGCCAAGCTGCGGCTGTTCCGCGATCTCATAGCGGCCGATGGCGCGGCGGTGATATCCGTCGACCATGATTGTTCGCAGGCCGTCATGGATGCGGCGCGTGCGAGAAACTTGCGGATCGTCGCGGTCGGCCGCAAGGGCGACGGCGCAGGCGAGGGCATTCGCCTGGTCGAGGCTGATATCGACGGCTTTGCGCAGAAGCTTGTGCTGGAACATCGCGGGCGCAAACATGCCGTCCGGCTGCCGCTGGTCGGCGAATTCCAGATCGAAAACGCGCTGGTCTCCGCAGGCCTCGCGATCGGCACCGGCAGCGCCCCGGATCAAGTGTTCGAATCCCTCCAGCATCTCGAAGGCGCAAAAGGCCGGCTGGAGCGGGTGGGCGAGCGCAACGGCGCGCCGATCTTCGTCGATTACGCCCACAAGCCCGACGCGCTGGCCAAGGCGCTGCAGGCGTTGCGGCCTTACGCCAAACGCAAGCTCGTCGTGGTGTTCGGCGCCGGCGGCGACCGCGATCCCGGCAAGCGTCCCTTGATGGGTGCGATCGCCGCCGAGAACGCCGACAGCGTCATCGTCACCGACGACAATCCGCGCAGCGAGAATCCGGATGCGATCCGCGCGGCGATCCTGAGCGCCGCGAAGAGCGCAAAGGAAATCGGCGACCGCACGGAAGCGATCAGGACGGCGATTGCCGGCCTGCAGCCGGGCGATGCGCTGTTGATTGCCGGCAAGGGCCACGAGACCGGACAGATCATCGGCGACCGCACCCTGCCGTTCAGCGATCACGATGCGGTTGCGGCCGCGCTCGCGCCGAGGGTCGCATGAGCGCGGCGCCGTTATGGACTTCTGCCGCGATGGCGGAAGCGATGCGCGCGTCGATCAACGGCGCGTTGCCGGACGCGGTCACCGGACTTTCCATCGACAGCCGCACCGTCGCGCCGGGAGAAGCTTATTTTGCCATCAAGGGCGAGGTCCATGACGGGCATGATTTCGTCGCCGCGGCCTTGAAGGCGGGCGCTGCGCTGGCGGTGATCGAAACCGCCCAACGGGAAAAATTCGCGCCGGATGCGCCGCTATTGGCGGTGGAGGACGTGCTCGCCGGTCTCGTCGATCTCGCCCGCGCCGCGCGCACGCGTCTGCAGGCGCAGGTGATCGCGGTCACCGGCTCGGTCGGCAAGACCTCGACCAAGGAGGCGCTGCGCCGCGTGCTCGGCGCGCAGGGCGAGACTCACGCCTCGGCCGCATCCTTCAACAATCACTGGGGCGTGCCGCTGTCGCTGGCGCGATGCCCGGCGACGGCGCGGTTTGCGATCTTCGAGATCGGCATGAACCATGCCGGCGAAATCGAGCCGCTGGTCAAAATGGTCCGGCCGCACGTCGCCGTCATCACCACCGTCGAGCCGGTACATCTGGAATTCTTTGCCGGCATCGCCGCGATTGCCGACGCCAAGGCGGAAATCTTTGCCGGCGTCGAGCCCGGCGGCGCGGCGGTACTCAACCGCGACAACTCGCAATTTGCCCGGCTGCAGCGGCGCGCCAGCAAGCTCGGCATCTCCCGTATCGTTTCGTTCGGCGCTGACGAGAAATCCGACGCGCGGCTGCTCGATGTATCGCTGCACGCCGCGTGCTCGGCCGTGCACGCCAATATCCTCGGCCACGACGTGACCTACAAACTCGGCATGCCCGGCCGGCATATGGCGATGAACTCGCTGGCGGTGCTCGCTGCGGCCTCGCTGGTCGGCGCCGATCTCGCGCGCGCGGCGCTGGCGCTGTCGCAGATCGAGCCGGCGGCGGGCCGTGGCGTCCGCCGCGCGCTCGAAGTCGCCAATGGCGAAGCCTCGCTGATCGATGAAAGCTATAATGCCAATCCGGCGTCGATGGCGGCGGCGCTGCAGGTACTCGGCCGCGCCACGGTCGGCCCGCACGGCCGGCGCATCGCAATGCTCGGCGATATGCTCGAGCTCGGCCCGACCAGCGCCGCACTGCATCGCGGGCTCAACGAGGCCATCAAGGCCAATCACATCGATCTGGTGTATTGCTGCGGTCCGCTGATGCGAAACTTGTGGGACGCTCTTTCCCCGGGTAAACGGGGCGGCTATGCCGAGAGCGCGGCTGCGCTGGAAGCGCAGGCCGTCGCTGCGATTCGCGCCGGCGACGCGATCATGATCAAGGGATCGCTCGGCTCGAAGATGAAAACCATTGTCAACGCGCTCGAAAAGCGCTTCCCCGGCAAAGCCGCGCACGACGAAGCCGCGGTACAGGCGGATTGAATGTTTTACTGGCTGATTGAGCTTTCCAACACCGTTCCCGGCATGGGCGTGTTCCGCACGTTCTTGAACGTGTTCCGCTACATCACCTTTCGCACCGGCGGGGCGATGGTGACCGGCGCGTTGTTCGTTTTCCTGTTCGGTCCCTGGATCATCGACCACCTGCGGCTTCGCCAGGGCAAGGGCCAGCCGATCCGCAGCGACGGCCCGCAATCGCACCTCGTCACCAAGATCGGCACGCCGACCATGGGCGGGCTGATGATCCTTTCCGGACTGGTGGTCTCGACGGTGCTGTGGGCCAATCCGCTCAATCCCTATGTCTGGATCGTGCTCGCGGTCACGCTCGGCTTCGGCTTCGTCGGCTTCTACGACGACTACCTGAAGGTGACAAAACAGAGCCATAGCGGGTTCGCCGGCCGCATCCGGCTCGCGATCGAAGCGGTGATCGCGCTGGTTGCGTGCTATGCGCTGGTCCGGCTCGGACGCGTGCCGTTCTCGACCTCGCTGGTGCTTCCGTTCTTCAAGGACGTGGCGCTGAATTTCGGCTGGTTCTTCGTGATCTTCGGCGCGTTCATCATGGTTGGCGCCGGCAACGCGGTCAACTTGACTGACGGTCTCGACGGGCTTGCCATCGTGCCGGTCATGATCGCGGCGGCGAGCTTTGGCATGATCGCCTATCTCACCGGCAACGCGGTGTTCTCGGATTACCTGCAGATCAATTACGTCGCCGGCACCGGTGAACTGGCGGTGCTGTGCGGCGCGGTGCTCGGCGCGGGGCTGGGATTCCTGTGGTTCAACGCGCCGCCGGCGTCGATCTTCATGGGCGATACCGGCTCGCTCGCGCTCGGCGGCATGCTCGGCTCGATCGCGGTCGCGGTCAAACACGAGATCGTGCTGGCCGTGATCGGCGGCCTGTTCGCGCTGGAAGCGGTCTCGGTGATCGTGCAGGTGGTGTCGTTCAAGCTCACCGGCAAGCGCGTGTTCCGGATGGCGCCGCTGCATCATCATTTCGAACAGAAGGGCTGGACCGAACCGCAGATCGTGATCCGGTTCTGGATCATCTCGGTGATGCTGGCGCTGGCCGGCCTCTCCACCCTGAAGCTGCGGTGATGGTGTTGTATCCTTTCCGTCGTCATTCCGGGGCGTGCGAAGCACGAACCCGGAATCTCGAGATTCCGGATAACCGCGGAGCCTGTCATCGGGCCGCGCCTTGCGCGGACCCGTTGGCGGTTTCCGGAATGACGTGCTGATCATGATCCCCGTCACCTCCTTCGCCGGCAAGACGGTTGCGGTGTTCGGCCTCGGCGGCTCGGGCCTTGCGAGCTGTCACGCGCTCAGGGCCGGCGGCGCGGAGGTGATCGCCAGCGACGACAGCGCGGAAAAACTCACCGAGGCCGCGCAAGCGGGATTCATCACCGCGGATCTGCGAAAGGTCCCGTGGACGAATTTCGCAGCCCTGGTGCTGACACCGGGCGCGCCGCTCACCCACCCCAGTCCGCACTGGACCGTGCTGGCCGCGCAACAGGCCGGCGTCGAGGTGATCGGCGACATCGAACTGTTTTGCCGCGAACGCCGCCGTCACGCCCCGGATGCGCCGTTCGTCGCCATCACCGGCACCAACGGCAAATCGACCACCACGGCGCTGATCGCGCATCTGATGCGCTTCGCCGGCTACGACACCCAGATGGGCGGCAATATCGGCACCGCGATCCTGTCGCTCGAGCCGCCGCGGACCGGGCGGGTCCACGTCATCGAGATGTCGTCGTATCAAATCGATCTGTCGCCGTCGCTCGATCCGTCCGTCGGCATCCTGCTCAATGTCAGCGAGGACCACATCGATCGCCACGGCACGCTCGCGCACTATGCGGCCGTGAAGGAGCGCCTAGTCGCCGGCGTGCAGCCGCAGGGCACCGCGATCGTCGGCGTCGACGACGGCTGGAGCCGCAACACCGCCGACCGGATCGAACAGGCCGGCCGGCACGTGGTGCGGGTCTCGGTGAAAAATCCGCTGCCGGACGGCGTCTATGTCGAGCGCGAAATCATCTGGCGCGCCTCGGGCGGCGCGCGGAGCGAGATCGCGCGGATCGGCGGCATCGGTTCCTTGCGCGGGCTGCACAACGCGCAGAATGCGGCTTGCGCGGCCGCCTGCGCGCTGGCGATCGGCGTCAGTACCGAGACCCTGCAAAACGGCCTGCGCAGCTTTCCCGGTCTCGCGCACCGCATGGAGCAGGTCGGCCGCCGCGGCAACGTGCTGTTCGTCAACGATTCCAAAGGCACCAATGCCGACGCGGCGGCGCATGCGCTGTCGTCCTTTGCCGATATTTTCTGGATCGCCGGCGGCAAGCCGAAGCTCGGCGGCATCACCGGCCTGAGCGGGTATTTTCCGCGCATCCGAAAGGCCTATCTGATCGGGGAAGCCGCAAAGGAGTTTGCCGCAACGCTCGAGGGCAAGGTGACCTACGAGATCAGCGAGACACTCGATGTCGCCGTAGCCAGTTCCGCACGCGATGCCGAAGCCTCCGGGCTTTCCGACCCGGTGGTGCTGTTGTCCCCGGCCTGCGCCTCGTTCGACCAGTACCGCAATTTCGAAATCCGCGGCGCGAAATTCCGCGACCTCGTCACCGCGCTGCCCGGCGTCAAGCCAGTGGTGTGAGCGCCCCGTCATGGCCGGGCTCGTCCCGGCCATCCACGTCTTTAAACTTTGAAACAGCAAAGACGTAGATGCCCGGCGTCGCAGACAAGTTTACGCAGTCTGCGCAAAGCAGACTGCTATGGCCGGGTATGACGAGCGGAGAGGCGCCGCCCATCTCATTCAAAACATTTCCAATTCATTAACTCTTCGGAAACCATCATGGGCGACCAATGGGCCGACCTCTGCCATCTGGGGACGGCCATGATCTCCCGTGAACAACGCACCCCCTTCAGCGAATGGTGGTGGACGGTTGATCGCCCGCTGCTGGCGGCGATCATCGCGCTGATGCTGGGCGGCATCATCCTTTCGCTGGCGGCGAGTCCGCCGGTAGCGACCCGGATCGGGCTCGACCCGTTTCACTTCTTCAACCGCCACGTGTTGTTTCTGTTGCCTGCCTTCATCGTGCTGATCGGGGTCTCGTTCCTGTCGCCGCGGCAAATTCGCCGTACCGCGCTGATCGTGCTTGCGCTCTCAATCGCGCTGATCGTGGCAACGCTATTGTTCGGCCCCGAGGTCAAGGGCTCGCGCCGCTGGATTACCCTGATCGGCGTCAACATCCAGGCTTCCGAATCCGCCAAGCCGGCCTTTGTGGTGATGGCGGCGTGGCTGTTCGCGGAATCGGCGCGGCGGCCGGAAATGCCCGCGACCTCGATCGCGCTGGCGCTGTTGATGACGCTGGTGTCGCTGCTGGTGATGGAACCCGATTTCGGCCAGACCATGCTGATCCTGATGGTGTGGGGCGCGCTGTTCTTCATCGCCGGCATGCGGATGATCTGGGTGCTGGGGCTCGCGGGCGCCGCGACCGCCGGGCTGTTCGGCGCATACCTTTTCGTGCCGCATGTCGCAGGGCGCATCAAGCGCTTCATGAACCCGGCGTCGGGAGACACGTTTCAGGTCGATACCGCGATGGAAGCCTTTGCCAATGGCGGCTGGTTCGGGCTCGGGCCGGGCGAGGGCATCGCCAAGCGCAGCCTGCCCGACAGCCATACCGACTTCGTATTCGCGGTGGCGGCGGAGGAATTCGGCATCATCCTGTGCCTCGCGCTGCTCGCGCTGTTTGCCTTCGTCGTGATCCGCGCGCTGTCGCGGGCCTACGCCACTGAAGACATGTTCGCGCGGTTCGCCGCGTCGGGGCTGGCCATCCTGTTCGGTGTGCAGGCCGCAATCAACATGTCGGTCAATCTGCAGCTGATCCCCGCCAAGGGCATGACGCTGCCGTTCATCTCCTATGGCGGCTCCTCGATCATCTCGCTGGCTTACGGCGTCGGCATGATGCTGGCTCTGACACGGCAGCGGCCGCGCACCGAGATGGAATCGATCGGCGACGCCAACGCGGCGCGCAGCTACGCTTGACCTCACGGCGAAGACGCGCTTTTCGTCATCGCGAGGAATGAAATGACGAAGCCATCCGGTTGCTTGCGAAGATTGCCCCGATGACCGCTGCGCCCCTGATTCTCCTGGCCGCCGGCGGCACCGGCGGTCACCTGTTTCCCGCCGAGGCGCTCGGCATCGAACTGATCAGACGCGGCTTGCGCGTGCGCCTCGCCACCGATTCTCGGGCGCTGCGCTATGGCGGATTGTTCGCAAGCGAGATGATCGACGTGGTGCCGAGCGAGACCGTGCGCGGCCGCGCGCCCTGGTCGCTGGCCTATACCGGCGTGATGCTCGCCGCCGGCATCGCCGTGTCGCTCAACCTGATGCGCCGGTTGAAGCCTGCGGCCGTGGTCGGCTTCGGCGGCTATCCGACGCTGCCGCCGCTGTTGGCCGCGCGGCTGTCCGGCGTGCCCGGCATCGTGCACGAAGCCAATGCGGTGCTCGGCCGCGCCAACCGTTTTCTGTCAAACCGCGTCAGCGCGATCGCGACCTCGCTGCCGGGTGTGCTCGATCGCGACCCCGCGCTGTCAGGGAAAACCACCACCGTCGGCACCCCGATGCGTCCGGCGATCCTTGCTGCCGCCGCAGTGAAATTTGTGTCCCCGGCACCGACCGGGCAATTGCGGGTGCTGGTGGTCGGCGGCAGCCAGGGCGCGCGCGTGATGGCCGATATCGTCCCCGACGCGATCGAGCGGCTGGAGCCGGCGCTGTGGAACAGATTGATCCTCATCCAGCAGGTACGCGAAGAAGACATGGCGCGCGTCCGCGCGGTCTATGACCGGCTCAACATCAACGCCGAGCTGGCGCCGTTCTTCAGCGATTTGCCGGTGCGGCTGGCGTCGAGCCATCTCGTGGTCTCGCGATCCGGCGCCGGCACCGTGGCCGAGCTCGCCGCCATCGGCCGCCCGTCGATCCTGGTGCCGCTGCCCGGTTCGATCGACCAGGATCAGTTCGCCAATGCCGGCATCCTGGCGCAGGCGAATGGCGCGCTTCGGATTCCGCAAGCGGATTTTACGCCCGACCGGCTGGCCGTGGAAATCTCCGCGCTGGCCGCGGAACCTGAGCGGCTCACCGCCATGGCCGCCGCCGCTCGCAGCGTCGGAAGGCTGGATGCCGCCGAGCGGCTGGCCGATCTGGTGATGAAGGTGGCAGGAATTTGACGTCCGGTATTGACGGAAAAAACCCCTTGTCATGCGCCGCGAAAGCGGGGCATCCAGTACTCTGCGCAGCTGATTTTGTTCCAGGGCTTCGCGGTTACTGGATCGTCCGCCTTCGCGGACGATGACGGCGCAAGGAACCAACCATGAGACTGCCGCGCGAGATCGGACCTATTCACTTCGTCGGGATCGGCGGCATCGGCATGAGCGGCATCGCCGAGGTATTGTGCAATCTCGGCTATACCGTGCAGGGCTCGGATGCTTCCGAGAGCGCCAATGTCAGCCGCCTGCGCGACAAGGGCATCCCCATCACCGTCGGCCACAGGTCAGAAAACGTCGCCGGCGCCGATGTGCTGGTGGTGTCGACCGCGATCAAGCGCGACAATCCCGAACTGATGGCGGCACGCGCGCAGCGCATTCCAGTGGTGCGCCGCGCCGAAATGCTGGCCGAGCTGATGCGGCTGAAGAGCTGCGTCGCGATCGCGGGCACCCATGGCAAGACCACCACGACCTCGATGGTCGCGGCGCTGCTCGATGCCGGCGATCTCGATCCCACCGTGATCAACGGCGGCATCATCAATGCCTATGGCACCAACGCCCGGCTCGGCGCCGGCGACTGGATGGTGGTGGAGGCCGACGAGAGCGACGGCACCTTCCTGAAGCTGCCGGCCGATGTCGCCATCGTCACCAATGTCGATCCCGAGCATCTCGATCATTTCAAGACCTTCGATGCCGTGCAGGATGCGTTCCGCAGTTTTGTCGAGAACGTGCCGTTCTACGGCTTCGCGGTGATGTGCATCGACCATCCCGTAGTGCAGACCATCGTCGGCAAGATCGAGGATCGCCGCATCATCACCTACGGCGAAAACCCGCAGGCCGACGCGCGGCTCATCGATCTCACTCCAAACGGCGGCGGTTCCAGCTTCAAGGTCGCGTTTCGCGATCGCAAGACCGATGCCGCGCATGAGATCGCCGATCTCGTTTTGCCGATGCCGGGACGCCACAACGCGCTCAACGCCACGGCCGCGATCGCGGTTGCGCACGAACTTCGCCTTTCCGACGACACCATCCGAAAGGCGCTGGCAAGTTTCGGCGGCGTGCGGCGGCGCTTCACCAAAACCGGCGAATATAACGGCGTCACCATTATCGATGACTACGGCCATCATCCGGTTGAAATCGCGGCGGTGCTGAGAGCGGCTCGGGAATCCACCAACGGCAAGATCATTGCCGTGGTGCAGCCGCATCGCTTCACCCGGCTGCAATCGCTGTTCGAGGAATTTTGTACCTGTTTCAACGACGCCGACGCGGTCGTGGTCGCTGACGTCTATCCGGCGGGGGAGACGCCGATCGAGGGCATCGACCGCGATCATTTCGTCCTCGGCCTGCGCGCGCATGGCCACCGCGAGGTGATTCCGCTGGAGAAATCCGCCGATCTCGCAGGCGTGGTGCGCGAGGTCGCCGGCCGCGGCGATTTCGTCGTCTGCCTCGGCGCCGGCAGCATCACCCAATGGGCCTACGCGCTGCCCGGCGAATTGAAGGCGCTGGGGTAGCGGTGGCGGCCTTCCCCGACATCACGCCCGATCTCAAAACCGCGATGCCGGAGTTGCGCGGACGGCTGTTGGCGAACCAGTCGCTCTCCGAGCTGACCTGGTTTCGGGTCGGCGGTCCGGCGCAGGTGCTGTTCACGCCATCCGATGAAGACGACCTTGCTTACTTCCTCGCCCATCTGCCGCGCGAGCTTCCGCTTTATGTCGTCGGCGTCGGCTCCAACCTGATCGTGCGCGATGGCGGCATGCCCGGCGTGGTGATCAGGCTCAGTCCGCGCGGCTTCGGCGAGACCAGCGCCGATGGCGATATCGTCAGCGCCGGCGCCGCGGCGCTTGACAAGCGCGTGGCCGAAACCGCCGCGGCGGCCCATGTCGGCGGGCTGGAATTCTTCTTCGGCATTCCCGGCACCATCGGCGGCGCGCTGCGCATGAACGCCGGCGCCAACGGGGCCGAGACCAGGGACGTCCTCGTCGAGGCCACCGGAATCGGCCGCGACGGCAGCAAGCATAAGTTCACAAATGCCGATATGAAATTCGTCTATCGCAACAGCGGTGTCGACGCCTCCGTCATCTTTACCTCGGCGCGATTTCGCGGGCGGATCGCCGCGCCGGATGTCATTCGCGCACGGATGGAGGAAGTGCAAAACCACCGCGAGACGGCGCAGCCGATCCGCGAAAAGACCGGCGGCTCGACCTTCAAGAATCCGCCGGGAAACAGCGCCTGGAAGCTGATCGATGCGGCCGGCTGCAGGGGCCTGCGCGTCGGCGGCGCGCAGGTGTCGGAAATGCACTGCAATTTCCTGATCAACACCGGTCACGCCACCGGTCAAGATATCGAAAACCTGGGCGAGGCCGTTCGCGCGCGGGTGAAAGAGAATTCCGGAATTGAGCTACACTGGGAAATCAAAAGGATTGGCATTCCAGCGTAATCGTCATTCCGGGGCGCTCGCAAAGCGAGCGAACCCGGAATCTCGAAATGGTATAGAGCGGAGATTCCGGGTCTGCGTCCTTCGGCACATCCCGGAAAGACGAAAGAAGTAATTCAGCGGAAAGAAATGATGCGAATTACCATCCTCTTCGGAGGCACGAACAAGGAGCGTCTTGTCTCGGTGGCGAGTGCCCAGGGGCTGCATCGGGCGTTGCCGGAAGCCGATCTGTGGTTCTGGCACGTTGCGGACACCGTGCATGACGTCCCGTCGAAAAAATTGCTCAATCATGCGCGGCCGTTCGAGGATGAATTCAGGCCCGACGATCGCGGCGTCGGGCTCGAGCAGGCGCTCGATCGGGCAAAGGCCGAGGATCGTCTGCTGGTGCTTGGCCTGCATGGCGGCCGGGCAGAAGATGGCGAATTGCAGCTGATGTGCGAAATGCGCAGCATTCCCTTCACCGGATCCGGTTCGGCATCGTCGTATCTCGCCTTCGACAAGGTGGCCGCGAAGCGCTTTGTGGCGCTTGCGGGGGTGACGGCGACGGTCGACATTGCAGTTGAGGATATCGAGGGGGCGTTCGCCGAATACGGCAAACTGATCGCCAAACCAGTGCGCGACGGATCGAGCTACGGCCTGATCTTCGTCAATGCGCAGCAGGACCTCGTCGCCGTCCGCAACGCCGCCAAGCGGGAAGAATATCTGATCGAGCCGTTCATCGCGGGCGTGGAAGCGACCTGCGGCGTGCTGGAGCAATCCGACGGCAGGGTCTTTTCACTGCCGCCGATCGAGATCGTTCCGGCCGACGGCGGGTTCGACTACACGGCCAAATATCTGCTCAAATCGACCCAGGAGATTTGCCCCGGCCGTTTTGCACCCGCCATCAGCGCGCAGATCATGGATCAGGCCCTGAAAGCGCACCGGGCCTTGTCATGCACGGGCTATTCCCGCACCGATTTCATCGTTTCGCAAAAGGGCCCGGTCTACCTCGAAACCAATACCTTGCCGGGGCTGACCAAGGCCTCGCTCTATCCGAAGGCGCTGAAGGCTCAGGGCATCGAGTTCGCCGATTTCCTGCACGACCAGATCGCACTGGCGGCTAAACGCGCGCAGAAGTAGTGCCGCTTACGCGACCTTCGGCGGTTGTTGAAGCAGCGGGCCGAGCAGGGTCGGGTTCGTTCATCGGTAAAACTTTACGATTTCGTGGCAAAGTACTCACAAGGCGGATCAAAACACATCCAGCCTGGACCGATTTTACCCTTTGTTTACCAGGAAGTCCGAAGGTTAACGCTGGCGGCGCATGTGGCGCTCGGCTGCCGGGGCGTGAGCTGTTGCGGATTTCCGCTTCGACGACCGCATCGAGGGAACAGGCCTCTTCTGCATTGAGGTCGACAACCC
>Ga0257153_1000020_pt1 | contig 13874 bp, 12 predicted proteins | sample DW10A_FD_185988 | JGI IMG/M metagenome (GOLD analysis project Ga0257153, IMG submission 185988) | Soil microbial communities from H.J. Andrews Experimental Forest, Oregon, United States - DW-10-A | ecosystem: Environmental > Terrestrial > Soil > Temperate forest > Bulk soil | place: USA: Oregon... | reverse complement strand
CATCGAAAATAACCGGTGGCTGTTATCGGCTACGAATACAGGGATGACGGCTTCGATTGATCCTTCTGGAAGGATCGTCGCGGCTACTCCGCGCAAGGTGCGCACGGCGCTGGCGGTTCCCTATGCGCTGGTTTCTGGAACCACGTTTTATACGCGGCACGGCGATTGGTTCGCATATCTGTGTGCGATAATTTCAGCAGGCGTGATCGTGGCGCGTTTTTTATCACGAACGAGCTCTAATCAAAAACGACAAGCAATATTGGATTAATTATGTTGGATGAACTGGAACAGCAATACACATCTTTAAAGACCAAGGTTCATGACCTGCGGGAGTATCTTTGACGCGGGCAAGCTGCGCCAGCAGTTCGCCGAAATAGAAAAGCAAGCCTCGGATCCTAACCTTTGGTCGAATCCTGAAAAATCTCAGAAGGTGATGCGGGAGCGGAAGCGCCTGGAAAGCATGCTGTCGCTGGAAGGCGACCTGGCGCGCCGCACCGACGACATTGCCACGTATTTCGATCTCGCCGGCGAAGGTGAGAACGTCGCGGCTGACTTGCAGCGTGACCTCGATTCGCTGCGTGAATTGGTGGACCGAGTGGAAACTGAGACGCTGCTGTCAGGCGAGAATGACGGGCTCAACGCGATTATGACGATTCATCCGGGTGCGGGCGGCACCGAATCGCAAGATTGGGCGGAGATGCTGCTGCGAATGTATCTGCGCTGGGCGGAGCGCCAGGGATTCAAGACGGAGATGTATGACTACCAGCCCGGAGAAGAAGCGGGGATCAAGTCGGCGACGTTTTCGGTGATTGGACAGTACGCGTTTGGCTATTTGTCCAGCGAAATTGGAGTTCATCGGCTGGTGCGGATCTCACCGTTCGATCAGGCGAAGCGGCGGCACACATCGTTCGCGAGTGTGTATGTTTCTCCGGAGATCGACGACAGCATCGAAGTCAATATTAAGCCTGAGGATATTCGGATCGACACTTACCGCTCCAGCGGCAAGGGCGGCCAGCACGTGAATACAACCGATTCGGCGGTGAGAATTACGCACATCCCAACAGGCCTGGTGGCGAACTGCCAGAACGAGCGCTCGCAGCATAAGAATAAGGAGAAGGCGATGAGCATGCTGCGCTCGAAACTTTACGAATTCGAATTGGAGAAAAAGCGCGAGGTCACGAAGAAAATCGAAGACTCGAAACTGGACATCGATTTTGGTTCTCAGATCCGATCGTATGTGCTGCAACCCTATCGCATGATTAAAGACCATCGAACGAAGCTGGAAATCGGCGACGTGGATCGCGTGCTGGATGGAGATCTGCGGCCTTTGATGCAGGCGTATCTACGGATGCGGCGAGGCGAGAAAAAATAAGTGAGAAAATTGGGAAGCGAAAAGGCGCGCAGGGACTCTGTTTCGCCGCGAAAGGTTCGTTCTCCGAAACTTGGTCCACGCTTGCAGCGTGCCTTCCGCTATGCGGCGGAGAAGCATGCCGGACAGACGCGGAAGCAGACCGCCGTGCCTTATCTTTCGCATCTGATGGCGGTTGCCTCGCTGGTACTCGAAGCCGGGGGCGACGAAGAGATGGCGATCGCGGCTCTGCTGCACGATGTGGTCGAAGATTGCGGCGGCATGCCGAGGTTGCGGGAGGTCCGCAAGTTGTTTGGACGGCGGGTGGCGAACATTGTTGACGGCTGTAGTGATTCGTACACTGAGCCCAAACCAGAGTGGCTACGGCGGAAGAAAGATTATTTGAGCGAACTGAGGCACGCGGACGCCGATACAAGGCTGGTTTCGGCGGCTGACAAGCTCCATAACGTTAGAACCATTCTGGCGGATTATCGCGAGGAAGGGGACGTAATCTTTGATCGCTTCACTGGAAAAAAGGATGGCACGCTCTGGTACTACCGCGCCCTGAGCGACGAGTATCAGCGTAGTCAAAACCGGCTGACGCACGAACTTGAGCTTGCGGTCGCGGAACTTGAGCGTGAGGTGGCCAAGAAAGCGCGGTCATCGAAACCTCTGACGAGAAAGTTCAATAAGCCGTTCAGCAAGACACCGCCCATTCGAAAGCCGGTGCCGATGGATGGTGATGAATAATGGAGCGAATGCTTGATCTGATCCGCACTTCACGGGTTCCCTCGAACCTGATGCAATTTGCGGCGCGGGGAGCTCTCGCGGTGCCGCCCGACGAGATGATTGAAATCCTGGTCTATCTCGCTATCCATCACAGATTATTTGGTGAACGATCGCGTCTCACGCTGGCGGGCTGGGATGAAAAAGCGAGCCGAATTGTGGTGGCTGATCCTAACACCAGCCCGGAAGTACTCGGATATTTCGCTTCTCTGGAAAATTTGCGAATTGCTCTGCTGCCGCAGTTGGCCGAGAATCCATCGGTGAGCGAAGAGGCGCTGGATGCGCTTGCGGTCTCGGGATCGCGAGCAGTAGTGGAAGTATTGTTGACTAGCAAGCGTTTCCTGAATTCTCCAAGGCTGCTGCAGGCTTTGCAGGCGAATCCCAACCTGCGTCCCAACGAACTTGAAGAGGTAGGAAAGACGCTGGCTGCGGTCGAAACCACTTCGCAAGCGGTAGAAACTACGTCGGAGAATGAGGCGGAGTCAGCGGATGGGGAAGCTCTCGAGGACGTCGTAAAAAGTTCAGTCGCGCAATTTTTCGACGAACATGCGGCGGAACTGGCAATGGAAAAAGAGGAGCCGTTCAATCCCATAGGAATTTCGCTGGATGAGATAGGCGGCCAGGCGGGCGGCGAGACGGGGCATGCCGATTCGCAGTCTGAATCCGCCGCGGTAGAGACGAATGCTGCCGCGGCCGAGGAATCGGCGAAGGCCACGGCGCAAAAGGAAGTGGCGGAAATCGCCACCGCGAAGGCTGCAAAGAAAGCTGCTGCGCTTAAAGTAGACAGGCGGGACAGCGTGCTGCAGAAGATCGCCAAGCTCGACATCAGGGGCAGAATCACGCTGGCTATGCGCGGCACTAAAGAGGAGAGGTCGATCTTAATTCGCGATTCCACGAAACTGGTGGCGCTGGCGGTGCTCGATTCACCCAAGATTTCGGATGGAGAAGTTGAAAAGATTGCGCTGCAGAAGAATGTGCTAGAGGCGGTTCTCCGAGCGATTCCGATGAGACGGCGCTTCGCAAAGAATTACAACATCACGCGGAATCTGGTGCAAAACCCGCGCACACCACTCGATCTCTCATTGGGGTTGATGAAGAATCTTCTGATTCACGACGTCAAAAATCTGTCCGGTAACAAAGAGGTTTCAGACACCATTCGCAAAGTCGCGCTCCGAATGTATAAGCAAAAAATAGAGAAAAAGGGCTGAGAGAGGGACAAGATAAGTGTTGTGAAGCAATCAGATCCCATTTATGAATTGTTGTCGCGGGCCAAAACAATTGCGGTCGTGGGCCTGTCAGAGAGTCCGATGCGGCCAAGTCATGGAGTTTCCGCGTATATGCAGTCACAGGGATACAAGATTGTTCCGGTCAATCCGCGGATTACGGAAGCGCTCGGCGAAAAATCGTATGCGTCGTTGCTCGAACTTCCGACGGAAGTGGCGAAGAAAGTCGATGTGGTGGATGTCTTCCGCCGGCCGGAATACGTGGATGAAATTGTTGACCAAGCGATTCGGTTGAAGATTCCGGCGATCTGGATGCAGGAAGGCGTCATCAACGAAGGCGCGGCGGACAAGGCGCGAAAAGCGGGAATGTTTGTGGTGATGGACCGGTGTATTTTAAAGGAACATCGGGCCAGATTTCGCTAGCAACATTGCAACTCGTCAAGCGATTGCGTACGCAGCCGAATCTGTGCTCCGCGTACTTACCAAAATCACCGTGGCATCGTCGCGCAGTCCAGTTCCATTCGCGAATTTTCTGACGTCCGCGAGCAGGCCCTCCGGAGTAACGCCGGGTGACTGCATGTGGGCGAGGAGCCGCTCAGGGCCGTATTCTTCGCCAGAATCGACTTCAGCTTCGGTGATTCCATCGGAATAAAACGCGATGCGCGAATGCTCGCCGAGCGTCAATTCCGTCTCCGAGAACTTGCTGGCGGAAATTCCCAGGGGCAAGCCGTGCTCGTGATTGATCCAGCGGGAGCCGGAAGGCTCGACCAGCAGCGGCGCGAGATGACCGGCGTTCGCGATCCGCAAAACGCGGGTGGACGGGTCGAGCTCGGCATATACCATGGTGACGAAGCGGCCGCATGGAAAATCCTCGATCATCATGTTGTTGAGGCGCGTCAGAACCTCGGCAGGTCCAGAGCCGGTTTGCGCGAGCGAGCGCAACATGCCGCGCGTGGCCGACATGAGAAGCGCCGCCGCCGTGCCCTTGCCCGAGACATCGGCGAGCACCAGGCCCCAGCGTCCGTCGGACAGGGGAATGAAGTCGTACCAGTCGCCGCCGACTGAGCCGGCCGGAATCGAAAGCCCCGAGACCCGGAACCCTGGGATCAGGGGAGAGGTGCGAGGCAACAGAGCCTCCTGAATCGACCGAGCTTCTTCGGCCTCGCGGCTCATGCGCTTGCGCTGTTCGCGCTCGTCGCCAAAACGCTGGGCGTTGTGTACCGCGACGGCAACGTGAGCGCACAATCCCTGCAGCAGGCGGAGTTGGTCGGGGCAGAAAGCGTCGAGCTCGCAATGGGAAGCGGTGAAGACTCCGACTAGATCGCCTTCGCGTTGCAGCGGGATGGCGACTTCGGAGCGCGTATCCGGCTCGCAGGCCACGTAGTAAGGGTCGCGAGTGACATCGGGTGCGTAGTGCATTTTGCCCGTGGCTGCGACGTGCCCCACCATTCCGGAGCCTACTTGGAGGCGATGGCCCTTGCCGTAAACACTGCAGCCACGAACGCCGGCCAGTACGAATTCGGAATGCTCGGGGTCGCGAAGGTAGAGGTTGATTTCAACGCAGCCGAGCGAAGCGGCAACCTCATCGACGATTCGCGGAACCAGTTCTTCAATGTCGAGGGTAGAGGTAATGCGCTGCGCGAACTTTTGCAGGCGCACCAGTTCGGCAAGCTTCTCCGCGGGCGCGTCATAGGAAAGACTGGAGGAACCGAAATCTGCGAGCGGACTGGTGGCCACGACGAAACCTCCTGCCGGTGAGATTGCAACTTATTGTTAGACTGTAACGATCAGGTGTCAGATTCTCTTTTTGTTCGAATCGCTGCTGTTTTTATTGTTGGGCTTCTTGAGGTTCTACGTTGGTTCCGGCGCGGGATGCTTAAGCCGTTTGATTTCATCCAACCGTTCGCGGATCCGCTTTTCGACGCCTTCGCTGGTCGGGCGATAATACACGCGATCACGCAGACTGTCGGGCAGGCATTGCATGTCAGCAATCTTATTTTTGGCGTCGTGCGCGTATTGATAATCCTTGCCGTAGCCAAGGCCTTTCATCAGGCTGGTGGGAGCGTTGCGCAGGTGCAGGGGAACGGGCTCAGCGGCGGTCTGCTCGACATCCTGCTGGACCGCGCCGTACGCGGTATAAAGGGCGTTCGATTTTGGCGCGACCGAGAGATAGACGATCGCTTGCGCGAGAGCGAGATTGCCTTCAGGCATGCCGATGAAATCGACGGCGTCACGCGCGGCCATGCACAACGCGAGGGCATTTGGTTCAGCGAGGCCGATGTCTTCGACCGCCATGCGGACGACGCGACGGGCGATGTACAGTGGGTCTTCTCCAGCTTCGAGCATTCGAGCGAGCCAGTAGAGGGCGGCGTCGGGATCGCTGTTGCGAACCGATTTGTGCAGCGCGGAGATGATGTTGTAGTGTTCTTCGCCGCCTTTGTCGTAGAGCAGAACCCGCTTCTGGAGGGCTTCCTGGATGGTGGCTTCGTTGATTTCCGTGGCGCGGGCGGGAGCCGCGTCAAGCCGCGTCTCTACTGTTAATGAGGCGGTAGTTAACGAGGCGGCTACTTCCAACACGTTGTAGGCGCTGCGGGCGTCGCCACTTGAGTAGGAGGCGATTCTGCGGAGAGCTTCGTCAGAAGCTTCAAGATGCATCTGGCCCAAGCCGCGCTCGGTGTCGACGAGAGCGCGTTGCAGAAGAACAACAATTTCGTCTTCGGTTAGCGGCTTCAGGACGTAGACACGGCAACGCGAGAGCAGAGCGGAGTTGATTTCGAAAGAGGGATTTTCCGTGGTCGCGCCGATCAGGCGAATGCTGCCTTTCTCGACGTGGGGCAGGAAGGCATCCTGTTGCGCTTTGTTGAAACGGTGAATCTCGTCGACGAAGACGATGGTGCGGGTGCCGTATTGGCGGGCGCGATCGGCATCGCTCATCACCTGTTTGATTTCCTTGATGCCGGCCATCACCGCGGAAAACTCGATGAAGTCGGCTTTGGTGATGCCAGCAATGATCTTGGCGAGCGTGGTCTTGCCGGTGCCAGGAGGCCCCCAGAAGATCATTGAGGTGGGGTCATCGCGCTCGATCTGCACGCGCAAAGGTTTGCCCGGCCCGACCAAGTGCTCTTGGCCGACAAATTCATCGAGCGTGCGCGGGCGCATGCGGTCGGCTAGCGGACGCGTGGTTTGGGTTGCCACGGAATCGTCGTTCGGGATGGGCGCGAAAAGATTCATGGGATTTGTAATTTGATAATTTGTGATTTGTAATTTGAAGGCGAATCGATATCGATTAATTTCAGTTTTCAAATCACCAATTAGAAATCACAAATTACAAATTCCTCACTTCCGGTCTCTGGCACTTTCGTACAGTACGATGCTGGCGGCGACACCGGCGTTCAAAGATTCCACTTGTGCGGCTTGCGGTATGGCGAGCGTTTCGTCCATTTGCCGCATTAATTCAGGGGGCAGGCCGGCGCCTTCGTTGCCGATGAAGATGGCGAGCGGCAGCGTCCATGAAATCTCCGGCAGCGGGGTTCCTTGATGCGAGGACGTTGCCAGCAGGCGAACGCGGCGTGCGCGCAACAATGGAATCAGCACTGCCATAGTAAGCTGCAAAACACGTAGGCGGAATATTGAACCGGCCGAGCCGCGTAGAACTTTCCAGTTGTAGGGACTAACAGTTCCTTCGGTCAGAAAAACGCCCGCGGCGCCGAAGGCTTCAGCGGATCGAAGGATTGTGCCGAGATTACCCGGGTCTTGCAATCCGGCGGCAACGACTAATGGCCCATCGCTTGAGTGCTCGAGCAGTTGATCGGCGGAAAAAGTTGGCAGCTTAAGTAGCGCCGCGACCCCTTGCGGTGAGTCGCTCGGGACGGTGGAGTTGAAAAGCGCGTCCGGCAAAATCAGTGTTTCGCTGCGGGCGCTAATCTGCGGCAGAAGCTTTTCCGCCAGAGGACGGGCGGAATCACTAAAAAATACGTTCTCAAAATGCAAACCGCTGCGCAATGCTTCTTCGACGAGTTTGACACCTTCGATGGCGCACTCCCCGTGAGGAGTCAACTCAGAACGGCGAAAGGCGGACCTTAATTCCTTCAGTCGCTGGTTATAGCGACCCGCTACTGGGCGCAAACGTTCAATATGATGCTCAATTTGACCGCTGGCCGTTCGACTGCTCTGACTGCGAATTGCGGCGGTCTTCGCGTTTTGTTTCATCTTTGAATCCAAAGCATCAATTTTGTCTCGGTGGAACCCTGACTCTCAATGTCCTCTGTGGGTGATAAAAATCTTTACCACAGGGGCACAGAGATACAGGGATCACAGGGGAACAACAAAATCCCTATAACAGAACAGGATAATACGAAGTGCGCGGCCAAGGCTTCGGCATGAGGCTCGTGGTATGGTACATTTCATTGTTTGCAGCCACAATGTTGATACCCACAATGTCTATAGTCACAATGTCTGTGTCCATTGTGTTGACGCCGGCAGTCAGGAAGGAATGAGAGTGCGCGCGGAAATTCTAAAGGTTCACGCGGTAATGCCCGAAGCTTCGCTGATCAAGTATGCCGCTGAGCAAATTCAAGCGGGGCAGGTGCTGGGCATGCCCACCGATACGTTTTACGGGCTGGCGGCTGACCCTTTCAATCTGCGCGCGGTGGAGCGAGTATACGAGATCAAATCGCGTTTGCGGCACAAGCCGCTGTCGCTGCTGATCGAGAACGTCGACCAGGCGGAAGAATTTGCGCGCCCATTGCCTGACGACTTCTATCTTCTGGCCCGGCGTTTTTGGCCGGGGCCGCTGACGATGATCGTGCCGGCAGCATCGCATCTGCCGTTAAAGGTAACGGCGAACACAGGAAACGTTGCGCTACGCGTGCCCGCGGCGGAAATTCCGCTGGCGGTAGTTCGGGCAGCGAAAATTCCCATCACTGCGACATCCGCCAACCTGAGCGGAGCTTCGGAATGCACCACGGCAGAAGAAGTGGAAGGACAGCTGCAGGGCCGCATCTCGCTGATTGTGGATGGCGGAAAGTCTCCACGGGCAATCTCATCGACCATCGTGCACTTCAGGCAGGATGGCACCTGGCAGATTCTGCGCGAGGGCGCGATTCCCACCAAGGATATTGTGGAAGCATTATCGTAGCCCACGTTTCAAAGCTTCATGGTTCAGAGTTTCAAAGTTCCAGCCGGGATCGGCCGGAGAACACTCCGAGTGTCGACCTGAGGATTGTGACGTTGAACGCATTGAAACATGTTGAAGTTTGAAACCTGATTTATGTTCGCAGACGCCAATCCACCCACTCCCAAAACAACTTTCTGGATTCGCACGTTGTCGCTTGTACTGCTGGCAGCGGTTGGATCTCTGCTGTTGTTTTTTGTTGTTACAGGCTCGGGGATTGTGCGTGCCGCAGGTGAAGCTCCTACCAGGAAAGCGGATGTGATCGCAATTTTCGGAGCTGCCGAATACGCTGGACGCCCTTCGCCGGTATTACGGGCGCGGCTGGATCACGGTTACGAATTGTTCCGGCAAGGGATGGCGCCGATGGTAATTACGACCGGCGGAGCTGCCCAGGATCCCGATTTCAGCGAGGGCGGCGTCGGCAAAGACTATCTCCTGCGGCGGGGCGTCCCCGAGCAAGCGTTGATCGCGGAGACGCAAGGCTCCGACACCGCGCAGTCGGCAGCGCGCGTTGCCAACATTATGCGCACCAATGGAATGCACAGTTGCATCGCGGTCAGCGACGCGTATCACGTATTTCGCATCCGCGCTTTGTTGGCGCACGAAGGCGTACAGGTGGAACTGGCGCCCAGGCCAGAGTCACGTCCACGTCATTTTTGGGAACGCTTTACGGCGGTAATGCGCGAGGCAGCGAGTTATTTGGCGTGGAAGGTGGGGGTGTCGTGATGAGGGCTACGAGCTGCGGGCGAGCTTCGAACTACGCGCTTCGAGCCGCGACCTAACCTGGGCGCTTTTTGACGGATCGTTTTTCTAAGAACGTGGCGGCGATCAAACATCGGTTCGTAGCTCGCGGCTCGAAGCGCGTAACTCACTCACCATCCCATTCTTTCGCGCAGGCTCGTAATGTGTGCTACGTGATGGCGTCCGTGCCAGGAATATAGTGCCAGGGTTTTCTCGAGCGACATTGGGCCCAAGTCAGGGTGGCGGAAATTACGCTTCCATTCGGGTTCGCCGAATTCGCGGAGCATCAGGATCCAGCGTTGGTGCAGCGCGTCGAGCAACGCCAGCGATACTTCGATCGGCGCGTTCTTAGCCTCGGGCAATTCCGCCCACAGATTTTCCATGTACGGTTTGATGGTGGGTTGGTCTTCGGTGAGCGCCAGCTTGAAACGAATGTAGGAATTCATGTGGCTGTCGGCGACGTGATGCGCTAACTGCCGCGGCGTCCAGCCACCATCGCGGTAAGGGGTATTCAGTTGCTCATCCGAAAGCCCGGCCAGGGCAGTACGCAAGCGCTTGGGGGTCTTCTCAATGTCGGTCAAGAACTGCTGCTTCCGCTCCTGAGAGAGCGGGCCGCTGTAGGAAAAGTTTCCGATCGGATATCGCGGGTCAGCCATGAAGATCCTCCGGTGAGGTAGATGTATTGGGGGCGAGCTGCGGTGCAGAAAAAGAATGAAGGAGACGAAGAACGAACTACGGAGCTATCTCACCATTGCAAGAACGCGGACCGGAGCTTCGCCCGGTTGTTGATTTTTTGCGGGCGCCACTATGATCAGCGACCCGGTTGCGGGCAGAGTGGTGAAGGGAGCGGATTTTTCTACCACGTAGTTTCCATGTAGAGCGAGTTGCCGCGCCAAGGCTCGATCGGAACTCAAATCCACCGGCGTTTCTGCGGCAAAACCAATGGTATAACGCGCTTCCATGAGAAATTGCGCCGCATCGCGCGCGATAGGAAGCGGCTTAAATGGTATGGCCGCCGGTTCGGTGACTGGGAGATCAATTGCCGGGTTGGCGCGGCGGACAGCCACGACTGCGCCCTGTGGAATCATTCCGTGTTGCGATTCCCAAGCAGCGATATCGTCGAGAGAAATCTGCGATGGGGCCTGAGATGTAGGGTTCAAATCCAGCACTACTAGCGGAGCGATGAGACGCTCGGGCGGAATTTGGCCAGCAGCCCATGTTCCGGGAATGAGTGCGCCCGGCGCGATGATGCGTGTCTGCGATTCTGTGACTGCAAGATGCAGCGCGTTCGGGCTTTGCGCATCGGTCAAGGTCAAGTCCATGACATGAGAATAATGATCGGGCTGCTTGGGAGTGGGACGCTTGTCGGCAAACAGGAGAAAAGCGAGGACAAAAATGTAAGCGATAATGAAACTACGAATCCGCATTCAATTCCTTAGACTATGAAGCCAGACCTGGAAGGTAGAGCAAGCCAGACCGGGCAATTCTCGTTATTTACTCCACATTATTATTATTGTCACTCGTTATTGTTACGCGTTGGAATACCAAGTTCAATGCCCGTTAGGGCATGACCTGCAAGGGGAGTTTGAATTCTCGTGCTGTCCCAGGGCAACGGAAAAGCGGCCACGATAAAACTTTGGTTTCGCTGGTCATATTTCAGGCAAGAGAGGCCGGGGGTTAGAATGGAGAAACGTTCCGTCAGCTTTTTAGGCCATCGCGATCTCCAATTCGATTCAGGCTGGAAGGCCGTGCTCTTGGCGAGATGACAATGATCGGAACCGGATTCAGAGACCAGGTATACAGGAATTAAGATTTGATGTTTGGCCGCGAAGAAAAAGTTTCCGCCCTGCGGCTCACTGCCGTGCAGTACATCGTGCTGTTTATTTTTCTGCTACTTGCCTACGGATTGTGGCGGCTGCAGGTAATGCACAGCGACGAGTACGCGTTGCTGGCGGAAAAGAATCGCGTTCGCAACATTCCTATACTCGCTCCTCGGGGAAAAATACTCGACCGCGAAGGCCGCGTCATTGTCGATAATTACCCATCGTTCTCGGCGCTCCTGCTGCGGGATTCGGCGAGAGATTTGAATGCCGATGCGGCCGCCATTGCTCTGGGCCTGCATCTGAACGCTGACGAAGTGCGGCAGCGCATCCGGCGTTTTGCCGCGATGCCGCAGTATCAGCCGATTTTCCTGAAAGAAGATATTACTCCCGACGAACTGGCGTTTATCGAGGCCCACAAGAACGAACTGCCGGAGCTTGAAACCATCATGGCGCACAGGCGTCTATATCCACGCAACGGCTTCATGGCGCACCTGGTCGGCTACGTGGGCGAAGTCAGCGAAGATATGCTGAACCAGCCGCAATTCGAACTTTATAATCCCGGCGATGTGGTTGGGGTGAGCGGCGTTGAGAAGCAGTACAACGGCATTCTGATGGGCAAGAATGGATCGCGGCGCGCTATTGTTAACAGCCGCGGCAGGGAAGTGAGCCGGCTGGATGAAACTCCGGCGGAACCCGGCAAGCAGTTAAAACTGACCCTGGACATCGATCTGCAGATTGCGGCCGAACAGGCGATCGAAGGCAAGAACGGCGCGATCGTGGCGATGGATCCACATACCGGCGAAATCCTCGCCATGGTCAGCCGTCCAACGTTCAATCCCAACGATTTTACGGTGAAGATCTCGCGCGACGAGTGGAATAAACTAGCCAACGATCCCGACAAACCGCTGCTTAACAAAGCGATTCAGGCGCAGCTCGCTCCGGGCTCGACTTTCAAAATTCTAATGGCGACCGCCGGATGGCAAGAAAACATTGCTCAGACCCTCAACGTGCATTGCAATGGCGGCGCCACGTTTTATGGCCGGCGTTTTGGATGCTGGGTGAAAAGCGGACATGGAGCGGTTGATCTTCCGAAAGCAATTTATCAATCGTGCGACGTTTTCTTTTATACGTTGGCGGAGAAGCTTGGCATTGACCGCATTGCAAAATATGCAACCGCTTTCGGATTGGGACAGAAGACCGGCATCGATCTGCCAAATGAAGTGAGCGGCGTAATGCCGTCGGAAGAATGGAAGATCCGCAACTTCAAGCAGAAGTGGTTTGCCGGCGAGACGATTTCAGTCGGCATCGGCCAGGGCGCTATTGCCATCACTCCGGTGCAGTTGATGCGCGCCGTTGGGGCGATTTCCATGGACGGGCGCATGGTGGTCCCGCATGTCATCAATCCCTCAAACCTGCCGACGGGGTATGTTGAGGCGACAAACTATACCGAAGTAAAAAACATTCCAGTTGACCCCACGGGCTGGAACACGATCACCGACGCGATGAGCCGGGTGCTGTTGCCGGAGGGCACGGCGCCGTCGGCGCATATTCCGGGCATCGACATTGCTGGCAAGACTGGCTCGGCGCAAATCGTTTCGCTGGCCTTGCGTGCCAAACATCAGAATAATGCCGACTTCGCGCAGAACGGATGGTTCGTCGGATTCACGCCGCGACGTAATCCCGACATCATCGTGTGCGTGCTGTTCGAGGGCGGCGAGCACGGCAAGTTGGCGGCGCGTCTGGCGACGCAGGTTATCAAAGCCTATGTCGATAAGCAGAAGCGGCAGCCTACCAAATTGGCGTCAGCCTCGGGCAAGGTGGAAGTGAGCAGCATGTGGGCTGATGGCGGCGGTTCGGTGGACGAAAATAAGGACAGAGATAAAGATGAAGACGCTGGGCATGGAGACCATCTGCAGGCTGGCCGTTTTCTGGTTGATGTTGCGCGCAAGAAGGCTCCGCTCGCGATCGCCGCGCCGGGCATGCACTAACCTTTCCTGCCAATCTCTGACAACGGACGCCAGGTACGCACTGGCAATCCACTACCCTGAGCCGTCTCTCGTGATAATTTAATTCTGGCATTAAATTCTGAAATCGAATTTCTAAATCGAATTCTTAAATGAAGACTGCTGCACAATTGGCTCTAGACGCGGCATCCGGGGGCGAGGTCTCTTACGCCGATGCGCGCGTCGTGTCGGTCCGCAGTCGTGCCCTCTCCACCAAAAACGGGCGCGTTGGGCACGCCTCAGAGTCCGAATCGCTCGGCGTCGGTATACGGGTGATCGCGGATGGGGCGTGGGGGTTTGCGGCGTCGGCGGATTTGAGCCGCGGGGCGGTGGAAGCGGCCGCTCGGCGCGCACGCGAGATAGCAAAAGCCTCGGCGCGTGTGAAAAAAGAAAATGTTCGACTCGCTCCAGAGCCTGCGGCGGTGGCGGAATGGACGACGCCGTACAAGGTGGATCCGTTCGCTACGTCGGTGGAGCAAAATATCGATCTGCTGTTGAAGGTTGATTCCGAGATGCGAGCTGTTTCCGGGGTAACCCTCGCCGAGACCGGCATGAACTTTCAGCGCGACGAATCGTGGTTTCTCTCCTCCGAAGGCGCGGACATTCACCAGACAAAATATTCGACCGGCGCAGGCTATACGGCGTATGCGTTCGCGGGGTCCGAAATTCAGAAGCGGTCTTATCCGAATTCGTTTGGCGGACAATGGCAAAACCGTGGCTACGAATTGATCGACGAGATGAAATTGGTGGAGAATGCCCGCCGCATCGGGGAAGAGG
>Ga0257153_1000019_pt1 | contig 14090 bp, 14 predicted proteins | sample DW10A_FD_185988 | JGI IMG/M metagenome (GOLD analysis project Ga0257153, IMG submission 185988) | Soil microbial communities from H.J. Andrews Experimental Forest, Oregon, United States - DW-10-A | ecosystem: Environmental > Terrestrial > Soil > Temperate forest > Bulk soil | place: USA: Oregon... | reverse complement strand
AGAGACAGCCGATGGCATGCTTTCCTGTGCACCGCGTGCTGCCTGGTCAATCCGGAATCGCCCGGTACCCGCTGAGGCCATCCATGTGCGATGACGATTCCAGCCTTCCCGGTTGCCGGGAATAGGGCAACTTGGGGCAGGAATTCAGGAATAAGGCGAGGTTGACACGACTTGGGGGCGTGGAAGATAGTGCCGCAGTCGGAGGTTGCCCCATGACCGCGTTCGAGCGAGGTCTTTCCCGTCGAAGCCTGCTCAAGGCACTTGGTTTGGCTGGTGGAGGTGTGGCTGCCGCAGGCTGGCTGCAGGACGGCGAGGCGATGGCCCAGGATCCGCCGCGCTCCACGGCCCTGGAAACATTTACCGGGCCCGGCGCGAACCCGCACTGGAACTCCGTCGGCCCTTATCTAACCGAGCCGCAGAAAGTGCCGCTGATTCTGCTGACGGATCGCCCCGTTCAGCTCGAAACACCTCGCCACTATTTCCGAACGGCCTTTACTCCCAACGAGGCCTTCTATGTTCGATGGCACCTGGAAGGAATTCCGAATCGCGTGGATTTGAAGCAATGGAAATTGCAGGTGGAGGGGAACGTAAACAAACCGCTGGCACTGAGCCTTGCCGATTTGACGGACAAATTCAAGCCGGTGTCGGTCGCCGCCGTCAACCAGTGTTCCGGCAACAGCCGCAGCCGCCTGCAGCCCCGCGTGCCCGGGGCACAGTGGGGCAACGGGGCGATGGGCAACGCGCTGTGGACAGGCGTGCGGCTGCGCGAGATTCTGGAAATGGCCGGTGTGAAAACCGGCTCGCTGCAGGTGCAATTTCAAGGATTAGAGACAGGGCAAGGGCCGGCGGGCACCGCCTCCAATATTTTTCAGAAGTCGCTCGACCTGGCAAATCCCGTGGTGGACGAATGCATCGTGGCGTACCTGATGAACGGCGAGCCGCTTCCAATGCTGAATGGATTCCCGGTGCGCCTGGTCGTGCCCGGATACTTTGCGACCTACTGGACGAAATGTCTGTCGTGGATTCGCGTGCTGGATGCCCCCGACGAAAATTACTGGATGAAGACGGCCTACCGCGTACCGGATACGCCGCGAGGAAACACAAATCCCGAGGATGTGAAAGCCGGCAAAGTGAAGACGATACCGATCGAGCGCTTCCCTGTGCGATCGTTCCTCATCTCACCCGATGGTTCGTCCAAAATCCCGGCAGGTTTGAGCGTGACTCTGCGCGGCATTGCCTTCAGCGGATTTGGCCGCGTGAACCGGGTGGAAGTTTCGGATGACGGTGGGAAGACGTGGACAGACGCCACGCTCGGCGAAGACCATGGCGCGTATTCCTTCCGCACCTGGGAAGCTCCGTGGAAAGCGAAGTCACCGGGACGCTATTCGCTGGCGGTGCGTGCGACGGATGAAAAGGGCAACACGCAGCCGGATGAGCCGGTCTGGAATCCGGGCGGCTACTTGTGGAACCGCATTGAGCGACAGGAACTGGTGGTGGGCAATGCCAGCTGAAGGGAAAACCGCAATGAAAAACAGAGCCGCGGCGATCTTTGTGGCGGCATGTGGCCTGGCGCTTGCCGCTGGGGTTGTGTACGCCGATTTGAAAAAGGGCTACTACTCACCCGATCAACTCGGCAGCATCCAGCAAGCGGCTCCCGCTGCACTTTCGCCGGACACGAACTATGAGGTTGCAGCCTACCCCGTACCCACACTGGACCTTGTCCCCGGCGATGGCCGCCAGGACGTCCAAATTTTTTGCAACACCTGTCATAGCCCGCGCTACATCACCATGCAGCCGCCGCTGCCCGCCGCAACGTGGGAAGACGAAGTGAACAAGATGAATAAAGCCTACGGCGCGGGAATCCCCGAAGACACCACCCGCAAAATCATCGTGTACCTGCAAACCCACTACACACCCGAAACTCGCAAGCACTAGGCTGATTGTGTTCGCCTTGCACGAAGGTTGCAGCTCGATCCAGAGGGCATCGTATCTCAGGAATGGGTCGAGTTGCCCGGGTAGGCAGTGCGTCAGTTTCCGATTAGAGTGGGAGCAGTGCAAGCTTTGCACCTCAGAGTTGTGATAAGAAGAAGGCCACCGTTACGGCTGCAAGTCCTCTCTATCGCTTCGCAGACAGAGGAGAAATCAAAGCCAAGATGCCGACTAACGAACCTTCGTGGGCAAACTGGCTCTTCAACTGCCCGCTGTTTTTTGTTCTTTATTTCATCGCATTATGGGCTCTAGTGAGCTACGTAATTGGCCAGTTGAGTGGCTGGATCACCCTTTCTCGCAGGTTTCGTGACAGTGGAGCGTTTTATTCCTATCAGTGGTCTTTTCAAAGTGTTCGAATGAGAACCCTATTGGGAACCTATGGCAACTGTACGAACTTCGGGGCCGATTAGGCCGGGCCTTTACATGGCCGTGTATACCCTGGTCGGAGATTCAGGTTATTAGTGGCAACCGAGGCTTGATATTCAAGAAGCGAAAACTGCTGTTGGGACGCCACGAGTTGATCCCCCTTGTCGTTAGCGTATCCCTGGCCGAAAAAGTTAAAGAAGCCGCCGGTCAGGCCCGGCCGGCCGAGAGCATGGATACCTGACCCGCCACACTAAATGAGCCTGAAATGCTATGTCCTGCTTGGCCGCATAATCGGAGACAGACCCATTGTCCCCACGTAGCGCTGGTTGCCGAAGGGTTTGGCCGGATGCTACGATGCTGGGTTCCATGAGTCCCAATGGTTCCAACCGGCCCCGTATTGGCATCCCCTGGCGCACGTCCGCCGAAGGCCGGGGCAGCTTGCTCCCCTGGCGGGGCAAGAATCGCTATTACGCGGAGGCGGTCAAGCGGGCTGGAGGCGAGCCGGTTGAGCTCTCACTGACAGATTCTCAGGGCCTGAAGGCTCTCCTGCCTACGCTAGATGGCTTCGTGCTGCCTGGTAGCCCGGCGGATGTGGCTCCCGAGGAATACGGCCGCAGCAACAAGGGGAAATCGGAACCCGCCGACCCCCCCAGGGAGCAGACCGACCGGGCCATACTCGACCATGCCTTTGCCGCGAACAAGCCTGTCCTGGCGATCTGCTACGGATGCCAGCTCTTGAACGTGTATCTGGGCGGGACGCTGATTCAGGACCTGCAAAGCGAAGTTCAAACAAGTGTGCCGCACCGCCGGAAAGACTTAACCCCCGAGCCGCCCGACGACCCGCGCCACCCCGCCCAATTTGAACCCGGCAGCCGCCTAGCGGCGCTGGCGGGAGCCACAGCGGCCGTCGTCAACAGCTCGCATCATCAATCCATCGAACAGCCCGGCAAGGAGTTAAAGATCACGGGGCGCTCACCGGATGGAATTGTCGAAAGCGTCGAGTGGACCGGGGACGGGAATTGGGTAACCGGGGTGCAATGGCATCCGGAACGCATGGAAGGCGACCCGCTGGCCGAGCGGTTGTTTACTGAATTCGTCGGTGCGGCGCGGGCGGCGCACAAGATTCCAGCTGGGAAGCCGTAAAGGCGCCAACCAACCTGGCGAACGAGTTTACGAATCATACATGGGGGACTCATGATTTCACTGGCGGGGAAAGCGGCACTCATCACCGGAGGTTCGCGCGGCATCGGTGCGGCGGCGGTCAAATTATTTGCGCAAGCCGGCGCGGACGTGGTGTTCAGCTACAACTCCGCCAAGGAAGCGGCCAAACAGGTGGAGCAGGAAGCCGCGAAGCACGGCACGCGCGTGGAAGCGTTCAAAGCGGACGTGGGCAAGCACGCCGACAATGGCAAGCTGGTCGAGCACACCATCAAGCGCCTGGGCCGTCTGGACATTCTGGTGCCGAACGCCGGCGTCTGGAACCAGGAAGATTTGCCCATCGAAAAAATGACCGAGAAGCAGTGGGACGACATGATTCGGATCAACCTGAAGAGCGTCTACTCGGTGATTCATTTCGCGGTGCCGCACATGATCAAGCAAAAGAGCGGCAAGATTATCCCGATCAGCTCCACGGCGGGGCAGCGCGGCGAATCTTTGCACACGCATTACGGCGCTTCGAAGGGCGGCATTATCAGCCTGACGAAGGGGCTGGCAACCGAATTGGCGCAGCACGGAATCCTGGTGAACAGCGTGGCGCCGGGATGGGTGGCGACGGACATGTCGAACGCGGTCCTGAGCAGCAAAGCGGGGCAGAAGATGGCGGCTTCCACGATTGCGCTTGGACGGCCCGGAACTCCCGAAGAGATTGCCGGGCCGATGCTGTTTCTGGCTTCCGACCTTTCAAATTTCATGACCGGGGAAATATTGAACGTCAACGGAGGCTCGGTTCTGTGCGGCTAAGCAAGAAAACCTTTCCGGCCTGCCTGGCGATGGCGATTCTGCTCGCGCCATTGGCAGTGTGCCCGCAGAATCCGGACATGGTGGCGCCGGAAGCCAGCGCGGCCAAAGCCAAACAAATCCTGGCTCAACTGATCGAGGGCATGGGCGGGCCGTTGTACCTGGATATGCGAGAGCGCCAGTGCGACGGGCGGCGCGCTGCGATCGGCCACAACGGCGCGCTTGCGGGCTACGTGCAGTTCAAGGATTCGTGGGAATTCCCGGATAAGAACCGCACCGATTACGTTGCCCACGGACGAAACACCTTATTGGGCTACATGATCGGCGTCCAGGAACTCGATTTGTCTCACGGCGGCCTGGTGATCACGCTCTTCAGCGGCGAACACGGCTGGACGATGGACCGCGGCGGCGTCTCTGAGATGCCCGAGGACACGATCGCGGAATTCCTGGATGCGGTGCGGCGCAGTTCGGACAATCTGCTGCGCCTGAGCCTGAAAGATCCTCAGCTGGATTTCCGCTGGGGCGGCCGGGACACCGTGGATTTGCGGGAAGTGGATTGGGTGGAGATTACGGACCAGGAGCAGCGGGTGTACCGTCTCGGGGTGGATAAGTCCACGCATCTGCTGGTTCGCAGCGTGGTCCGCGTGAAAGACGAAAACACCGGGCAGCAGCGCGAAGACGTAACGATTTTCACGAATTATCGGCCGAATGGAGGCATACAGGTACCCATGCAGGTGACGCGAGAACGCGACGGCCGCCGCATCTCCCAGGTGTTCTACGACAATTGCCAGATTAACCCGCCCCTTCCCGCGGACTTTTTCACCCGGGACGCCCTGGTCCAGAAGTTCAAGGAAACTGGCGGCAAAAAACCGAAGTAACTCACTCTATAATTTCCGTTAAAAACAGCCCCGTCCCGCGTGTCTTGGGGCTATTATCCATCCGAACAGCCCCTGTCGCAGGTGGCTGGCGGCTTAGTGACTGTGTATTAGCCAGATGAGTAGCCTCTACCTGGCGGGCTGGAAGCCTGCTAAGTTAATAGGTCCCAGCCAATCAGCGAAAACGCGACCGTACCGCAGACGGCGCCACGGACGGTTGTCATGATAGGCCGCAGGATCGGATGAAAATGAAGGCTCGGCGGGTTTCCGGCTTCAGCCTGACGGAACTTGTCGTGGCGATGGCGGTGGCCATGATTCTGATGGCCGTCGGCCTGCCATATTTTCTGCGCGCCTACCACTCTTACCAGCTCAGCAGCGCGGCCACGCAGACGGCGGATATAGTGCGGTTGACCCGCTACGAAGCGATTCGGCTCAATAAAGTAGTGAATTGTGTGATTCAACCCGATTCCGGCAATCCAACCATGACCCGCGCTTCGATGACCGACGTAAATGGCAACCCGCTGACTGGGTTAGGTTCGCGGGCAACTTTGCTTGGGCCGGCGGGAAATCTGGTGGATTCGGGTTCAGTGCCGGGTGCGAGTAACCTGGCCCCGGCGGCGGCGCTTGGCGCGATTACGCCGACGGCGGTTCCGCCGACCGGAGCAACGATTCAATTTGACGCCCGAGGGGCGCTGACCACCGGCAGGGTGACTGTCTTTTACTTGAACGCACCCGGCTCACCGGAATCCGGCTTTCGTGCAGTGCTTTTAACTCCCGCGGGATCGATCCAGATCTGGACCGGCGATTCCAGCGGCAACTGGCAGCAAATGCGATGAGCCATCGGATGCGTGCCTGTCAAACGATCACAACGGCCGCGCGGCGCTGCGCCGAGGGCGGATTCACGCTTGTGGAAATGCTTATCGCGACGCTGATTGTGGTAATCGGCCTGGTAGCGGTGGCACAGCTTGTGCCGACCTCGATGATGATGAACGCCAACAATCGAAGCGACGGAACGGCGCTGGTGATCGCCCAGAAGCAGATGGAAACCCTGCGGGCTGTGCCCCTCGGCATAAACACTTTCACTGACCCGTCGGGAGTCACTTGTCCGCCTGCAGCGACTTGCTTTGTTGGCGACCCCAACCAGCCGGGCGTGCTGGTCGGCAGCCCGGTTGTGCTTTTCAACAATTTACCGGTGATCGATTATTCCCAGCCGCAGGTGGGCGGATACAGCTACACCTATACTGATCCGAACGATCCGATAGGCGCCGTGAATGACGTGCGCTGGGCGGTGGTAACGGTGACCAATGGCACCGTGGTCGGCAGGCGCATTATCGTCGGCTCATTCCGGCGCGGAATGAAGACGCCCACCTATCCGGTTTCCCTCGATTCGATGGTGTCAAAATGAACGTCGCAACGCCGCAGCGACAGCGTGGGTTTACCATCATTGAATTGATGATTGCCACAGGGATTTTCCTGGTGATTTGCGGAGCAATGTTCGGATTGCTGCAACTCTCGCAGCAAAAATACTCCAGCGAAACTCAGCTTTCCGGGGCATTTCAGGAGACGCGACTGGCTATCGACCAGATCGTGCGCGACTTCAATGTTTCCGGCTATCCGGCGCGAAGCCTCTTTTCGGCACTGCCGCCAGACTCTTCGCAATACACGTTCAGCCCCGTGGCATGGAGTCCGAATTACGCCGTTTCGTCGTGCTTCGTCGGGACGGCGGGCGGAGGAACCTGTGTGACTCCAGGCGATTTTGACCTGATTGTGGAAGCAAATTTGGGAAACGGCGCGGGTGTCAGCTGGATTCGCTACCAGTTGGTTGGCACCACACTTTTTCGCGCTGTGGTTCCAAAAACGGCCGGAGCCGATCCCGTGGCCGCAACATCGGCGGCCGGCGTAATGGTGCCGTTCCTGACGAACGTCATGAACAATCCATCGGCGGCTCAATTGGCGTTGATTGTGGCAAATTATCCAGGAATGTTTCCCGGCGGCGTCCCGCAGCCTATCTTTAAATACACTTGCGACACCTCGGCGGGCCTGCTTTCGTGCCCGCTGGCAGGGAACGACGGCATTCCAGCCAATATTCGCGATGTGGATGTCGCCTTGATCGTGATGACGCGGCAGCCGGACATGCAAACACAACAACTCAAACTTGTAGAATTAAGTGGCCGGGGACGCAGGGTCAATCCGTCGAAGTAAGCCGTTTGTTCGATGAAGTAACCGAAGGGATAATGCAATCGTGAAGAGTCGGGCTGAATTCGAAAAAGTACGCCGCCAGCGCGGCGCCGCCCTGCTGATCGCGATCTTCGCGTTGCTTTTGATCAGTGTGGTGGCGATTGCCCTGATCGTTTCCTCGGGCACAGAGACTTCCCTCGCCAGCAATTACCGCACATCCACCAGCGCGTATTACGGGTCTCTCGCCGGGCTTGAGGAAGGGCGCGGGCGGCTGTTGCCGACGAGTCTTAATTACATTCCCCTGCCCGCCAATCCGATGCCGCTTACCCAGGTGATTTACATAACCAACCCGGTAGGCGCCGAGATCGTGGCGCCAGACGACACCGCCAATCCCACGACTTATCCGGATACCCAGTACAAGCAGGAATTTGGTGTCGACGTAACCACGCGCATAGTGACGAAATACACTTCGGTCTCGCCGGTCGCGGGACTTCCCGGGCCCGCCTACAAATGGGTGCGCATCAACGCCGTCACCGAAAAGTCGTTGGGCAACGGCGGTGGCGGAGTTGACGTCAACAATGACGGCGACGTCGACCCGTTCACGCCGCTGTTCTATGACCCCGCCAACCGGACCCCGGGAGGCGCAATGTCTCCCGGATTGGTCGAGACTCCGACACCCCCGGCCACGGCATTGCAGGCCCTGGAGATTACGTCGTTTGCGGTCCTGCCCAATGGCAGCGAAAAAATGTTGCAGTATGTGGTTCAGCCGTTGGTGGAATTCCCGAACCTGGCGGGCCAGGGATTTACGGCCGCCCTCACACTTGCGGGAAACAACGTGCAATATACCGGTCCGGGAACAAATTCATTCTTCATCAATGGGCAGGATCAGTGCAACCCTGCGGGGCCAATGGTCACGGCGATCGGTTACACGGTTACGTCTGGAAGCGACTCTTCAAGTGGCAACATCGCCGCCGGGGCGGTACCCGTCGCGAATTACCTGGGTGCGCCGCTAACTACCGGACCTCCTCCCGGCCCATCCACCGGAAGCATAGCGTTCCTCAATACGATGAATGGTAATTGGCTGACACCGACTGGGCTGGACGCGGTGGTGCAAGATATTACGAACAACGCCGATTCGGTGATTACTGGTCCTGCGACACCGGGTAGTTTTCCGTCCGGGATGTCCGCCACTCATCCGATGACCATCGTGGTAAACGGGGACTTGGACCTGAACGGGTGGCACAACACGGGCTATGGCTTGCTCTTGGTAACTGGCACCCTGCATTATGATCCGGATGCAACCTGGGAAGGCGGGGTGCTGGTAATCGGGCAGGGTAACTTTGTCTCCACCAAAAGCGGCACGGGCGGAATCGACGGAGCCGTATTTATAGCCAAAACCCGCGATGGCTCAGGAAATCTGTTGGCGAACCTGGGCGCGAGTTCCTTCAGCCAGACAGGGCCGGGAGGCGTAAACAGCAATGTCGGACGGGGCATCAACTACAACAGTTGCTGGCTGAAGAGCGCGATGGGGCCCATCACGTACAAGGTCATCGCATTCAAGGAAATTCCACTGGCCAACTGATCTATCGCCCCAGTTGTTTCTTTCCAGCAAGTTCCCCAAAAATGACCGGACACGGACGGCATTGTATACTAGGTGAATGGGTCACACTTCAAGAGAGCCGCAGATTCACGGCACAACGGTTTTGTGCGTCCGGAAGGAAAATAAGGTTGTGCTCATCGCCGATGGCCAGGTAACCATGGGCGATCACGTCATCAAGCACACTGCCAGAAAAACCCGGCGTCTTTATAACGACAAGGTGGTTGCTGGATTCGCCGGTTCGACCGCCGACGCGATTTCCCTCTTCGAACGCTTTGAAGGGAAGCTGCAGGAGCATTCCGGTAACCTGCAAAAGGGATCCGTGGAACTCGCCAAGGAATGGCGAAAGGACCGCGCGCTGCGGCACCTGGAAGCGCTGTTAATCGTTGCGGATTCGAAAGCGACCTTTGTCCTTTCCGGGAACGGCGACGTGATCGAGCCGGATGACGGCCTCTGCGCCATCGGTTCCGGCGGAGTTTACGCGCTGGCCGCGGCTCGGGCGATGATGAAGCACACGAAACTCTCGTTGAAGGAACTTGCGCTGGAGGCCATGCGCATCGCCAGCGAAATTTGCATTTACAGCAACGCGAACTTTACCGTAGAAGAGATCTAGGGGAACCGCCGGAATCGTCTCGTCCGGACAAGGCAAGGAATCGAACTTTCATGGCTATCAAGACTGAAAAAGAAATCACGTTATTTCCCGGTGGCAACGGCGGCGCGCCCTTGGAAGAAGGGGAACTGCTTCCGGCGCTGGATGATATGACGCCGCGGGAAATCGTCGTGGAGCTCGACAAATATATTGTCGGGCAGGCGGCGGCGAAGCGGGCCGTGGCCGTGGCTCTGCGGAATCGCGTGCGCCGGCAGAAATTGCCCCCGGAAATCGCCGAAGACGTTTTGCCGAAAAATATCCTGATGATCGGGCCCACCGGCGTGGGCAAGACGGAGATTGCCCGCCGCCTTGCGCGCCTGGCCGGCTGCCCTTTCGTGAAAGTGGAAGCGTCGAAGTACACGGAAGTCGGCTACGTGGGACGCGACGTGGAATCGATGGTACGCGACCTGGTGGAAACTTCCATCGACATGGTCCGCGAGGAAAAGCTGGATGAAGTGGCCGATCGCGCTGAGCAAGCGGCCGAGGAGCGCGTGCTTGACCTGCTGCTTCCGCCGCAGGTGGAGGCGCCGGGAACTCCGGAGGCGGAGCGCGTGGCCCAGCGCGAGCAGACGCAGCGGACGCGGGAAAAACTCCGTGTGCAGTTGCGCGAGGGAAAACTCGACCAGCGCATGGTCGATTTGGAAGTCCGCGAGCGCGCCATGCCTTCCTTTGAAATTATTTCCAATCAGGGCGTCGAAGAGATGGACGTCAACCTGAAGGACATGCTCAGCGGCTTTTTCGGCCAGCAGAAGAAAAAGCGCAAAATGAGCGTTGCGGACGCGTTCGAATACCTGATCCAGGAAGAAGAAAACAAGCTGATTGACATGGACCAGGTGACGCGCATCGCGGTCGAGCGTGCCGAGCAGATGGGCATCATCTTCGTCGATGAAATCGACAAGGTGGCCGGGCGCGAATCGGGCCACGGCCCCGACGTTTCCCGCGAAGGTGTGCAGCGCGACATCCTGCCGATTATCGAAGGCACCACCGTCAACACCCGCTATGGGATGATCCGCACCGACCACATTTTGTTCATCGCCGCCGGCGCGTTTCACGTCACCAAGCCCTCCGACCTGATCCCGGAGTTGCAAGGCCGCTTGCCGATTCGGGTGGAAATGCAGTCGCTGAAGGAAGAGGATTTCGTCCGCATTCTCACGGAGCCGAAGAACGCGCTCATCAAGCAGTACATCGCGCTGCTCGAAACCGAAGGCGTGAAACTCACGTTTACCGAGGACGCGGTGCAGGCCATCGCTCGCTTCGCCACCAGCGTGAACGAACAGACGGAAAACATCGGCGCGCGCCGCTTGCATACCATTCTCGAAAAAGTTCTGGACGAGCTTTCCTTCGAAGCGCCCGACCTGAAAAAGAAAACCGTGAAGATTGACGCGGCCTATGTCAACAAGCAACTCGCCGACATTGTGAAGAATCAGGATTTGAGCCGTTACATTCTCTAAGTTCTGAAAATTGAAATTAGAAAATGGAAAATAGACCAGGGACGCCATTCCGCCTCCAAATACGCCCCGCGCAGTCTGTTCCCATTTTCTATTTTCTGTTTTCTATTTTCTTGTTGGCGGCGGGCTGTGGCGCCCCCGGCGAACCGCAACCTCCGACTCCGCCCGTTCCCGAGGGCATCAGCGATTTGACCGCGAAACAGGCGGGCGACGGTGTGTTGCTTACGTTTACGATGCCGGGCAAGAGCACGCTTGGTGATCGGCTTCAACAGGTGCCAACGTTTGAAGTGCTGCGCGGAGTGGTGCGCGCCGATGGAACTCCGGACCCCAAGTCATTTCGCGTGGTAGACACCGTGCCCGGAGTGCTGGTGGCCCGCTACTCGCAACGAGGCCAGGTGCAGTTTATCGACCCCGTCGCACCCACGGATCCTCAGCTTCGTTCCGGTCAACTATTCGTTTATCGCGTTCATACACTCTTTTCCGCTAAACACCCCTCCCGCGAATCGAAAGACGTGACGCTCCAGCTCTACCCCGTGGCGGAGCGACTTTCCGCGCTCGGTTCGACCGTGACCGAGCAGGGCATTGAACTGAAATGGGCGGCGCCAACGCATACTTCCACCGGCGAGCCGCTTTCCAGCGTCCAGGAGTATCACGTTTATCGCGGAGAGTTGGATCCGGCAACAGCCACCATCGCTGCCGGTGATCCTCTGCAGGCGAAATGGAAATCGCCGCTGCTTCAACTTGGAGCCACAAGCACAGCCGATTATCGCGACTCCGGTTTCGACTACGGGAAGACCTACGCGTACCTGGTGCGCACCGTAATCGCTTCGCCCGCCGGGGCTCTGGAATCGAGCGACTCGCCGCTGGCCATCGTCACGCCCAAGGACACCTTTCCCCCAGCCGCGCCGCAAGGTATCGTCGCAGCTATCCAACCAGGAGCAACCCCAGGCTCCGTGGCTGTCGAACTTTCCTGGTCCATCAACGTGGAATCCGACCTGGCCGGCTACCGCGTCTACCGCAGCCAGCAGGATGGCGAGCGAGGCGTCTTGCTCACTCCCGATCTCTTGCCGTCTCCCGCGTATCGTGATAACTCTGTGCAGTCCGGCCAGCGCTACTGGTACACGGTAACGGCCGTGGATCGTGCGGGCAACGAAAGCGCCCCCAGCCTGGTGGTGGCGGTAGATGTCGCGCAACCTTCCCGCTGAAGATGTGTTCTTACTGGTGAGCGACTGTCTGGTAGACAGCCCAGCACCATGCCTGCGAACTTCAGCCCGCCGGGCTACCGGTGGTTCGATTTTCTTCGTCACACCCCCGCAAGAGTTGGGATATACACGGGAGTCTGGCTCTCCGTGGTTCTTGTCGCCTGGGTGGTCATTGCTAACCGCGCTCCGTTTCTGGAGCCGCTGGCGCAACAACGCAACGTAATCGCCGCACTGCTGCTGGCATTGATCGCGACCATGCCGGTTCTGCGCTTCCTGCGCTCGCCGGGGGAACTGCTGATTTCCGGCCTGCTAGCCTGGAGCGTGTTGACCCTCTCGTATCGGATCCTCAGCCTGAAATTTATTATGCTCCAGTATTACTACAGCACCTTCCATGTGTTTGTGCTTGGCGCCGTCGCGTATCTGCTTTTTGCAACGCTCTCCTGGATTGGTATGATTGTTTGGCGGGCGCGAGCAGCTCAGGGTACGCACACCTCCCGCTGAACAGGTCCCCACAAAATGAAATTTTGCCGGTTTGTCCCCAAATCCGCTGGCTTGGACTCTCGAGTTTTACTCTCCTACGGCCTGATTGAAGGCGAAACCATTCATGGAATTTCCGCTGCCCCCTGGCTGAAATGGTCGCGGGAAGAAGCTTCGCTGCCGATGCGAGAGGCGCGGTTACTTGCTCCCGTCGAGCCGTCGAAGATCGTCTGCGTGGGGCGCAACTACGCCGCACATGCCTCGGAAATGGGCAACCAGGTGCCGAAAGAGCCGATGATTTTTCTGAAGACGCCCTCGTCGGTGATCGCGACGGATGAGCCCATCGTGCTCACGCGCTATTCGAACCATGTGGATTACGAGGCAGAGCTCGCCGTGATTATCGGAAAAAGATGCTCGCAACTCGGCGACGAAGACGACGCGTTGTCCTACGTCCTCGGCTACACCTGCCTCAACGACGTTTCCGCCCGCGACCTGCAGAAAAGCGACGTGCAGTTCACTCGCGCCAAGGGCTTTGACAGTTTCTGCCCGGTGGGGCCCCACATTGAGACGCAACTCGATCCACGCAACGCGCTGGTCGAGGCGCGCCTGAACGGCGTTGTGAAGCAATCCGGCAGCACCTCGCTGATGGTTTACCCGGTGGACTTTCTGATCCGCTGGCTTTCGCGCATGATGACCCTGATGCCCGGCGACGTGATCGCCACCGGCACGCCCGCCGGCGTCGGCCCCCTTACCGCCGGAGACACCATTGAAGTTTCCGTCTCCGGAATCGGTGTGTTGCACAATCCGGTGCACGCGCCGGCTTCCTGACTTCGCATACCTTGCCCGCATTCGGTACTATTAAAGGCAGTAGAGAAGGCTGGTGTCCCGCCGGGAGTTTCGCTCAGGGGGCGGGGCGGTTGGCTTCCTCTATCAAATATTCCCATTTCTAACTGTGCAAGGTGTTGAGCGTTGAAAGAATTGCTCGCCGACTGGAAATTGCTGCTTATGATTGGCGGCGGAAGCCTCGCCGCACTGGCGCTGATTGCTTACGCTTTCGCGCGCCCCGAGGCTGACCCGGAGGGCGAGGAGCGGAAGCGCCGTCTTCATCTGAATCTGATCGGCCGAATCGCGGAAGGGCAAGTGGTCGAACTCGCGCAACATCCCGCGACTCCGGTTGAAAAACGCAGCGGACTCTTTGGCGCGCGCTCGCAGCCGCTGGCGGACGACCGGCCGCGCAGCCTGGTCTCCTACAGCTACTCGATTTCAGGTGTGACCTATCACACGGCGCAGGACATTACGGGCCTTGAGAGCCAGGTGAAAATCGAGCGGCTGGTGACGGGCTATCCGACCAGC
>Ga0257153_1000018_pt1 | contig 14100 bp, 14 predicted proteins | sample DW10A_FD_185988 | JGI IMG/M metagenome (GOLD analysis project Ga0257153, IMG submission 185988) | Soil microbial communities from H.J. Andrews Experimental Forest, Oregon, United States - DW-10-A | ecosystem: Environmental > Terrestrial > Soil > Temperate forest > Bulk soil | place: USA: Oregon... | reverse complement strand
TTTCACGCGGCGGTCGCGTTTTGCGTAACGATCCGCGCGATTGGCTGCTTCCTGCGCGGATTGATAGAGCTTGCTCTTGGTGAGGAAAAAGCCCTTGGTCCGCTTGAGATACTTCTTCCGCCGGGCCCGGCGTTTCGTGCCGCGTTTTACGCGTGGCATGGGTTTGCTCCTTTAGTTTTCCGGGAAACGAAACGGGTTGCGGAGAGACGCGGAAATGCGCCATCGCAACGGGTTTGTTTCCGAGGTATTTGTAGTTGCCTTGCGGCGGGCGGCGTAAAGCCACCCCTACACGCTCTCCGAAGAGAGCGAAACGGCCGGCAGGCACCCGTGTAGCACTGCCTGGCACGCTGTTGCGAAACCGGAGTTCCGCAATTCTTGACCCTATTAGGTAAGCTCAATAGGTCGAAATTTTTTACAGCAAAAACTTAAATGCCGTAGGGAAGCATCTGCCTGGTCTTGGCCAGGTCCGCCTTGTTGACAAGCGTTAGCTTCTTGAGCTTGCGCATGCGCTTCGGAGCCTTGGTGCCCAGCAGGTGGCGCTTGCCGGAATGCATGCGAAGAATCTTGCCGGTGGCCGTGATCTTGAAACGCTTCTTCGCGCCTCGATGGGTCTTCAGCTTCAACTTGGGCTTCGTGGAATTGCGTGGCATTGCTTTGAATCCTCTCCGTGCGTTGTTGCGGGCTGAATTAGTTCAGCCACTCTTGAAACTATTCGGCGATGAACTGCCGATGTGAAACCAGGTCTGAATTTCAGCTAAGCGTTCGTTTGCGCTTGAACGCTGCTGCGCGGAGCAACTCCGGCACCCTTTTTTGGCGCCAGGAGCGCAACGAGAACGTTGCCTTCCATGCGCGGCATCGTTTCGATCTGACAGTGCTCGCCGATTTCGCCCAGAAGGCGCGTCATCTTGGCGCGGCCCACTTCCTGGTGCGCCATTTCGCGGCCGCGATGAAAAATCATGGCGCGAACTTTGTGCCCTTCGCCGAGGAACCGGATGATCTGGTTCTTGCGAACCTGGAAATCATGTTCCGCGGTTGCGGGACGAAACTTTACTTCCTTGAGCTGCGAGCCACGGCTACTCTTGCGCTGCTCGTGGGCTTTCTTGTTCTGCTGGTATTGGAATTTACCGTAATCGGTAATCTTGCAAACGGGAGGATCCGCCGTGGGCGAGATCTCCACCAAATCCAAACCTTTTTCACGCGCCAGTCGCATTGCTTCGAAAGGCTGCATGACGCCCAACTGCCCACCATCTTCGTCAATCACCCGGACTTCGCGAGCTCGAATCCGTTCGTTGATGCGGATACGGTCCGCTTGCCGGAAATTCCTCTCAGCGATAAAACCCCCTAGGAAAAAGAAAGGCACCCGGCGAACCGGGTCGCACCCCGTGTTAGTAGCAGGTCCCTACAGGCCACAGCAAGGAGGGACGGACTTCAAATTATAGCACGCTAAGAAGATGGGGCAAGGGGTGGCTTAGCCGCAGAACCGGCAAGAGTTTGGCTGCCATGACAAATCAGGAATACACATCGAGATTGCCCTTTGGCCCGGAAATCACGGCGTGAAGACGAGGTTTTTCAGCCTTTTTGACCGGAAGATCAATGTTCAGCGTCTGCAGCGTGGCCGCAAGTTTCTCGGGCTCTGGGGTTTCCGCAACAAAGCTGAGAAGCGCGCAGCCTGCTGGAGCGTCAACGGACGGGTGAGCCGAATCCTGGCTCCATTCTATGAAAAACGGCAAGAGGCCAGCGGCCGTATCCGCGAGCGACACAATCTGCCATTTCAAAAGTTTCCCGTCGGGGCGTTTGCGCGAGCCCGGCGTAGGTCCCTCGAGTCCGATTCCAGCCGCCCGAAGCTTTTCTGCAAAGTCGCTAACGCTCCCGGGATGTGCGGCCCAGCCAATAAGCCGTGGTTCCACGAGAGAATGCAAGTTCGAAGCGATGGGATTTTTCACGCCAGGCTGTGCCGGATCTGGCGCGATGATTTCCAGATAGCGGCGGTCACCGAGAGAGAGCAGCGCGTTCTGCGTGCCGCGGCCCGGATGGACGCCGCCAAACGTCGCGCGGACGCCGGTGTGCTTTTCTACAAAATCAATCCCGGCCTGCAATTCAGGCGTGCCGAGAAGAATGTGGTCGAGATTTTCCGGAAGACTCACATGCACCTCTCCACGCAAGAGCAACGATGCGGCAAGCGATCCTGCGGATATCTGGAGGAACTGGCGTCGCTCGATCTGATGTGACATGCAAACGTTCTCCAACCAAAGCGATTCGATTCATAGTAATAAAAATGCCGAGCTAGCGCTGCGGGAAAATGTGTGCGGGAACCAGATGCATCACCGCGGACAGGCCAATCAAGATCGTCGCATAGTAGGCCGTAATTTTTGGCGCGGCGAAAGGAGGCAGATCTTTTGTGAAAAGGCGATACACCACGCCGGCGGCGACGAGAAAAAACAGGTTTTCACCCAGCCCCAGCCACAAGAGCAAACAAAGGCCCAGCAAAAGCCAGCGCTCGACTTTGGACAAAGAGAGCGTGGCCTGGCCTCCATCAAGAATCCACACGGGAATCAGGTTGAGAATGTTCAGTCCCGCGGAGGAGCGGGCAAGCGCGGCCCACACGCCATTGCCGGTTCGATGCCAAAGATACAGACAAGCCATCGCGCCGAGAAATCCCGCGAAAGGTCCTGCAAGACTGACGATCGAACGCGTGATTCGCGTGACGCCCAGCGCATTCCATTTGACGTAGGCTCCCAGACCCGGCAGAAAAACCGGCATTTCGGCGGGAAGTCCTCTGCGCCGGATTTCCAGGTAGTGCCCCATCTCGTGAACAAAAATAAGCGCAACGAAACCAATTCCGAACCAGGCGCCGTAGAGCGACCAGTAGAGGCCCATGAAGGCGAACAGCGTAAGGAGGAATTTGAGTTTGAAGAGGGCCAACAGCAAAAATTTGCCCTTTGAGAGAAGGATCACAATGGGCGCGAGGGGGCCCAACTTCTTGAGCCAATTGTTTTTTGGCCGCGCTTGAGGAGCCCGCAGCAGTAGATCGAGCTTGTCAATGTGAGAGCGAACCCACTCGGCCTGGGTGGCATTCGTGGGAAGTAGCGGAAGCGCTTTCCGCCACTCCTCGCGTGCCTGTTGCAAGTTGTCCGCTTCCTCCAGGGTATTGGCGCTATGAGTAATGCGAGCCAACTCCTCGCTGTAGATGAGGGCGTGGCATTTTTCGCAGGCAAGTGCGCCGAGGGGTAGGTCAGCGCCGCAGTTGTGGCAGCGGCGGGGCGGCTCAATCATTTCATTCATAGGGACCAGGAAGGAACCGGGTTCACGCACTCGCCGGCTTTGTCTGGAACGGGCCGATGATATCGATTTGCGGAGCGGCAGTCAGGCGCCAGGCGATCCGTATTCCCACCAGCAGGATCACGATTCCGAGCGCGCCATTGATTGGATTCTGCAGTCCCAGAAATGGCGAGGCCAGGCCGAACAACAGCAGTGTCCCAAGGAGCTTTCCAATACCGATTCCAGGCTTCTCGTCGTTCGCCACGGCTTTCGCCTCTGGCCCGGCAGCGTTCTCTGCTCCAGAGTCCACCTTGCTGGAGTCGCCCGTGCCGGATGTACTGGAAGAAATTGGATGCGGTTTTGCCTTGGCATCTTTGATGGATTCATAGATGCCGATGGGTACGGCGGAGACCGACACCGCAAAATAAGTCAGCACAAGAGCCGCAATCTGGTAGCGGCGGCCGCCAACACCACCCGAACCCATATGAATTGCCTTGCCAACGATATAGCCGACCGCCAGGGACAGATAACCAATCTCCAGACCGGTGACGATGCCGAAGGTGGAATACAAGATCAGACCGAGAATCGCGCCGCCGACTCCAAAAATCATTCCGCGCACAAAAGCGGAGTGCGAGTCATTCGGGAGTTGGTTTTGGAGTTGCGAGACGCAGTTGGAACAAGCCAGCGCGCCGTTCACCCGGTAATAACTGCCGGAGATTGGCCGGTTGCAGGATTTGCAGATTTCCGAGCCACCAGGGGAAGCATACTCGGCGGTGGCAAACTGCGGCGTAGCCTTCGAATTGGTCGTGATTTGATCGTCCATGGGAAGGCAAGGTATCACAGGAGCACATGAGCGGAAAGTGGAATTCCGATTTGAAACGCGAGGGGGAGTATAAAAAAGGGCACGAGGAATCGTGCCCTTCCACAGGCTAAATTACTGAATTACTCGATTGGTGATTTCCTGTTGCAGTGAGGCGATGACGTCGGCGATGGGGCGCGGGCCCTGGTCGCCCTTGGTGCGGTGGCGGACGCTGACGGTGCCGGCTTCGGCTTCCTTGGGGCCGACCACGAGCATGTACGGAATTTTCTGCATCTGGGCGTCGCGGATTTTCGCGGGCAGCTTTTCGTTGCGGTCGTCGAGGTGCACACGGATGCCGTGGTTCTTCAGCGTTTCGTGAACGTGCTTTGCGTACTCCGCCACTTTTTCGCTGACAGGGCAGATTTCCACCTGCGTCGGAGCGAGCCACAGCGGGAAAGCGCCGGCGTAATGTTCGATAAGGATACCGAAGAAGCGCTCGACGGAGCCGAGCAGCGCGCGATGCACCATCAGAGGTTGGTGGCGGGCGCCGTCCTCGCCGACAAATTCGAGGCCGAAGCGTGCCGGAAGATTGAAGTCGAATTGAACGGTGGTGAGTTGCCAGGGACGCCCAATGGCGTCGATCAGTTTGACGTCAATTTTTGGGCCATAGAACGCGCCTTCGCCTACCATTCTCTTATAGGGAATGTTCATGCGCGCCATAACCCTGGCGAGAGCATCCGAAGCGTGTTGCCAATCTTCCGCCTTCCCGGGGTAATTTTCCGGGTGCTTGGGATCCCAGTCCGAGAGCTCGATTTCGAATTTGTCGAAGCCAAAATTCTTCATGACCGCGAACGCAAAATCCATGCAGGCTTCGACTTCGGACTCGATTTGCGAAGGCATGCAGAAAATGTGCGCGTCATCCTGAGTGAAACCGCGAACGCGCAATAGTCCGTGAAGCACGCCGCTGCGTTCGTAGCGATAAACCGTGCCGAGCTCGGCGAGGCGCACTGGCAGATCGCGATAGCTGCGCAGCTTGGATTTGTAGATAAGGATGTGGCCCGGGCAGTTCATGGGCTTCAACTGGTAATCGGCTTTTTCGACTTCCACCGCGCCGAACATATTCTCCTTGTAAAAACTTGCATGCCCGGAAGTTTTCCAAAGATCGAAAAGCATAATGTGCGGGGTGAAGACCAAGTCGTAGCCGCGCTTCTGCAATTCTTCGCGCAGCCAGTTTTCGACCAGCGTGCGGATCAAGCCGCCCTTCGGATGCCAGAAAATGAGGCCGGGGCCGGCCGCTTCCTGGATGCTGAAAAGATCGAGCTCGGTGCCAAGTTTGCGGTGATCGCGGCGCTTGGCTTCTTCGATTCTGTGCAGATATTCGTCCAGCTCTTTTTGGGTGTAGAAGGCCAGCGCATAGATGCGCTGGAGCTGGGCGTTCCCTTCCTGGCCCTTCCAGTAAGCGCCGGCAACGTTGGTGAGCTTGAATGCCTGGATACGCTTCGTGGACGGAATGTGCGGACCGCGACAAAAGTCAATGAACTTCCCGGTAGTGTAAAAGGAAACCATCGGTTCGTCGGCTTTTTCCTCGACCAGTTCGCACTTGAAGATCTGGTTCGAGTCCTTGTAGAGCTTCAGCGCCTCGGGCTTGGGCAGGAGCTTGCGTTCGTTCTTTAAATCCTGCGCCGCAAGTTCGTGCATCTTCTTTTCAATCTTCTCCAGATCTTCCGTGGTGAAAGGCTGCTCGCGGAGGAATTCGTAGAAGAAGCCGTTTTCAACCGGTGGGCCGATACCCAGCTTCACGTCGGGATACAGCTCGGTCACAGCGGCGGCGAGCAAATGCGCGGCCGAGTGACGAAAGACGTAAAGCGCGTCGGGATCTTTTTCCGTCAGGATGCGCAGCTTGACGTCCTGTTCGAGAGGGCGGCGCAGGTCGTAAAGCAGGCCGCCATCGGGCTCTGGATCGACGGAATTCGAAAAAATGCCGGTTTTGGAGTTGGCGCCATTGCCATCGGTGGCGTAGACCTTGGCAACCAGCGCAGCGTCGGCAAGCCGCGGCGAGATAGATTTGGCGATTTCAACTGGCGTGACGCCCTTTGGAAAGTCCTTCACGCTGCCGTCGGGTAAAGTTACGTGGATCTGGTCCATGAGAGTCTTCCTGGCCTGCAAGCAAAACTGCAGAGAATGTAACTATGTAGAGTATCGGCGGGTGGAAGACGGGTCAAGCTGAAGCACATTATTCGGAGCAACTAGAGGAGCACGACCCCGGGAAGATTGGCGAAGCGCGCGTCTGAGGTTACGAGTTGCGCGTTGTAGTGTTGGGCCGTGGCGTAAATGATCGCGTCGGCCATGGGCAAGCGATTATCAAGACTAGCCCTTGCCGCCAAGATGGAAAGTTCCAGGTCAAGGGCAATCAAGCGACTGCCAAAGCCAAACGCTTGAGAAAGGAATCCTTCGGCAAGAGTCTTTCCATGCTCACGAGATACTTTTTTGTAAACCTCAAATACTATGACGGACGGAAGCAGCAAAGTCTCCTGGAAATCGAGATAACGAGCAAAACTGTCTGCTTTAGGGCCGGCCCCCATGTACTCGACCCAGCCCGAAGAGTCCACAACTGCAAGCTTAGAATCGCTCGGAGTGGTCACGATCCTCATCCTTCCACTGCATACCCTTTGCGATTCCGCGGAGCTCTTTGATCGAGCAGGGACGATGCAGTCGGATTGATTTGTCCAAAATGTATATCTGGAGCTCTTCTCCTGGCTTCAACCCCAAGACCTCACGAACTCGCTTCGGGATGACAACCTGAAATTTCGGCGAGACTTTAACAGTTTCCATGGACTTTCTCCCGGTACAAATTATAAAGGGAAAACAGTATGTCAATAACACGATGGATTAGAGTTATGTAATACCAGCGTACGACGTAAGTGTTATCGATGTGACGAGCGTATCCAGGCTCCCTGGGATTCTACAATTGTTCCTGCGGCCCGAAATGATAGTTCCTCCTCACGGAATTCTTTCCATCACATGCGATCGTGTGGCAATCACTCTGCGGGGAGATGCTGGAGAATTGGGTTTCTTCTGAAAACGAAGTTACAATCGCATGCCACGCAATATTGTCGGTGACCAAGAGGGAGCGGCATGAATTCATCGTTCAGCTCAATCTGTGTTCTAAGTGCCTTGCTTCTGGGCACACCTCTTGTTCCCCAAACCGCGAGTTCTCTAAAGGGGGCGGATGAGCGCTATAAGGCTGACATTTTGGTGGTGGTGGCGCACCCGGATGATGAGGGAGCGGTGACGCCGTATCTGGCGCGGGCGATTTACGATTTACATAAGCGTGTGGTGGTGGTGTACGGCACTCACGGCGGCAGTGGCGCGAACAACTATGGGCGGGAACATGCGGCCGGGCTGGCGGATATTCGGGAAATGGAGGCGCGCGAGTCCTGCGCGCGGATGGGGATCAAGAATGTTTGGTTCCTGGACGGAAAAGATACAGCTTCGCAGAATGTGCTGAACTCGCTGGCGAATTGGGGACACGGCGCGAATCTGGAGAAGCTGGTGGAACTGGTCCGGCTGACCCGGCCGGACGTGATCATCACCTCATTTCCAGGAGTGTTCATCGGAGAAAACCACGGCGATCATCAGGCCGCGGGAGTGTTGGCTACCGAGGCCTTCGACCTGGCGAGTAATCCCGTGGTGTTTCCGTCGCAGCTTGCGGGCGCTTCCGCCCACCGGGAAATCTATCTGGAGAATCTGCAAACCTGGCAGGTGAAGAAGATTTATTACTTCCCGGACGCGAACGATGAGAAGCAGTTTTCCGGCATGGGCCCCGCTTATTCGATCAAGGAAGTTTCCCCAACGCAGAAAACGCCCTATTGGCGCATCGCCCTGGACGCGGCCACCACCCACCTGACGCAGTACCCGGCCGACATCGAAAGAATTCAGAAGATGAGCGATGCCGAAGCGGAAAAAATGATGAGCGACCCGGACGCGGCGTGGTGGACGGAACCGGAAACCCTGATTTTCGGGAAGTCGTATTACGTGAGCAAAGCGACCGACGATGTATTTGCGAATCTGAAAGGGGAACTGAACCGCTGCCTCGAGGTGTACGCAAAAATACAACACCCAGCGACAGAAACGATCGTAAAACTTGCTGGACCCTGGGGCTACTATCAATCCTTCCGCGAAGCGCACTGCCTGGAATCTCTGCGAGTCGCGGACCCACCGGAAATTGCGGTTATGTCCGGTGGACAGGTATACATCCCACTTCTGGTCGCGCACGGAAGCGAAAAGGCGCTTAAGCTTCAGTTGAAGGTGGAAGCGCCAAAAGGCTGGAAAGTGACCAGCGGCGAAGGCGAGATTGCGTTGCCCGCAGAAGCAACCAGCGAAATGCGGGTGGAAATAGAAACGCCCAAACTGACGGAGAGTGAACTGAAAGCGAGTGGCGCCCAGGAAATCGTCGTACACGCGCTGGCAGACGGAGCACCGGCAGGCGACATCAAGTTGCGCGTGCAACTCCGGGCGCACGGTCTGCCGCAGTAAATTACTTTTTCGGACGCCCGGCTTCCAGTTGCTCCCAGGCAGCATCGGGAATCATACCCAGATCGTTGAATTCTCCCGCACCCCGCAGCCATTGAGCGCCGTCAATCACAACGCACTCTCCATTGATGTATTCGGCCATGTCGCTAAGAAGAAAAGCGGCGAGGTTGGTGAGTTCTTCATGCTTGCCGAAACGCTTCATCGGATGCTTGCTGATGGCGTGCTCTTCAAATTGTTTCGAAGGAATCAGGCGGGACCACGCGCCTTCCGTGGGAAACGGGCCGGGGGCAATCGCATTCACGCGAATGTGGTATTTCGCCCACTCGACCGCGAGTGAAGTGGTCAGCGCAAGCACGCCCGCTTTCGCGCATGCGGAGGGAACCACGTACCCGCTGCCGGAATTCGCCGCGGCGTATGTGGTAGTGATGTTCAGAATGTTCCCGCCCAATTTCTTTTCGATGCGGCGCTTTGCAAACGCCTCCGTACAGTGAAACGTGCCGTTCAACACGATCCCCACCACGGCGTTGAATGCATTGGGAGAGAGTTTCTCCGTCCGCGCCATGAAATTCCCGGCGGCATTGTTGACCAGGGTGTCTATCTCGCCGAATTGCGCTTCGGCTGTAGAGAATGCCGCCTCGACAGCCGCATAATCTCGCACATCGCAGGTGGCGAACGCCGCCGCGCCGCCGTCCTGGTGAATTTCATCACACGTGGATTTCAGAGGCTCTTCGCGGCGGCCCACGACGAACAGCCGCGCTCCCAACTTGGCAAAGTGGATGGCCATAGAACGTCCGAGACCGCTGCCGCCGCCAGTGAGGAAAATGGCGCGATCCTTCAGAAGGCCGGGTTGAAACATGACGCACCACCTTTCGGAATGGTGACAGCATTGTAGCAGCCACTGGCTTAGAAACTATTTTTCATCAAAAAACAGGCGGGGGAATGACAGCTCAGCTGGATCGGAGACCCAGACTGGCGATTTACTGCCTGCCGGAGTCAACCACGTGAAGCCAATCTTGAAGGGCAAAACCCTTGGGGCGAGGAGAGAAACCCTATTGCGCGGGTCCGATGGTGGCGGGAATGGGGCGGCCGAGGGCTTTGGCGTATTCGGTTTCATACACGGCATTGCCGGGGAATTCCTCGGTAAGTGCTTTGAAGTTCTTGATGGCCAGTTCGGTCTTCTTCTCGCGGCGGGCGGAGAGGGCCAGCAGGATTCGGGCGAAAGGCTTCAGGTAATTGCCGTTGTCGGCGGTTTTTTCCACCTTCGACATACCCAGTGCTTTATCTCCGTGGACGCCGCCAAACCACAAAATAAACCGCGCGGAGCCGGAAAGCGATCCGATGACGTAATAGGCGATGCCCGGAGCCACGTACACGTCATAGGCATCCGGGTGGTCGGCAAGGAGCAGTTCGGCGTTGGCGTTCGCTTCTTTCAAATGCTTCAGCGCGTCGTAATGTTTTTTCAGGAGCATGCTGTCGGCGTCGGATTGCATGCCGGCAGACAAGGTCATGGCGTAGAGGCCCTCGGGGTCGCGCTTGTTCTGCTTCAGGCGCACGGCGGCCAACGCACGCGCCTTTGCGGTCGCGTCCTCGAACGCCTTAATGCGATCCGGGTCCGGAGTGCCGGTGATGCCACCGAGGAAACGCTTGTCGTCCAAAAAGTATTCGCTGGTCAGCACGCGCTGCAGGTAAAACTCTTCGAATAAATAGCTGGCCGCGATAGAAACCTGGCCGAAGGGCTCCGTCGGATTCTTGGCCGCCCATTCCTCAAACACCACGCGCGCTTCGGGAAATTTCTGTTCGTAAAGCAGTTGGTAGCCGTTTTTCAGCTCGGGAACGGAACTGAACGCCGGGGTCGCCAATTGGCTGACCGATTGGCCGTTGCAAACGGGCGATGAGAAAAAGAGTGCACCCAGCGTGACGCCCGCCAGTAAAGCGTATAAATAGCGCATGGTTTTTCAGCCTCAGAACAGGCCCGGAAGAAAGCGCGGCTTACCCGACATCGCGTCGCGGTAGTGGGCATCCGAAAAGAGGACCTTTTCCTCCGTCAGGAGTCGCTGCGAGAGTACCAAAATATGGGCGGCGGAACCAACAACTGCGGTGATCCAGGCGGTGTGTATCAGGGGCAGGACAAGCATCTCGGTGAAGACAGCGGCGTAGTTCGGATGGCGCACGTAACGGAATGGGCCGGAGGTAATTACCCCGAGTCCGGTGGAGTTCATCACCTGGACGTTCCAGTGCTCCCCGAGCGTTCGAATCACCCACCAGCGCACGGCGTTTGCGGCGAGAAAGAGCGGGAAGCACACTGCTGCCAGGACAGGAATAAAGGGCCGCTTCAGGAAAACGACTTCAGCCGCCGCGCCGATTAGAACGCCGGTGTGCAGCACCACCATCCAGCGGAAGCGAGGTTCGTCCACCTTGGAGGCGCCGCGAGCGATCATCTCCTGCTGATGGCGCCGGGAAATGCGCAGTTCGTAAAGCCGCAGCAGCGCGACGATGCCAAGAAGAATCAGGTACGCGATAACGCTTAGTTCCATTGCAGTAACAAAAATTCCGCGCTGAAGCCCGGGCCGAACGCGGCGGCAATGGCATGTTCACCCGCCTTCAGTGGGCGCTTCTCCAGCCACTCCTGAAGAATAAAGAGGATGGTGGCGCTGGAAAGGTTGCCGACGTTCCCGAGGATGTCCCAGGAAGGCTGGGTGTCGCACTTGCAGAGGCCGAGCTGCTCTTCCACCGTGCCCAGCAGGCGGGCTCCGCCCGGATGCAGGATCCATCCTTTGATCTCTTCGCGCTTCTTGCCATTGCGGTCCAGAAACCCGTGAACGAGTTCCTTAATGCGTTCGCCGATCATTTCCGGCACGTTTTTGTCGAGGATGATGTGGAAACCGGAATCGCGAAGATCGAATCCCATGGCGCCGAGGGAGTCTGGAAAGGTGTAAGTTTCTGTGACTAGGATTTGCGGACCGGGTCTTTTCTGCCCGGTGACGATTACCGCTGCCGCGCCGTCGCCGAACAGAATCGAGGAGATCAGATTAGCCTGGGTGATGTCCTTGCGCTGGAAAGTCAATGAGGGGAGTTCGACCGCAATAATCAGGACGTTGCTTCCCGGGTTCGACGCGATAAAATCGGCGGCCCGGGAGAGTCCCATGGCTCCGGCGGCGCAACCCAGTTCCGTGAACGGCATCCGGCGCACATTGGAGCGGAAGCCCATCAACTTGATCAGGTGAGCGTCGAGAGAAGGAATCATGAAACCGGTGCAGGAAACGGTGATAATAAGGTCGATGTCCTCAGGGCGCATCCCCGCGCGCTCCAGGCACTTTTCGGCGGCTTCGCGGCCGAGTTTGACGGCGTGCTCGATATACTCATTATTAGTCTTGGCGAGGGCACGCGGCTCAATGGTGTAATCGATGGGGAAAATCGAATGGCGGTTGTGAACCTGGGCGTTGTCCACGATCGCCATCATGGCTTCCACGCGGCGCTCCGGCACTTCAAAAACGCGGCCAAAGTAATATTTCACATCATCGCGGGTGATCCTGTACGGAGGGAGAGCAGTCGCGGTAGCAGCGATGGTAGGATGCGGCTTGTTGCCGTTAGGGGAACTGCTTTCCGGGATGTTCACAGACACCGTCCTGAGAGATGCGAAATTAAACACAACCTACAATATTCACAGGCGAGCAACAGAGCCACGAAGCGCTCGGAACAAAATGCAATGTGTCAGTTACTTTACATCAAATTGAGCCGTAGGGGAAACGACAGGTGACCATGATGAAACCAAAGAGGATAGTGGCGCAGTTTTGGGGCATTTACAGCTTGTTCTGTTTTTTTGCGATGGCAATGCCGGCTGCCGCCCAGGAAAAGAACGCTCCCCTGCTGGTGGTGATTTCCGTGGATGGCTTGCGGCCGGATTACGTTACGGCCGCGGACGCGCACGGAGCGAAGATTCCCCATCTGAGGAAATTTCTCCACGATGGCAGCTATGCACAGGGGGTTACGGGCGTGATTCCCACTGTGACCTACCCGAGCCACACCACACTGATGACCGGTGTTTGGCCAGCGAAGCACGGCATCCTGGCGAACCAGACCTTTGATCCTCTTCAGAAGAATCATGAAGGGTGGTACTGGTATGCGGAAGACATTCGCGTGCCCACGTTGTGGGATGCCGCGTCCACGGCCGGGCGGACAACCGCAAGCATCCAGTGGCCGGTGACCGTTGGCGCCAAGATTACATGGAACATTCCGGAGTTCTGGCGCGCAGGCACCGCCGAAGACGCGAAGCTGCTGCGCGTGGTATCCACGCCGGGATTGCTGGCGGAGGGGAAATCCGCGGTCGGGGAGTATCGCGGCGGTATCGATGCCAGTCCGGAGAGCGATGAAGTGCGCGGCAAATACGCCGTGTGGATTCTGGAGAATAAACATCCCGGCTTGCTGACTTTGCACTTGATCGCGCTCGATCACATCGAACACGAGGCGCAAGCCTTCAGTCCCAAAGCAATGGCGGTTTTGGAGCGGCTCGATGCGGTGATCGGAAAAGTGTGGGAAGCTGCGGAACGCGTTGCGCCGGATCACGCGTTTGTCGCTGTCGTCTCCGATCACGGGTTTGCAAACTACGGCCAGCAATTGAACTTTTTTCCAGCGTTTGAAAAAGCGAAGCTATTTTCACTGGATGACAAGGGGAAGATTTCCGATTGGCGGGCCATGCCCTGGGAAACAGGCGGCTCTGCGGCGATCATTTTGAAGGATCCGAAGAACGGACTGACTGTGACGACCGTTCGCACGTTGTTGACGAAGCTGGCTGCCGACCCGGCAAACGGAATTGATCGGGTGCTCGAAGGGGATGAGTTGCATCGCAGAGGCGGCTATCCGAACGCTTCCTTTTTTGTAGGGCTGAAGCCCGGATGGCGCACGGGCACCGCATTGACGGGGCCTGTACTCTCCTCGCTTAAGGCTGGAGGCACGCACGGACAGTTGCCGGATCTGCCGGAACTGCGCGCTTCCTTTTTTCTGGTTGGGCCGGGTGTGCCTACCGGAAAGAATCTGGGTTTGATCGATATGCGCGACATCGCGCCGACTCTTGCCAAAGCGGCAGGCTTGTCGCTACCCACCGCCGACGGCAAGCCTCTGCTGCCTTGATATTGCGTTTGACCGCGCTTGAACTGCTTTAGCTCGCGGCTTCCTGGCTGGCGCGGATTTCCTGCCAACGGCGCGGGCGCTTGCTGTACTGCAGGACTTTCTTGCGCAAGCGGATGGACTTCGGCGTTATCTCGACAAACTCGTCGTCCGCGATGAATTCGATGGCCTGCTCCAGGCTGAGTTGCCGGTGAGGGATCAGGCGGATGGCTTCGTCGGCCGAGGAAGAGCGCATGTTGGTCAGCTTTTTTTCCTTGGTGACGTTCACTTCCATGTCCTGTTCGCGCGAGTTTTCGCCGACCACCATGCCTTCGTAAACTTCGATCGTCGGGCCGATGAAGAGTTCGCCGCGCTCCTGCAAACCCCACAGCGCGTAAGCAGTCGAA
>Ga0257153_1000017_pt1 | contig 14212 bp, 10 predicted proteins | sample DW10A_FD_185988 | JGI IMG/M metagenome (GOLD analysis project Ga0257153, IMG submission 185988) | Soil microbial communities from H.J. Andrews Experimental Forest, Oregon, United States - DW-10-A | ecosystem: Environmental > Terrestrial > Soil > Temperate forest > Bulk soil | place: USA: Oregon... | reverse complement strand
TTCTATGATGTCGCGCATCATTCATGAAGCCGAAGCCAGCATCCAGGAATATCCGCGGCCCACCACATCGCAGGAGCAGCTCAAGGTCGCCGAAACCGTCGCCGAACTCGTCTGCCACGCCTCCCGCGAACTCCACATGAAGCTCATCGCCATCTTCACGCACAGCGGATTCACCGCGCGCCTCGTCTCCCGCTATCGCCCCCTCGTCCCCATCGTCGCGTTTTCTCCCGAAGCCTCAACCCGCCGCCGCATGTCGCTCCTCTGGGGCGTAACATCGCGCGGCATCTCCGACATCAAAAAGATCGACGGCCTCGCCGAGGTTGCCGAAAAACGCCTCCTCGAAGAACGCCTCGTCAAAAAGGGCGACGTCATCGGCATCGTCGCGGGCACACCCATGGGCATCCGCGGCACCACCAACTTCATGAAATTTCACGTTATCGGGAGCTTGTAATCAGGGGGAGAGCAAACAGGTACTTTCAACGCGAACAAAGCGAAAACTTGTCATCCTGAGCCTATCCGAGAAGGTCCGCTGTTTGGACTCCGGTGGTTTTTACCGGAGATAGGCAAAGGACCTCAACGTAAAGTCCTTCCAAAAAAATTAACCGACGCCGCCACTACCTTAATTCACCCAGCTATCCGGCCGCGAAGGCGGCTCATCCTTCGACTTCTTCATGTACACCTGAAATTTCTTCCGGTTCCGCTCGAATCTCCAGTCCGCCATTTCATTCCGCACGCGGTACAAAAACGACCCCCGTCGCAAATACAACCAGCCAATCAGCATCCCGCCAAGATGGCAAAAGTGGCTCACACCGTCGCCGCCCGACCCCAGCGTGCCAAAAAACTCCACCGCCCCCATCACTGCCACAAACGGCCGCATCGGAATCGTAAGCGGCAGTGGAAACAGCCAAATGCGCCGGTCAGGAAACAGGATCGCATTCGCAATCAAAATTCCAAAAATCGCCCCCGACGCCCCGATCGTGGGAATATCCGCCGGCCGAAGGCCCCACAGCATCGGCGTCACTTTCACCAGGATGGTGATGATCCCTGCGCCAACGCCGCAGATGAAAAAATAGTTGAGGAACCTCTTTTTTCCCCACACCAGTTCCAATTCGCGCCCGAACATCCACAGCATCAGCATATTGATCAGCAGGTGCCCCAGCCCGCCATGGAGAAAAATGTAGGTGACCGGTTGCCACAAACGCAGCCCGGGAATCGGTCCCAGGGGAACCAGTCCGAACCAGTGAATCAGCCATGCCGTCGCATAAGGCGGCAAAAAAATCTCGACCAGTGTCTGCACCAGGAACACGCCGGCGCAAATCAACACCAGCAGTTTCACCGCGGGCGTAATAAATCCGCGCCAATCAAATCCCACCCGCGGCGCGTAGGTCGAGCTCATAATTGCAGTGTACGGCGGCCCCAGCCACTCCGTCAAAAGGAAGAAAAAGCGCAAGTGTCACGGCGGGTGCCCCACGTGCCGGTGTTGCACGTGGGCTCTTCGACTATTTCTAAAGGCGTTCTTCCATCTGCTCTGACACAAGGGATGCACATATGACCCGGCCGTCTCTTCTCTGTGTTCTTTGTGCTCTTCCTCTGTGCTCTCTGTGTTAAATCTTTCCTATCTCCTGATTCTTGTACTCAATCCAGCTTCTTCCCCGCGAAATAAAACAGCGAACCCGCCAGCAGTCCGAACATAAGGACTCCCAGCAGCGATTGTGCCTCCGTCGGCATGGCCAGTTTTTCGTTGAACGCCAGGGAAGCCCAGTTCCTTGGCCCAAACGCCAGCCAGTCCGGCAGCCGCGCCAGAAACGTTCCGGGTTTCGCAGCGTCCGCCACAACTCGCAAAACGATCGCCAGCAGGCCAAAGACGCCTCCCGCCGCGATCAATCCGGAAGAGAACAGCGCGCCCGGACTGGCGTCGCTCTCGTCTTTTTTCTTGGTCGTCGCTTCCACCGCCCAGCGGATCAGCCCGCCGGCAAACATCGCCCCGGTCGTGGCGATGGAAAGATACGACCCGGTCGCGAAAGCGAGCGAGCGCACTCCGAGTATCTCCACAGCAATTACCAGCGCCACGCCCATCAGCACCAGCCGCCACGGCAGTCGCTGGTTCAATATTCCATTGATCACCGTCGCCATCAGCCGGGCCTGGGGCGCGGGCGCTTTGTCGCTGCCGATGCCCTGCGCCCACTGAAACTCGATCTGCTTGCTCCCCGCGTCATAGAGATATTCTCCGTCGGGAATTTCATGCGAGCCCAGAGAATTCACCAGCACGTAGCTCTTGCCTTGATACACGAACGAATCGCGCTCGATCTTCACCCCGCTGGGCAACGCTTGTATGCTCACTGGAATCGTCGTCGGGATGTACTTCGTCAGTCCCTTGTTCATCAGGTTCAGCGTTGCGCCGATAGCCACGGTTGAGACCGTGACGCCAACCAGTAGCCCCATCTGCTGCCAGAAAGGAGTCGCGCCCACCAGATAGCCGGTCTTCAAATCCTGCGAAGTCGCCCCGGCAATCGCCGCCGCGATGCAAACCGCTCCGCCGATCATCAATGCCAGCACCGCGTATCGCGGGGTGGTCCATCCGGCGACAAAGAATATGGCGCAGGTCGCCATCAGTGTGGCGATGCTCATGCCGCTGATCGGATTCGACGAATTGCCCAGCAACCCGCTGATGCGCCCAGCCACGGTCACAAACAAAAATCCGAAAACCACCACGAACACCGCCGCAAACAAATTTTGATACCACTGTGTTTGCGCACCCTGGATCGGAAAGAACGTCAGCACCGCCCAGATCATGGCCACAATGACGATCGACCCGCCGACCACCCACCGCATCGGCACCTCATAATCGATGCGGCTGGAGGATTCAGTATGGCTGCTGCCTTCCGTCTGAACGTCCTTCAGCCCGGCGCGCAGCGCGGAAATGATCGTCGGCATCGTCCGCAGCAGCGTAATCAAACCCGACGCAGCCACCGCTCCCGCCCCCATCGGCCGGATGTAGCTGCTCCAGATCTGGTCCGGCGACATCAGCGGTATCGGAACCGTCGACGGGTAGATCGGCGTGTTCCCCGCCAGTTGCCCATAAAACTTGATCGCGGGCATCATCACCAGCCAAGACACGATGCCTCCCGCGAACAAAATTCCCGCCACCCGCGGACCAATGATGTAGCCCACTCCCAAATATTCCGACGTGATGGCCGCGCGGAACGATGCGCCCGGAAACCACCCCGGCCGTGCTTCCGGTTGCCCCGTCCACGCCTGCACCGTGTTCATCAGAAACGTATAGATCCCGCCGAGGCCCAATCCCCAAAACACCCGCCCTGCAAACGATCCGCCGCGCTCTCCCGCAACCAGCACATCGGCGCAGGCTGTGCCCTCCGGGAAAGCTAGGTTGCCATGCTCCTTCACGATCAGTTGCCGCCGAATCGGTACCATGAACAGCACGCCCAGCCAGCCGCCCAGCAGCGCGATCGGAAAAATCCGCCAGAACGTGAAGTCGGAGCTGAATCCCAGGAAGATCAGCGCCGGCAAAGTGAACATCACTCCCGCCGCCAGCGATTCCCCCGCCGACCCCGTCGTCTGCACGATATTGTTTTCCAGAATCGTCGACCGTCCGAACGCCCGCAAAATACTGATCGACAGCACCGAAATCGGAATCGACGCCGACACCGTCAGCCCCGCGCGTAATCCCACGTACACCGTCACTGCGCCGAACAGCAGCCCGAACAATCCCCCCAGCACCACCGCCCGCAACGAAAACTCAGCCAGCTTCTGCTCAGCCGGCACATAAGGCTGAAACTCTCCCGCTGGTGCCGTGGAACTCCATGGACGGTCGCTCACCGTTTCCTCCCAGAATCCTTCTCGCTATCTTTGCAAATGTTTTGCTGCAAACGATTCGCGTCGAACACTCCGGTTCGAACGCTCGTTTGTTTCTGTGTGCCCGGATTATGCCCCACCCCGGCCTCGCCGCAAAGCGCTTCCTCTCCAGGGAATTCGTTCTTCGGGATGGCATTCCAGTCCGGTCGATCGTCACAAGGAACTCACCGCCTCCGGTTCTCTTGACATCCCCCACACTGGTCAGTATTGTCACCTGCATTCGGTACCTGTGTCGGCCGGTGCGAACCGGGTGGGCGTCCTCTTTCCAGGCATGAATTTTCTCGGTCCTGGATCACGATTCTCCCCTCTCTACCAGCCGCCACTCAATCTCGTCCTTTAGGAGCCTCGCGTGAATCCGCGCCGCCTCGCCCTTATTCTAATTCTCATTTCCGCTGCACTTTTGTCCAAACCCTTTGCAACCAGCATGTCTGGCGACGACTGGCTGCCCATAGACCCCGCCGAACTCAAAATGACCGGTGAGCCCAAAGCTCCCGGCGCCCCTGCCGTCTACCTCTATCGCCAGGTCGACCGCGACGACCAGAGCGGCCGCGAGTCCCAGTATTACCGCATAAAGATCTTCACCGAAGAAGGCCGCAAGCAGGCCGACGTCGAAATTCCTTTTCTCAAGGGTATCGACCAGGTCAACAACATCAAGGCGCGCACCATCCGTCCCGACGGCTCCGTCGCCAATTTCGACGGCAAGGTCTACGAAAAGACCATCGTGAAAGCCCGCGGCGTAAAATACCTCGCCAAGACCTTCACGCTTCCCGGCGTGCAGGTTGGCAGCATCATCGAATACAAATATATCGACTCCTGGTCCAACGAATTGATCTACGACTCGCATTGGATCATCAGCAGCGACCTCTTTACCAAGCGCGCAAAATTTACGCTCAAGCCTTATTCGCAATTCGCTCTTCGCTGGAGCTGGCACAACCTGCCGCCGGGCTCTCCGCAACCCGCCAACGAACATTCGGCCATCCACCTCGAAATCAACGACATTGCAGCCTTTCAGGTGGAAGACTACATGCCGCCGCAGGACGAGCTCAAAGCCCGTGTGAATTTCGTCTACAACCAGGACAACGACGAAAAGGAGCCGGAGAAGTTCTGGAAAAAAGAAGGCAAGAAGAAGTACGAACGCGTGGACTCGTTCGTGAACAAAAAGAAGGCCATGGAACAGGCTGTCGCCACCATCGTTTCTCCCTCCGACACTGCCGACGTCAAGCTCCGTAAAATCTATGCCCGCGTCCAGCAGGTGCGAAATCTCTCCTTCGAACAGGAAAAATCGGAAAAAGAAAAGCAGCGCGAGAAGCAGAAGGAAATCAACAACGTCGAGGATGTCTGGAAAGCGGGCTATGCCAGCGGTTCCTTCATCAACTATCTTTTCATCGGCCTCTGCCGCGCCGCCGGATTCGAGGCCTACTCCGTGCTCGTTTCCCGCCGCGACGCCTATTTCTTCGAACCTGGCTTGATGAATCCCGGCGAGCTCAACGACAACGTCGTCCTCGTCAAAGCCGAAGGCAAGGAACTCTACTTCGACCCGGGTACTCAGTTCACGCCATTCGGGCTGCTACCTTGGGCGGAAACTTCTGTTAGAGGACTCAAGCTCGATAAGGACGGCGGCACCTGGGTCCAGACGCCGCTTCCCGACAGCTCCGCATCTCGCATCAGCCGTGTCGCCGACCTCCGCATGGACGACCGCGGCGGCCTCCAGGGAAAACTCACGGTCACCTACACCGGCCTTGAAGCCCTTCGCCGCCGTCTCGAAGAGCGCAACGAAGACGACGCCGACAAAAAGAAATTTCTCGAGGACGGCGTGAAGGAGTGCGTCCCCGTCGTTTCCGACGTGGAGCTGACCAATCAGCCCGACTGGAAATCTTCTTCCGACTCCCTGGTCGCGGTCTTCGATTTCAAAACCGAAGGCTGGGCTTCGCCGGCCGGACGCCAGGCTCTGATTCCCGTCGGCCTTTTTGGCGCGCCTGAAAAGCATCTCTTCGAGCATGCCGATCGCGTCCACCCGATCTATTTCGAATATCCCACCGAGGTGCGCGACGACATCACCATCAACATGCCGCTCAACTGGCTCGTCAAAGCTCTACCGGCCGAACAGAACCAGAATTCCAAAGTGATTCTATACACGATGAAGGTGGAAGATCAGAAAGGCACCGAACATATTTCCCGCGTCCTCAAACTGGATATCCTCCATCTCGACGTTAAGTATTACGGCGCATTGCGCAATTTCTATCAGGGGGTGAAAAGCGGCGATGAAGAGCAAATCGTTGTCCAGCCCGGCGCTTAGCTTTCCCATGCTTCGTACGTGTTTCCACGTGTCGCCACTCGCGGCTCTCTTTCTCTGCCTCGCCGCGTTCCTCGCTCCCGTCTCTCGCGCCGGCGACGCCCCTGCCTGGATGCACGCGCTAACTGGCGTCCCGCTTCCCGACCACGACGATAAAACCGACGCCGTTCTCCTCTACTCCGAAGATATCGTCACCGTCCAGGGCAACGGTAAAATCAAGCACCTTACCCGCCGCGCCTACAAAATCCTTCGCCTCAGCGGAAAAGACTGGGGCACCGCCGTCGCCTACATTGACGCCGAAACCAAAATCCTCAACATGAAGGCCTGGTGCATTCCCGCCCAGGGCAAGGATTACGAAGTAAAGGAAAAAGAAGCCATCGAAACTTCCTTGCCCGGCGTCGCCAACGGCGAACTTGTCAGCGATCTCCGCGCCAAAATTCTTCCCATTCCCGCCTCCGACCCCGGCAACATCGTCGGCTACGAAATTGAACAGGAAGAACGTCTCTACATCTTCCAGGAAGAGTGGCACTTCCAATCCTCGCTGCCTACGCGCGAAGCCCGCTTCACGCTCAATCTCCCCGCCGGCTGGGAGTACAAAGCCACCTGGCTCAATTTTCCCGAAGCGAAGCCCTCTTCGTCCTCGCCCACCCAGTCGCAGTGGCTCATTTCCGACGTCAAGCCCATCCGCATCGAAGACGATATGCCTCCATTGAGCAGCATTAAAGGGCAAATGCTGATCGCCCTCCTTCCTCCCGGCGACTCGCAGAAAAAAGGTTTCCTCAGTTGGTCGGAAATGGCCAAGTGGGAGTCCGACCTCGCCCAGGGCCGCCGCGATCCTTCCCCGGAAATCAAGCAGAAGGTCGCCGAACTCACCTCTGCCGTGCCTACGACGCTCGCCAAAATGCAGGTGCTCGCCGTGTTCGTCCAGCACGATATCCGTTATGTCGCCATCGAACTCGGCATCGGAGGTTTGCAGCCCCATCCCGCGCGCGACATCTTTTCCCACCGCTACGGCGATTGCAAAGACAAAGCCACTCTGCTCAGCGCCATGCTCAAGGAGATCGGCGTCGACTCCTACTATTTCGACATCAACATCACCCGCGGCGGCGTCGGCGCGCAATCTCCCGCGGGGCTCGGCTGGTTCAATCACGAAATTCTCGCGATTCGTCTGCCCGAGGACCTCAAGGATCCTTCACTCGCGGCCATCCTCACCCTGCCCAAAATCGGCCGCATCCTGATCTTCGATCCCACCAACGACATGACTCCCTTCGGCCAGCTCAGCGGCTCGCTGCAGTCGAGCTACGGACTTCTCGTCACCCCCGACGGCGGCGAGCTTCTCCAATTGCCGCAGCTTCCCCCGGAATCCAGCGGCGTTCGCCGCAACGGCAAGCTGGCCCTCAGCTCCAACGGCACCCTCAGCGGGGAAGTTCAAGAGATGCGCATGGGCGACACCGGCTCTTACCAGCGCTACGTCCTCCGCACCACCACCCAGGACAAAGACCGCATCAAGCCCATCGAAACCTCTCTCGCCCACTCCCTCGCCAGCTTTCAAATCACCAAGGCCTCCATCCTCAATCTGCACGCCCAGGATCAGCCCTTCGTCTACAACTACTCCTTCACCGCGGATCGTTACGCCAAGCTGGCCGGCAATCTTCTGATCGTCCGCCCGCGTGTCCTCGGCCAAAAGTCCAGCGACATTCTGGAGCGCAAGGAACCCCGCAAGTATCCTGTCGAATTCGACGGCCCGCAAAAAGATATCGATGTCTACGAAATCACGCTGCCCGCCGGTTATGTGGTGGACGACCTTCCGCCGCCCTCCGACGCCGAGTACAGCTTCGCCAGCTATCACAGCAAAACCGAGTTGCAGGGCAACGTCTTGCGCTACACGCGCACCTACGAAATCAAGGAGCTCAGCGTCCCCACCAGCAAGCTCAACGACCTGAAAGCCCTCTACCGCATCATCGCCAGCGACGAGCGCAACACCGCCGTCCTCAAACCCGCCGCCAACTGAACCCCGTCCCCGTAGCACCAGCGCGGGTGCCCCTCCGGCTTGCCCCGAGCGAAATAAGAGAGGGGGGCTCTGTACACGGGTCTTGGGATTTCCTGAAGTTCTCTTCCGCTCTTCTCTCTCAACTTTCAACTTCGAACTCTCTTCAGATCCTCCCCATAATTTCCGCTGCCGCTAAAAGTGTCTCCACTTCTTTCTTGGTTAGCGCTTCAAATCGTTTCGCGAGCGCCCGCACCCTGCGGTCCCTTCCTGCCAGCAGCAGCTTGCGCCCCGCTGGCGTTGCCGTGATTTGCACCGACCTGCGGTCGTTTGCGGAGCTTACGCGCTCGACCAGTTTTTTCTGCACCAGGCCGTCCACGATGCGGCTCATCGTCGGCGGCCGCACCTGCTCCAGCGCCGCCAGTTCGCCCACGGTTTTTTCACCGGCAAACACCAGCACCGAAAGGGCGGAGAGTTGCGCCGGCCCGATGCCCGCCTGGGCGTCCTCCGCCCGGACCATGCGCAGGACGCGGATGGCGCCGGAGTGCAGCGCTTCCGCCGCCTGCAGGGAAGTTTTGCTTGACATGCGGGTTCCTTAGGATGACTATTAGTTAGCTATGCTAAAGAATAGCATGGCTACAAGGAGAGCCTACCATGAATCCGGTTTCCTGCTTACCCCGCAAATTCCACGCCGGCCCGCTGCCGTCGGCCAGTGCACTCAGCCAGGTGGAGGCCAGCTGAACATGAGCGCTCAAATTACGGGAATTCTCCAGATCGCTATCTCCGTGCAGGACATCGACCGCGCCACGGCTTTCTACCGAGACGTCCTCGGCCTCCGGCTGCTCTTCAACGCTCCCAACATGGCCTTCTTCGATTGCGGCGGCGTCCGCCTCTATCTCGCCGGCGGCGAAGGCGCGGAGCAGCACGGCGCCAGCTCACACGTCTACTTCCGCTCCAGCGACGTTGCCGCCCTCTCCGCCGGGTTGAAAGAAAAATCCGTCTCCATCCACCGGGAACCCCACATCATCGCCCGCATGCCCGACCACGACCTCTGGCTCCTGTGGATCCGCGACTCCGAACAAAATCTCCTCGGCGTCATGGAAGAACGTAAGCGTTAGCCCGCCGGCGGTTGCGAAACATGAACAAATGTTGAACAGCGTGAAATAAATTCGAGAAATGATGTCTCGAAATTGTCACGGCGCGTGGCGGGTCGTGTTATCCAGCTTTCACAAACGTGCAATCTGCTCGTAACTCCAGAGGCACATCGTCTTCTGGCGCCCATTGTATTTCCCGCGCAGTCCAGACATAAGAGAGAGGGAACATGCACCTGAAGGGTATGTTTGAGAAGTTACGGCACGGCGTTAAGACCGCGCTGGTAGGAATCACGATTGTTCAATTCAGCCTAGGTGGCCCGCTGGTTGGCACGCTTCAGGCTAACGAGAAAGAACACACCAAAACGCCGATCAAGCACGTCATCATCCTGATTGGTGAAAATCGCACCTTCGATCACCTGTTCGCGACGTACGTGCCGAAGAGCCACGATTCCGTCTCCAACCTCTTATCCGAAGGCATCATCAACGCTGACGGCACGCCAGGCAAGCATTTCTCCAAGGCCGCGCAGTTCCAGGCGGTAGCGCCATTCAAGACCAAGTTTTTCATCAGCCTGGATGCGGATCAGAAAGCTCCCTACCAGACGCTGCCGGAACCGACCTTGAACTTTTCGCCCAGTCCCGCCACGGGAGAACCGCCTCCGTTTCCGCAGGGCACGCCGACCTTACTTCTTTCCGCCATCGAGCCTTCCCTCGAGACTGGCGATCTTAACCTGCTGACCACGGGCGCCTCCGGTGCGGCGCAAACTGCCGAGATCCCCGATTTCGATACACGCATAACCAATTTTGATAATTTGCCGAACGGGCCGTTCCCGCTTGCGGGAGCGAATCTGCCCTACGATTCCTATACCGGCGACACTACGCACCGCCTCTTTGAGATGTGGCAGCAATCGGATTGCGATCTCCGGAATGCCACGCGGAAGAATCCGTCCGGTTGCCTCAACGACCTGTATCCCTTCGTCATCACCACGTATACCAGCGAAATCGATCCCAGCAGCTTTCCTGTTGCCAACCAGGTGGACGACAACGGCGGCGGCAATTCGATGGCGTTTTACAACATGCAAAAGGGAGATGTCCCGTTCCTGAAGAGCCTCGCCGACACATACTCCATGAGCGACAATTTCCATCAATCGTTCATGGGCGGCACTGGAGCCAACCACGTCATGTTGGGCAGCGGCGACGCCATCTTCTGGAGCGATGGCCACGGGAATCCGACCATGCCGCCGTCGCACATTGCCAATCCCGATCCGCTGCCGGGCTCGAACAACCAGTACACCGTGGACATCGGTTTCGACGGCAACTTTACGGAGTGCGCCGATCCTTCCCAGCCGGGCATTAAGCCGATTCGGGATTACCTGAAATCTCTCCCCTACGACGCAGATCCGAAGTGCGAGGCGGGGCGCTTCTATATGATCAACAACGACAACCCGGGCTTCTTGCCGGACGGCACGGTGGACACCAACGGAATCACCAAGGGCGGCTCCGTTCCCCCGATCAATGTCCGCACCATCGGCGAAGCGCTGAACGAAAAAGGCATTTCGTGGGCCTACTACGGCGGAGCTTACAACGCCGCTGTTGCTCTGCAGCACAATACGGCCAGCACGGACCCGGCTGTTCAGGTTGGCAGGGCCTACTGCAACATCTGCAACTTTGAGTCCTACACCAACGCCATCATGGGCAACGCGGCGCAGCGTGCCGCGCACATCAAGGACGCGACGGATTTCTTCGCCGCTGTCGATGATGGCTCGTTGCCCGCCGTCTCCTTCGTGAAGCCCGACGGATTGCTGGATGGCCACCCGGCATCCTCGAAGTTCGACCTCTTCGAGGCCATGGCCAAGAAGATCGTGGATCATCTCACCGCCAATCCGGACCTCTTTGCCTCCACCGTTCTGTTCGTCACCATGGACGAGGGCGGCGGCTTCTATGACTCCGGCTACATCCAGCCGCTGGACTTCTTCGGCGACGGCCCGCGCATTCCCCTGATCGCCGTTTCGCCCTTCACCACCGGCGGCCATATCAGCCACAGCTACACCGACCACGTCTCCATCCTCAAGTTCATCGAGAGGAATTGGGACCTAAAGCCCTTGACGCATCGCAGCCGCGATAATTTTCCAAACCCCAGAGTCGACGATGACAATCCCTATGTGCCGCTCAATAGCCCGGCGCTCGGGGACCTGTTTGACTTGTTTCACTTCGATCACGAGGGAGGCCACGGAAAGGACTGACACTTGCCGGTAAATCCGTGCCCCGACATCGGCACGGGAGTTGCTAAAACTGGCCGCGGCATCGGTTCAATCCCGATGCCGCGCCTTTTTTTTGTGCGAAATTTATTTGTGAATCGAACGCAGAACGGGGCGCCCGGCACCCGGCAGAAATGCGTTTACTGTGTCGAAGAAGGACCGAAATTCCTTCGCTTCGGATCCGTCAATACTTTAACCTCATGTGCTCGGTGCACTCAGCAATCTGATCGTCAAGTCCTTTAATCTCTTGTCCCAGCTGAATATTGTTCGGCGTAACTTCAAACTGCTCGGAAAGCCCGTTCCGTTTGGCGGTCAGTTCCGTGCGTTTATCCTTCCACTCCGGTCCGGTCAGCGCTGCCGGCAATTTCGGCTCTCGTGTCTTCGGAGCTCCGGAGATGTCGATATCTCGCGGGAGAGCGGCGTCGGCTTGAATTTTAAGATCGTCCAGATATTTTCTTATTTTGCTGACAGGCATATTTATAGAATAGTTTATATTCACCCAAATGGCAACTCGCGATGCGAGCGTCAATCGTCCAGGAGCACCTGCCGGTACGGTTTATCGGGAGTTCCTCACAATGCAGATTTAAGAATGGACGAATGCCCTTCGTCCATTTCGTCCGCGATATCCATCAACCTGCGAAAAGAGGCTTTCAAGGCGTTAACGTAGACTACTCCAGCCTTGTCCGTCAGGATTTCAGACGGTTCTTTCATGAAATATCTTCTGAGCTCGGAAAGCGGGTGTTCGATTTCCTGATAGAGATATTTAATCGAGTCGCAGGAGCCGACAGTGACTCCACCCTCCTTCAAGAGATTCTCAAACTGGTTGAGCGAGATTTGCAGTTGATTGACAGCCTGCTTGGCAAGCACAAGGTTCGAGTCGCCGCGAACCTCCCCCAGTATTTTCTCGAAAGAATAGGAAACCTCGTCGAACGCCTTCCTGAGTTTTGCTGCAAGGAATTGTTCTTGAGGGGCATCTACTTGCGTCTTTAGGTCCATAAGCAACCCTACCAAAAAGATTTCCGCAAAACTGTATGAAAGTGAACACTCCGCATTAACGTCGGGTGAAGCCGGCCCACCTGCCACGTCCTGCTATTCCCAGAAATTCTCGTGGTCACCGCAACCGCTGTCCTTCAATCGGTATGCGCCTTGATGGCAAACGCTTTGGATAGGGCGGGCCGGCAAACCTGCCGGCTCCGCCCTCATGCATTCCTGCTCTACTTCTGATCCACGTGAGCCTGAATATTCCCCTTGGTAACGAACTGCACGGTAAAGTTCAGGACCACATTCGATGGATTAAGCGTTTCGTAAACCTTGAAGCCGGCTGCGTCATTCCCGGCCCCCGGTTCGCCGTTGTCAATCAGCGTGAACTCCACGGTAAAACCATCAACGCCGTCATACCGGCCAGTACCTGATGCGACAATCGTGTTGACCGGAGCAACCGGCGGCTTCGGATTCCCGTTTAAGGTGCATACCGCCGACAAGAAAGTCAGCATGTGGAAGTGGTGGCTGCCACCTGATGCATCCGACCAATTGATCTCCAGATTGTTGGAGGGCTGATGCAGGTCGCAGTCGACTTCGAATCCCTTGGTGATTGTCAGGCCGGATATATCCACCTGCTTTCCCCCGCCTGTGAAGCGTCCAATCCCGATACTGCAGTCGCTGGGTATGGTTACCGTCACAACAGCGGATTGGCCGGGGTCGAAACCGTCACCCCAGATGCCCACCGCCAGTGCCTCTACATCAACCGAAAGGGCGGCGGCTGGTGCTGGCTTCTGGTTTGAGAACTGGAAGTTGTTGGCGAAGGTGTACGAACCCATGTCCACCTTGACTCCGTCAAACAGGATATCAATCTCGGGGTTGACGCCGTCTATGAACCCGGGGTCCCAGGACGTCGAGGTGTAACTGATGATTGCGGCGCCATTCGAGCAACTGGCCGTCGCCACTATGGTGGGGTGATGCGCCGATGCCGTACTCGCTCCGATTCCCTGGAGACAAATCGCCAACGTCGCCACTAAAAATAGCCATACTGTCCGTCTAAACATACTTACTCCTCCCGTCCCCTCATCGGGGGACGTGCTCCGTCACTAGTCTTCCGATACTGGTGTTAACCAGCTGGAGGCGGTGATTTCTAGTACACCTGCGGGGGCATTGCGTCAAGGCGAAAGGATTCAACCAACGACGATTGGGAATACTAGGACCTGACAACGGCGCGCGATAGCCGTTGCAGACGCGTCACCCAGCCGGGTGGCGCACTCTAAACTCACATCCATTTCTAGGAGGTGCCACCCGCGAATATGGCCAGCAGGTATCTCATAAATAGGTCTTTAGGAGAGCGGGGCTTCAGCCCCGACTTAAAAGGGATAGAGAATGTTGGCTTTCGCGATTTCTGCGTCCACCGGCTTTTTGGCGGAAGCACCTGCGGACACTCTTTCTTCGTCTGAACTTCCTTTATCGCGGGTGGCATACCCTTGAAGCGTTAAGACGAATTTGGGTGCCGCACCCTTGCGGTTTTCAAGGGTGCGGGTTTTGATTTTTCATTTTCCGAATTTTTGATCATTCCCGCCGGTTGGCCTACCCTTTGCGGTTTTGGCCTGCCCGCCCTGCTTGCCGCGGGCAGGCGCAGGCAGGCAAAGGGCGGGTCCGCTCTTCCTCTTTTCTTCCTCTCTTCGCGGTGGGTGCCCCAGGTGCCGGTTTTGCACCTGGGCTTGGG
>Ga0257153_1000016_pt1 | contig 14215 bp, 10 predicted proteins | sample DW10A_FD_185988 | JGI IMG/M metagenome (GOLD analysis project Ga0257153, IMG submission 185988) | Soil microbial communities from H.J. Andrews Experimental Forest, Oregon, United States - DW-10-A | ecosystem: Environmental > Terrestrial > Soil > Temperate forest > Bulk soil | place: USA: Oregon... | reverse complement strand
GCCCAAGGTAGCATTTACGCCTTGGCTGGTTGCGCCGTTCTAATTGCGTTTGCTTCACTATCTTTCCTTAACTATGCCGCGGAGAGGCGCTCGACGGTCGGGCGCTTTCTCCGTAAACGTCAGAGGCCGTCGTCGCGGCGAGGGGGTCTTATTCCCTCCCGTGGTGTTCCCAACTCCTCACTAGCTTGACCCTTCCTCAAGGCGCGCACTAGACTTCCACCCAGGGTTCTCCATGCGAAAAATAATTTTGATTTTGTGCGTTGCCGCGGGTTTTTCCAGCTTGGCTGCGGCTGACGATGGCCATCATGATCAGTTGACTCAAGAGCAACTCGGCACGGTGCACTTCCCGGTATCTTGCACTCCGGCGGCGCAGAAGATTTTTGAAAAGGGCGTCGCGCTGCTGCATTCCTTCTGGTACGAAGAGGCGGAGAAGACTTTTGCCGCCGTGCGGAGGGAAGACCCGAAGTGCGCCATGGCTTATTGGGGAGAGGCGATGAGCATGTGGCATCAGCTTTGGGACGAGCCCAAGGAACCCACGATTAAGAAGGCCTCAGGTGATTTGAAGAAGGCGGAGAAGATTAAGGGCAAAACGACCGAGCGTGAGCGCGACTACATTCACGCGCTCAGCAAGTTCTATTCCAACAGCGCAAAGGCCGCCCATCATGCTCGGGCCCAGGCTTATTGCGCGGCCATGAAGGAAGTGTACGAGAAGTATCCGGAGGACCACGAGGCGGCGGCTTTTTATGCGCTCTCGCTGCTGGCGTCGGAACCCGATAACGACACGACATTTGCGAATCGGAAAGAGGCTGGGGCGATTCTCGAAAAGCTGTTTGCCGAGGAGCCTACGCACCCGGGTGTTGCGCATTATCTGATCCACGCTTATGACAAGCCGCAGCTGGCGGAACTGGGATTGCCGGCGGCGCGGCGTTACGCGCAGATTGCGCCATCGTCTCCGCATGCCGTGCACATGCCTTCGCATATCTTCGCGCGCGTGGGAGATTGGCCGGACTCGATCCAATCGAACCTGGCGTCCATTGCGGCAACTCGCGAGGCTGCGGCGATGAATATGGGTGGCGAAGGGCATCAGTTCCACGCCATGGACTTCTTGATCTATGCGTATCTCCAGAGCGGCCGCGAGGCCGATGCGTCGAAGGTGATTGACGACGCGAAAGCCATGCATCCGATGCCCATGGGCAGCATGGATCGCGACATGCAGGCATTCGCGATGTCGAAGTTTCCCGCCATGTATGCGCTGGAACTGCATCGCTGGTCAGATGCGGCAGCATTGCAAGTGATCGAGAAGGCGACTCCGGGCGATCGCGCGTACACGTATTGGGCAAAGGCAATCGGCGCGGCGCGCAGCGGAGACATTGCGTCGGCGAATAAAGATATAGCTGAGATCGAGACGATTCGGAAAGATGATGTGGCGAAGAAGAAGACTTACGCCGCCGAATACGACGAGATGCTGCAGCAGGAAGCGTCGGCGTGGATTCTGCACAATCAGGGAAAAGATAAAGATAAAGACGACGAGGCGACTGCAATGCTGCGCAAGGTTGCCGATCACGAAGACGCGGTCGGCGAAGAGCAGACGTCGATGCCGGCGCGCGAAATGCTGGCCGATATGTTGCTTGAGATGAAGCGTCCAGAGCAGGCTCTGGCGGAGTACAAAGGTGATTTGAAGTTCAATCCGAAGCGCTTCGATGGTTTGTACGGAGCGGCCGAGGCGGCGGAGATGGCAGGATTGGCTTCGCAGGCTGGCGAGTATTTTGCAGTGCTGGTGAAGACGTGCGAGGGCTCGGGATCGGCGCGTCCCGAGCTGGCGAAGGCTAAGCAGGCCGTGGTAGCGGAAAAGTAGAGTTAGTGCCTACTGTTTATTTTTGGTGTCGGCTTTTCGCGGACAGGAGTGTCCGCGCCACACGAGCTGATCATTTCCGGACGACATAGGAGCAGGCCCTTGGTTCGCTGGTCACTATTTCCAGGTTTCTACGATGCGATGATCTCCAGCTGTTAGGCGAAAGCCAACGTTGCCATGTTGGACGGCGATTGTCCGCGAAGGCTTACCGTCGATAGTCAGAGACAGCGATCCGGAGGATAGTTCCCCCGTGGTGATGTTTGTTGGCCGCGGTGTTTTTATGGTAAACGACAAGCCGTTTGAGTCTGATTTGTACTCTCGCACCACAACTCCAGCATTCGCGTCAAAGCGAACCTCGCCGTCGCGCTTAACCACAGTACGGTCAGGTCCGATGGCAACATCGTAGCGATGTTGATTCCATGAAATGTTCGATAGATCTCCGGCAGCGTGCGGATTCAACGCGCCAAACCTAAGGCCATCCCAAGGCGTTTCATCCAGGTATTGCTCCATAGGAATCAAACACAGTAGCGCGCCCCATGTGTAATGCTTATCTCCGCCCGCGCTTCCACCCCATGCATAGTATTGCTCGTTCGTGTGTTGATTGGCATGCCAGTCGTCCATAAAAAGATCGTAGCTTTTCTCCGCAAATTGCAGGGCCACTTCGTCTTCTCCGTAGCGGTTCAGTCCTTCATAAACCAGATAATTCGTTGGTCCCCATATATCGCCCCTCCAATAGTATTGATCTTCAAAAGCGGCATCATTGCGCGAGATGGTGGGAATTACATACTCCCCCCAAAACTCTTTCGGATTGAGGAGATGCTCTTTCACCATTCTCTGTGCCTGCTCAGGGGTCGCAACTCCAGCTAACATAGGGTAGAAACTTGTGGCGGAGAGACGTGTCGAAAAATGTCCATCCCAATAACGATTTTCATAAATCCCATCCTTTTCACTCCATAGCTTTTGTCGCATAGCCGATTTCATTCGCTCGTAGTCAGCGGTAAAACGACGTCTATCGTCTTCCTGTCCGAGAATTTCGGCAATCTTTGCCAGGCATTCTGAGTCCAGCGCATACAGTGAGTTGAGGCCAACATCGTCTAGGTTCATCGTGTAAGTGTGTGGGTCGTAGACGGTATCGTCGTACATTGGGCTGTCGTCCATACCACTTTCCCATTTGGCAGCTTGAAGAGATCCGCGGCCTCCCACCGAGAACGACGAACCTTTGTCACTGCCCCACTCCAGGAGGCCATCGCGGTTCCCATCCCGCCATGGTTGCCCGTCGCCGCGATTGGCAAACCACCAGTCATGCCATTTTGTGAGCCGCGGATAAGCCCATTCGAGAATGTCTTTGTCCTGATTTTTCCGATAATTCTTCCAAACAATGTAAGAGCCAACCGGAGGCTGCGACCGGTCGGGGCTGGTCCCGGATGCTCCGTCCACGTTCGGAACAACCCCATTTGGTGCTTGAGAGAGAAGGATAGCGCGCGTCGAAGCGGATGTTTGCGCCAAGTCCTCGACATTTGTCAGAAGAGAGCCGAAGAAGCAATCCCACTCGCCCACCACCCAACCACCAAATCCCTTATCCCAATGACGGCTTATCGTCGGGAATTCAAGGCCGAGAGACGGCACATACAATGTGTTCCAGAACATCGAGTTTCCGATTGCTTCGGGAGCCTCGCCGAAGAGTCCTTTGATGTGCGGCCTCCTCTGTGCATAACTTGCAGCCTTCTCATCAAGGATCTTGTCAATCCGTCCGGGTGCAAGAAGCTGTTTTGCATTGTCGGACAACTCCGAACTACTCCATCCGACAGTTGCTACAAAATGCGCAGTGGAGCTCTCATCTGTCACGAGTTCCAGACCCGCCGCGCCGGTCAAATTCAAATCATGATTGTCAGTAAGTCCTCCGGTGTTTAGTAGCCGTCCGGCGTCCATTACCTTCTGAAGTTGAGTCACATCCGTGAATGTCCCGCTGCCCAACGTAGGCCGATCGGTAGCTACGACGAAGCGTGCCGTAGAGGTGAAGTGCCCGTCGATGGGATGGTCGCCAATAATTTGCGTTCCATCGGCATTGATGTGGTAAGCGCCTGTGAAATATGCCTCATAGGGCGAGTATGCTTCAAGCACCAAATGAATATCTGGCGGAGCCTTGAGCCTGCCTACTACTGTGGTCCTGTCTGTGTCTGTGCCTATGCGCGACCACTCCAATGTGATCAAAGCTGTGCGAGGATAATTGCGCCAACCTACGAGTGCATAAGAGCCATCAGGTGCATGAGGTCCAACCGCACATACAGCATCGAAGATCCGGTCTCCATCAAGAAAGCTGCCAGCTTTTGATCCTACTCGGACGGCAAAAGGGAGCCGTTGCCCGTAGGCTGTGGCGTCAAAGACTATTCCGTTCCATGCGTCAGGATCATAGGCGCCCACAAACATTTTCTCGAATACATCCTGACTTTTTTCATTCTGGCCCATTAGTGAGACCGGGATAAGAAAGAAGAGAAGCAGAGCGACATAGCAGGCTCTTAACCGATCACCCGGCTCGATCGCTTCTGCGACAGTAAGACTATTAGTATTCCGCATCCGCCTCTCACTCCTCATTGTGGTCGAACCATGTGGTCGAACCACGTGCTCGAACGACGTGATCGAATTTGTGATCGAATGAAGCGCCCTTCGCATAGTAGCAGTTGCCCTCAATAGCTAAGCGGGATGCCCCTCGATAAGAGCGAAGGCATTGTCACGAAAGGTCAACTCCCAGGAAGTAGCTCAATCGACTAGATTTTGGAGCCGGAATCAGGCTTAGGGTTTTGTTAGGAGTCTCCTAATTAGTCTGCGGCAGCTGCGTCCGACCGCTTCAAGCTGTCGCCCTTCCCAGACGGCCGCTCTAAAGCAGTCGGACTCCCAGCTGCGCTCCGCGCCACGGCACTAACCGGGGAAAACGTGACGCCGGGCAAACTTTGTTTATCTTGTACCGCGACAGCTTTACGAGATCACGAGCTCTCCACTGGATCGTGCATTTCGATTACCTCCAAAACGGTAGCAATCGCATTCCGCGCTTCGATCGGACCCACAAATCCACATGCCAGGATCGCGCTGGTGACGAGTTCACTGAGTTCGTCGTTCGGCAATTCTTCCAATCTCGCCACGGATTCGTCGAGCTCGTGCAGCACGGTCAGCAACCGGGCCACTCTTTCATCTGCGATGCGAACTCCCGAAGGGGAACAAGTCCTGTCGAACTCAGGGTTTCGCCATATGTACTGGGCGAAGGGATACAAATTTAGTTTTTCCATCGGTGCCTCTCTACTCTGCGCGCGCATGAATGCGGCCGCGATCACGAACACGTTTGTCCCATATTTGGGTTATCGCCTGGATGGCCGAGCAGAGCCCGTGGAATAGAGCTCCACAGTTGACTTCGCCGATGCCGCGTGGGACGGATCGCACACCGTCGGTGACCCGCTTGCGCGGGCCCGCAACGTAGACGAACCCCCCTAAATCAAGGCGGAGTTGTCACTCGCGAAGATGTATTTCAGATCAGAAACGTGCAGAGCAGATCCTGGAGAGAATGTTGATCACGCCGAACAAGTGGGGTAGTCGGCTTCCGATCGAGCGATTGACATCTGGCGCCGCGTCCTGTTTCAGAGACGTGAATCGGCAGAATAGCTGGGGCGACCTCTGGGCGGACAAACCTGCAACCAGAAACTGCGGGAGGCGCCTGATTTACCGGAATGTCAACTTCGTTATAGGGAGTTTCAGGGAGGTCGGTTTGCGGAATCGCGGAGACCAACGCCACGCTGGCTAGCAAGAACAGAACGAACGCCCAGAGTGTTCGCATCACCGCGTCGCCTCCACGGATGCGATGATAGCAACGTGAGTACACGCTGTCAAAAGCTTCCGATAACAAATCACAATCACGGTTAGGCCCGCGATGAAGCCGGGTCACCGCTCTTGCGCGTTCTTTGCGCAAGGGTGGGATTTCACAGTCATGTCAAGCCTCCGTTTTTGTCGGACCCATTCTGCCGACTGCCGAGCATGGCGCGGCCCTGGCAACAACTGTCGCTGATAAAGCGCAAATCTCCAGCGCCATAACAGCAATAGAACCCTGGTTACGCCAGCTATCGCCAAAACCGTAGGTGACGAAGGCAACCTCAGATCCGGCTACCGGGCGGTTATTGCAGTTTCGCGTACTCCGCTTTGGCTTCCTTCAGGATGGGGACGTCTGGGTCGGCGTCTTTCCAGAGGGTGAGGAAATCCTGGTATGCGGTTTTGGCTTTGGCGGTGTCGCCGGAAATGACATAGGCGCGGCCGAGTTGGAGGTGGGCGAGCGAGCCAAGCAGGAAGTTCTGCACGACTCCGGGACGATCGAGAAATTTCTGGAATTCGGCGGCTGCAGCGGGACCGTTTCGCTGGGCCAGGTAAGCCAGGCCACGAATGTACGGGGGATACATTGGGACTCCGGGGGGAGGCCCCCCGAGTTCGTAGGGCAGGGCGGGCTCGAGAGCGACGATCGCCCGGTCAGGCGCCTGTTGTACCATCGCAATGGATGCCTCGATCACCGGGAACCAGTACACCTTGAGATAGGTGTTGGTGGGTTCAGACTTTTGGAGCGCTTCGAGGATGGTTCTGGATTGTGCAGTTTCGCCGCTACGCGCCAGCGCCAAGGCGGAAATGACTCTTACGTCACGGCCCGGGGCTAGCGCTAATGCGCGGGCGACACCTTGCCGAGCAGCGGCCACGTTGCCGAGTTCAGCCTCGCGAAGCGCCTGAGATGCCAGCCACTGCGCGCCCGTTTCTTTGGCATCAGACCGCACGGCGGAGTCAGAGGCGCGCCGGGCGAGGTCACGCGCTTTTACCAGGCGACCGTAGTAGGCCTGTGTATCAGCTTGGGCGTTGAGCATCTGGTCTTCTTCGCCGGGACGGCCAGCCGCCCATGCAACTTGGCGTTCCATTTCAGCGGTATCCCCGGCCAGAAATGCCAGGGCGTATAGATTGGACCGAATGAACAAATCATCGAAGTTTTTCTGCTCTGCTTCCTGGAGAATCTGCCGGGCGTCCTTGAGCCGATTGACGGCGATGTAGTTGTTCGCCAGGTTCGCATAGCCTGTGATCGTGGGTTCCAGCCGCCGGGACGTTTCGGTTTCCGCGATCGATTTGTCCCATTGGCCCATAGCGGAATAGAGAAAACCGAGATTCGTGTGCGGCACCAAGTCACGCGGGTAGCTTTTCGCCCAGAGTTCGTAGGCTTCCGTGGCCTTCTCCACTTCACTGGTGACGTTTTGAAAGTACAAGGCGGAGATGCGGTACTTTTCACGTTCACTCACCCGATCGCGCAAGTCGTAGGCCTTCTTGGCATAGTCTGCGGCGAGACTCGCCTGTCCAAGATTCGAGTACGAAACGGCCAGACCGGCATAGGCTATGGCGAAGTTGGGATCGAGTTCTATAGCCCGCTTCATGAAAGGAATGGCTTCGGCGTTACCCTTGGTGCGTCCGGTCGTGACGCCCATGCTGTACGCCTTCAGGGCTTCGAGAGATGGAGTGGTCGCTTCCACCGGCACATCGAACTTCTGCACTGAAGCGAGCGATTCCCCCAATCGAGCGCGCAGGCTACTGGCCGCCGTGCCCAACGCCTTGAGCACGCCCTCTTTGCTGGCCGCCTCAGCTTGCTCCTTGGCCAGACTGTCGCCGGTGTTGCAGGCGATGGCATCCAGCGAGACGATGTACTGGCTGCCGAGGTTGGAGATCGATCCGCCGATGACGGCTTTGCTCCCGGTGCGCAGGCAGAGTTCCTTGGCTACGTCAGCGGTGACATGCTCAGTGGGACCACGGCCCATCAGCTTCAGCGTCGCCCCGATTTTGCGGTCGGAAAGAATGTTGAGGAAGGGAGACTGCTCGAGATCGACGGCGAGGGCTTGCTTGAGGGTGCCGTCGAAGACCGGATCGGCGGTGGAGTTGGAGAAGTCCGTGAGAACAACGGTATCTTTGTCCGTGAGGGGTGTAGCGTTCGTCGCTGGTGTCGCGGATCGTGAGCGGAAGTAGAGGCCTCCGGCGATCGCAACCGCGAGAAGCACTGCTGCGGGAACCAGAACCTTCCAAAGTGTCTTCCTCGCTGCAGGAGCTGCGGCCACGTTCACCGTGCTCGATGACGGAGGCGGAGCAAATGCAGGGGACGAACCTGATGGCGCCGGCGGTTGCGCGACTGGAGAGCCGCTGTCCTGTGCGACCGCCGCTGACCCCGAACTGGCTGATGCGCCGTGCCGCGATTCCGTCTCCCGTTTCAGCCGCTTCAAATCGGTACGCATATCCGCGGCGTGCTGGTAGCGCAGGTCGCGATCCTTCTCCAGCGCCTTGTTGATGATATCTTCCAGCTTGGGTGGAAGGTCAGGATTGAGCCGCACCGCGGGAACTGGATCGCGTTCGAGAATCGCGTTGAAGATGACTGCAGAACTCTCGCCTCGGAAGGGCAATGCTCCTGTTGCCATCTCGTACAGCACAGCGCCGAAGGAGAACAAATCGCTACGCGCATCCAGTTCTTTCGCTCGCGCCTGCTCCGGTGACATGTATGCTACGGTGCCGAGTGCGGAACCTGGTGTGGTGAGGTGATCTTCGTCAATCGTGCCCGTCATCGTATTGGCTGCCGCAACTTTGTTCGATGCACTGGTCGCGGGGTTGACCTTCGCCAATCCAAAGTCCAGAATCTTGGCGTGTCCGCGCTTGGTCACGAAGATGTTGGCGGGCTTGATGTCGCGGTGAACGATATCTTCCGCGTGCGCCGCGTCCAGCGCATCGGCAATCTCGATCGCCACACCGAGCAGAACCTCGGTCTCTATAGGCCTTCCGCCGATACGATGCTTCAGCGTCATCCCGTCCAGGAACTCCATGGCGATGAAGGGATGGCCGTCTTGCTGCCCGACCTCATAGATGGTGCAGATATTGGGATGATTGAGAGCGGAAGCTGACTGTGCCTCGCGCTGGAAGCGGGCCAGGGCTTGGGCGTCTTTTGCGACGTCATCGGGTAGGAACTTCAGAGCGACAAAGCGGTGGAGAGTCATGTCTTCCGCTTTGTAAACCACGCCCATGCCACCTACTCCGAGTTTCTCGAGGATGCGGTAGTGCGAGATAGTTTGGCCGATCACTGTCCGCGAATCTTACGTGGGCGTAGCGGGCAAGTCAACGGGAGCAAAGGAGTTGCCGCGTCTGCAGAAGGATAATTGGCGAAGAGTCGCGACTACACGCAATCTCACTTTTTCGTCACATCCAGACGCCTACGCGTCCTTGCATTCAGCTCAATATCACGACATGGGCACTGTCTACATCGGGCTATTCCTACGTCGACGGCAACGGAGAAGCGGGGTGTCGGCTCTTCGCGGGCGAGAGCTTGCCCTGAGCGAAGTCGAAGGGGCTCCAGCGCCACATGGAACTCTTTATTTTTCGATTCGTTGCAGGCGGAAGAGCAGCGTGCCAAATCCTAGTTTGGCTCGCATTTGCACTGGGGTGTGGTCGGGATCGTCGGAATACCACACCCAGACTTTGCCTTTCGACTGCAGCGAGCCGGAAATAGCTTCAGCGGTTACCAGCATGGCGGAGAAGCTTCCGGCGGGGACTCTGATTCTTTCACGCTTGTCGACGGTGGCGTGTACGACGGCGCTCTTGCCGTCGCTGACCGGGAATTCGTAAGTCTCGCCGACCTTTAACGGCAGCGATTGCAGGTAATAGAAGCCGGTTAGGATGTCGGTCGCGCAGCCGGGAAGATCGTTTTCCACGTGCTTCATCTCGCCGGTCTTGATGTTCCTTTCTTCGAGATTGCTTTTGTTCGAATCGTAATTGAAGTGAATTGCAGTCTCGCGTTTGTGTGAGCCCTCTTCGCTGTGCTTGACGATGGAGTGCGAACAAAATGTCTGCGGATCGAAATGCGATTCGAAGCGGTCATGCACGGGGAAGATGACGTTGACGACTCCTGAAGATTCGGCAGTGGCGACTACCTTGCGGTCATTTCCGGCCGCGTCCATTCGGATAACACCGGTTCCCGCGGCGAGCATGTGCCACTCCGCGGAAAAGATGTAGCTTCGTCCGTCGGGGAAGGGATAGTTGGGACGAGGAGGAGTGATGGATGCCGAAGAGCCGATTGAGGGTGAAGGCGGAGCTGGTTGTGCGGCTAATATCGCCGCAATCAGGAGCACCAGGACCGAAGGGCGAACTAGCTTTTTTACAGCGCCTCCGGCGACGTTCACCATGACTAACCGCAGACTACCATAACCGCTTCGGTATTGGCTTGCGATGAGTGGCTTGCGACGACTGGCTTGCGATGATCACTTTGCGATGATGAGCTTGGCGATGAGAATTGCCAGCAAGACCACGCAGCCGATGCTGGCTTCGTATTCACGATGTTTCCAGTAGCGGGCGGATGAGTATGCGGCCTGCTGGTTGCCGTAAGGCGTCAGCCGCGGAAACATGCGGGGTACGCGGCGAGCATATTCGTCGTACTCGGGAAAGGTCTGTCGCAGATAACGTTCTTCGCCTGCAATGACTGGAACGTAGATCAGGGCGAACATCAAAACCATGATGGCGACGATCGGCCAACTGCGCGCCGCGATGGCGAAGCCAGCCGCGAGAAACAGGGAGCCTAGATATAACGGATTGCGCGTGTAGGCGTAGGGGCCGCTGATGGTGAGCTGCTTATCTTTTTGAACGTGCCCGGAGGCGAGTCCGCGCAAGAGCAGCCCGGGAAGCATGATTAGAGCGCCTGCGATTAGGGAAGTTCTTGTCGGTCGCGCGAACCAGACGTAGACGACTGCGAAAATAAAGCCGAGGGGGACGCGGACGCGGCGGGCTAGGCGCGTCCAGATGGTTTGCGTGGCCTCGTAAGAGGCGGCTTCGGGTTGTGAAGCTTTACTCATGTTCAGTTCGAGGGAGTTCTACGTTAGGAGCTTCCGCAGAAAACAAATTTGTGGTGGAGTTGCGATTTAGCAGTTTGCGAGCCGCCGCGACAACTTCGGAGACCGTGATTTCGAGCAGCCCGAGTTCAGGCCCACTATGCCGGGTGTGGTCGGTAATACTGGTTGCGCTTCGCAATACGATCGATGGCGTTCCGAAAGGGCCATTGCGGACGGGATCGGTTGGACCAAAAATAGCCACGACCGGAATTTTCAGTGCGGCCGCCAAATGAAGCGGCCCGGTGTCGCCGCCGATGAAGATGCTTGCGCGGCGGGTCAGCGAGATCAGTTCAGAAATTGAGCAGGTAATTTTTTTCGCTGCGTTTTGGCTGGCGCTTTCAACCGCAGTCGCCAGATCGTCTTCTCCGGGGCCGTAATTTACGAGCGAGGTGATGCCATCTTTGGCGAGTTCTTTGGCAACCTCTCCGTAACGCTCGGCGGGCCAGCGTTTCGCTCCCCAGCCTGCGCCGGGATTGAGGATCGCGACTTTATCGGCAAATTTATTGGTCTCCAGGAAGAGTGCAACAATCTTTTTTTCAGCGTCGGGATCGACGGGAAATCCTAAATCAGGGTGATTCGATAATGCGGGAACAATCGTTCGAGCCAATGCAAAAGCCTGTTCCACGACGTGAGCGTCGTTGCCGGTCAATGTTTTTCGCGTGTACAGCATGCTGGCGGCATTCTCGCGCGGTTGTGCGCTGCCGAATATGACGGGCGCTCCTGACCAGCGTGCCAGCAGAGCAGAACGAACGGCGCCCTGAAAATCAATCACTGCGTCATATTGAATTCCGCGCAATTGACTTAGGCCGACTGCCATTTGTTGCCAGCTATTGAACGAGAACGGAGCGCGCCGCCATTCGGTTGTGTTGACGGAATGCACGCGGTCAATCAGCGGACGCTGCGGTGAGAGCGGTCCGGAACGCGGATAGCGCAAAGTGCACAGCAACTCTGCCCAGCGCTCTTCGATGAGCCATCCGAGGGTGATGTTAGGCAAACCTCGGCGCAGCGCGGCTACAGCGGGCAAGGTGTGGATGACATCGCCCATGGCGCTGAGGCGTACGATTAGCAGGCTTTCGAAAGGCACGGCTTGAAGGCTGCCCGATGATTCACGAGACATCATATTCACGAGACATCATGACGTTCGCGGCCCTGGGATCGAGCGCGAACGTATGATCTCCGTGGCCGAATGATCCTTGGGATCGCCGACGATGACGACTCGGCCTCCGCAGGCTTCGACCTCGTCTCGCTCGGGGACGCTTTCTTCGGTGTAGTCGGTGCCCTTGGCATGAAAATTGGGACGGATTTCGCGGATTATTGCGCGCACATCTTTTTCCGGGAAGATCACGACGGCATCGACGTCCGACATAGAAGCGAGGATCTCGGCGCGCTCATCGGCTGGCATCACGGGACGGCCTTCTCCTTTTAACTCTCGTACGGAGGCATCGGCATTGACCGCGACGATGAGTTTGCCTCCGAGTTCGCGAGCGGCGTGAAGATAGCGGACGTGGCCAACGTGCAATACATCGAAGCAGCCGTTGGTGAGCGTTATGCGATTGCCAGCGGTACGCCAGGTCGCCGCGAGGTGCTTGAGTTCTTCGCGCGTAACGATTTTAGGATGACTTGTACTCAATGCTCTCGAGCCGCTGTCGGCGTTTTATCCAGCGCTTCCAGCAATTCTTGCTGGCTTACGGTGGCGGTGCCGCGCTTCATTACTACGATGCCTCCCGCGTAGTTTGCCAGGTGCGCGGCCTCTTCGGAAGTCGCGCCTGCGGCGAGAGCGGCGGTGAAAGTTGCAATTACGGTGTCGCCGGCGCCAGTGACGTCGGCTACTTCATCGCTGCCGTAAATTGGAATCTCGACGGGCTTGTGGCGGCGCGGGAAAACGACCATGCCATCCTTGCCGCGGGTGATGAGCAGCGATTCCAGATCCATTTCGCCTGCGATCTGATCTCCTGCGGCCAGAAGACGTTCACGGTTGCTACCGATACGGATGCCAAGAACCTCTTCCACCTCAGACTCGTTTGGGGTTGCGGCAGTCACCCCGGAGAACTCGAGCATGCGATGGCGCGAGTCGAGCGTGACGGGAACTTTGTCGAGTCCGCGCTTTTCTCGAATGACATTCAAGAGAGTGGGTGTCGCGGCGCCATATCCGTAGTCAGAAATCAAAAGCGCATCCGACGCCCGGGTATATTCGCGGGCGGCGAGTACCAACTCGCGCCGCAGATGGGAATTGGGACCTTCGTTGGGCTCACGGTCGAGGCGGACCACCTGCTGCCCGGCGGTGTGCGGGAACCCTGCGAGGATGCGGGTTTTGGTGACCGTCGTATAACTTTTATCTTTTAAAACGCCGCTGACGGGGATGCGTTTGTGGCGGAAGGCCCGGAGTAAAAGCCGTCCTGGTTCGTCGTCGCCGACGACCCCGACCGGCAGAACGTTGACTCCCAAGTCGGCGAGGTTGTAGATAGCGTTGGCGCCGCCTCCGGGAACAATCTTGCGATCGCGGTGCTTAAGAATCAGTACGGGCGCCTCGCGCGAGACGCGGGAGATTTCTCCGAAGACGAATTCGTCGGCGACTAGATCGGCGAGAACCGTGACCGTGAGTTTGGGAAAAGATTCGACGATCTTTCGCAGGCGGTCGTTTTCTTTAATGTGCTTGGTCATCTATGCTTGGTTCGGATATATTGCGTGGCATCGAGTGCAACCCAAGATTTTCTCATGAGTGGGGCATTCGCTTCGCTATTCTAGCCAAAATCGCATCTACCACGTCAGCAGGACGCTCAAGCGTGACGTTAAGAGAGGCGGCGGCGAAGGGCTGGAGATCATCTCGCCACGGTCCGAGGTTGATGACATCTTTTTCTGTGGTAAGGAAGCCGCCCGCTTTGAGCTTGTCGCGCATTGCAAGCAGCCGTTTTATATCACGTTGGTTATAGGCGTAGTGGTCGCGAAACTCCACTTCTGCTGCAGGCAAGGTTCCGGCGGCGCGCACCTGGGCGAAGAACTGCTGCGGCCTTGCGATTCCGCAGAACACGATTGGAGCAGAGAGTGGAGACATGACAATTTCCCGATGCATTCTCCACAGCGGTTTTCCTTGCCGGCCGAAATCCACGAGAGCCTGATGTTGCGTGGAAAAATCCTGCGGGAGAACGATTGCATCGGCGCGTTGCAGAGAAGAGAGCGGCTCGCGGAGCCTGCCTGAGGGCAAAAGCTTGTCGACGAAGTCTTTCTTTGATAGCAGGACTAAGTCAAAGTCGCGAAATAGGGAACGGTGCTGAAACCCATCATCGAGAATGTGTAATTGCGATCGGAATTTCTGCTCGGCGAGTCGACCAGCGGCGTGGCGGCTTTCGCCTACTATTACGGGAACAGCTAGCTTCTGCGCGATCAGCAGAGGCTCGTCGCCGAACTCGGCGGGGTTGCCATCGGGTTCGACCACGAGCACGCCGCT
>Ga0257153_1000014_pt1 | contig 14561 bp, 6 predicted proteins | sample DW10A_FD_185988 | JGI IMG/M metagenome (GOLD analysis project Ga0257153, IMG submission 185988) | Soil microbial communities from H.J. Andrews Experimental Forest, Oregon, United States - DW-10-A | ecosystem: Environmental > Terrestrial > Soil > Temperate forest > Bulk soil | place: USA: Oregon... | reverse complement strand
GTCTTTCCACCCATCGTTGTCGAAGTCCTCCAACCCAACACCCCAGCCGGAACTCCCACTCGAGAGGACGCCGAGGCCAGCTTCAAGACTGCGATAGCTGAACGAACCGCCGCCGTCGTTGTGATAAACACCGTAAATTTCCCTGGGCAACTCCGTAACTATAATGTCCGGCCGGCCATCGTTGTCATAATCTTGAAAGACCACACCCATGCCCGACAACCGCCTGCCGTCCTCAGAGAGCGCGGCCCCGGCTTCAAGACCCAGTTCCGTGAAAGTTCCGTTTCCATTGTTATGAAAGAGATACTGCTGCATGCCGTCGTTCGCCACAAAAACGTCGGTGAATCCATCGCCATCATAGTCGGCGAATGCTACTCCCAATGCGCGCCCTTTCTTAGCTGCGATGCCGGAACGCTGGCTGACGTCGGTGAAGGTGCCATCGCCGTTGTTGTGATACAGAATGTTAGTGGTGGCAGGGAAAGCTTCGGGTGGACAATAAGTATGATAATTGCCACCACAGTCCTTACTATGTTTGGCGTCCCACTCCATATATCGAGTAACGAACAGATCTAATTTCCCGTCATTGTCATAGTCGAAAAACCCGGCGGAGACAGACCAACCGCCCCCCGCTACTCCCGCCTTCGCAGTTACATCGGTGAAGGTGCCGTCGCCGTTGTTGTGATAGAGGATGTTCTTTCCATAACTCGTAACGTAGAGATCGGGATAGCCGTCGTTATCGTAGTCGCCCACAGCCACTCCCATGCCGTAATTTCCGTCCCCGGCGTTCGCCAATCCCGCCCGCTCGGTCACATCGGTAAAACTTCCATCCTTGTTCTGACGGTAGAGCCGATTCCAGTAACGGGGATCATGACGGTCGAAATCATCCAGCGTTGGCAACGGACTGGTTAGCCGGCCCCCGTTCACGAAAAAGATGTCCAGCAATCCATCATTGTTATAGTCCAGCAACGCAACTCCTCCGGGCATGGTTTCGATCAGATGTTTCTGCGGCGTGGGGGAATTCTGCAAGATAAAATCAATTCCCTGCGGCAGCTTGGATTCAAATAAGGAAGCGCCAGTAGTGGCGGTGGCGGCGATCGCCAAGAGAATTAGGACAGCGGCGGACAATCGGCTCAGCATCCCCTGGGTTCCTGACATCTCGAAACTGGTACCTCAGCGCGACCCTTCGGTTAAACATTAGAACAGAAATTTCAATGCAAACTGAATGAGACGAGGATTTGTCCCAGGCGCGGTACTAGTGACCACGCCGAAATCTGCATTGTTCGTCGAACAACAGGTGGTATTCGGTGGAGAAAATTGAGTCCGATTGAATAGGTTGAAGAACTCCACGCGAAACTCCATACTGGTGCGCCCGTCGCGATCCAGCGGGATATTCTTGAAAGCGGCAACATCGAAATTATCGACCCCGTCGGAGCGCAGAGTGGAATCAACCCGTGGTTCGTTGCCGAAGGTGAAGTCTGCCGGAGCCACAAAACATGCCGTATTAAACCAGCTGTTGAGCTGAGCTCTCCCGCTGGGGGCAGACGATTTACGGCATCCTGGCAAGAGATTCGGACGGGAGCCAGCTCCGAACAGCGTGGCGTCATTGGCTTGACCATTGAGGAATACCAGAGGAAATCCTCTTTGAAATGTAGTGACACCGTCGAGCCCCCAGCCTCCGACAAGGTTATTCAATCGGCTGTTCACGTTGGAAAGATACTTCCGGCCCTGGCCGAATGGAAGGTCCAGCACGTAGCTGATTACCAGCCTCTGCGGCACATCCTGCGAAGACAGTGAACGTTCACCTCGCAAATTATTATTGTCCTGCAAGGCGCCGACGCCCGTTTCCAGCCACGAGGTAAGGGTATCGGTATTGCTGATCAGCTTGGAATTCGTGTACGCCACCAGAAGCGATCCAGCTCCCGCGAACCGTCGCCGCGCCGTGACCTGCAAGGAGTGATATGTGCTGGAGAACGACCCGTGTCCAGCCAATTCCACGCTCGTAAATTGCGGGTACGGCCGCAAAAGTTGGCCGGCCGTCGTGGTGGGAGCGGCCAGCGCCAGAGCTTGTCCGTCCACAAAAAAAGGATTGGGCACGGACCGCAGTAGCGTAACGGCGGATCGGCCCCCTGCCGCAAACTGAGTGGCCGCCTGCGCCAACAATGCGTCAGAAATCTGATTGACTTGCTGTGAGTATTGCTCCAGATGAGCGCCCTTCGAACCGACGTAAGCCGCGGATAAGAGGAACCCACCCGGGATCTGCTTCTCGACGCTTAAGTTCCATTGTTGAATGTAACTACCGCTATAGTGTTCCGGGTCGACCTCCGTGATCGACTGCACGACCTGCGTAAGGAATTGCTGAGTGCCTCGCGTCCCCAGACTCCGCCCCGGCGGCGCTGAGATGCCATTCGGAAAAGGCAGCGAGATCGAATTATAAGGATGCGTTCCATCCAGTGTCCCCGTATACGTTGTTGCGCTCGCATTGATCATGTCGTTGATGGGATTCAGCGCGAACGAAACGTCGTTCGGCACCCAGAAAATTCCGTAGCCGCTGCGAATGATAGTTGTTGGCGTCAAGCCATACGCCACCCCGATCCGGGGAGCGAAATTGTCCTTCTGAATCGGAAGGTTGTGTCGTACTCCCGGGGGCACCAGGTAGATATCTCCCTTGACTGCTGGGGAACCTGGCGGAAGAAACTGGTTGAGATAGCTCGGTGCGCTGGGCACAAAATTCGAGAGCCGGTCAAAGCGCTCGGACCACGGACCCTGCAGTTCATAGCGAAGCCCCAGACTAACCGTCAACCTATCTTTGACATGCCATACGTCGTTGAAGTGGAACCCGCGATACGTTTGCTTCCCCGCGGTGAACGCGGGAACAACGGCCTGCGCGAAGAAATGGTTTTCGAAATTGCTGAAGTTGTCCGCATATCCCAACAAGAAATCGGCGAAAGAAAATCCGGTGAAGCACGGCTGGCCGGCCGCGCAGAAATCGAAGGCTCCGCTGGCCACGTTCGTCTGCGCGTAGTTGTCATATCCCGCCTGGTACTGGATGCCAAAGTGGAAACGATGGCGCCCGCGCATCAAGGTCAAACTGGGAGCCAGATTGTATTGCGTATCGCGGTCTTGAATAAAACTCTGCCCCTGCGTACACATGATGTTGTCGGCAAAATTGGCCACACAGGGAGTAGGCGGGGTTCGCATGATCGCCGGGATGGTCGCGTTGTAACTGGAGGGCCAGTCAATCGAAGTCAGGTCAAACCCGGCATTTTTCGGAGATCGATTGTATTTGAATCGGCTGAGGCTGGCGTGTAAATCAAAAATGGTGGCGGGGTTGAGACTGTAGTTGTAGGAAACAGCCGCCGCATCGGTTGAATATTTTTCTGAGCAGCGGTCGACGCACACGCCGTTCTGCAGCGGATCGACAGGCAAATCCAGCACATTCCAGTAACTGAAGCGCACCATGAGTCTTTGCCGGCTGCCCAGATCCTGGTCGATTCGCGCCACTAACTGGTTCTGGCTGCCTCCCGTGCTGGCGACCGTGTTGAAGTTGTTGATCGTGCCCGATGGAGTCACCACTCCCGGGCTATTTGCCGCCGGCCACAGATTGAGAAGCGCTTTGGACGTCGGACTGATGCGGCTCGCAGGAATCACATTGCCCTGGAATGGAGTTGGCGTGGCCGCGCTGCCCGGGCACGCGCCCACGCTATTAACCGCACCAGCGCAGGAATCCATAATTGTTGTATCCGTGGCCGAGAAATCGCCGGCGCGTTCCGCCGCCGTCGGAACCGTGGCCGTGAATGGCTCTCCGGTTCGCAATCGGAATCCCTCCCAACTTATAAACCAGAAAGTCCGATTGCGCCCGTTACGATATCCGAGCGGCAAAGGACCGCCAGCCTCAGCTCCAAACTGATTTTGCACCCACGCAGGCCGCGGTTTTCCGGCCGCATTCAGGAAATAGTCGTTCGCATTGAATATGCGATTTCGCAAGTACTCATAAACCTCACCGTGCAAGAAACTCGTTCCCCCCTTGGTCGTAAGGTTAGTTACGCCGCCGGCAAACCGGCCCCACTCCGCTCCCAGGTTGCTGGTCTGTACCTTGAATTCTTGGATCGAATCCTGCGTAGGAATCAGTACTGGCAGGTTGATGTAGCCGATGTTCAGCGGTTGGCCGTCGAGATACTCGGCGCTCTGATTTCCGAAGGAGCCACTTACCTGGTAATTTCCCCAGCCGAACGGATTGACTCCAACCGGCGTACCAGTGGAACTCCCTTGAGGAATGACCGACGGGGCCAACACGATTAAATTAAAGACATTGCGCCCGTTGAGCGGCAGTTCGTTGGCTTTCCGCTGTTCGACCACCGTGCCTACGGTGGACGACTCCGTATCGAGCGGCAACGCCTCTCCTTCCACCGTCACGCTCTCGGAAGTCGATCCCACCATCATTTCAAAGTTCACTTGCAGCGCATCCTGCACGTGCAGAACGACACCCGATTGGATCACCGCTTTGAACCCGAGCTTCTCGACCTCAATGCGATACCGCCCCGGTGGAAGGTTAGAGATGTAGTAAGTCCCAGTTTCGTTGGTGACACCCTGATAGTGCATCCCGGTGCCACTATTAATAACGGTAATTGTAGCCGCGGTAATCACCGTCTTGTTCGGATCGGTGATTCGACCCGTGAGCGATGCGTCGGCTGACTGGGCCTGGAGCACGCCGCAAAGCAGCACGCCCAGCAACAATGCTAAAACTAAAACCACTCTACGCATGGAGGCCCAGCTTCATTCCAACGACATGGTTCGGCGGCTTCCCCACTCTTCCTCAGGACGACAGGCTGAGAACGAGACGCGAAAGCTACCATAAGCCAATCGGGCAGGGAAAGGAAATAGCTCGAAAATAGATCGAACCCCGCGCTACGGGAGACATCGCAAATCTGTACCAGTTTTTGTAATATTTTTTGCTACGGGTCAAAAAACATTTTCCAAACATTTGCAATCTGATGTATGCTTCGCGGCACGCCTGCCAGAAGCTCGGCAGCGTGGGATGAAGGGTAAGAGTTCCAAGTTTGGGGTCCAGCAAAACTAGCCGTTTTAAAATGAGCTCTCCTCTGAATGGACGCGCGCTGGCATTCCCCGTGATATGGGGGACGACCCGGCAAGATTCGATCCCAACGCCTCAACCGGTTGAGGTTCGCCCACCCAGTCTCCTCAGTGATGAGGAACTCATGGCTGGCCTCGTAGCCAAGGACGCGGAGGCTCTTGACCTGCTCTTCGTCCGGTATTCGAGGCTGGTGTTCGCAATAGCTCTTCGCATCTTGAATGACCGTAATGAAGCCGAGGATGTGGTCCAGGAAGTCTTCTTCAGCCTCTATCAAAAAGCTGTGCTCTATGATCCCGGCAAGGGCTCGGCGAAGGGTTGGATCGTGCAGGTTGCCTTCAGTCGCGCTCGCGACCGTCGAGCACATTTATCGCGGCGTGGTTTTTACTCTGGTACGGATGTCGAGTCTTTGCAGGATACTCTAATAGGGCAGACCGACGTCGAGCACGAGGTAGGCGTAAAGCTTGACTTCTCGCATCTGCGGTGCGCTTTTGAAGAGTTAACCACTATCCAGCGGCGAACTTTGGAGCTGTTTTATTTTGAAGGGCTGGAACTGAGAGAGATCAGCGAACGGCTTCGCGAGCCATTTGGCAACGTGCGTCACCATTTCTATCGCGGCTTGGAACGGTTGCGCAAAAGCCCAGTGGTGAAGAGGCTCCGGGATAATCACAATGCGTGAAAGCGAACGTCCGAACGACCACGAGAAGTTCAAGGAACTGGCCGCTTTGGCGCAGGCGCGCGGGCTCACCGTAAGCGAAAGAATTGAACTGAAGCGACACTTGCAGTGGTGCGAAGCGTGCCGCGCAATCTCTGGCGAATACTCAAAACTCAGTTCGGAAGGCATGGCGTTTCTCGCGGCTGACTTCGGCCACGTTTCGGAAGCCGAGGCCTGGGATTACCGGGCGGCGCAGAACGAACTATCCTCGCGGATTCGAGAATGCGAGGCCTCTGCGGTTGTGTTCGCCCCACAAACCCGTGTGGCGCGTGTTTTTTGGCCGTTGACCTGGGGTACGCGATGGGTTGGCGCCGCAGCCGCTGCTTGCCTTTTGGTCGCGGTAGGAGCGGGCGCTTATCACTTGGGCAATCGCCACCAAACGGTGCGAGCACGGACTCCAGACATCGCGGCTGTGTCTCCTGCTCCTGCGCGCCTTCAGGAACTCGCCTCCGAAAAGAAAACGGCGGACGATTTACTCGTCGTACAGGGGTCCCAGATAACCCGGTTGCAGAGGCAGATATCCGCCGAGCAACGTGATCTTGCTGGATTGCGTGCCGCGCTGCGCGTGGCCGAGGACCATTCCACCAAACTCGCGACCGCCAAAACTACAGGGGACGCGCAATTCCGAGAGGTCTCCGCGGAGCGCGACAAGCTGGCTGCACAAGTTCGCGAAGCAGAAAAGGCGTACCAACTTCTTCAAACGGAGTTCACCAACCTTCGCGGCGAGCATGATCGCGCACTCGTACATCTCGCGTCGCTGGAATCGAAGATCGATGACCTTTCCGCCGCCACTCGCGATCAGGATCGCAAGCTCAAAGACAGCGAACAATATTTGGCCTCCGACCGCGACATTCGCGAACTCATGGGCGCGCGGAAGTTGTATATCGCTGATGTCTTCGATGTCGACAGCGGAAGCCGCACCCGCAAGGCTTTTGGCCGCGTATTTTATACGCAGAACAAATCGCTGATCTTCTACGCCTTTGATCTCGATCGCCAACCCGGAGTCAAGAACGCCAGCGCCTTCCAGGTATGGGGACAAAAAGACGCCGAGCTTTCTGCAAAAGCGCACCCGATGAATCTCGGCATTCTGTATATGGACAGCGAATCAAATCGCCGCTGGGTTCTTCGTTGGGATGATCCCAAACAACTCGCGGAGATTGACGCGGTCTTCGTCACCGTTGAGCCGCACGGCGGCAGCCAGAAGCCAACCGGAAAGCCCTTTCTCTATGCGCTGCTAAGAAAAGAAGCGAATCACCCGTAGCGGACGCTCAAGGCCAACCATCGCTTCTTGTTTTTGCTTAGATACATCTTTGATCCATCTTTCCTTTACTTGGTACAACTCCATTCACATTACCGTAACTATTACAGGGATAACTCAAAAAGATTAGTCGGGATTGGTGTGGATACCCGACTTAATTTTCCAGTTAATCCAAAATTCAAGATACATATTCCAATTTCTGAAGGTGGGGCAGGTATGACGTCTTCCAAGTTGCAGACGCTTCTGTTCGCTGCGGTTCTAGTCCTCGCTACTTCTCTTACCGTCAGCGCCCAAAGCACCTATGGCACCGTCGACGGCACGGTGGTAGATCCTTCCAGCGCGTCCGTAACTGGCGCTGAAGTCACGCTTACCAACACCGGAACTCAGGAAAAGCATACCCAGCCCACGGGCAACGAGGGCGCCTACCAATTTGTGAATGTGATACCTGGCGTGTATCGCCTCGATGTAGAGAAAACAGGTTTCAAGCATTACAAGCACGAAAATGTAATAGTTCAGGTGCAACAGGACACACACATCGATGCCACCCTGACGGTTGGCCAGCAGAGTGAGACGGTGGAGGTGACGGCCGAGACTCCATTGCTGCAGTCGGAGACTTCGTCTCTAGGGCAAGTTGTGGACGAGCGCAAGGCCGACGAACTGCCTTTGAATGGACGCAATATTTTCAACCTGATCACAATTTCTCCAGGGGCAGTCGCACAGGGTGGCTCCGGCGGTTCGCCGGTAGGCCAGAACCCGTTTAGTTGGGGCAACTACCAAATTGGAGGTTCGTTCGCCAACCAGGGCGCGGAGTACCTCGACGGTCAGCCCCTGAACATCGGCTACATCAATTTGCCCATCATCATTCCGACCCAAGACTCGATTAGTGAGTACAAAGTGCAGTACAGCAACCAAGGCGCGGAGTGGGGGAAGTTTTCCGGCGGTATCGTGAACCTCAGCACGAAATCTGGCACCAACAGTTGGCACGGTTCCGCCTACGAATATTTCCGTAACAAGGTGCTCAACGCCAATGACTTCTTCAATAAACAGGCCGAACTGGCGGCGGGCAAGTCAAACACGCCGCCACCGTGGTCGCAGAACCAGTACGGGTTTCAGCTCGGCGGCCCGGTGATTAAGAACAAAACTTTCTTTTACACGAGTTGGGAGCAGTATCGGCAACGGACGGGATCGCCTTTCACCACCACCGTTCCAGCAGCGGGAATGTTGAACGGGGATTTCTCGGCTCTGTGTACGACGGGCTTCACCGCTGGCGTGTGCAATCCGGGCCCTGTCGTCAATGGTGTCCAAACCTTCCCGGGCCGCATTTACGATCCTTATACTGTGAACAACGCACTAGGCCGCCAGCCTTATGGACTAGATCCAGGCAACCCAACTTGCCCGGGAAATTGTATTCGAAGCGCAGAGTTCAGCAAAGCAGCAACAGTGTTGGGAGGCGCTCTCTACCCTGGTCCTACGCAGGCTGGCACGGTGAACAATTTCACCAGCGCGGCCGCTTCGGGAGGTAATACCAATGAGTTCGTTGTGCGAGGAGATCAGAACATAGGTGCCAATACCCGACTGTTCGGAAGGTTTGCCTATTACGGGTTGACAGACCTTCCGACAAATCCACTAGGAACTGGCCTCTGCCTTGATCGTTGCGCGGAACTCTACCACAGCAAATTGCTCGCCCTCGACGTAAACCACACTTTTACACCCACCACTATTCTCGACGTGAATATAGCGGGAAGCCGCTTCGTCTACGGGCGAACCCCTCTTCTCTCGGGTTATGATCTAAAGAATCTGGGTTGGTCTGCCGCCTACAACACCCCTCCCAGCAACATGCGTACTCCACCCACGCCCGCGTTTTTGTTTCCGAACGACGTTGGGAAGTCCCAGGGCGACAGCGCCATCGGAGACCACAATGCGCAATTCAATGTGTCGCCTGCGCTTACCATGATTCGGGGCAAGCATACGTTACAGGCGGGCGCTCAGTTTGAAGTGGGATTAGACAACTACTTCCAAACTAACATCGCCAGTGGTGCCTTCGCTTTCCAGGGAAACTGGACTTCCTCGAGCCCGACTGCGGCTGATGGGTCTGGATTCGGGTTTGCCGATTTCCTGCTGGGTCTGGCTCAAAACCAGGGTTCTTTCGTAAACCAGACTGAAGGAGTTGCTCAGGTTCCAGCCCAGACTGCAGGCAGGCAGGTTTACCGCGCCTTCTATCTGGACGACACCTGGCGCCTGACCAACAAATTGACGCTGAACCTGGGCCTTCGCTACGAACTGCAAGGGACTTGGTCGGAACGCTTCAATCGGCTCTCGTACTGGGATCCCGCCGCTACCAATGCTACCGTCACGGGATGCGCTGGAACAGCAGGTTCAGCATGTCCCGGCGACGCGTTCCTGGTGGGAACCGGCCGGAACTCCAGCGACAACAACATTCCGATGGATAAGAAGGCCTTTTCGCCACGGCTTGGGTTCGCCTACGCGTTGGACCAGAAGACCGTAATCCGCGGCGGCTACGGCATATTCTTCATCCCGAACTACGTCTCGTTTGGGCTCAATCCCGACAATGACGTTGTGAATCTCGCCACTACCCCGTTCACGGCAACCCAGAATTCCTACACGACTCCGTTCAGCACCCTAAACGGAACTAATTGTTCCCTGGCGGGAACTACTTTTGCGGGTTTCTCCTGCGCTGACACAAACGGGCCGTTCGGTGCAGGGGGAATTCTGTTGCCGCCCGGGCGCAATCCCCAACCCAATCTCTCGACTTTTGTGGCTGCGAATGGTGCGCCTACATTAGCGCCCTACTTTCACCCAAAGTACGGATACGTCGAGCAATATAACTTTGACATCCAACGCCAGTTGCCTGGCGGTTTCTTTGCAGATGTAGCCTTTGCCGGTTCCCACGGAGTTCATCTACAGCAGTACAGCACCCACGTCAATCAAATCGCGGATTCATTCGTCGCCCAGGCAGCTACGCAGTTCGCCAATGGGCAGCCCGTGACTATTGCACAGACAGTCTCGAATCCAATGGCAGGGACAAGTCCGAATGCCACCATCGGGGCTGCCACAATTACCGCCGGCCAGCTCAATCGCCCTTATCCGCAATTCCTCGACGTGAATTTAGCGGGGTACGGGTGCTGCAGCAGCACTTACAACTCTTTGCAGGCTAGTGTGACGCGGCGCTTCGCAGGTGGCGGTACTCTATTGGTCGCTTACACCAATGCTAAGCTGCTGAGTAACACCGATACCTTGACGAGTTGGCTGGAAAGTAATACTGGAGGCGTCGGGCAGGTCCAGGACTGGAACAATCTGAAGGGAGAAAAATCTCTTTCCTCCCAGGATGTTTCCCAACGTCTCGTGATCAGTTACGTCCTCGACCTCCCCTTTGGTCACGGCAAGAGATTCGCTGCCGGCCTAAGTGGGATAGGGGACAAAGTGGTTTCCGGCTGGGGAGTCGACGGCGTAACCACCTTTCAAAAAGGTTTCCCGCTGAAGATTACCTGGGCGGGTACAGCGACCGCCTTGGAGTCCGCCAATCTCGGCGTCGCCAATGTTCGCCCTGATGTTGTAGGCGGATGCAGCAAGTCTTCGGGCGGTGGCCACGTTACACAGTGGTTCAATACGTCGTGCTTCGCTGCGCCCCCGGAATGGGGTTTTGGGAGCGAGGGCCGCACAGATTCAACGCTCCGGACCCCCGGAATCAACAACTTTGATTTCGCGGTGTTTAAGCGGATCCCGTTTACCGAAAGGCTCAATCTCGAGTTCCGCACTGAGTTCTTCAACCTGTTCAACCATCCATATTTTGCGCCGCCCGGAACCGGCTTCAATGGCACTCCCACGGGGTCGGGTAATAATGGATTCGGCCAAATAACCTCTACTGTGCAGAACGGCGTTGCTTCGCCCGAACGCCTGATCCAGTTTGCGCTCAAGCTGGTTTTCTAAGCTTCACAACAGCCGGACCGGGTGCTTGCCCGGTCCGGCTTTATTCATCTTTCCTTGCTTTGTCAGGATTCCCGCCGACACGAATGCGAAATATCCCCGTCATCGACTATTCCGACGCCAAAAAGATCATTGATCTCATCGTCGACAAAGCTACGCAGATGCAGAAGTCCGTTGTGGTTGCCGTCGCCGATCCGCATGGCGAACTCATCGCCTTTGCCCGCATGGACGGCGCTCCTATCTCCTCAATCCGAATTGCGGCAAATAAGGCATGGACGGCCGCCCGCGAGCGAAAACCTACAAAAGAGATCGGCGAGAAAGTGCGAGACCCCGAAAAGGGACACGATATTGCCTACTACGGGGATCACAGATTCGTGGGGTGGGGCGGCGGAATTCCCATCTGGAAAGACGGTGCAGTCGCCGGCGCCGTAGCCGTCAGCGGCCTCTCGTCGCGCGAGGACATCGAGTTAGCCACGCTTGCTGTGGAACTTATCGGCGGCCAGAAAATTCCGTAACGCGATCGCGTAACATCAAAGCAAGTTCGCGTCATCCAAGTTCGCGTCATTTCACGTCAGCTAGGTTGGAGGCTCCATGTTCCGCAAGCCGTCGCAACTTTTCTTCCTGCACTTATTCGCATACTCGTTCGCGCTTATTCTGGCGTCCCCTCTCCTCGTCCTGTCACAGACGCAAACCTCATCGGCCGACGCTGAGGCCCGAGCCAACTCTTTGCTCAAGAAACTGACTCTCGAGGAGAAAGTTGACTTGATCGGCGGAGTGGACGATTTCTATATTCGCGCTAATTCAAAAATCGGTTTGCCCCGGTTGAAGATGGCGGATGGTCCGGTCGGCGTGCGAAACTACGGTCCGTCAACCGTGTTTGGCGGCATCGGTCTGGCAGCCACCTGGGATCCAGAACTGGCGGCCCGCATCGGAGAGACGATCGGCCGGGACGCCCGAGCCCGCGGCGTGCATTTCATGCTCGGCCCGGGAGTGAATATCTATCGTGCACCGCTCAACGGCCGTAACTTCGAATACTTCGGCGAAGATCCATTTCTCGCCGCTCGCACTGCCGTCGCCTATATCAAAGGAATGCAAAGCCAGGGTGTAAGTGCCACTATCAAGCACTTCATGGGTAACAATTCGGAATTCGACCGACACAACAGCGAGTCCATCATCGATGAGCGCACCATGCGCGAGATCTATCTCCCGGTTTTCGAAGCCGCGGTGAAAGAAGCGCACGTCGGATCGGTCATGGACTCCTACAACCTGACGAATGGCCTCCACACGAGCCAAAACGGTTATCTCAACAAAGAGATCCTGAAGAAGGAATGGGGGTTCACTGGAATCCTGATGTCGGATTGGGATTCTGTATATGACGCCGTAGCTGCCGCGAATGGCGGCCTCGATCTGGAGATGCCCTCCGGAAAGTTTATGAACCGCGCCACCCTGTTGCCCGCCATCAAGGCCGGATCGCTCAGCGAAGCGACCGTCGACGACAAGGTCCGTCGCATCCTGCGGACCGCAATTCAATTTGGATGGCTCGACCGCGACCAAACCGACCTCTCAGCGCCGCTTCTGAATCCCGCCGGGAAGCAGGCTACGCTCGAAGCGGCCCGCTCGGGCATGGTTCTCCTCAAGAACGATGGCAATCTTCTACCTCTGGAGAAGAGAAGCATCAAGTCGATCGCCGTCATCGGCCCCGACGCCTATCCCGCGCAACCCGGCGGAGGCGGCAGCGGGGAGGCTAAACCATTTACGCAAGTGAGTTACCTGGAAGGCATTGCGCACTATCTGAGCGGTAGCGCAAAAGTCTACTATACGCCGGGGATACCCACGCTTGAAGAAATCGCAAAGCAGACTGAATTTACTACTGAGGCTGCGAATGGCAAGAAGGGCTTGAAAGCGGAGTTTTTCAATAACATGGATCTAAGTGGTCCGCCTGCGATCGTGCGCGACTATAAATACGTTCACTACGTGCCATCCCGTGGAGACGATGGCGCGGCTGGTCCTATCTCAATTCGCTGGACCGGCTTCTTCACGCCGTCTGCTCCCGGAGAATACCTTGCATTCGCGCAGGGCCCCGGTGAGAACGGGGGTTACCGACTCTATATCGACAAGAAACTTGTGATCGATGACTGGACGCAATGGTATGCCTTCGTCAGCCAGGCTCCCATTACTCTCACCGCCGGCCCGCACCAGATAGAACTCGACTATCGCGCCAACAACGGATGGGGTAAAACGATTGCCAACCTTGGCATTGTGCGTCCGGACACGCTGGTCACTCCTGAGGCGAAAGCCCTGGCCGCGCGCACCGATGCAGTAATCGTAGCCGTGGGTTTCGATGCCGATAGCGAAGGCGAGAGTGGCGACCGGATGTTTCGTCTGCCTCCCGCTCAAGACGAACTCATCAACCAGATCGCGGCGGTGAATAAGAAGACGGTCGTAGTTATAACCTCCGGCGGCGGAGTTGATATGTCGGCATGGGTTGATCGTGTCCCCGCGCTTCTCGAAGCGTGGTATCCCGGCCAGGAAGGCGGCACCGCTCTGGCGCAGTTACTATTTGGCGACTTCAATCCCTCTGGACGCCTGCCGATTTCGATGGAACGCCACTGGGAAGACAATGCGGCGCATGACACTTACTATCCGAAAACTGGCAGCAAGAAAGTTGAATACACCGAGGGAGTCTTCATCGGCTATCGCCACTTCGACAAGTCCACAACCAAGCCACTGTTTCCCTTCGGCTACGGACTGTCCTACACAACATTCGCGTACAAGAATCTCAAGATTTCTTCCCCTTCATCGGATTCGGATAAAGATAAAGATAAGGATAAAGACCAGTTGGTCAGCGTGACCTTCGACGTGACCAACACCGGTGTTCGCGCCGGAGCCGATGTCGCGGAGGTTTTCGTCGGTGACCGTCACGCTCCCGTCCCTCGGCCAATGAAGGAACTGAAGGGATTTACAAAAGTGAATCTAAGTCCAGGCGAAACCAAGACCGTCACCGTCAAACTCGACCGCCGAGCATTCTCGTACTATGACGTCAAGAAACACGATTGGACGGTGGCGCCAGGGGATTTCGATTTAGTCGTCGCCCGATCAGCAGCCAACATTGAACTGACGGGGAAGGTGACGTTGCACTAGACGCCCCCTTTTCGATCATCGCTTACGCGGCGCTCTCGCCCACGCTCACCCAACCATGCGAGGCGGAGGATCGTTCAACCGCATCTAGTAATCGTTGCACCGCAAGGGCGTCTTCAAAGTTTGTGTGGAAAGATTCTTGCCGCCCTATCGAGTTGAGAAAGTCCGCGAGCGTCGCAATGAATGGATGTTCATATCCCAAAACGTGACCTGGCTTCCAGAAGTTTTTTCCGTAGGGGTGCTCCAGTTCGGTCACGGAGACGCGCCGCCCGCCTTGTTCGCGCCCTGGTTCCGTAGCATCGAAGAAACCGAGTTGGTTCATTTCGTCGAGAGTGAAACTTAACATTCCCTTCGATCCGTTCACCTCAAAACTATTACGATTCTGGCAACCCACCCCATAGCGGCTCACCTCGAATGTG
>Ga0257153_1000013_pt1 | contig 14773 bp, 14 predicted proteins | sample DW10A_FD_185988 | JGI IMG/M metagenome (GOLD analysis project Ga0257153, IMG submission 185988) | Soil microbial communities from H.J. Andrews Experimental Forest, Oregon, United States - DW-10-A | ecosystem: Environmental > Terrestrial > Soil > Temperate forest > Bulk soil | place: USA: Oregon... | reverse complement strand
GAATGCCGCGACCATCGCATTGAACGCATCATCCTCCGCCGGCACGAAGCGCTTCCAGCGCATCACCGTGAGCTTGGCGCCCGGCTCCGCCTTCCATGGCGCCGATTGCGCCCAGGCCCTGGCAAACTCGAACAAAGCCGGCCCGGTAAGCGCGCCAGCCGCCGCTAGCGCGGTGCCGCCCTGAACAATAGTGCGGCGAGTAAAGTCCTTCATAGTCCATTCTCCCTGTAGTGTTTTTGATTTCTCAGGCGTTCAGTCGCTTGCCTGTCGTCTCGTCGAACAGATGCACGAGCGACGGGTCAGGCTTCAACCGGATCCTGTCACCCGGGTTGAATTGGTGGCGCTCGCGGAACACGGCGACAACTTGCTCGCCGCCAAGTTTGGCGAACACTTGCGTTTCCGAGCCGGTCGGCTCGACCACGATGATCTCGGCTTCCGCGCCGTCGTCCGCGATGGTGAAGTGCTCGGGCCGGACGCCGTACACCGCCGGCCTTCCTTCCGAAGCAGGCGGCGCCGATGCCAGCGGCAGCTTGACGCCGTTCGGGCCCTCAAAACCGGCGATGCCGTTCGACTTCACCTTGCCTTTTAGGAAATTCATCGCCGGCGATCCGATGAAGCCGGCGACGAACTGGTTTTCCGGCCGGTCATAAAGCTCAAGCGGCGTGCCAATCTGCTCCACAACGCCGTCATGCATCACCACGATCGTGTCGGCCATGGTCATGGCTTCGATCTGGTCGTGGGTGACGTAGACCGTGGTGGTTTTCAGCCGCTGATGCAGTTCCTTGATTTCGGTGCGCATCGCCACGCGCAGCTTGGCGTCGAGGTTGGACAACGGTTCGTCGAACAGGAACACCTGCGGATCGCGCACGATGGCGCGTCCCATCGCGACGCGCTGGCGCTGGCCGCCGGACAATTGCCGGGGATAACGATCCAGCAGCGGCGTCAGGGCCAGAATTTCGGCAGCGCGCTTGACCCCTTTGCTGATTTCGGCGGCGCTCGCGCCCCGCAGCTTCAGCGAAAATCCCATGTTGTCGGCGACCGTCATATGCGGATAGAGCGCATAGTTCTGGAACACCATCGCAATGTCGCGCTCTTTGGGCTGGACATTGTTGACGACGCGGTCGCCGATTGAAATCGTTCCCGAGGTGATGTTTTCGAGCCCCGCGAGCATCCGCAGCAAGGTCGATTTGCCGCAGCCGGAAGGGCCGACCAGCACGACAAAGGCGCCGTCCTCGATCGGGATGGAGACGCCGTGCAGGACTTCAAAGCCGCCAAACGATTTCCGCACGTCGCGAATATGCACCGACGCCATACATTTCCTCCTGATCCGCTTGAGCCTCCGCGGTTGATGCCGCGGTCTTTGTTTTATTCGACCGGGGTCTTACCAGACTTTTTCAGCGATGTCGTTGGATCAAAGTCGTAGGAGTTCCCCCGCCGCGGCCGACATTGCGAACCGGCCGGGGGCATGCAAACATTGCCTGCCATTACGAAGACGACGCACAAGAATAAGGCGTGTGCGCTGCGGGAGAAACCATGAACAAGCCGCTTACCGGCGTCACCAGGCGCAAACTCCGTTCCAGCGAGTGGTTCAACAACCCGCACAACCCGGGAATGACCGCGCTGTACCTCGAGCGCTACCTTAATTACGGCCTGACCCGGCATGAGCTGCAATCCGGCAAGCCGATCATCGGCATTGCGCAGACCGGCAACGATCTTTCGCCGTGCAATCGCCATCACCTTGAACTGGCGCACCGGGTCCGCGAGGGAATCCGCGCCGCCGGTGGCATCGCGATGGAATTTCCGACGCACCCGATCCAGGAAACCGGCAAGCGCCCGACCGCGGCGCTGGATCGCAACCTCGCCTATCTCGGCCTGGTCGAAATCCTGTTCGGCTATCCGCTGGACGGCGTGGTCCTGACCACCGGCTGCGACAAGACCACCCCGGCCTGCCTGATGGCGGCGGCGACCGTCAACATGCCGGCGATCGTGCTGTCCGGCGGGCCGATGCTGAACGGATGGCACAATGGCGAGCGCTCGGGCTCAGGCACCGTGGTCTGGAAAGCGCGCGAGCGGCTTGCCGGCGGCGAGATCGACTACGAGGAGTTCATGAACATCGTGGCATCCTCCGCGCCGTCGGTCGGCCATTGCAACACCATGGGCACCGCCTCCACCATGAATTCGCTGGCGGAGGCGTTAGGGATGTCGCTGCCGGGCTGCGCCGCGATCCCTGCCCCCTATCGCGAGCGCGGCCAGATTGCCTACGAGACCGGCACCCGCATTGTCGGAATGGTGTGGGAGGATCTCAAACCGTCCGACATCCTGACGCGAAAAGCCTTCGAAAACTGCATTGTCGTCAATTCGGCGATCGGCGGCTCGACCAACGCACCGATCCATATCAACGCGCTCGCCCGACACATCGGCGTGGATCTGTCGATCGACGATTGGCAGAAGTTCGGCCACGAGATTCCGCTCCTGGTCAACATGCAGCCGGCCGGCTTCTATCTCGGCGAGGAATATCATCGCGCCGGCGGCGTGCCCGCGGTGGTGCGCGAATTGATGGCGCACAAGCGCATCCACGAAGACGCCATGACCGTCAACGGCCACACCATGGGCGAGAACTGCCGCGATGCGCCGAAGCCCGATGGGGACGTGATCCGGACCTACGACAAGCCACTGGTCCGGGATGCCGGTTTTCTGGTGCTACGCGGCAACTTGTTCGATTCCGCGATCATGAAGACCAGTGTGATCTCAAAGGAATTCCGCGACCGCTATCTGGTCAATCCCAAAGACCCCAACGCGTTCGATGGACGCGCCATCGTGTTCGAAGGACCTGAGGATTATCACAAACGGATCGACGATCCGTCGCTCGACATCGACGAGCACTGCATCCTGTTCGTGCGCGGCACCGGTCCGATCGGTTATCCCGGCGGCGCCGAGGTCGTGAACATGCAGCCGCCGGCGGCGCTGATCAAACGCGGCATTCTGTCCCTGCCCTGCATCGGCGACGGCCGTCAGTCCGGCACATCAGGCTCGCCGTCGATCCTCAACGCCACGCCGGAAGCCGCCGCCGATGGCGGATTGGCGCTCCTCAAGACCGGCGACAAGGTCCGCATCGACCTCAACAAGGGTAGCGCCAACATCCTGATATCGGAGGAAGAGCTGACGCGGCGGCGCGCCGAACTTAAGGCGCGCGGCGGCTTCCCCTATCCAGCCAGCCAGACGCCGTGGCAGGAACTCTATCGCTCGACCGTCGGCCAGCAGGCCACCGGCGCCTGCATGGAGTTCGCAACCCGCTATCACGACATCGCTGGCCGGGTCGGCGTGGCGCGGGATAATCATTAGCAACGATCGTCATTCCGGGATGCGCCGCTAGGCGCAGGCCCGGAATCCATACTCCCGATCGTGGTTATGGATTCCGGGTTCGCGACTTCGTCGCGTCCCGGAATGACGAAAAAGAAAACGAAAGGGAGAACGACATGGGAGACCGCCTGAAAGGCAAACGCGCGTTCGTGACCGCGGGGGCAGCAGGCATCGGCCGCTGCGCCGCCGCCGCTTTTGCGCGCGAAGGCGCGAGCGTGTTTGCAACCGACATCGACGAGAAAGGCCTCGCGTCCCTCAAGAGCGACGGCGTTTCGGAAGTGGCGCGGCTCGACGTGCGCGACAGCGCAGCCGTCGCCACAATGGCAAAACGCGTCGGCAGGGTGGACATCCTGCTCAACGCGGCCGGCTTCGTGCACCACGGCACGGTGCAGGAGTGTTCCGACGAGGACTGGGATTTTTCGTTCGACCTCAATGTCAAGTCGATGCACCGGACGATCCGCGCGTTTCTGCCGGGCATGCTGGAAAGTGGCCGCGGCTCGATCGTGAACATCTCTTCTGCCGCCGGCGTGTTCAAGGCCGCGCCCAACCGCTATGTCTACGGCGCCACCAAGGCCGCGGTTGCGGCGTTGACCCGCGCGGTTGCAGTGGATTTCATCACCAAGGGCATCCGCTGCAATTGCATCTGCCCCGGCACGATCGAGACGCCTTCGATGCTCCAGCGCGCCGCTGCCGCAGGTCCCGGGGGCCGCGAGATGTTCGTGAGCCGGCAGCCGATGGGAAGGCTCGGCACCGCCGAGGAAATCGCCTTGCTCGCAGTTTACCTCGCCAGCGACGAGAGCGCGTTCACGACGGGCGTCGCGCATATCATCGATGGCGGCTGGACGCTTTGATCCTCAACCTCGCCATCAATAACAACGTCATTCCGGGGCGCGTCGAAGACGCGAACCCGGAATCTCGAGATTCCGGGTCTGGTCCTTCGGACCATCCCGGAATGACAGACAGAGAAGAGGGGATGTGCCCATGAACAAGATCGATTTGAACGGCCGCTGCGCCGTCGTTACCGGCGGCGCACAGGGTTTTGGCCGGGCCATCACCGAGCGCTTTGTTGCCTCCGGCGCAAAGGTCGCGATCTGGGATCATGACCAGCCGCTCGCGGACAAGACCGCCAAAGAAATCGGCAGCGCGGTCACGGCTTTCAAGGTCGATGTCTCCGATCTCGCCGCGGTCGAAAAGACGCGAGATGCCACGCTCAAGGCGTTCGGCAAGATCGACATTCTCGTCAACAATGCCGGCATTGCGGGCGTCAACAGGACGGTATGGGAAACCGAGCTCGATGAGTGGCGCAAGGTCTTGCGCATCAATCTCGACGGACCGTTCATCTGCTGCAAGGCGATCGTGCCTGACATGATCAGGCAGAATTACGGCCGCATCGTCAACATCGCCTCGATCGCCGGCAAGGAAGGCAACGCCAACGCCGCGCATTATTCGGCTTCGAAAGCCGGCCTGATCGCACTGACAAAGTCGCTCGGCAAGGAACTCGCCGGTTACGAAATCGCGGTCAACGCCGTGACCCCCGCCGCGGCCAAGACCGCGATTTTCGAGCAGCTGACGCAGCAGCATATCGACTTCATGCTATCGAAGATTCCGAAAGGACGCTTTGTTCTGGTGGAAGAACTGGCGGCGATGGTGGCGTGGCTGGCCTCGGAGGATTGCGCGTTCTCCACTGGCGCGGTGTTCGATATTTCCGGCGGCCGCGCGACCTACTAAGAATCAACCCTCATGGTGAGCAGGCGCTCTCGCGCCGTCTCGAACCATGAAGCCACGACGCATTACTCATCCTTCGAGACGCGGCCAACGGGTCCGCGCGAAGCGCGGCCCGATGATAAACTCCGACGCCGCTCCTCAAAATGAGGACAGAAAGATCATCATGATCAGGGAAGGCGGATGCCTGTGCGGCGCGGTCCGGTTCAAGGCGGAGGGCGAGCCGATCAATGTCCGTATCTGCCATTGCCGCAATTGCCAGAAGGCAATGGGATCGCCGTTGTTTGCACGCGCGCTGTTCCACCAAAAGGCCCTCACCGTTGAAGGCGAGACCGCCCGCTATGCCTCATCGGAGGCGCTGGACCGGGTCTTTTGCAGGATTTGCGGCACCCGCCTGTTCGCCTGGCGAAAGAAGCCGGCCGTGGCTGGCGTTGCGCTGGCGGCATTCGACGACCGCAACGCATTTACGCCGACCGATCACATGTGGGTTACGGAAAAGATGGAATGGGTAAGGCTCGACGACGGCCTGCCGCAATATCCGTGGACAGCTCCCTGAAGCAGGCCTGTTCGAACCGGTCGTTCATGAATACCTAGTAGGCTGGCGCATCCGTCGAACCGGTCAGGACATCACTTGAACATTACCCTCTATGACGTATCGGTCTGGGTCTTGCCGCTCGTCTTTGCCATCACATTCCACGAGGCGGCCCACGGTTTCGTCGCTCACCAACTTGGCGACAAGACCGCCTGGGAACTCGGCCGCGTCAGCTTCAATCCACTCAAGCACATCGACCCGTTCGGCACGCTGGTCTTGCCGGCGATGCTGCTGTTCGCGCATTCGCCGTTTCTGTTCGGTTACGCCAAGCCGGTCCCGGTGAATTTTCGTGCCCTGCGCAACCCGCGGATCGGCATGGTTTTGGTGGCGCTGGCCGGCCCTGCCACCAATATTGCCCTCGCCTTGTTCGCAGCCGCCGCGTTTCATCTCCTCCCCCTTGTTCCCGCCAGTGCTGCGCAATGGGTGGCCGACAACCTCAAAAACGCACTCGTTATCAATGTCGTGCTTGCGGTGTTCAACATGCTCCCGATCCCTCCGCTGGATGGCGGCCGGGTCGCGGTCGGGTTGCTGCCGAGGTGGCTTGCCATCCCGCTTTCCCGGCTGGAACCCTACGGGATGCTGATCCTGATCGGATTTCTGATCGTTCTGCCCTTGGCAGGTTCGCAGTTCGGTCTAAATCTTGATGTTATCTCGGCGATACTGCGGACATCGACCGGCTACCTGATCCGGCTACTTCTGGTGGTAACCGGCAATGGGTAGAAAGGGCGAAAAGGCTGAGGGCATGGCGATCAAAGCTGCCGACATGTTGATTGCGCGACGCGCCGACACGCGGGCCCGCGCCGATTTCGCGACCTGGAAAATGATGGCGAAGTTGAACGGCGCCTCCTCCCTGCCCGCCGAGGCCCAGACCTTCCTTGAGAGCTACAAGACGCTGCTCAAGGAGATGGCGGAGCCGGAAGCAACCGAGGCGACCATTAATCTGATTTACAGGAACTATTACGGCGAAATGGGCGGAGCTGGCGCGCCGCCCGACCTTCCCGCCCGCGCGAAGGATCGGACCAAGGGAAACGTTACCGCGTTCAAACGCCCTCCCGCTCAACGCAAGCCCGTCCAGCGCCCGCCTGTGCGAGGTCCGGAGACAACAAAACCCAGGCTTCCCGTTGCCCTGATATTCGCCTGCCTTGTCGCTGTCTATGTCGGCATCAGATATCTGCTGCAGTGATGGTTGCCGGTTTCAACGGCATACGGAAAAGCCCTCGCTAAGGAGCCCTGCGCCGCGCCAGCATGAGCCGTCTTCGCTTGCGGATGACTCACCAAGCCAGTGAAATGAATTCGGCGTGATATTGGTAAAGCTCCATCGCGACAGCGCGCCCGTCTCTGTCTTGCCCTCCTGAACGATATCCAGTCCGCGCGGCCGACCGAGTTGCTGCCGAAAGATATTTCTAGCCGGATCGATCCAATAGATACGCCAGGCATCGATAGTGGGGTCGTAGACCCTGATGGTCGTTCCAAACCAGTTGCCGGCGACGGGAAAAGGCGGCGCATTCGGCCGCTCAGCCAGCCGCGGTATCATCCAGACGTCCTGGATGGCCCGGCCTTCGAGAATCCAGCCAAAATGAATTTCGCCCGAACCTTCATGGCGCGCGCCATCGGGGTCATGGGCGATGATCTTTGTCTCCCAATCCCCAATGAACCTGCCATAGAGCTGCAGCTTGTCCGCCCGGTCCGCCGCCGGCCTCTCGGCATGCAGAACCGAAATCAGTTCGTTGGAGGCTATATTCATCGAGCTCTCCGCGTCTTTGCGAACTCGATGGCATCACAAGCCTTGCACGGAAACTTGGAAGAAATTGCTGTCCGCGAAGCGTCGCTTCCGCAGACGACGTTCACTGACCGATTTGCAGTTAGCTCTTGCCCTTGACCTTGAAGATCACCGGAAGAGTAAAATTCAGTCCCTCATCGGCGACGAGTGGTGGTGGCTGCGGGACCGGATCGGCGTGCCGCACCATCGCGAGCGCCGCCTCGTCGAACGCCCTGTCGCCGGATCCCTTGACAATGCTGGTCGAGAGAACATGGCCCATCCGGTCCAGCGCGAAGCCGACAAGAATCTCGGCGCTCTTTTGCGTGCGCTCCGCCGGATAGCGCTTGTGCTTCTCCAGATGCGCCATCAATTCCTTCTGCCAGGTGAGACGCGCGCGCCGCGCGCTTTCACCGGTGCCCTGCGCAGGAGCGGTGGAGCGCGGCCCCTTCCGAATAGCCTCCGAGCTCGGCGTCGCGGTCGCCTCAGCGGCAACCGATTCAGTTGAGGCGTTGGTCTGTACCGCGGCGATCTTCGAATCTTCCTCCTTGGGCTTGTTGGAATCGTTCGGCGTCACCACCCGGTCGGGATCGTCGGCCTCGGTCGGTACGTCCTTTGGCAGCTCGGTCTCCTTGAGCTCGGCCTTCTGCTCGGCGAGTGCCGGCGAAGCCAGGGAAGCATCGGTGTCCGGACCGGGCGGCAGATCGCTGGCTTCAAGGCGCGGCGACATCAATTCCAGCCCGATCTCGATCGCCGGCGCCCCGAGCGAGTCGTCGAGATCGTCGGTCTGCAAATGCACCACCGCGAGCGCGCCGCCACCGACGTGAAGCGCAAGCGCTCCCACCGCGGCGAGAATCCACAGCCGCCGGGAAGGTGTTTGTTCGCTGTCGAGGTCGGGCATCTTTATCAAGTCAGCCGCTCAAGGTTTTGGATTTGCTGGCAGCGGCGGCGGCGCAGACGTTTCCGGAACGCCCTCAAGCGCCACCAGCTTGATCTTCGAGTAGCCTCCCGCGCGCAAGATCTCCAGCACGTCCATCAACTCGCCGTAGGGCACGGCGCGGTCGGCGCGCAGGAAGATAAAGCGATCCTTGCTGGCGTCGGCCGCCGCATCGAGGGTGCGAACCAGATCGACGCGCTTGACCGGGGTTTCTCCGATTGCCACCGCGAGGTCGGGCTTGATGCTGACATAAGTCGGCTTGTCCGGCTTCTTCTGCGGGGTCGCAGTCGACGTCGGCAGATCGATCGGAAGATCGACGGTCGACAGCGGCGCCGCCACCATGAAGATAATCAGAAGAACCAGGATGACGTCGATGAACGGCGTGACGTTGATCTCATGGGTTTCCGCGAAATCGCTGTCGTCATCCAGTTCGGTATCTGCGATTGATGCACCCATGGCCTACTCCGCCGCGCGCGAATGCGAGCTACCGTGGGTGCGATCGAGATCGCGCGACAGCAGGCGCCCTGCCGCGCCCGACGACCGGCCGACCAGTTCGAGATAGCCCTTCGTCATCCGGGTGAAATGATTGTAGATGATGACGGCCGGGATCGCCGCGGCGAGACCGAACGCGGTGGCGAGCAGCGCCTCGGCAATACCAGGTGCAACGACGGCAAGATTGGTCGTCTGCGATTTCGAGATACCGATAAAACTGTTCATGATGCCCCACACCGTGCCGAACAGCCCGACGAAAGGCGACGTCGCGCCGATGGTCGCGAGCAGTCCCATGCCGAGCCGGATCCGGCGCGCCTCGGCGCGCACGATCTCGGCAAAGCTCGATGCCGCCCGCTCCTTGATCCCGGCGTCACTTGAAATTCCCGCCGACAGCCGCGCCTCGCGCATCGCCGCCGCCAGCAACGACGACAACACGCTGCCCCTGGCGCCGAGCGCGAACTGCGCTTCCGCCAGCGACCTTGCGTCGCTGATCGCGCCGAGTGCCGCGCGCAACTTGCGCTGGATCAGCGACAGTTCGATCATTTTTGCGATGAAGATGGTCCATGTCACCAGCGAGGCAAAGGCAAGGCCGATCATGACCGCCTTGACCAGAATATCCGCCGACACAAACATCGACCAGGGCGACAACTCGCGCAGCGCGACGGTTGTCGATTTCAGCGATCTGCTGCCATCGGGAGTTACCGTCGCGTCGGAGGCGGCCTGCGTCGGAGCGGAAGGAACGGCCGCCGATGGCGCCGCGGGCTGCGACAGCGCGGGGGACTGCTGAAGTGGAGCAGCCTTTTGCTGCGCCGATGACGGCGATGCCAGCGACAGCGTCGTCAGCGCGAAAATCACCGCAAAGGTCGCTCGAAATGGTGACATGTTCATACTTCGATCCAGTAGTGAATCATTCAAATCGTGACGTATGCATCTGGCCAGTCGTAACTTTTTGCCGGGTGCCGAGTGAAAAGCCGCGACGCGGGCGCATTGGGCTGCAAACACGCCGATGCCGGACCGCTCTCGCAGAGCGACCAATATCAGGAGATGGGCGGAGCGCGAGATTGAAAAACGACGCGGGCAGAGTTCAGAGGGATGAACTCGGCGTCGGCCATCCAATTCAGCGATGAAGCGGGTTGAGGGCCCGGCAGAGAAGACGGTGTTGCGAGCACCAGCGTGTTGGCCAGCGCTATGACGGCGCAGATGGCGCAGTCATCGGTGGGCCGGCCGTCGGACTCATGGTCGGAGGTCTTAAGCCCGATCGCGGGAAATGCGTCCTCGTGCGAAGCTCCGGCCGCTGCATCCAAATGCATGGCCGCGCATGTAACGGAATCGTGAAGCCCCGGCTGGTCCGCGTCCATCGACGTGGGCGCCGCCTGCGCGCTGCTGCCGTGGAAATGTCCGAACGACAGCAGGACCTGGATCGCGAGCGCAAAAAGTGCGAGCCGCGCTCCGTGCCTGACGTTTGATCGGAACCATTTCATGCCGGCACGCGCCATGAGCGAAGGAGCTGAAGACCAGTGACAATGTTACAATATAACATCTGAGGGATCGCGCCTAGGGAAGTATTCATGCTTCGCTGCGACAGCGATCGGGATAGATACCGCTCAATTTGACCGTTTCAGGGTCGTCAGGCGCAGCGCGAGGCCCGCACGATTACTTGGCCGCGATGTCGCGACGAGGCTCGGCAAAACCCTTGATCCGCTCCTTGATGTCGCTGAGCGTCTTGAGGCTGGTTTCGATCGCGTCGGCCGGGATATCTCGCAGCACCTGGGTTGCGATGTCGTCGCGCAAACTGTCGAGATCATCGACGAGCTGGCGGCCGCTTGCGGTGAGAAACAGCCGATTGGCGCGTCGATCCCGCGGGTCGTGCCGCCGCTCGAGAAGGCCGTGCTCGACCAGGCGATCGAGCAGGCGCACCAGCGAGATCGGCTGCAGTTCGAGCACATCGGCCAAATCGACCTGCGATAATCCTTCCTGCTGCCGCAATCGGAACAATACGATCCACTGCGCGCGCGTCGTGCCGCGGCCCTTGGCGCGGTTGTCGATGTAATTGCGCAGCAGGCGCGAGCTCTCGACGAGTTGCGCAATCAGCTGGCGTTTCAGGTCGAGCGACATGGGCTGCGATCCTCCCAAAGCTTTCCAAAAGTTTAGGTTTCTCAAGTCATAGTATGTGTACTCATTAAGTGCACGCGTATTATATCTGAGGTCCTTGGGAACCGTTTTAAAGGCCCATTACTTGTTTTCGAGCACATGAGCGCACATGACCAAATCGCGGACCATCGGTTGGATTTTGCTCATCGCAGCGGTTGGCGCGGTGGGTTATTTCGGCTGGCAGCGATTTTATGGCCCTAATCCGGGGGCGAAGACCGAGAGCGCTCAAAAGTCCTCTTCCTCCCCGCGGCCGGCCCCGGCGCCTGTCACCATCGCACCGGTCGAGAAAGCCGACTTCCCCGTCTATTTGACCGGGCTCGGAACCGTTCAGGGCTTCAATACCGTGGTGGTGCGAACCCGGGTCGACGGCCAGATCGACAAGATTGCCTTCAAGGAGGGCCAGTTGGTCAACCAAGGCGACCTGCTCGCCCAGATCGATCCCCGGCCGTTCCAGGCGGCGCTCGATCAGGCCAAGGCCAAGAAGGCGCAGGATGAGGCCAATCTTGCCAACGCCAATCTGGATCTGCAGCGCTTCACCAGGCTCGGCGAATTCGCGACCCGGCAACAGACCGACACCCAGCGATCCACCGTTGCGCAATTGACCGCGCAGATCGCCGCCGACGATGCAGCGATTTTCAACGCCCAGACCCAGGTCGATTACACCTCCGTCAAAGCGCCGATATCCGGAGTCGCCGGCCTGCGCCAGGTCGACGTGGGCAACATCGTCAATGCCTCGACCCAGACCGGCATCGTCAGCATCGCCCAGATCGAACCAATCGCCGTCATCTTCACCGCGCCAGAAGAGCAGTTGCCGTACATCAACGAGGCACAATCGGCACAGCGGCTCAAGGTCATTGCGCTCACAACCGACGGCAAGAAATCGTTGGCGGAAGGAACATTGTCCGTCGTGAACAATCAGGTCGATACCACCAGCGGGACTATTCGCCTCAAGGGGGTGTTTGATAACAAGAACCACGCGTTGTGGCCGGGCCAGTCAGTCTCGACCCGGCTCCTGATGAAGACCCTGAAAGATGCGACGGTGGTTCCAGACGACGCGATCCAGCACTCTACCGACGGCCTCTACGCCTATACCGTCAATCAGGACAACAAGGCCGAAGTCCGCAAGGTCAGGGTTAGCTACTCGATCGACGGACGCTCGGTGGTCGATGACGGCCTGTCGCCGGGACAGCAGGTGATCACCTCGGGCCAGGTCAGGGTTCAGCCCGGCACCCTCGTCACCACGGCGGTGGCGAGTTCCGATCCGGCGCAATCCAAGGTCAAGCAGGAATGAGCGAGGGCATCTCCGCACCCTTCATTCGCTATCCCATCGGCACCTCGCTGCTGATGGCCGGCATTCTCTTTGTCGGTCTCGTCGCCTATCCGCTGCTGCCGGTGGCGCCGCTGCCGCAGGTGGACTTCCCGACCATCCAGGTCACCGCAAGCCTGCCTGGCGGCAGCCCCGAAACCATGGCCTCCTCGGTGGCGCAGCCGCTGGAGCGGCAGCTCGCGCAGATTCCCGGCGTGGCGCAGATGACTTCGACAAGTTATCTGGGAACAACGGCGGTCACGATCCAGTTCGATCTCAACCGCAACATCGATGGCGCCGCCAACGACGTGCAGGGCGCCATCAACGCCGCCGGCGGCCAATTGCCGAAAAACCTTCCCTCACCGCCGACCTACCGCAAGGTCAACCCGGCGGATTCGCCGATCCTGCTATTGTCGGCAACATCCGACACATTGCCTCTGACTACCGTGAGCGATGCAGTCGACGCTCAGCTTGCGCAACAGATCAGCCAGATTTCCGGCGTGGCGCAGGTAGTGATCGGAGGTCAGCAAAAGCCGTCGGTGCGCGTCCAGGTCGATCCGGCGAAACTGGTCGCCAAGGGCCTGTCGCTCGAAGATGTGCGCAACCAGATTGCGATCACGACGGTCGACAGCCCGAAGGGCAATATCGACGGTGCAACGCGCGCCTATACCATCTACGCCAACGACCAGCTGCTGCACTCAAAGGACTGGAACGACGTCATCATCGCCTTTCGCAATGGCGGTCCGCTTCGGATCCGCGATATCGGCCAGGCCGTTACCGGACCGGAAGATGCCAAGCAGGCGGCCTGGGCGAACGGTAAGCGCGGCGTGTTTCTGGTGATCTATAAGCAGCCCGGCGCCAACGTCATCGAGACCGTGGACAAGATCAAGGCGCAGCTGCCGAGGCTGGTGGCTGCGATTCCACCCGCAATCAAGATCGAGCTGATCAGCGATCGCACCCAGACCATTCGCGCCGCGGTCGCGGACGTTCAGTTCACCTTACTGTTGACCATCGCGCTCGTGGTCATGGTTATCTTCCTGTTCCTGCGAAGCTTCTGGGCGACCGTCATTCCGGCCGTCACCGTGCCGCTGGCATTGCTCGGTGCCTGTGCGCTGATGTGGGCGTTCGGCTATACCCTCGACAATCTGTCGCTGATGGCGTTGACGATCTCCGTCGGTTTCGTCGTCGACGACGCCATCGTGATGCTGGAAAACATCACGCGCTATATCGAGGAAGGCGAGAGGCCGCTTGCCGCCGCGCTCAAGGGTGCCCGCGAAATCGGCTTCACGATCGTGTCGATCAGTATTTCATTGGTCGCCGTGCTGATTCCGCTGCTGCTGATGGGCGGCATCATCGGACGCCTGTTCCGCGAATTTGCGGTGACGCTGGCGATGACGATCTTCGTATCGATGGTGGTATCGCTGACGCTGACGCCGATGATGGCCTCTCGCTTCCTGCGCGCGCACAGTGAAACGCGGCACGGCCGGTTTTATCAATGGAGCGAGCGCGCCTTCGACGCGATGCTCCGTGGTTACGAGCGCGGCCTCGACCTTGCCTTGCGCTGGCGCTTTGCAACGCTCATGGTCTTCTTTGCGACCCTCGGATTGTCGGTCTACCTGTTCGTCATCATTCCCAAGGGTTTTTTCCCGCAGCAGGACAACGGCCTGATCACCGCCACGTCCGAAGCCGGACAGGATATTTCCTTCGCCGCCATGAAGCAGCGGCAGGAGGAGCTCGGCAAGATCGTTATGGAGGATCCGGACGTCGCGAGCGTGGCGATGGCGATCGGCGGCAGCGGTAGGGCTGGCAACAACGGCAACCTCTTCATCACGCTGAAACCGCGCGATCAACGCAAGGCGTCCGCCCAGCAGATCATCTCTCGCCTGCGCCCCAGGCTCGAAAAGGTCGAGGGCGCGCGCCTCTACATGCAAGCGGCGCAGGACGTGCGGCTCGGCGGCCGGCCGACGCGGACGCAGTTCGAGTTCACGCTGCAGGACGCCACCCTCGCCGAGCTGAACGAATGGGCGCCGAAGATACTGGCCAAGATGCAGACCTTGCCCGTGTTGCGCGACGTCGCGACCGACCAGCAGACCAATGGCACGACGCTCGAGTTGAGGATCAATCGCGACACCGCCTCGCGCTACGGCATCCAGCCGCAGCTGATCGACGACACGCTTTACGACGCGTTCGGCCAGCGCCAGGTCACGCAGTATTTCACGCAGCTCAACAGCTATCACGTGATCCTGGAGATCCTGCCTGAGCTGCAAGGCAACCTCGACACGCTGAACAAGCTCTATATCAGATCGCCGACGACCGGCGATCAGGTGCCGCTATCGACGTTCGCGACCTGGACCAGCGTCCCGGTCCGTCCGCTCTCGATCAGCCACCAGGGCCAGTTTCCGGCAATCACGATCAGCTTCAACCTGGCGCAGGGCGCAGCACTTGGGCAGGCGACCG
>Ga0257153_1000011_pt1 | contig 15097 bp, 8 predicted proteins | sample DW10A_FD_185988 | JGI IMG/M metagenome (GOLD analysis project Ga0257153, IMG submission 185988) | Soil microbial communities from H.J. Andrews Experimental Forest, Oregon, United States - DW-10-A | ecosystem: Environmental > Terrestrial > Soil > Temperate forest > Bulk soil | place: USA: Oregon... | reverse complement strand
TAAAGAAACAAATGAGCACAAAACATATCAAAACCAGCACAGAACAAATGGCGCAAGAAAGTGGAGAAGAACCAGGAAGCGTGAACGGGAAGGTTTATCTCGTGGGCGCGGGCCCAGGCGATCCGGAGTTGCTGACACTGAAGGCGCTTCGCCTGCTCAAAACTGCGGATGCGGTATTACACGATGATCTGGTGGCGACTGAGATCCTAAATCTAATTTCATCGACCGCACAGGTCCACAACGTCGGCAAGCGCTGCGGTAAAAAGAAAATCTTGCAAGGAGAGATCAATTTCCTGATGGTCGCTTTGGCTGCATCGGGGCTGCAGGTGGTGCGGCTCAAGGGCGGAGACCCGCTGATCTTCGGACGCGCCGGGGAAGAGATTGAATTCTTGCGCCGAAATAACGTTCCTTTCGAAATCGTTCCCGGGGTTACCGCAGCTCTCGGGGCGGCCGCTTCGGCTCAGTTGCCCCTCACCCATCGCCGAGCGTCAGATGCTCTGGTGTTTATCACCGCTCATCGAGCAACCGGAAGACTTTCCGCAGGAAAAAACACGGCCAAAAACGACGGCGCCGATTGGAGCAAGCTCGCATCCAGCGGAGCGACTCTCGTGATCTATATGCCGGGACAGGACTATTCGTATATTGCAAAGAGACTGACTTCAGCCGGGCTGGCCGCCGAAACCCCTTGCGCGATCATCTCGCGTGCCACCACAAAATATCAGAGCACTCATCGCACAACCGTGTCTGATCTGCATCGCGCGCCGCAACTCGCCGCGCCCACGCTGCTGGTGATAGGTGAGGTCGTGCGGCTCGCCGACCCCTCCAACATCGGAGAGGCATTTATCCAGCCAGGCGCATGGTCGGAAAACGGTTCATTCCCAGCGACACTTTTCGAAAACATTCCACTTGCGGACTCCGTGCCCGGAGATGAGGAGCGTACGGCGTGAAAAACAATGCCATGAAACAAAAGATTTCGGAATTGCATTTGACCGCCGAGAGTTGGAGGCCGCAGCAAGTGCTGGCCTGGACGTTCGAAACATTTGGCAACAAAGTCGCGATTTCGTCGGCTTTTGGCGCCGAGGGCATGGTGCTGATCGACATGGCTTCGCGTGTGTATGAGGATTTTCGGCTTTTCACGGTTGATACCGAATTTCTGTTCCCCGAGACCTACAGTCTGATGGACAGAATCGAGCAAAAATATGAAATAAAAATCGAGAGAGTTTTCTCCGTGCTCTCGCCCGAAGAGCAGGAACGTATCCATGGCGCGGCGCTTTGGGGCAGCGATCCTGACCAATGCTGCAATCTGCGAAAGGTTGAACCGCTCCGTCGCAAGCTCGGTGAACTTGATGCCTGGATTACGAGCATTCGCCGCGACCAGACTTCATTCCGTAAGGCTGCGGGCAAAATCCAGTGGGACGAGAAATTCGAGCTGGCAAAAATCAACCCGATTGCCGACTGGACATCGAAACAGGTTTGGAGCTATCTGCGCGAACACGATGTGCCCTACAACTCCCTGCACGATCAAAACTATCCGAGCATCGGCTGCACGCATTGCACCCGCGCCATCCGTCCCGGAGAAGATCCAAGAGCGGGACGTTGGCCTGGCTTGGTCAAAACAGAGTGCGGCCTGCACGTCATCGAACCGCTGAGGCCGTCGTCGGAGGTAGACGCGTAGCTTGGAAGTCCCGAGAGCAGCTGTTTACGAATGTGATTCAAAAGAGTAAAAAGGTTGGTCTAGCTGTCATCGTTTCCGGCGATGATGAATTGCTGCTCCTGAAGGCGAAAGGCCGCCGCTCTGCTAAGCAACGAAAAAGCTGGTTACAACCGTTTTCTCCTGCTCGTCGCCGGACTTGGCGGATTGCTCTACGGCGTAGATGTCGGCATCATCGCGGGCGCGTTGCCCTATCTTGAGGCGACCTCCGGTCTCAATGCCGGTCAGCTTTCAATCATCGTTGCTGCCGTGCTTCTCGGTAGCGTAATCTCTACCCTGTTTGCTGGCGCTCTCGCTGACTGGATCGGTCGCAAGCCGCTGATGGCGCTCAGCGGCATACTTTTTGTTTGTAGCATTCCCATCATCGCGCTTTCGCGCGGCTATGATTCCCTGGTACTCGGTCGCCTGTTGCAAGGTATAAGCGCAGGACTGATCGGCGTTGTTGTCCCCCTCTATCTCGCGGAGTGCCTCTCGGCAACGAATCGTGGGAAGGGAACTGGTATTTTCCAGTGGCTGTTGACACTCGGCATCGTCACCGCGGCCATAGTCGGCATGTACTTCAGCTTCCGAGTCGAAGAGGTTGCCAAGCTTGGCGATCCCGCTCGATTATTTGCTTTCAAAGACACAGCATGGCGCAGCATCTTCTGGGTTTCGCTCCCGCCCGGCATCTTGTTCGTGATCGGTAGCTTCATGGTGTCGGAATCTCCGCGCTGGCTCTTTCGCCGCGGAAAACGAGATGCTGCCGAAGCCGCTCTTTTACGCTCTCGCACTGACGAACAAGCCGCCATCGAACTGGCGGAGATGGAACAGGCTGTTGCGGCCGAAAGAACCACGTCCTCCAACTCGGCAAAGGGAACTGGTGAAAAGTTTCAGGGCTCGCTTCTTCGCCGGAAATATGTCATCCCCTTTCTTCTGGCCTGTGTGATTCTCGCCTGCAATCAGGCGACGGGAGTCAATTCCATTATTGGCTATAACACCAACATTCTTCTGCAAAGCGGTCTGTCCGATGTGCAGGCGCATTGGGGATACGTTGTCTTCACGATTGTCAATTTTCTGATGACCATTGGTGGCGTCCTTCTAGTGGACCGCAAAGGACGGAAGTTTCTCTTATCGCTCGGCAGCGCGGGGATTATTGTTTCTCTGCTCTGCACCGGCTTCCTTTTTCGACGGACGGAAAATTTGCGGGTTGACGCAAGAGACGCGGTTCAATCCATTGTTAGTGCAGAAGGTCGCGCAGAAATGGTTACTTCCAATCAATCCGACTCGGGAAAACGGCCCGAGGTGCGGTACGATGAAAAAACTGCAGAAGCGCTGCTCGCCGCGAGTGGAGACGCCGGAAAAGCCATCAGCGACCGCCCGACATCGCTTGTTGTTATCTACTCTTACGGAGACTTTCGTGCCGCAACCAGGGTGGCGCGTTCCGACGACCCTGCCGCTAAGGCTATCGAGATGACGCGGGAAAGCTGCGTGCCCGCCAATAGAGTGGTCGCCTTCTTCTCCAATCCATTTGCCAATCTGGAGGCCTCGCGCAAAGCTCCCCTGCGAATTGACAATGCCCTAATTACTCCTATACCCAGCGCGCAAAATGGCTGGCTAGTGGCGATCAGCCTCTTTATTTTCATGGCATTTTTTGCGATTGGCCCCGGAGTTTGCGTGTGGCTGGCGCTTTCGGAACTAATGCCGACCCGGATTCGCTCCAACGGAATGAGCATCGCCCTGTTGATTAACCAGGCTGTTTCAACGACGATTGCTGCGATATTCCTGCCTACTGTCGGCAAGTACGGTTATTCCACCATGTTCTTCGGATTCGCCGCCTGTACCGTAATTTACTTCATCACCGCCGCAGTGTTCCTGCCCGAGACGAAAGGTAAGACCCTCGAAGAGATCGAAGCGCATTTTGAGCGAGCAGGAGCAAAGGCTGGTTTCGCAACTGAATAAGCAGTGCGGCCTTGCGGAGAAATATCGCAATCGCGGCGCCCGATGATACAATTTTCGCGAAATCAGCTGCATCACGCGCACTCCTTACGGGCTGAATATCCTCGATAATTGCCTCGTCTGCCCGACACGGGAAGAACATTTGTTCTGCAATCTGCCTCCGGCCGCGGTGCAGAGGCGCCCAAGCTGATAAGAGTTGCAGTTAAGTACGATAACTGAAAGCATTTCTGAAGAATCCCACCAAAAAGATCACCGATGGAGGCCACCACACGGCGTGACGGTCCCGACAAGGCTCCGGCCGAAGTCAGATCGTTAATGGAATGCGTTTATTCGGAGAAGCCATTCCAAGCCGATCAACTACGGAAAGGCGGCCATGCTGTGGGAGTTGGTAAAAAAGAAAAAGCAGAGGATTTCTCCTCTGCTCTCGCCGTCGTGTCCCGGCCGTAGGCAACTTCCAATCTGAACCTACTGCAGCGGCGTTTCTGTTCCAGCGCAAGCCGCTAGAGTCGCGGTGTCGTAACGAACAACCGCATCCGCAACCGAGCAGAAGGAACGTACGCCAGTGGTGTTCTGCGTGATCGGATTGCCAATGGCCTGATAAGTAGAAGCCGGGGTGCCGCTCACGCCAACCAGCTGGAATGAATAGCCGCTCTTGGTGCCCAACGCCAGCTGCGTATCGATTAAGCAAGCGCCGGCGGTAGTCGGAATAGTTCCTCCAGTGCAAGTACCAGCTAAGTTGCCTAAGGTGGCGGCAAAACCGACCGTCGGATAGGCCGAGTTGTAGGAAATCTGAGCTGTGTTGAGTGTACGAATCGACGCTACTGCGGAAGACTCGTTAGCTGCAATGCGGGCACGCAACAGGTTTGGGATAGCAATCGCGGCGATGATGAGGATGATCGCCACCACGATCAGCAGTTCGATGAGTGAGAAGCCTTTCTGTTTCTTCATAATCAATTCCTCGTCTCCATTAGGCCGGGTGGTGTTGCCGACCGACGAGCTAACTTTCGCATTTCATATCGGGCAAGACAAATTACGTTAGTACTCGTCCGGCAGCGCCCGCAAAATGCGCTTTTTCAATGGCTCCCGGCCCTTAGTTACCACTACTGGTTACCATGGCCGTTGCGTGTTGCGCGGGCGCCGGTAGAAGCCTACATGGCCGCAGGGTCGGTGAATGACAGAAGCAAAGCTAAATATTGACCTCTTCTTCCTGCCACCAATGCTGCGCCGGATAGTGGACTGCGCGCTGCCTTGGCGCGTGGGCCGTTTTCGATACAATCTCTAATATGAAACGGTCGGGAACAGCCGATTTGCCGCTGCACGGCGGGCGCGTGCCCGGGTGGCATGCCGACGGTATGAAGCGGCTTGGCACCGCGATCGTCGAGAACGTCGTTCAACATTACGGTGCGTGGGCAGTTCTATCCCGGCCCGCCGATCCCTTCTGGTTTCAGGCTTCGAGGTTTCGACAGTGAAAAAGGTCGAGAAAAAGATATTGGCTGTCTCGCTCTTCGCATCGGTTCTGCTTCTGGTCGTTTTTGTCGTCGCGCGGGCCTCTGAACGTTCGCGGCGCATCCATCTGCCGACAAGCAAGGCTCTGACGCTGCCTGTTCCGGGTTACCTCGCCCGCACCAACAGTTTTCCGGCGACGATCGCGCTCAGTCCTGACGGCCGCTATGCCGCGCTGCTCAATCAGGGTTATGGCACGCAAGAGACGGGGGCTCGCCAATCCATCGCGATTCTCGATCTCAGCAACAATCAACTGCGCGACTTTCCAGACAACCGCCTCAGCGATGATTATTCCACGCGCCAAAGCTATTACATCGGGCTCGCTTTTTCGACCGATGGCAAGCATCTTTACGCTTCCATGGGATCAGTTACGGACCCGACTGGCGAGAAGGCGACCAGCACCGGCAACGGCATTGCTGTTTACAAATTCTCGGAGGGAGAAGTCAGCCCCCAACGCTTCATTAAGATCGCGCCGCAGCCCCTAGCGGAAGGAAAGGAAATGGCATTCGGCCTGCGCAAAACACCGGCGGGAACTGCGATCCCGTACCCTGCGGGATTCGCCGTGTTGTCCAGCGCGGAGGGCGACCGATTGCTGATCGCGAATAATCTTTCCGATAACGCCGTCTTGCTCGCCGTCAGCTCCGGAAAAATTGAAAAGTCATTCGATCTGAGCCGCGACCGCTATATTCCTAGCACATATCCGTATACAGTAATTGCCAACAGAGCCGGAACTAAAGCCTGGGTCAGCTTATGGAACACCGCAGCCATCGCTGAATTGAATCTCGAAACCGGGAAGATCTGGCGCTGGATTGATTTGCAGAGACACGATGATCCGAATTCTCCCAGTTCGCATCCCACGGCGATGCTCTTGAGCCCGAACCAGGACACGCTCTACGTTGCTCTTGCCAATGCAGATATCGTGGTGGCAGTTGATCTAAACTACGGCTTGGTTTCAAATCGCTACCGCACCAGCCACACCGATCCCGGTTCTGTTCCCCAGGGCATCGCCCTTTCGCCCGACGGTAAGCATCTTTACGCGGCGAGCGCGTCGCTCGATGCGATTGCCCGATTCGACATCAAGGATTCCCCAAAGCCGACTGGACGCAGTGTCGTTGCCAAGTTAGCGATCGAGGAGCCTCCCAGTTTTATTCCGACCGAGTGGTACCCAAGCGCGGTCGCGATCGCGGGAAATGATCTGCTCATCGCTACCGCTAAGGGCGAAGGCAGCGGCCCCAACAATATGCAGGGTACGTTGAAGGGCGAGCGCAAAAGAAAGGAACATCCCTACATTCCAACGTTGATCGGAGGCTCTATCGCGCGGCTGAGTCTCGCTGACATCGACAAGAATCTGGCTGCTTACACGCACCAGGTCGAAGAAGACAACCTCCTCCGCGCTGATGTTGGCAAGTTCACGTTCGCCGGCGGTAACAATCCCATCCGCCACGTGATCTATGTGCTTAAAGAGAATCGTACTTACGATCAGGTGCTCGGCGACTTGCCTGTCGGTGACGGTGATTCATCGTTGACGATGTATGGCAAAGACATCACTCCCAATGAGCACAGACTCGCGCTCCAGTTCGGAGTGCTCGACAATTTCTATGACAGCGGGGAGGTTTCGGGTGATGGTCACCTCTGGTCCACCGCTTCCACCACGAGTGATTACAACGAAAAAAATTGGCCGATCGCGTATCGCAGCAAAGAACGTCCCTACGATTTCGGCGGCAGCGTGGCGGAAGAATTTCCGCTGGAGCAGGGAATACCAGACGTGGATGATCCCGCCACGGGCTTCCTGTGGGACAACCTCGCCCGCCGTGGCTTAACCTATCGAGTCTACGGAGAGTTCATCGCCGCCGTCTGGTGCAAAAGCGCAAAAATAAAATCGACAGAAGGCGGATCATCGAAAGAGGTAACCATATCTCCCATTTCTGCAACGTGCCCGGTCTCCGAAATAAAGCAAGGAGATCCGCTGCCCATTAATGTCGGCAATCCGCGCGGGGGACCAAGCCCGTGGCCGTGGCCGATCCCGCAGATGAAACGCATGCGGCCGACCAAAGCTGCGCTCCGTGATCACTACGATCCACAATTTCCCGACTTCAATGTCGATTACCCGGATCAGTTACGCGCTGATGAATTCCTGCACGAGTTTGATGAGTTCGTAAAAGCCAAGGGGACTGCCGCGGGACTTCCGCAGTTTACGCTGCTCTATCTTCCGGACGATCACACCGGGGGCACGCGCCCCGGCAAGCCGGCGCCGCAGGCCTCTGTCGCAGACAATGATCTCGCCCTCGGCCGGGTCGTAGATGCTGTCTCGCACAGTGCCTATTGGGATGACACCGCCATTTTCGTCCTTGAAGACGACGCGCAGGATGGAGCCGACCACGTCGATGCGCATCGCTCGACGGCTTTCGTGATCAGCAAGTACGCGCCCCGATCGCCGCAGCCGATGGTTGATCATCGCTTCTATACGACCGTGAGTGTCATACACACCATGGAAGCACTGCTCAATTTACCGCCCATGAACCTGTTCGACGCCCACGCGCCGCTCATGACAGAGTTGTTCTCGGCTCCGGCATCGCAGCCGCCCTACCAGGTCGACGACAGCAATTTGCGCAATGGACTTATTTATAAGATCAATCAAAAGACTGCCGCGGGAGCGAAAGAATCATTGCAGATGAATTTTTCCAAGCCGGATGCCGTCGATGCGAAGAAACTGAATGCCATCCTCTGGCAGGATGCCAAGATTAGCCCGCAAACGTCGAGAAGCGACCACCGCCCCTAAAGATCAAAACATTGTCCCTAAACACACTTGTCAGACTTTGGCACCGACCACAAACGGTATCCACCAAGAAATGCATTGTCATTGTTGCCCAAGCGAGTCTTCGGCGTTGTCGTCTTGATTTTTCCAGCGTTGCCGCCTCCCAGTATCACGTAATCCGCAAGCAGAGCCGTCCGGAGTTCTTCCACAACGTTCGCAACGCAGTGGCGCCACCTCTTTTTTCCTAAACGTTTCAAACCTTTCATGCCGAGATAGTCTTCGTAGGTTTTTCCATGTTTGTAGGGGAGATGCGCTAGCTCCATCGGTTCGACTACGCCATCGACAATCATGGCGGAGCCAAGTCCGGTGCCCAATCCGAGGAAGAGCATGCGGCCTCCCCGGTACGAACCAAGCGCCTGCATGGCCGCATCGTTAATTATTTTTACCGGGCATCCCAGCGCTTTAGCGTAGTCAAATCCTACCCATCCTTTCGCCAAATTGTAGGGTTCACGGACCGGCTTTCCGTGTACCACTGGCCCCGGATAGCCGATGGACGCGACGTCATGCGGCCAATCGCTGGCTGCCTTTTTCACCCAGGCGCACATCTGCCGTGCTGTCATTGTTGGCCCTGACTCGACTTCGCGTTTCGTCTTCTGGCCGCTCGCCAGGATTTTTATATGAGTTCCACCAACATCCACGACCAGAATTTTCTGAGCCATCCAATTACTCCTTGAGCTTGGTTCCTTAAGCCTGCCCTCACGCGCCGGGTTTAAATTTAACCACTTGCGTCCAGTCTATCCATAGGTCTAGTGCGCGCAAGGTCGGGTGCGTGGAGTTCGAAGTTGTCGAAACGGTGCGAGGCGCAGATTGGGCCCATGTTGGTTTCAGCAGAATCGTGTCGAACTGCCATCAACTTAACCTTTCGTAAAATAACGGTTATCGTTAAATAACGGGTATCTTTCCGACGCTATATTGCGTCCAATCAGCAGGTAAGCTCCCTCGATCCATGCGTGGTATTGGGGGTATAATAATAGTCTACGACCGTGGTTCTGCGGGGTGTTCAATGTTGTTACGTAGATCGCTGATCTCTTTAAGTTTACTGACTTTGATGGCGCTGCCAGCGCTGGGCCAGGACCCGAGTTCCCCAGCTCCAGCCCAACAAAGCTCGCAGCCGCAATCGTCCCAATCGCAGACGTCGTCCGCTAGCACAACGTCGTCATCTTCTACAGCGCCAGATCAGGGTGCGGCGCCCGCGAAGACGCCATCCAGCACGCAGCCGTCGAGCCCACAGTCTCCCACTGACCCTACGGCGCCGACAGCGCCTCCGCCTACCGGGACACCGACGGGGACGCCAGCGCCGCCACAAGATCCCGCCCCAACTCCGCCCCCGACGCCGGACTCGTCGGCAAATTCGAATGCCGCCGGCTCCAGCCCAGCGCAGGCTCCAGTCCAGGAGCCGGACGACAGCAAGGTCAAACACGATGGCAGCAAGAATGACGTGGACGCCATTGGCAACCGTAAAGTCGGCGGTCGCGGCATGGGCGACTGGTATTCGCTTGAGACCGAGATCAAGATGGGCAAGCAGTACTCGATGCAGGTCGAGAACAGCGTCAAGATGGTCCAGGACCCGGTTGTGACCGAATACGTCAACCGCATTGGACAGAACCTGGTGCGCAATTCAGACGCCCAAGTGCCCTTCACAATCAAAGTTATCGATTCTGATGAGATCAATGCCTTTGCGCTTCCGGGCGGCTTTTTCTATGTCAACTCTGGACTGATATTGGCGGCTGATGAAGAGGCGGAACTGGCGGGCGTAATGGCTCACGAGATTTCGCACGTTGCTGCTCGCCACGGGATGCGCCAGATGACTCGCGCCAACTGGGCTAACATCGGTACCATCCCATTGATCTTCGTCGGTGGTGGGATTGGCTATGCCGTGTATGAAGCAGCTGGTTTGGGATTGCCGCTGACTTTTATGAAATTCCAGCGCAATTTTGAAGCAGAAGCTGACTACCTCGGGCTGCAGTACATGTATAAGACAGGATACGATCCCCAAGCTTTCATCAGCTTTTTTGAAAAGATTCAGGCAAAAGAGAAGAAGAAGCCTGGAACGATCGCCAAGGCCTTTGCTTCGCACCCGCAGACTCCCGATCGCATTGCGGCGTCGCAAAAGGAGATCCAGACGATTCTTCCGGCGAAGACCCAATACATCGTTTCTACGTCGGAGTTCGACGACGTGAAATCGCGACTGTCCACCATCGAGAACCGGCATAAGGTTAACGATGAGAAAGATGGCAGCCGTCCCAGCCTGCGCCGAACATCGACCAGCGACAAGTCCAGCGGCTCTGACAAGAACGGTAACGATGACGATCGACCGACCCTGAAGCGTCGCGACGATAATCCTAATCAGAGCCAGTAGCAGCTCATAGTAACTAACAGACGTTGCCTGTCGGTTGTGGCAAGTTCGCCATACCCCCTAAAGTATGCCCCTTGCCGGGATACTTTTGGGGGTTTTTGTCTTACGGCCAAGTGGGAAGGCGTTTTACGAACTTGATGTAAATCCATTAATTTCATGGACGAGCCCGCACCCATTGTTTTCGTTGTCGATGACGATCCCTCGGTTCGTCGTGCGATCAAGCGCCTTATTGAATCGGTAGGTTTGCAAGTCGAGCCGTTTGGGTCCGCAGAGGAGTTCCTGCTAGGCAAGCGTCCGAATGCTCCTAGTTGCCTCGTCCTCGACATCAGGTTGCCAGGGATCAGCGGGCTCGATTTCCAACACAAGTTGGCCGAGGCTAATATTCATATTCCGATCATTTTCGTCACCGCGCACGGCGACATTCCTATGACGGTGCGAGCCATGAAGGCGGGAGCCATCGAGTTTCTCACGAAGCCGTTCCGCGATCAGGATCTTCTGGATGCGATTCATCTCGCCCTGGAAAAGAATCGAGCCGCACGCCAACGAGAGGCAGAACTTGTAGTGTTACGGGACCGCTTTGAATCGCTGACACCTCGCGAGCGAGAACTGCTGCCTTGGGTCGTTTCTGGTCTCCCGAACAAACAAATAGCCGATACGATCGGAGCCAGCGAAGCAACCGTCAAGGCCCACCGCAGCCAGCTCATGCGAAAGATGAGCGCTTCATCGATGGCTGACCTTGTAAGAATGACTGAAAAAATGGGCATCGACGCCCACAGGAACTAGTAACCTTTCGTGGAACGTTCCTTCACCAACGTATAGCCTTCAGCTGCCATCGTTCAATAGCATTCTCTTCTGCCCGGTAATATGCTGGTGGATTCCGAAACGATTAGCTAACACCGATGCCAAATCGGAAATTCCGGTTCAGGCCGCTTTGTCTGAGTTCTATACCGTGAGTAACTACCAGCTCTGTCTAGTTCTACGCTGTGAATAACTACCACAGGAAGGAAGAGTAGTCATATTGGTGGCAGACCCTTTGAGCAATGATCCCACGTTGGAGCTAAAAGACGCTGATGACGCACTTCGCACTTCCGAGGCTCGATACCGTCGACTGTTTGAGTCAGCCCAGGACGGACTACTGATTCTCGATGCGCACACGGGACGGATAAGTGACGTTAACCCTTTCTTGATTCGTTTATTGGACTATCCCCGGGAAGAATTCCTTGGCAAAACACTGTGGGACATCGGCCCATTCAAGCAAGTTCAAGAATCGAAAGCTGCTTTTCGAGAACTGCAGGACAAGGAGTATATCCGATATGAGAATCTACCACTTGAGGCCAGGAGTGGACGGCGCATCAACGTCGAATTTGTCAGCAACGTCTACGATGTAAATGGAAAGCGCGTAATTCAATGCAATATTCGTGATCTTACCGACCGGAAGCGGGCAGAAGAGAGCTTCGCCGCCCAAGGCAGGGAATTGGCCAAACAGGTAGAGAAACTCGCTCGTTCGAGGCAGGCCCTGGAAGACAAGACTCTGATGCTCCAGTCCGTGGTCGATAGTATGTCCGAGGGGTTGGTTGTGGCCGATGTGCAAGGAAGAGTCATTATCTGGAATCCGGCAGCGGACAAACTGCTCGGTCTAAATGCGGCAAACATAGGTATCCAGGAATGGAGCCACCACTACGGGTTGTACTTGCCTGACAATCTCACTCCTTTCCCGGCTGACCAATTACCACTGGCACGCGCTGTTCGAGGGGAGGCCAGCACCGCTGTGATGGTGGTGCGGAACCCCGAATCTGGCGAGGCTATTTTCCTAGAGGCCTACGCAAGCCCTTTGAAGGATAAGAGCGGCATGCTGAATGGTGGAGTGGTCGCTTTCCGGGATGTCACCGAGAGCAAACGGGCGGAGGCAACGCTGCGGGAATACGAGAGAGTGGTCGAAGGCCTGGAGGAAATGATCCTGGTAGTGGACCGGCAATACCGCTACGTGATCGCCAATCGCGCGTTTCTGAACTTTCGTGGCATGTCTGTCAAGCAAGTCATAGGGCAGTTCGCAGCCGAGGTTGTCGGTCGGGATATTTTTGCAACCCAGGTCAAAGAGAAGATGGATGAATGCTTCCTTGGCAAAGTGGTGCAATACGAAATGACTTACAACTTTCCGAATTTGGGTAAGAGAGATTTGTCGGTGTCGTACTTCCCCGTCGAGGCTCATGCGGGTGTCGATCGAATTGCGTGCGTCTTGCGGGACATTACCGAGCGGAGGGTGTCGGAGGAGGCGTTACGCAAATCGGAAGAGAGGTTCAGCAAGGCCTTTCGCAACAACCCTTTGGCTATCACGATCTCGACGGAAGCGGACGGGCGTTATCTAGACGCAAACGACGCTTTCCTCAAGCTACTAGGGTACAAGCGCGAGGATCTGATTGGTCACACTGCCGCGGAGCTGCGCTTCTGGAGCGAACCTCTCGACCGCACGGAGCTGCTCCGGCAACTGAAGGAAGAAGAACAAGCAGCGAAGCACCATGCGCGATACAGGACGGCAGAGGGAGAAATTCGAGAAGCAGAGGTATGGGCGGAATCGATTGAACTGGACGGGCAACCGTGCGTGCTATGGATCATCAGCGACGTGACCAAATTTCGGCAACTGGAAGCGCAGTTCCGGCAGGCCCAGAAGATGGAAGCGGTAGGGCGTTTGGCTGCGGGCATTTCTCATGATTTTAACAACATACTGAGTATTATTCTGGGCTACAGCGACCTCTCGCTAGGTCTGATTGCACCCGAGAATCCGGTGAATCGGTACCTGTCCGAAACTAAGAAAGCCGCAGAACGGGCGTCGTCGCTCACACAGCAACTCCTGGCCTTCAGCCGCAAGCAGGTTGTCTTTCCCAAAATCCTGGATCTAAACGACGTTGTGCATAACGCAATCACCATGTTCCTAAGACTAGTCGGTGAGGACATTGAAATCGAGTTCCGTCCGACTGCTCCACTCGGCAGCATCAAGGTCGACCCAGGCCAGATTGAACAAGTCCTAATGAATCTGGTGGTCAATGCGCGAGATGCGATGCCGACCGGCGGTCGAATCATCATCGAGACGGCGCATGCTGAACTGGACGAGCACTACGTTTCCCGGCATCCGGGCGCTCGCGCCGGACAATTCGTTGTGCTGGCGGTGAGCGACATGGGTAGCGGCATAGATGAAAGCATCAAGGCGCAAATCTTCGAGCCTTTCTTTACCACCAAGGGGGTTGGGCAAGGAACGGGTCTCGGACTCTCGACCGTTTACGGAATTGTGAAGCTGAGCGAAGGCTATATCTCCGTGTACAGTGAAATCGGCAAGGGCACAACCTTCAAGATATATTTTCCGAGAGTGAGCGAAAAGGCCGAAGTACTTTTGTTGTCCCATGAACCGGCCGAGCCTCCGCGAGGATCAGAAACGATACTGGTGGTTGAGGATGACCAGACCTTGCGCGAAATTACGGTCACGCTCCTGAAAGATGGCGGTTACCGAGTGCTCGAAGCATGCGATTCGGAAGATGCGCTAAGAAGCATGGTGGCTTCTCAAGTAGAAATCGATTTAGTCTTGACGGACGTTGTCATGCCGGGAAAGAGCGGCCCTGAACTTGTGAAACAGATCAGAGAAAGCCATCCCAAACTTCGTACGCTCTTCATGTCGGGATACACGGGCGATCTGGTTGCGCTACGAGGTGTCGTTATGCAACAGGCTTCTTTTCTGGAAAAGCCCTTCACCAAGAGATCGTTGCTCGCGAAGGTTTACTCGGTCCTGCACGACCAGCCCGCAAAACAGTAATCTCATTTCCTGCGTGTTCTCGTCTGGAATGTGAACGAGGCCAATACGAAACAGCACCTGCTCCCCCACCAGAAGTGGTCTGGGGCGAGAGCGGGGCGAGAGCAGTAAAGCAATTTGAGGATGGACGGCGACCCCTCTTCAAATCACTTTAATCCTAGGGGAGATTATACTTATGCGCGTGGGGCAAATGGAACCAGGCGGCGGGTCCCGAAAGCGAGCGTGGACTCTGCGCGCCTTATTTAGCGGCACCAACGGGCTACGATCCGGATGGAGCGTGCTGATTTTCGTTGCGATTTTGATAGCCCAGGTCTTAGTGACCCGCATTCCTGTGAACCATCTGCTGCATTACATGAAGCACAGGCAAGGCCTGGAAACGTGGTCTGCTGTTGTCGGCGTTGGTATTCCCGCGCTGCTGGTTCTGGTGGCGACGGCAATCATGTCGAAGATTGAGAAGCGGCCGGTTCTGTCTTACGGATTCGCAGGTGAACACAGGCTGTCACGCTTCTTTCTGGGTATTGCGGGAGGCGTTGCAGCGCTGTCGGCGCTGGTTCTGGCGCTGAAGATCAGCGGATTACTGATATTCGACGGGCAAAGGCTGAATGGGACAAGCGCGTGGAGTTACGGATTGCAATGGGGTCTGGCTTTTCTGCTGACGGCCCTCTTTGAAGAGTCGTTGTTGCGAGGTTATCTGCAATCTACCCTGGCGCGAGGCATTGGCTTCTGGTGGGCCGCATCGGTGCTTTCATTAGGATTTGGCGCCTTACACTTGCCGAACCGTGGAGAATCACCGATTGGGATTCTTTCTGTGGTGGGGATCGGATTGGTGTTTTGCTTGAGCCTATGGCTGACCAAGTCGCTTTACTGGGCGGTTGGACTGCACGCTGGATGGGATTGGGCTGAGTCTTATCTCTACGGGGTGTCGAACAGCGGCCAGGTTTCAAGCGGACACCTGTTTGCGACTCATCCTTCGGGCGG
>Ga0257153_1000010_pt1 | contig 15252 bp, 16 predicted proteins | sample DW10A_FD_185988 | JGI IMG/M metagenome (GOLD analysis project Ga0257153, IMG submission 185988) | Soil microbial communities from H.J. Andrews Experimental Forest, Oregon, United States - DW-10-A | ecosystem: Environmental > Terrestrial > Soil > Temperate forest > Bulk soil | place: USA: Oregon... | reverse complement strand
CGCTCTCCTGGATATCGATCAGCGGCAAACTGCCGATCTGGCGGACCTTTCAGTTCCGACCATTCAGCGTATGGAAGCCAGCGACGGCGTGATCCGAGCCAACGTCGATTCTCTCATGAAACTGGTTTCCGCTCTTGAGAGCGCAGGGATCGAACTGATCAATCCAGGGGTTCCGAGTCCCTCCGGGGGGAGGGGCGTCCGACTCCGGGAGCATGTGGCAAACCCGAAGACCAGGAATGTCCGGCAACCCAGGCATTCTTCTTCACGAGCCATGGAGCGCGCTCGATAGCCCGCGACACACTTTCAAGTCGTGACGGCGCTCGCGTCCACCCGTTCCAGCAGCGCAAGAAGACCCTGCAGCATGGCCGTTGGCGTAGGCGGACAGCCTGATATGTGGAGATCGACCGGGATCACCTCGGAAACCCCTCCAACAACCGCGTAGCTGCCGGCGAAGCACCCGCCGTCGCGGGCGCAATCTCCGATCGCGACCACCCATTTGGGATTGGGCGTCGCATGATAGGTACGCTCCAGCGCCTCGCGCATGTTCTTGGTCACGGGCCCGGTCACCATCAATACATCGGCATGGCGCGGCGAGGCCACGAAGCGGAGGCCGAAGCGCTCGACATCGTAATAGGCATTGTTCAAGGCGTGGATTTCGAGCTCGCATCCATTGCAAGAGCCGGCATCGATCTCGCGTATCGACAGACTGCGGCCGAGCCGGCGACGCGCAGCGTGACCGACGGCGGTCGCAAGTTCGGTCACCGCGGCATCGTCCGGCGACGGCGCCTTTTCGGTGAAGGGCCGGCGAAACAGGCTTTCAAAAAGCAGCTTGCGCATCTTCGCCGTCCTTAGAGGTCGTGGCCCGAATAGGAACAGTTGAACGACTTGTTGCAGAGCGGAAAATCCGCGACGATGTTGTTCTCGATTGCAGCCTCCAAAAGCGGCCATTGAAACCAGGATGGATCGCGCAGGTGGCATCGTTCGACCGCGCCGTCCCGCAGACGGAGCCAAACCAGAACGTCGCCGCGGAATCCTTCGACGATTGCCATGCCTTCGCGCGCGTCCGGCCGAAGCTCCGCATACGTTATCGACGGACCCTCGGGAAGCCGGTCCAATATCTGGCCGATCAATGCAAGGGATTGCTCGACCTCGCGCACGCGGATCCAGACGCGCGCGTTGACGTCACCTTCATTCAGGACCGGTACCTCAAAGCGCAAGCTGTCATAGGGCGGATAGGCAAGGTTGCGGCGCGCGTCGAAGGATCTGCCGGATGCGCGGCCTATGTAGCCGCCGGCGGCATATTGTTTGGCCAATGCGGGCTCGAGCACGCCGGTATCGACGGTGCGGTCCTGCAGCGATGCGGTGTTGTCGTAGAGTTCGACCAGAGCGGGGAAACGCCGGCGGATGTTGTCCAGCGTGGCTCTGATGATTTTTGCCCCCGCATTGTCAAGATCGCGGGTGACGCCACCGGGCACGATGATATCCCGCATCAATCGATGGCCGAAAGCTTGATTCGATGCGCGCAGGACGCTCTCACGCAGCACGCTGCAATGCGCGTGGATCAGCGTGAACGAGGCGTCGTTGCAGATGGCGCCGATATCGCCGAGATGGTTGGCGAGCCGCTCGAGTTCTGCGAGCAGAGCACGCAGCCATACCGCGCGATCAGGCACGACTAGTTCGAGCGCCGCCTCAGCGGCCCTCGAAAATGCATAGGTATAGGCAACCGTGCTGTCGCCCGATACCCGTCCGGCGAGTTGCACGGCCCGCTCGAGATCGGCGCCGGTCATGAGCCCCTCGATGCCCTTGTGGGTATATCCCAGCCGCTGTTCCAACCGGACCACGGTCTCCCCGCTCGCGGTAAACCGGAAATGCCCGGGTTCGATGATGCCGGCATGCACTGGACCGACCGCAATCTGATGCAGGCCGTCGCCTTCCGCCGGAAGGAAGCGATAGGGCACAGCTTTCGATGGCGCGTCAATGCGATTGCCCAGCGGGAAGCGGACGCCCCAACGATGGTGATCGAGCCAGGGGCGGGTATCGGGCAAGCCTTGCGCTGTTAGTCCGAACAGATCGTTGACGGCGCGCTCCAATCGAAGCGCCGGCGGGTGGTGCAGGCCAACCGAGGGATAGGTGTGATCGGGGCACTCCAGGCTGACCACTGCGATGTCGGCCGCATCTTCATCCATGACCGCCATTTGCACCGTTGCCGGTTCTCCCCAAAGGCCGAGCAGGCTCCAACGTCCCTGCGCCAGCCCGCTTGCTGCAAATCTCCAGAGGTGTGCACCGATCACGGCTCGCGGCCACGGGCGGTGTTGCGGGATCCGGCGGCCTTCCGGCGTGAGATCGATCAGCGACGACATATCCTGTTGATCCCTCGATTACCCAAGAAGTCGAGCCACATGCTGGAACCAGATCACGAACGGCGCGGGAAGATAAATTCCCGCGCCCAGAACCAGTGCGAGATGCGCAAACATCGGCACATAGGAAGCTTCCGCCGCGGCCGTGCTGCCGCGAGGCTCGCCGAACGCGACGCTTGTCAGGCGCCACGTCAATGCGCCAAAGGCCAGCAAAAGCCCGAACACCAGCACGATCGCGAGCAGCGGAGCCCGCGCGAAGGTCGAGCTCACGACCAGAAATTCGCTCATGAAGATGCCGAGCGGCGGCAGTCCTGCGATCGCGACGACGCCCACAACCAGTCCCCAGCCAAGCGCCGGATGGGTCACGGTCAGGCCCCGGATCCTGGCGATCCGCTGCGTGCCCTTGATCTGCGAAATATGGCCGACCGCGTAGAAGATCGCCGATTTGGTCAAACTATGCATCACCATGTGCAGAAGGCCGGCAAAATTGGCGAGCGGCCCGCCCATGCCGAACGCAAACACGATGATGCCCATATGTTCGATCGAGGAATAGGCGAACAGCCGTTTGATGTCGCGGCGGCGGTAGAGCATGAACGCCGCGAACACGATCGAAACCAGGCCGATCGTCACCATCAGGGGACCGGGAGCAATCGCTGCGGGATTAGCCGCGAGCAATATCTTGAAGCGCAACAGCGCATAGAGCGCGACATTCAAGAGCAGGCCCGACAGCACCGCCGATATCGGCGTCGGACCTTCCGCGTGCGCGTCGGGCAGCCAGGCATGCAGCGGCGCAAGCCCAACCTTTGTCCCGTAGCCGAGAAACAGGAAGACGAACGCGACATTGAGAAGCGCCGGGTCGAAATTCCCGGCGCGTTCGACCAGAACTGTCCAGACCATGGCGTCCTGGCCTTCGCCGACGACCGGACGCGCCGCCATATAGACCAGGATCGTGCCGAACAGCGCCAGCGCTATGCCGACACTGCCGAGAATAAAATATTTCCACGCCGCTTCCAGCGCGGCAGGCGTGCGATAGATGCCGACCATCAGCACGGTGGTCAGGGTCGCGATTTCCACCGCCACCCACATCAAGCCGATATTGTTCGACACGAAGGCGAGGTTCATGCCGAACATCATGGTCTGATACATGGCGTGGTAGAAACGCAGGTACACCGGCGTCAACCGCCCGGTTTCGAGTTCGTGCGCGATGTAGCTCGCGCTGAAAATGCTGGTCGTGAAGCCGACAAAGGTGTTGAGCACGATGAAGACGATGTTGAGATCGTCGACCAGCACGTACGGCCCAGGCTGCGGACGTTCGAGCACGAACAATGAAAGCGCGGAGAGAAACGTCGCCAGGCTCGCCACGACGTTCAACCGCGCCGTCAGCCGGTAGCCGGGCAGCGCGGCGAGCAACGCCGCCGACCCGATTGGAATCAACAGGACAGCCGCAACGGCATCAAAGGAATGCGCGCTCATCGCCATTCCCCCCGGGCCTCGTCGAGTGCCGAGACATCAACCGAATCGAAGCGCTCCCGGATTCGGAACAGGAAGATGCCGATGACGATGAACGCGATCAGGATCGAGAATGCCACGCTGATCTCGACCACGAGGGGCATGCCCTTGGCACCGGTTGCCGCCAGCACCAGCCCGTTCTCGAGCGACATGAAACCCACGACCTGGCTTACGGCATTGCGACGGGTCACCATGACCAGAAGCCCGAGCAGCACGACCGACAGCGCGAAGGCGAGATCCTCGCGCGCCAACGGGTCTGCCTCGGCGGTCACCCGCAGCATCAAAACCATGGAGAGCGCGACCAGCCCCATCCCGGCCAGCATGGTAGGGCCGATACCCACTGCCGATTCGATGTCGCGGTGGATCCCGAGCTGCTTGACGATGCGGTGCAGCGCCACCGGAATGATGATTGCCTTGAAGATGAGGGCGATTGCCGCGGTCACGTAAAGGTGCGGCGCGTTCTGGACGAAAGCCTGCCAGGCGACGGAAAGCGCGAGTACCAAGGCGTGCAGTGCAAAGACGTTGAGCAGCGAATAGAGCCGATCCTGGTACAGCATCATGAAGCTGATCAAGACCAGGCTGCCTGCCAGCGTATGCGAGACGTCGAAGGAGAGGCTGTGCATCTGCATCAGAAACTCTTTGACACGAAGAGCAGGAGGGTACCGAGGAGGCCCAGCATGAGCGCTGCGCCGAGAAATTGCGGAACGCGAAAGACCCGCATTTTCGCGGTCGCGGTCTCGAACAGCGCTAGCGAAAAACCTGCAACCGCAAGTTTGACAACATAGGCGGCGACGCCGACGGCGTATGCCAAGGGGCCGGTGCCGAACACCGCGATCTTCCAGGGCAGGAACACGCAGGCGATCAGCGAGATGTAGAGCAATAGCTTGAGGAATGCGCCAAATTCGATCATGGCGAGATGACGGCCTGAATATTCAAGAACCATGGCCTCGTGCACCATGGTGAGTTCCAGGTGCGTGGCCGGATTGTCGACCGGGATTCGCGCGTTCTCTGCGAGCGCCACCATGATGAGCGCGATCACGGCCATTCCCAGCGATACCCGCAAGCCGACATAGGAGGAGGCCATGAAGTTCGCGACCGTCGAAAGTTGGGTCGAGCCGGCGACCAGCGCCATGCAAAACACGATCAGCAACATCGCCGGCTCCGCAAGCGCGGCGATCATGACTTCGCGGCTCGAGCCGATGCCGCCGAAACTGGTGCCGACGTCCATGCCCGCAAGCGCGAGAAAGAAGCGCGCGCTACCCAATAGTGCAACGATGGCGATCAGATCCGCCGTCCAGTTGAATAGCAAACCGGTCGCGAAGGTTGGCACTAGCGCAGCGGCAACCCAGATCGCTGCAAAGGTCACATAGGGCGTCACGCGGAACAGCCACGACGCGTTTTCTGCCAGCACCACCTCCTTGCGGAGCAACCGCAGCAGGTCGCGATAGGGTTGAAAAACCGAAGGGCCCTTGCGGCGCACCAGCCGGGCCTTGACCTTGCGCACGAAGCCGGTCAGCAGCGGCGCGAGCAGCAGCACCAGCAGCATCTGTACGCCCTGCACAAGGATGTCCGAGATCACGACCATATCGCGAGCACCAGGAGCAGCGTGACGAGGGTGGCAAAAACCAGGCTGAGGTACTGCCGGATGGTCAGGAACTGCAGCCGGTTGAGCCATTCGGCAGAGAAGCCAACCGCGCCCGCAATCGGCGCGTAGATTGTCTCCCAGATCGGATCATGCAATTCGATCTTGAGCCGCGCCGGCCCCACATCTCCGGGCTGCGGCATCTCGACATGATCGCGCGCGCGGAACACCAGCGTGCCGAAAACGCGACGGATCGGTTGAGCGAAGCTGCCGGCGGAATATTGAGCTGCAGGGGTGGGATCCGAAAAACCGCAGCCCCACGCCGGACCCCGTCGCAACGCATGCGAGGCAAAGCGATGAATGAAATAGACCGCTGATGACGCCGATATCGTGATGAAGACCATCACAAGCAATCCATTGTAGGAGCTGCGGCTCTCGGCGATCGGCACGATCGAAAGCCACGGCTCATTGGCCTGAATCGGCATCGCGCCGCCGAGGATCTCCACCGTGATCGGCGCAAGCGCGTCGATCACCAGTCCCGGCAGGATTCCAGCCAGCAAGCAAAGCGTGGCAAGGATGAACATTGCCGAAAGCGAATAGCGGTCGACTTCGTGGGCGGCTTCCGCTGCCGGGCTGCGCGCCCGCCCGAGAAAGGTGACGCCAAATGCCTTGACGAAGCACGCCCCCGCCAGCGCGGCAGCGAGCGCCAGCGTCGCCCCGACCGCGGGCACCATGATCTTCAGCGCCCATTGCGGCAGTTCCGGACTTTGCAATACGGCCTGAAAGATCAGCCATTCCGAGACGAAGCCGTTGAACGGCGGCAACGCCGATATGGCAACGCAGCCGACCAGAAAGGCGAAACTCGTGAACGGCATGCGATGAATGAGCCCGCCCAATTTTTCCATATCCCGCTCCCCGGTCGAGGTCAGGACGGCGCCGGCCCCGAAGAAAAGCAAACTCTTGAAGAACGAGTGATTGAGAACGTGAAACAGCGCGGCGCTGAAGGCGAGCGCCGCCGCCAGCTTCAGGCCGTTCGACTGAAAGGCCAGCGCCAGGCCGAGGCTCACGAAGATGATGCCGACATTCTCGATGGTGCTGTAAGCCAACAGGCGCTTGAGGTCCCGTTCCATCATGGCGTACAGGATCCCCATCACCGCGGTGATGCCGCCAAGGAAAAGCACGACCACGCTCGCCGACCAGCTCGGTTGTCCCAACAGATCGAAGATGACGCGAATGAAACCGTAGATCGCGACCTTCGTCATGACGCCGCTCATCAGCGCCGAAACGTGGCTGGGGGCGGCTGGATGGGCGAGCGGCAGCCAGACGTGCAGCGGCACAAGGCCTGCCTTCGATCCGGCGCCGAGCAGCATCAGGATCAACACCAGCGTAGCGACATACGGCGTATGTTGAGCCGCGCGAATGGCCGCGAATCCGTAACCTCCGGCCGGTCCCGCAAGCAGGCCGAAGGCCAGCAGCAATGCGAGCGTGCCGAAGCTTGCCATCAGTAGATAGATGTAGCCTGCCCTTGCGGTGCCCGCCTCACGGTGATGCGCCATGACCAGCGCCCAGGATGCAAGCGACATGAATTCCCAGCAAAGCAGGAAGGAAAACGCGTCGTCCGCCAGCACCACCAGATTCATGCCGGCCAGATAGGCCGGGAAAAAGGGCAGCACGCGGTTCGGCGCCGGGTCGTGATCGCCGTAGCCGAGACCATAAAGGCTTGCGGATGCCCCTCCGAGGTTGACGACAACAAGGAAAAACGAAGCCAGCACGTCCAGGCGGAAATGCGCGCCAAGCCACGGCAGTCCGATGGGCAGAGTCAGGTCCGAAGCATTCGCCTTGCCGCCGACCAGCCAGTAGAGCGAGCCCGACAAGGCCGCGACGCAAATCGCCAAGCTGGCGCTGTAAACCACTGAAGTGGACGTCTTCGAGCGACTCAGCGCTACCGCGAGGATCGCGACGGCGAGCAATCCCGCGACACACCACATTTGCAAAGCGAGGGCAGAAATCATGTGCGCGCCCTGGCTCCGCTCGACGCCTTGTTTCCCGATCGAGCATCCACAGGGGTTTTGGTCGAACCCGATTTGATCTTGAGCCGCACCCCGCGCCCCTGCGAATTGCTGACGGCTCCTTCGTCGATCATCTCGATCCCCGCCGCTTCGAAGGCCGTGATCAGCTTGACCAGCGAATCGACATTGCCCCGAACCATCGTTTCGCTAGCCTCCATGCGTTGAATGGTCGGCACCGAAAGTCCCGACAGTTCGGCGAGCCGACGCTGGTCGATGCCGAGAAGCACCCTGGCAGCCCGCAATTGAGCTGCCGTGATCATTGGACCTGCCTCACTGTCACGAACCCCAGCCCATCATCTTTGCATCATAATTAATGATGTCAAAGTGTCAATAAGTGATATTTCAGATATCTAATCTAAGGGATACTTCGTGGCCGAGGAGGTCGAACGCACCGAACAACGGTGGGGACCGTGCTCGACAGCATCGCCGACACCCGCAAGGCGTTCGTGGTCGATTTTGCGGCGGTGCCGTTTCTCGATTCACAGCGGCCAATGCGATGAGCCGCGTTGCGACCAAGGCAAAGCGCCAGGGTATTCGGCTTTTCGTCACCGGCGCGTCGCCGACGGTGCGCCGCGTGCTGCTCACCCATGGAGTGACCCCGCCGCGCGCCAAGTACCGCGAAACCATTGCGCGGGCCATCGCGGACATCAAGGGGCATCGCGACAATCCGGCCGCCGCCGCGCCGGAGGGACTCACCGCAGGGTAGCCGCCCAAGTGACAGATCATCGCCGCGCATCGCGTGGCGGCGTGATCAGCCCGCGAGCTTTCGCGCGGCCTTTCGCAGATCGGCGTTGATGCGCGTTTGCCATCCTCTGCCGGTCTTGCGATAGGCCGTGAGGACGTCATGGTCGAGGCGAAGCTTCACCGCCTCTTTTGGATTTTCCAGGGGCGGTCGGCCACGCCTGATGATCTTGTCGCCGTGGCGAATTTCCGCGCGATCCAGCATCTCCTTCGTCAATTCAGGAGCCTCGTCGTATTCAGCCTTCGTGATGCGATGAGCATCAACCTTGGCTAAATCGCTTTTGATAGATCGCTTTCTCGCGCTCATTGCACTTTCTCATCGAGATGACATGCCGGGCTTCGTCACGCGGCGTCCAAACAACCATCACCATTCGATCAACAAGAAATCCGACCGTCTGGAAGCGTATCTCGCCATAATCCCGCCGGGTGTCCTCTACCGTAATCGTCGGGCCAGCAAAGACGATCGATGCATCGGTAAAATCCAATCCCCTTTCACCGAGAGCAGCTTGCCGTTTCACCGGATCAAAGGTGATTTTCACGCGATTAAATGTACCCCCATTTAATTGCTGGTGTCAAGTCTTGCCGCACTTGGTCCGTCGTCAGCTTTAACCCGGCGTTTGGCGGCCCGCTTCCCAACCCCACCGCTTTCGTGAACACTGCCGTTTTGCAGGACGGGTCGGTTTCCGGACGATGCTCGATACCAGCCGCAACATATCCCTCGCCTGCGCGCTCTCGGCGCTCGCCGGCTACGTCGATGGCATCGGCTTCCTTCATCTCGGCGGCCTGTTCGTCTCTTTCATGAGCGGCAACTCGACGCGAATGGGGGTCAGCCTTGCCGAGGGGCAGTGGTTGAGCGCGGCCGAGGCGTTCGGCCTGATCGCGCTGTTTGTGGTCGGCGCCGCGGCCGGCAGCCTGATCGTGCTCGGCCGCGGCACCAATCGCCAGCCATGGCTGCTGCTGGTCGAGGCGGTGCTGCTCGCCGCCGCCGCGCTCTGCTACGCCTTCGGCCTGTCGAATGTCGCGGTCGCCGCGATTGTCGTGGCGATGGGACTGGAGAACGCGGTGTTCCAGATCCACGGCGGCGGTGGTCTCGGTCTCACTTACGTCACCGGCGCGCTGGTGAAGGTCGGCCAACAGGCCGCCGCGGCGCTGACCGGCGGCGCGCGCTGGGGCTGGGTGCCGAATTTGCTGATGTGGGCGGCGATGGTGATGGGTTCCCTGTGCGGTGCGCTCGCCTATTACTGGATCAACCTCGCAGCGATCTGGTTCGCCGCCGGAGCAGCACTGGCGCTAAGCGCGATCCTCGCCGCGACAACCCACCGATAGCATTGACAGCGAACGCGGCTTGCCCTGATTTTAGCAGCGACGACGCCTGTTTGGAGGGGCGCTGCAACAGGATTGGCAGATGACAGCCGAAGCAAAAGCCCGCGCCGCATGCCTGATCGGATGGCCGGCGGCGCATTCGCGCTCGCCGCTGATCCATCACTACTGGCTGCGCAAGCTCGGCATCGCCGGCGGCTACAATATCGAAGCGGTGCCACCCGAAGGCTTTGCCGAGTTCGTGCTGCACCTTTCGACGCACGGCTTTGTCGGCGCCAACGTCACCATTCCGCACAAGGAGCGCGCGCTGATCCTGTCGAGGCCGGACGCGCGCGCCAGCGCGGTCGGCGCCGCCAATACGCTGTGGTACGAGGGCGACGAACTGCGCTCGACCAACACCGACATCGAGGGTTTTATCAACAACCTGGATGCCTGCGCGCCGGGGTGGGACGCCGCCTCCGATGCGCTGGTGCTCGGCGCCGGCGGCTCGGCGCGCGCGGTGGTGTTCGGATTGATCGAGCGGGGCATCAAGCGCGTGCATCTGGCAAACCGGACCGTCGGGCGGGCCCGCGCGCTGGCGGATCAATTCGGCGCCAGCCTCGATCCCGTTTCATGGGATGCGATCAGCGATCTGCTGCCGCGCGCGGGCTTGCTGGTCAATACGACATCGCTCGGCATGCAGGGCCAGCCGCCGCTCGAGGTCGACGTCGGCCTGCTTCCGCCGCATGCGGTTGTCGCAGACCTGGTATATGCGCCGCTGCAAACGCCGCTGCTGTCAGCGGCGCGGGCGCGCGGACTGAAGAGCGCCGATGGGCTGGGGATGCTGCTGCACCAGGCGGTGCGCGGGTTTGAGTTGTGGTTCGGACAGCGCCCCGAGGTTACCTCCGAGCTTCGTGATCTGGTCGAGGCCGATCTCACAAAGGGTTGAGGCCGGAATATCGTCGGAACTGCGCAACGGGGACTGCAATGTGAAGCTTGAATATATCCCCCTGGCTGGAACGTTCCTGCGTCTGCAACCGTTCGCTCCCGATCTCAAGGAGGAGGTCCGCTCGGCCGTGGATTGCGATCCGGATGCTTGGGCAATCATGCCGATCAATCCGATGGGCGATGGCTTTGATGCCTATTGGTCCGCGGCCTGCGGCGCCCCGCCCAGCCAGCGAATGGCGTACGCGATCCGACGATGCAGCGATAATCGTGTGGTCGGGATGTCGACTTACTACACCGAGCTTCTGAGCCAGGGCGGCGTATCGATCGGAACCTCGTTCCTCCACCCGTCGGTCCGCAGCGGGCCCGCCAATCCGGAGGCGAAATTGTTGATGTTGGACCACGCCTTTCACTGCGGCGCGGTGCGTGTTCAGTTCAAGGTCGATACGCGTAACCAGCGCAGCCAGGCGGCCGTGGCCAAGCTTGGCGCTGTCAGGGAAGGTGTCTTGCGCCGGGACCGTCTTACCTGGACCGGTTACATTCGCGACACTGTCGTGTTTTCCATCCTTGACCACGAATGGCCGGAGCTGAAGGCTCGACTCCAGAAGCGGGTGGAGAGCTTGGTCGAGGCCGATCTCACAAAGGGTTGAGCCCGGAATATCGTTGCAGCACCGGTGTCCATTGTTAGGTAGTGCCACCGGAGACCAGTTCATGCCCGTTCATCGTTCCACGCTTACGCGTCCGCTTGTCGCGATTGTCATGGTTGTCGCGTCGTCCCTGTATGCAATCGCCCAGCAGCCGCCTACGCCGTCGCGCCTTCGCGGCACCATCGAAGGCGTTGACGGCGACGAACTCGCCGTCAAATCGCGCGGCGGCGAGGACGTCAAACTGCGCATGACTGGCGACATCCGGGTGGTTGGGATCATCAAGATCTCACTGGCGGATATCAAGGTCGGCTCCTTTATCGGCACTACCACGGTGCCTGGACCCGACGGCGGCGAAAACGCAATCGAGGTGCACGTGTTTCCGGAAGACATGCGCGGCACCGGCGAGGGGTCGCGGCCTTTCGATCTGCGGCCGAACAGCACCATGACCAACGCGACCGTGGCCGAGAGCGTTGCGGGCAAGGATGGTCACACCCTCCTGGTCAAATACAAGGATGGCGAGAAGAAAGTCGTTGTGCCACCGGATACGCCGGTCGTGACCTATGCCCCCGCCGACAAGTCCGAGTTGAAGGCCGGCGCCAAGGTGATCGCCGCGTTGAAAAGGCTGCCGGACGGTTCGCTCGAAACCAACCGCGTCAGCGTCGGCCTCGACGGACTGACCCCGCCGATGTGAAGATGCGGGCGGCGCGGACCATGGAATAGCTTCCGCGCCGCGGTGTTTTCTCCTTTTAGCGGAGAAAATACCTTGGGAGGAAGCAGCCATGCCGAAGACTTGGTCATTGATGTCGCGTCTGCTCCCGGCTTCGCTCATGGTTGTCTCGATGCTTGGACCGGCGTGGGCACAACAGTCCCCAACGGTCCGTATCCGCGGCACCATCGAAGCCATCGACGGCCCCCTGCTTGCGGTGAAATCGCGCGAGGGTACCGAGATGAAGGTACGCCTGACTGACAATGTGGCGGTATTCGGGGTCGCCAAGACCGCGATCTCGGAAATCAAGCCGGGTTCTTACATCGGCGTCTCCGCGATGCCCGAACCCGACGGCACCCAAAGGGCGCTCGCCGTTCAGATCTTCCCGGAAAGCCAGCGCGGCGTAGCCGAAGGTTTCCGGCCCTGGGATCTCCGTCCCAACTCGACCATGACCAACGCCACCGTCGCCGAGACAGTTGCGGGAACCGATGGTCAGATCATTCTGGTCAAGTACAAGGACGGCGAAAAGAAAGTGGTGGTGCCGCCGGATACGCCGATCGTCAGCTTCATCGCGGGCGACAGGTCCGAGCTGAAGCCGGGCGCCAGGATCATCATCTTCAGCGCCACCCGGAAAGAGGACGGCAGCCTGGAAGCCGCCCGCGTCAATGTCGGCCGCGATGGCATCACGCCGCCGATGTGACTTCCAGCGCAAATCTCTCAGCGAGTCGTCCCCGCGAACGCGGGGACCCATAACCATCGATGTTTGTGGTTACGCCGGGCAGCGGCCCCAGCTTTGGCAAACACTCTCTTCGGTGGTCATGGATCCCGGCTCGCGCTTCGCTTGGCCGGGACGACGGCAGATATGGGATCGTTCGCCTCTAAATCGCCAGCACGTGGTCGTCGATCTCGGCGATGGTGTTGACGCCGCACAGCCCCATGGTGGTGAGGAGCTCGTTGCGAATGATATCGATCGCCTTGGCGACGCCGGCTTCGCCGCCGCCGCCGAGGCCGTGAACATAGGCGCGGCCGATCATGCAGGATTTGGCGCCGAGCGCCAGCGCGCGCATCACGTCCTGACCCGAACGTATCCCGCTGTCGAACATGATCTCCATCCGCGAGCCGACGGCGTCCACAATCTCCGGCAAGGCTTCGATCGATGACGGCGCGCCGTCGAGTTGCCGGCCGCCGTGGTTGGAGACCACCAGTGCCTGCGCGCCGGTCTTGACCGCCTCATTGGCGTCTTCGACGTCGAGAATGCCCTTCAGGATCAATTTGCCGGGCCAGATGCTGCGGATCCAGTCGACGTCTTTCCAGTTCAGCGTGGTATCGAACTGCGAGGCGGTCCACGTCCCCAGCGCGGTGATATCGTCGGTGCCCTTGATATGACCGGCGATGTTGCCGAAGGTACGGCGTTTGCCGCGCAGCATGCCGGCTACCCAGGCCGGCTTGGTGGCGAAATCGATGAATTTCGAAAGCGTCCATTCCGGCGGCACCGTCATGCCGTTCTTGATATCGGCGTGGCGTTGCCCGAGCATCTGCAGGTCGACGGTCAAGACCAGCGCGCTGCATTTCGCCGCGATCGCGCGCTCGATCAGCGCCTTGATGAACCCGCGGTCTTTCATGACATAAAGCTGAAACCAGAACGGCTTGGCGACGTTGGCGGCGACGTCCTCGATCGAGCAGATCGACATCGTGCTCAGCGTGAACGGAATGCCGGCGGCCTGTGCCGCGCGGCAGGCGATGATTTCGCCGTCGCCATGTTGCATGCCCAATAATCCGACCGGCGCGAGTATCAACGGCATCGACGCGGGCTCGCCGAGAATCGTGGTGGAGAGATCGCGTTTGGAGACGTCGACCAGTATGCGCTGACGAAACTTGATCGCTTCGAGATCGGCGCGGTTGGCGCGCAGCGTGTCCTCGGAATAAGAACCGCGATCGGCGTAGTCGAAAAACATTTTCGGCACGCGGCGTTTGTGCAGCTGGCGCAGATCCTCGATGCAGGTGACATGTTTCATAGGCGTTTCCGGCCCTTCTTGTATTTATCGCTTTGAGAGTTCATCTAGCATGGCTGGGGCATCCGCCAAATCGCTCTGCGGAACGGGGTAGCAACCAGAAGAGGGCAGCCATGACCGCACCACGCTCCGCGCCCGAGAACGCCAAAAGCGCCGAGAAACGCCGGCTCGACCAGGCGTTGGAGGAGGGGCTGGAAGAGACCTTTCCGGCTTCGGATCCGGTCAATGTCACCCAGCCGCCGCCGTCGAAAGACGATCGTCACGTCAAACGCAAGGATTGACCAGCCGCGCCCTGCGGTCGGGTTTCCGGCATAATGCGTGCGTTAACAATATCTTAGCAGCCGGCCGCCGGATTGACCCCCGGTAATGATTCATCATATTTTTTGACGCCATTTTGGCGCCTTAAGCATTATAAGCCTACACGCTATAATGGCGGGCGTTCGGGGCTTCTTGGCGGGTGGCGGGAGAAGCCTGGACGATATTGGGGGTTATATGAGCCGCAAATATTTCGGTACCGATGGGATTCGAGGCCGCGCCAACGGTCTGATCACTCCGGAGCTGGCGCTCAAAGTCGGGCAGGCGGCCGGATTGGTGTTTCAGCGCGGCGAGCATCGCCATCGCGTCGTTATCGGCAAGGATACCCGCCTTTCCGGCTACATGATCGAATACGCAATGGTGGCCGGTTTTACCTCGGTCGGCATGGATGTGCTGCTGCTCGGGCCGATGCCGACACCGGCGGTGGCGATGCTGACCAAGTCGATGCGCGCCGATCTCGGCGTGATGATTTCGGCCTCGCATAATCTGTTCGAAGACAACGGCATCAAATTGTTCGGGCCGCAGGGCTTCAAATTATCCGACGATGTCGAAAGGCAGATCGAGCAGCTGATGGACGAGAGCCTCGACAAGCGCCTGGCGCAGAGCGCCAGTCTCGGGCGCGCCCGCCGCATCGACGGCGTCCATGACCGTTACATTGAATTCGCCAAGCGCACGCTGCCCCGCGATCTCAGCCTCGACGGCCTGCGCGTGGTGGTCGATTGCGCCAACGGCGCGGCCTATCGGGTGGTGCCGGAAGCGTTGTGGGAGCTGGGCGCCGATGTGATCTCGATCGGCGTCGACCCGGATGGATTCAACATCAACAAGGAATGCGGATCGACCTCGCCGGAGGCACTGAGCCGCAAGGTGCGCGAAATGCGCGCCGACATCGGCATCGCGCTCGATGGCGACGCCGATCGGGTCATCCTGGCCGATGAACGCGGACACCTGGTCGATGGCGACCAGCTGCTCGCGGTGATCGCGCAAAGCTGGAAGGAAGACGGCCGCCTCGCCAAGCCGGGGATCGTCGCGACCGTGATGTCGAATCTGGGATTGGAGCGTTTCCTCCAGGG
>Ga0257153_1000008_pt1 | contig 15824 bp, 9 predicted proteins | sample DW10A_FD_185988 | JGI IMG/M metagenome (GOLD analysis project Ga0257153, IMG submission 185988) | Soil microbial communities from H.J. Andrews Experimental Forest, Oregon, United States - DW-10-A | ecosystem: Environmental > Terrestrial > Soil > Temperate forest > Bulk soil | place: USA: Oregon... | reverse complement strand
CATCCAAGAACCATTTGTGTCCCGCATCCCCGGGCGGGTAGCAATTCCCATCGCCGGCATAGCCGCGGCAATGCCGCGCAGTCTGTTTCTCCCTCGGCGACCGTACATACTGCCACACACTTGCATACGCGACGCCGCTCGCCACCGGCGAAGGCGGCTTTTGCGGAACCCCGCACCCCGGCGAAGGCGGACAGGCATCGTTATAAACCCAGTAAACGACGTCAGCTACACCGATGTGCGCCCGAATATCGTCCGAGGAAACAATCGTCGAGCCTTCTCCTTCATCCACCACAATCCCCGAGCAATAAATTCCCGGCCGAAATTTATCATTCTTCAAAGACTCTGCCCACGACCGCAAATACGCATGATACCCGTCGAAAAATCTGCCGCCCTCTTCCACATCCAGAAAAATCACCGAGCCTTCCGGAAAACCCTCCCGCCGCGCAGCCACCGCCGCGGCCCGCGCATCCGCAAGCCCGGCCTCGATCGAATCCTTTTTATAGGGAAGTTGACTGGAAGTTCGCCCTTGGTACAAAAGCAGAAAACCAAATCCTTGCGATTGCAGCACGCCTCGCTTGCCGATCCAGGAATTGCTCTTTTCTCCCGGCGGCGGGCTCAACCAATAGCTTGCGAAGGAATAGGATTTGCGAAGTAGCGGCAACGCTTCTTCGCCGGGATACTCATTGCGATCGAAGCCCACAAAGTTGTGTAGGTCGGTAGGATGGGAAGTCTGCGGCTCAAATCTTGCGAAGCAAATCGCAATTCCCGCGACGGACAAAAGAAGAACCAGGAGAAGAATCACGGCTGCGCGCATGAATCGAATCTACATCAGTGCCGCGCGGTTCCACAGCAGAATCAGGCGTCCATATACGGCGCTTCGCCGTTCCCGAAGGACCAGTTCTCCCACGCCACTTCCACCAGATTAATCACCACGTCCGCCGGCTTCACGCCCGGAGATTCCGCCAACAACTCCGTGACGCGTTTATAAAATTTTCGCTTCTGTTGCGGCTTGCGGCCTATGCTCAGCGTCACCTGCACAAACACCACATTATCCGACCGCCGGATCCCCAGATACTGCGGATCGTAATTGAGCCCGACCGCCGGATGCTCCGTAATTACCTGAAACCGGTCGTCGGCCGGAGCGCCCAACGCCTCCACCATCGCCCGGTGCACACCGTCACCCAGCGCTTTCCGGTACTGCTCCGAAGTTCCAGCCCGTAAATCAATCCGTACCAGTGGCATAAACTCTCTCCTGTTTATTCGATGTCGAGGGCCGGCGCAGAGGCACACACCCTAGCCTTCGCGCAATTTGTGCCCCGAAAGATTCCCCAGCCCGTCATACGCCGCGTATTTATACATCTCGGACAGCGTCGGATAGTTGAACACCAGTTCGATGAACTCATCAATCGTCAAACCCTTGTCGAGCACCATCATCCCCACGTGGATCAACTCCGTCGCCGACTCCCCGATCATGCTGACGCCGAGCAACTTCCGGTCCGCCTTCGCAAAAATCAGCTTCAGCATCCCCGCCGTGTCGCCGGTAATATGCCCCCTCGCGTTGTTTTCATACCGCGCCCGCCCCACACAATAATCTATCTTCTTTTCCTTGCAACTTTCTTCCGTCTCGCCCGCTGCGGAAATCTCCGGAATCGTATACACCCCCATGGGCAGCAGCGAAGCCACCCGCTGTTTGTACTTCAATCCAAATGCATGGCACACCGCAACGCGCCCCTGTTCCATCGAAGTGGACGCCAGCGCTGGAAAGCCAATCACATCCCCAGCCGCATAAATGTGCGCCACCGCGGTCCGGAAATTCTCATCCACCGCCATGTATCCCTTGTCATTCAACGCAAGGCCCGCCTTCTCCAGCGCCAACCCATCCACCGCCGCGCGCCGCCCCGCCGCAAACAGCGCGGCGTCCACCTCCAGCACTTTTCCGCTCTTCATTGTCAGCCGTGAACCCGACGCCGTATTCTCCGCTTTCACCGGACGCTCGTTGAACCACAAGTGCATTCCGAGCGAAGCAAACCGGTCCCGCAACCGCTCCGAAATCTCGTTATCCAGAAACGGCAGCAACTTGTCGCGGCCATCCACTAAAGTCACGTCTACACCCAGCGCCATAAAAATGGATGCATACTCGCAGCCGATCACTCCGCCGCCAATCACCGCCAGGCTCTTCGGGATTCGGTCCATCTGCAAAAATGTGTCGGAATCAAATGTATGAACGTCGTCAAACGCGATCTCGCCCGGCCGGTGCGGCTTCGATCCCGTCGAAATCAGGATCATCTCGCCGCGCAACCGTCGCGTCCCGCCTGCGCCGCTGACGGCCACTGTGTGCGCATCCTCAAACGCCGCCTGTCCCCGCACCAACTCAATCTTGTGCAGCTCCAGGTTCTTCAGAATCCGCGAACGCTCCATCTCCACCACTTCGCGCTCGTGGTGCATGAAATCTTGTACTGTCAGGTTTTCCTTCAAGGAATAATCGATTCCATACAATCCGCGCTGCTTCAGCCCAGAAAAATAAAGCGCCGATTCCCGCAGCGTCTTGCTCGGCACCGTGCCCGTATTGATGCAGCTCCCCCCCACCGCAGGCGCGCGTTCGACCACGGCAACGCGCTTCCCAAAATACGCGGCCTGCGCCCCGGCTTTTTCGCCCGCGGGCCCGCAACCCAGCACCACCAGATCAAAGGAATCAGCAGCAGCCACAGCAACCTCCGCAAACGCCCGAATCACCTATCTGTTCGTCTCAACTTCTCCGCCATGCGTCCCCGATTGTAGAAGAAAAACAAACCCCGTGACTACAACCTGTCTTAAAAAGCGATCTCATTATATCTGGCGGCCGCCTTCCGCTTGCGCGCCACCCCGGCAATTCCGCATTGCTTCCGCAGGGCGTTTCTCCGTAATGTATTTCCCATGCCCTTCGGAACTAACGCTCTCGGCCCACCGCGCGTAGTGAATATCGAGGATCTTCGCCGCCTCGCCCAGCGCCGTCTTCCGCGCCCCATCTTCGATTACCTCGATGGAGGCGCCGACGACGAATCCACGCTGCGCGAAAATCCCCGAGCCTTCAACGAAATCCTCTTTCGTCCGCGCAACGCCGTCGCCTTTGACAAATGTGATCTCAGCGTCCGCGTCCTCGGCCTCGATCTCACCTTTCCCGGGCTGCTCGCGCCTGTCGGTTACAGCCGCCTGATGCATCCTGGCGGTGAAGTCGCCGCCGCCAAAGCTGCGGGCGATGAGGGCACCGGCTACATCCTCTCCACAATTTCTGGCCACAAACTGGAAAACGTGAAAGCCGCCACGAAGGGTCCCGCGTGGTATCAGCTCTATCTTTTGGGTGGACGCGCCGCCGCTGAATCGGGCATCGACCGCGCCCGCCGCGCCGGCTTCTCCGCTCTCGTCATCACCGTGGACACGCCCGTCGCCGGCATGCGCGAACGCGATCCGCGCAACGGCATGAAGCAACTTCTCGGCAGCTCGCTTTTTGCCAAGCTTCCTTTCTTCCTTCCCTTTCTTTCGCATCCACGTTGGCTCGCCGCTTTTCTCGCCGATGGCGGAGTCCCCAAACTTGAAAACATTGCCATCCCCGGCGAAGGCCCCATGCAACTGGTGGATGTCACCGCCGCGCTCGCTGACGCCGCCGTAGCCTGGAACGATTTGAAGTGGATCAGAAAAGTCTGGCCCGGCCCAATCATCGTGAAAGGTTTACTTACGGGAGACGACGCGCGCCGCGCCGTGGATGAAGGCGTCGCGGCCGTAATCGTCTCCAACCACGGCGGGCGCCAACTCGATTCCGTCTATCCCACCATTCGCGCGCTTCCCGAAATCGTCGCCGCGGTCAACGGCCGCACCGAAGTCCTGATGGATGGCGGCATCCGCCGTGGCGGCGACATCGTGAAAGCCATCTGCCTCGGCGCCCGCGCTGTCCTCATCGGCCGCGCCTACGCCTACGGCCTGGCCGCCGCCGGCTACCCTGGCGTGGTCCGCGCCCTAGAAATCCTCCGCGCCGACGTCGAACGCACCCTCCGTCTCCTCGGCTGCCCCTCCATCTCCGCCCTCGACCCTTCCTACATAGACGCACCCCAACACTGGCGCCGGTGAACTGCAAGGTGGCGCACTCGCAATAATTATTTGTGAGCGTTAGGAAGTGAACTTGTCATTCTGAGGCTATCGATAAGAATGCCCGAAGAATCTCAACTCCAAATATTTCAATGATTGCGTGGAGGTAGATCTCTAGCGGCCCGACTTCTTTGCGTCTCAGCGAGCAACTACGTCCAAACCTACTTACTAGTTGGCTTCGCACCCGCGCTAGTCGCTACCACTGGGTTTCTGCTTCCCGGCAACTGGCTATCTTCCGGCAAGCCGCCGAGCGCCTTATACAGCGTTACGACGGAAACGAACACGTCGCCTTCGACTTGCGCCAGGTTGTCTTCGGCCTGCAATTGGACGCGCTCGGCGTCCAGCAATTGGAGGAAATCGATCACGCCTTCGCGGTAGCGGTCGCGCGCGATATCGGCGGCGCGCTTGCTCTCCCGCGCCTGGTCGTTCAGCTTGATCAGCTTTTCCTGATTCGCGTGATAGCTGATCAGCGCGTTCTCCGTCTCTTCCAACGCGCCCAGCACGGTCTGTTCATACTGGGCATAATTTTCCTGCGTCACCGCCGACGCCTGCCTCACGCGCGCCTTGAACCGCCAGAAGTCCAGCGCCGGCCACGAAATCGACGGCGCTATGCTCCACGCCTCCGAGTCCGACTGAAAAAATAAATCCCCGCGCCCCGCGATGAATCCCAGAAACCCTCCGAACGTCACATGCGGGAAAAGATCGGCCACTGCCGATCCCTGCAGTTCCGTCGCTTGCGCCAGTCGCCGCTCCGCCGCCTGCACGTCCGGCCGGCGCCGCAGCAACTCGTTGGGATCGCCGATCGGCAATGCCTTGGTGATCGGCGCATACTCGCGCGCCGAAAGATCGGCGGAAAGCTCGCCGGGACGCACGGACGTCAGCACGGCAATCCGATTCTGAAACGTCAAAATAGCCGCGTTAATATCGGGAATCGTCGCCGCCGTTTGCGCAACACGCGCAGCAGCGCTGGCCACGTCCTGCTCTTCGCCGACGCCGGCATCGCGCCGCACTTCCGTCCACTTCAACGTGTCCTGCTGATTCACCAGGCTTCGCTGGGCCACCGCGAGCCGCCACTGCGCGCCGCGCAACAAGAAATAATTTCGCGCCACTTCCGCCGCCACGCTCACCTGCACGTCGCGAAGGTTCGCATGGAAGGCCTGATCCTGCGCCGCGGCCGCTCCCACCTGGTGCCGCACGCGCCCGAAGACGTCCAATTCCCAGGACGCGTCGAAACCCGCCTGGTAGGTCTTGATGTTGATCGGCGTATTAGTAAATCCGGGAAAAACTTCCCGGCTCTGCTGGTAGCTTGCCGTACTCGAAATGGTGGGATACTTGTCCAGCTTCCGCTCGTCGTAAATGGCTCGCGATTGCGCCAGCCTTGCCCGCGCCACTTCGATGTCCCAATTCGAGCGCAATGCGGAATCCACCAGCCCGTTCAAAACCGGATCATCGAACTGCCCCCACCACTTCCCATCGAATTTCTCCTGCGAGATTTCCGATGGCTGCGCCTGGTGAAGTTTCACTTCCGCCGGATTGGGCGCCTTGTAATGGGGCCCGACCGAACATCCCGAAAGGGCCGCGACGATTGCTATAGCCGCGATGGATTTTATTCGCATGGATTACGCCTCCGCCTTTCCGGGCTCGCCAAGCTTTCCGGATTGCGTAATCGTTTTCACTTCCTTGCCTTCCACCAGCCGCTGCACCACCACATAGAACACCGGCGTCAGCAACAGCCCGAAGAACGTGACGCCAAGCATCCCGAAGAACACCGCCACGCCAATCGCCTGCCGCATTTCGGAGCCTGCCCCTGACGACAGCACCAGCGGCACCACGCCCATCGTGAACGCCAGCGACGTCATCAGAATCGGCCGCAGGCGCAACCGACACGCCTCCAGCACCGCTTCAAACCGATTCATCCCCTCATGCTGCTTCTCTCGCGCAAACTCCACGATCAGAATCGCGTTCTTGCAAGCCAGCCCCACCAGCACGATCAGGCTGATCTGGGTGAACACGTTGTTGTCGCCACCCAGCAGCCACACACCCGCAATCGCCGACAGCAGCGTCATCGGCACAATCAAAATCACCACCAACGGCAGCGACCAGCTTTCGTACTGCGCCGCCAGCACCAGGTACACCAGCAGCACCGACAGGGGAAAAATGTAGACCATCGTGTTTCCGGCCAGGATTCGCTGGAAGGTCAGCTCGGTCCATTCGAACCGCATCCCGTTCGGCAGGTTCTGGTTCAAGATGCTCGTGATCGCGGCTTCCGATTGCCCCGAACTGTAGCCCGGCCCCGCCGCGCCGTTGATTTCGGCTGCGGGGAATCCGTTGTAGTGCATCACCCGGTCCGGCCCGTACGTCGAGCGCACCGTGACCACAGAGCCCAGCGGAATCATTTCCCCAGCCGCGTTCCTGACTCTCAGCTTCACGATATCTTCCGGCTGCAACCGATAGCTCGATTCCGCTTGCGCGTTCACCTGGTACGTTCGCCCGAACCGGTTGAAGTCGTTCACGTACAGCGCGCCGAGATAAACCTGCATCGTCTCGAACACATCATCCAGGCTGATGCCGAATGTCTTCGCCTTTTCGCGGTCCACGTGCGCGTCAATCTGCGGCACGTTCACGTCAAAGCTCGAGAACAGCCCGCCGAGCGCCGGTGTCTGATAGCCCTTGCCGATGGCCGCCGTCGTCTCCTTATAAAGAGGTTCCAGCCCGAGCCCCGCGCGGTCTTCCACGTACAATTTGAATCCGCCCACCGTACCAAGTCCCTGCACCGGCGGCGGCGGAAAAATCGCCACGAATGCTTCCTGAATCCCCGAAAATTTCTCGTTCAATTGCTTCGTGATCGCCATGCCGGAAAGGTTCTTGGTCGTCCGCTGCTCAAACGGCTTCAAGCCCACGAACACAATTCCTGAGTTGGGGCTGTTCGTGAATCCATTGATCGAAAGGCCTGGAAATTCGATGGCGTCCTGCACTCCCGGATGCGCCAGCGCGATGTCAGAAAGTTCGCGCATCACCGCTTCGGTGCGATCCAGCGTCGCCCCGTTCGGCAGTTGCGCGAATGCGACCAGATATTGCTTGTCCTGCGTCGGCACGAACCCGCTCGGCACCTTGCTGAAGCCGATGCCCGTCAATGCAATCAAGCCTGCATAAATCACTAGCGCAATTCCGGTGGAACGTATCGCATGCCCCACGAACGTCCCGTACTTCCCCGAGGCCCACCCAAAGAACCGGTTGAAGCCCTTGAAGAACCAACCGAACATGAATTCCAACGCACGCGAGAACCGGTCTTTCTTCGCATCACGCGACTGCAAGAGCAACGCCGCCAGCGCCGGGCTCAAGCTCAGCGAGTTGAACGCCGAAATCACCGTCGAAATCGCAATCGTCAACGCAAACTGTTTGTAGAATTGCCCCGAAAGCCCGACGATGAACGCCGTCGGCACGAACACGGCACACAGCACCAGCGCGATTGCAATGATCGGTCCGCTGACTTCCGCCATAGCTCGCTGCGTCGCTTCCCTCGGCTGCAAGCCCAACTCCAGGTTTCGTTCGACGTTTTCCACCACCACAATCGCGTCGTCCACCACGATGCCGATCGCCAGCACCAGCCCAAACAGCGAAAGCGTGTTCAGCGTGAAGCCCAGTGCCAGCATGATCGCGAACGTGCCCACCAGTGACACGGGAAGCGCCAGCAACGGAATGATCGAAGCGCGCCAGGTCTGCAAAAAGATCAGCACCACAAGCACCACCAGAATCAACGCTTCCACAAACGTGTGACCCACCGCTTCGATCGACTGCCTCACGAACACCGTCGGGTCGTAAACAATCCGGTAGTCCAAACCCTCGGGAAACTGAGCCTTCAACCGCGCCATCGTCTCGCGCACCTGCGTTGACGTTTCCAGCGCGTTCGAACCTGGCCGCTGCGAAATCGGAATGGCCACCGCTGGCTCATTATTTAGCAGGCTGCGCAGCGCATACGTGCTTGCGCCCAGCTCCACCCGCCCCAAATCGCGGATGCGGGTAATCTGCGGCGCCGCTCGCACAATAATGCTTCCGAACTCTTCTTCCGTCGTCAGCCGCCCCTGCGTATTCACCAGCAATTGAAACGCGTTCTTCCCGTTGTCCACGGGCGGCGCGCCAAGAACTCCCGCGGCAACCTGCACGTTTTGCTCGCGAATCGCGCGAACCACGTCCGTCGCCGTCAGGCTGTGTGACGCTAACTTGTTCGGATCAAGCCACACGCGCATGCTGAAATCGCCAGCTCCGAAAATCTGCACGTTGCCAACGCCCGGCAGGCGCGACAACTCATCCTTTACCTGCAGCACCGCATAATTCGCCAGGTACAGCATGTTGTAGCGTTTGTCCGGCGAAATCAGGTGCACCACCATCAACAGGTCCGGCGAAGTTTTTTCCGTCGTCACCCCAAGCCGCTGCACCTCCTGCGGCAACCGCGGCAACGTCTGCGCCACGCGGTTCTGCACCTGCACCTGCGCCTTGTCAAGGTCCGTCCCGATGCGGAACGTGATCGTTAGCGTCATCACGCCATCCGCCGTCGCCTGCGAAAACATGTACAACTCGTCTTCCACGCCGGTGATCGACTGCTCCAGGGGCGAGGCCACCGTGTCCGCGATCACTACCGGGTTCGCGCCGGGATACGTCGTCCGCACCACCACCGTCGGCGGCACAACCTCCGGATATTCGCTGATGGGCAGCTTCAAAAACGCCAGCGCGCCGATAATGGTGATCACAATCGAGACCACCGCGGCAAAGATAGGTCGATCAATAAAAAAGTCTGCGATTTTCATGGGATACCTTTATGTCTTACTTGCCCCGCATCACTTGCCCGAGGCGCCTGGCCTCTTCGTGCCCGCATCGTCATTCGCGGCTGTCGGCCCGGTGGGCGAGGACAACAGCGCGCTCCCCATCGGCACCTGCTTTGGCGTCACGTTCATTCCTGGCCGCACACGCTGCAATCCATTCACCACCACGATGTCGCCTTCCTTCAATCCGTCGCGCACGACGCGCAATCCATTCACCATCGGCCCCAGCGTCACGGGCCGGTACGCAACCGCATTATTCGCGTCCACCACCAGCACAAATTTCTGGTTCAAGTCGGTTCCCACCGCTGCGTCGTCAATCTGGCAGCCGCTGATGGTTCCGCTTCCCGACAGCTTCAATCGCGCAAACAATCCCGGCGTCAGCGAGAAATCCTTGTTGCTGAAGACGCCACGCGCACGAATCGTGCCCGTCGTTGGGTTCACCTGGTTGTCGATAAAATTCACCACGCCCTTGTGCGGAAAATCTTCTTCACCTGCCAGCCCCAGATAAATCGGGCCGTTGTTTTCGCCGTTCGTGCCTTTCTTTCCGGCACGCGCCTGCTTCCCATACTTCAAATAGGTTTGCTCGTCGGCATCAAAATAGGCGTACACCGGATCCAGCGAAACTACCGTTGTCAGCAAAGTCGCCGGCCCCCCGGCTCCGCTTGTCACCAGATTCCCTCGCGTCACCTCTGCCCTGCTCACTCGTCCGGTGATGGGAGAAACAATGTGCGTAAATTCCAGATTCAGCTCCGCGCCGCGCAGCGACGCCTCCACCGAAGACACCTGCGCCTCGGCCTCCGCCCGTGCCGAATTTCGCCGGTCGTATTCCTCGATCGACATTCCATTGTTGTTGTGCAGCCGCTCGGCGCGCGCGAAATCGCTCTGGGTGCGGGCCAACTGTGCCTTAGCGCGCTCAAGCTCCGCCTTCAGCCGATCCACTTCCGCCTGAAACGGACGCGGATCAATCGTGAACAGCAAATCGCCCTTCTGGACGATGGCGCCTTCCTGGAAATGAACGCTATCCAGCTGCCCGGAGACTCGCGGACGGATCTCCACGTGATCCACCGCCTCAAGGCGGCCCGTAAACTCATCGCTCTCGATCACCGGCTTGCACTCCACCTTTGCCACCGTAACCTGCGGCGCCGGCGGCTTCGTCATCGGAGCGGACTTCGTGTCGCATCCTCCGATAAGCAGTGCAAGTGAAGCAAGCAGCGCGGAAGCCGCAATCAAACCCGCGATCCGGCTTACGCCGCCAAGTACGATAATGCTTGAATCGAACCTGTTCTTTGGCCTGTACATACCCCTAGGTCTCCCAGAAAAGTTTTTCGATCTGTCGTATTCGACGTCGAATCGGGCGGTTGATTCGGCGTCAAGAGCACCCCACTTGGGCGCTCCCGGAAAAATCCGATTTTGATTCGATGCCAAGAGGCGAGAGTTAGATACTTGTCTAAATGACAGTTTTCGGCCCGGTGCTGGTAATTGGGCACTTCCAGGCAATCAATCTATTTCTGAATTCTATGCAAATTTCAATTCAACGAGCAAAATACTGGTTTTTATTATCCTCTACGTTATTTTGGCTATCGTAGTCGCATTTTTAGTTGAGAGGTCGTTGGTGGGGGCACTCAAAGGCTTGAAACTCGCTCTTAAGGCCGAGTTCACTACCGACGCGGGAAAGTTGAACTTCTTTTCCATATTTTTTTTGACTGTTCTCGCCCTTCTTTTCAACCTTCACGCAATGGTGTCTGACAGCCTTAAGGTTGGGCAGGGTGAGGGAGGTGACCACGTTCTTGGTCCCTTGGTCGTGTTGGGGATTGTTTTTCTTGGCTCTGTTATCTGCGTTCTGCTCTTTGAACGAAAGAAATCTTCCTGAAAAGTGTAGTTCTGCGTTACATCTCTTTAAGCACTGCCGATGAGCCGTGTTATTCTTTCATTGCCGCGTACACACCCGGTGCGGCTGTGGCGAAATTGGCATACGCGGTGGGCTTAAAACTCACTGGGTTTACACCCGTTGTCGGTTCGAGTCCGACCAGCCGCACCACTTTTCACACACACACACATTGTGCCCAAAACGCCCAATGGATTTTCCTACTCAGAATCTGCTGGCAGCGCTTAGAAAATCAAGCAGGCGTGGATTTCGGCTGGGTACAATTTTGGGTACAGTTCAAAAGTCCTCTGGGGTACCCAATCTAACCAACTCAAGTACATGCCACAGTTAACTTCGGTGAAAATTTCACTCCCATCCTGTTTTAAGTCCTCAGCGTCTGCCATTCCGCCACCCGGGCGCTGGCCTACAAATTTAACCAACGCGCCCGCTTCCTGCAACACGCTCCCAAAGGTCAAGGGGGCTTTCACGGCAGGTAAGACTCGAACTACTTCCGGCCTTTCAAGAAATGATCCGCCACAATACTCGGCGTTTCCACAATCCGCTTCTCCTCCGCGCATGCCACCAGCCGCAGGAATTGCGCCATGCTCCAGGCCAGCGGCGTCGCGCTGCCAGTTCCCCGGCCAAACACAAATCCCGCCCGTGTCGGCTCCGCCTGATCCCACACCTGCTCCGGAATCATTCCGCCCTGATTCGCGAAATGCAGCATCGCGTTCAGGTACGGCGTCGCATCGTGCCCCGCGGCAATCTCATACTCGCCGCGCTCCCCCGTAAAAATCGGCCAGGTGCGCCCGATGCCTTCTCCCTGCCACGGCCCGCCAAAATAAGTTTCTCCGTACCCGTCATGGCTATATCGGTAAAACGACGGTCCGTTCGGCGTCTCCACGCGAATCGCCCCATCCACAATCTCCACCGAATACTGAATGATCGGATCGTTCGCCGGACGAATTCCCAGCCGCACAAATTCCAGGAACCCCGCATCTACAACGTCACGCTCATCCCAAATGCCGCCGCCATTCCGCGTGTCCAGCTTGAATCCATCGTTCGGGTCGGTGTTGTTATCAATCCGGATGTAGTAGCCCGGCTCTCCCGCGCCCTTGCCCAAATGCCCCGTCGTGGTCACCATCCAGCTTTCAATGTGCGCCGCCCAATCATCCGCAGCCTTCATATAACGATCCGCATCCTCGGTCGCGCCGTTCTTCCGCGCAATGTCCGAAGCGCACACCAGCCCCGCGATCTCCGCCGCAATCGTCGAAGGCGAATACCCTCCCACCTCTTCCCAGCGTTCCTGCTGCGTCACCGGCCCGTGCGACATCACAAACTCCGCCTCCGGCCGCACGTGCTTCGTCCAGGTCTCCGCGTCCGTCCTCCCCAACTGCCACGCCAGCACCATCGGGTACGACACCTCATCCATCTGCAGCGCCGTCCAATAAGCCCGCCCGTCCAGCCAGCTGTTCTGCGGGAAGCCCCCGTCCGGTTTCTGCTGTACCGTATATAGATAGGTCAGAGCGCGATCCGCCGCCGCGCGATCCCCCGCCGCCATCAACCCGGTCGCCACCTCATAAAGGTCTCGCGCCCAAACCAGGTGATACCCGCCAACCCCCGCCGTATCCGACTTCGCCGCAAATCCCCACGGAATCGTCATCGAAGCGATCATCGCCCCGCGATAAGTTTTATCCTCGTGCGCCTTCAGCACCATCGCCGCAAGCTGAAACTCGTTCGCATACCGCGCGTCTACCTTGCGCAGCCCCTTCACATACTCTCTCCACCCCGCGGCATATTCGCTGCTCATCTCTGCAAACTTTCGCCCCAGCGATTTCTTTGCCACCTCAATCGCCGTCGTCGCATCTATCCCAAACCCCAACGCCAACGTGTATGTCCCAGCCCCGCCCAGCTTCGCCGCCTGAAAAACGTTTCCCTTCTCCGCGCGTTCATATTTCCACGTCAGCTTATGGTGCAACAGCAGGTCCGTATACCCGTCGCTCTTCCCCGCAAACCCGCTGCTCGCCTCCGTAAATCCCGGTGCGCTCATCAATGCACACGCCACATCCTCTTTCTGCGTAACCAGCGCCCCATCCTGCGTAAACCCCGTGTCGCCATAACCGCTATTCTTCAACGCCGGATCCGCCAGCACATACAATTCGTATCCCGCCGGCGCGGTGAACGAAACCCCAATCAACACCGCATCCCGCTGCGGATCGCTCACATAAGTTTTCTCGATCTTAAATTTCCCGCCGGGCTCGCTGCTCGTCTGCCGGTACAGCAAAGCATCGTGATTCACACGCTGCAGCGAATGCTTTAAGTCCTTGGACTCCGCCCAAGTCGTCTTCCCATCGCTTACCGCAAATTCCAGAGTCCGCAGATTCGCCGTGTCCAGCCGCGGGTAATACACCTCAGTCAGGATTCCGCCTTCCAGCGTGAACCACACATGGGACTGAGTAGATGTCGCCGTCCCAACAGCCTCTTTGCTGCCCGCCGTCCACGTCGGCATCGCACCGGGCCCTCCCGGTGCATTCTGCGCCGAACCCCGCGCGGCAAACGCTAATGCAAAGACAAAAATAGCCAGCAACCGTTTATTAGGAAGCAATGACGTACCCTCTCGCAAGAATTTCAAGTTTATAAAAGGAGAAGAGGCGGAGATTCTCTCCGCCTCCCTCCCGGGGTGTTCGGGCTAGAAAGTGAACCGCAACGCGAGTTCCACCTGGCGCCAGCTGTTTGTTAGTACGCTATTGATCTTCCCGATTTGGTTGTCATTGATGTTCGTATCAAACGGATTGCTAAAGTGCGGTGTATTGGTCAGGTTGTAGGTTTGGACCCGGAACTGGCCTTTTATGCGCTCTGTGACCGGGAAATTCTTGAACAGAGCGAAGTCCAGGTTGGAAAATCCGGGCCCGCGAACGATATCGCGGCCCGCGGTTCCAGGGGCAATGTAGATACCCGAGGCATTTTTGGCTGGCGCGACGAAGGCAGCCTGATCGACGTAATTAAGGATATTCCCTGGGTGCACAGATATCTTTCCGACCAGGTCTGCGCGAGCCGTATTGGGAGTGCCACTGGCGGTGATGCTGAACGGCGTCCCGCCCTGCAACGAGTAGATGCCGTTGATCTGCCAGCCCCCGATGACGTAATCCATCCACTTGGATACGTCACTGCCCCACCGCTTGCCCCGGCCAAAGGGCAGTTCGTACAACGCGCTGGAAGACAAGACGTAATCCACGTCCTGGTTGGACAGACCGCGCTCAATCCCGTAGTCCGTATACAACTGCGGAACATTGCCGCCGCCTGAATCAAGGTTGCCAAAGCCATCGTCGAGCGTCTTCGACCACGTAAACGCACCCGTCACCGTGAGCCCATGCGACAAGCGATGTTCGTACTGCAATTGCAAGGCGTCGTAGTCCGACTTGCCTCTTGTATCTTGGGTATTAATGGTACCCAACTGCGAATAGAGCTTCGCACCGGTATTGAACAAAACCTGGTTGGTATCGTAATTCCGCACCAAGTGCGCCCCGTGTGTGCCAACGTAAGCGATGCTTACGGACTGGTTGTTGCCGACTTGGTGCTGTATTTGAAGGTTCCACTCGGAGACCATAGGCGTTATGTTCGAGGGAAGTAAGGCAACCACGCTAACCCCAGAAGGCGCAGCTAGATTGAACTGTCCTGGCCCTGTCCCGAGGGTAAAGCTTCCCGATGGCAACGGGCCTGTGGCGTTCGTGGAAATAAGCTGTGCTGGCGTGCAAGTCGGCTCGCAAGGCAGGGAGCCGGAAAGCGTGATGCGGAAGCCCTGTGCATAGGTTACCGTCTGTATCCCGGCGAACGGAGGATTCTGTGCCAACTGGTTGCTGATACCCCCGCGGTCGATGAAGTAGAACAAACCGTAGCCTCCACGCAACACGGTCTTCCCGTCTCCCAGCAGGTCATAGGCAAAGCCGAGGCGGGGACCAAAATTGTGATAGTCGTTGGGAATGAGCGTTCTGGGCGCCCCGTTGCTTCCTGCCACGACCAGCGCCCCCGTGGTAATGTCAAAATTGGCCATGCGATTATCGACCTCAGTCGGCCAAGTCAGGATGTCATAACGGAGTCCCAGGTTCAGTGTCAGGCGGCGAGTAACACGGAAGTCGTCTTGGGCAAAGAAACCGTTTTCCCAAGTCCGGGTTCCGACCATACCGAGGGGCGAGCCGACCTCATAGTCGTCCACGAAACCCGCGAGTAAGTCGGAAACTTCGTACCCGGTATCCACATGCCCTGAGCCTCCATTGCAGCAAGGGCCACTTCCATTTCCAGCAGGCCGGAAACCGCCCTTGCCGTAATTCGGGCGAAACAGGTTCAGTTCGCGGCGAAGGATGGTGCCTCCAACTTTTATCGTGTGGCGGCCCTTCGTCCACGTGAGGGTGTCGTTGTAGTTGAAACCTGTCTGCGGCACCAAATAGGGTCCGAAATCTCCGGTGTACTCGATTTGTTGTGCGTATGCGCCAATCAATGCGATGCCGCCCGTCACGATGTTGTAGCAATTTGCGATGCCGAACTGTGTGCACCAGGCGGTACTGCTTAAGGGGGGTTCGTATCCATATTTGGTTCGGATATAGCCGCTGCGAAATTCGTTGACCACCGTCGGGCTGATCGTTGACGTAATGCCGATTGAAGCTCCGGAGGGGTAGTTGAAATTGGTACCGGAACCGAAGCCCGAAGGGAGAACACCCAAGGAAGTAGTGCTCGTCTGATTCGAATGGCCGCTGCTGAAGCGAACGAATAGCGAGTTCTTTGTGTCGATAATGTAGTCGCCGCGGATGTCCCAGTCGTCCCAATTCTCGATAACTGTTCGCTCGAGCTTGAAATTGTGCTGGATGGGATTGCAATTGGGATCTTGAGCGTGCGTGCAGTTCGGCTCCGGATAGGCATTGAGGTAAGCCAGAGCGGCGGGGTTCAACCGGTTTGCAGGAATGACGTTTGGCTGTGCGCCATTACCCATGAACTGCAAAGCTCCGTTGGGGTTTGTGACTGTTTTC
>Ga0257153_1000007_pt1 | contig 16853 bp, 12 predicted proteins | sample DW10A_FD_185988 | JGI IMG/M metagenome (GOLD analysis project Ga0257153, IMG submission 185988) | Soil microbial communities from H.J. Andrews Experimental Forest, Oregon, United States - DW-10-A | ecosystem: Environmental > Terrestrial > Soil > Temperate forest > Bulk soil | place: USA: Oregon... | reverse complement strand
GTCAAGTGGGAATGTTATACGTCGCCATTGGTATCATCGGCGCCACCGTGATGCCCCATAACCTGTATCTGCACTCGGCGCTGGTGCAGAGCCGTCGACTGCAGAAGGATGAGGCATCCATCCGGAGCGCGATCCGCTTCAACACCATCGATTCCATCGTGGCCCTGACTATCGCCTTCTTCGTGAACGCAGCGATTCTGGTACTGGCGGCGATGGTGTTCTTCGGGAAGGAAAGCGTGATCGCATCGGGCGGGCAGACGGTCAAGTTTACCGCCGATAGTGATTGGATTCGGGTCGCTTATTTGACGCTGGCACCATTGTTAGGGACGGCTGCCGCGAGCACGCTGTTTGCGGTGGCGCTATTGGCAAGCGGCCAGAGCAGCACTATCACAGGCACGCTCGCCGGCCAGGTTGTGATGGAAGGCTTTATGCACTGGCGAATCAAACCCTGGGTGCGGCGGCTCATTACGCGCACGCTTGCGATCCTGCCGGCAGTCTTCATTATCGGGTTGCGGGGCGACAGCAGCGTTACCGATCTGCTGACCTTGAGCCAGGTCGTGTTGGCGCTGCAGCTTCCGTTTGCGATGCTTCCGCTGCTGCATTTCACGAGTTCAAGCAAGCGCATGGGGGCGTGGAAGAACGGTTGGTTCCTGCTGGTTGCTGGTTGGGGCAGTGCTATGCTGATCACCGCTATGGACCTGTACGGCCTGCCGGACTCTCTCAAAGCCGCGTGGCAGGTTATCACCGGTGGATGACGCCGGAACCATAGAGTCGGCGGAAACGGGACAGCATGTATGACACGATTCTGGTGACGTTGGACGGTACGACGAGTGACCGGGCGATCATTGAACATGTCAAGCAGCTTGCGAAGCTTGCGCACAGCCGTTTAGTACTGCTTCATGTGGCCGACGGGTGGGCCGCTCGGACCTATGGCCCGGACGCAGTCAGTCCCGAAATCGCCGAAGACACCGCATATTTGGAAAAGGTGCGGGGTGAGTTTCAGTCCATTGGCGTTCCCGCGCAAGCCGAATTGGCATACGGAGACCCAGCCGAGCAAATCATCAAATGGGTGGAGCAGAAGCGATGTGATTTGGTGGCCATGAGCACACACGGGCACCGCTTTCTAGCCGACATTTTCCTCGGCGCCACTGCCACTCGAGTCCGCCATAGTATCGGTGTACCTGTTCTACTCCTGAAGGCAAAATAAACTCTTCATTGCAAATTATGTTCCGACCGTCGTTCAGGTCGCTGGTGCCATTTCTTTTGTCACGCTGACTGTCTCATCGCGGCAGCAGCCCGGAGGACGCGGCGGCAAACCCCGGTCGGCCAACCATCGTCACGCCAGCCGCCCTCACTCCAGCTGGATACCTTCTGTTTGAAACTGGTGTCCTCGGTGCGAACCACTCTCCGATGGGAAGAGTTCGCCGGATTTACCCACTTGCTGCCGTACAAGATCTTTCGGCGTTAGTCCGCCGGTCGTGGAGGAATTCGGGATGGGCGCCTCGTGCTTGCGGTTCACGGTTGCAGGGTGCCGAGGACGTGCCCGGGTTTCAGTTGCAACAGGTCCCATAGATTCCCATACAGGTCTTCGAAGACGGCGACCGTGCCGTATGATTCCTCGCTTGGTGGTCGTGTGAACTTCACTTTCCTTGCGATCATTTCACGATAGTCACGCCAAAAATCGTCAGTGTGCAGAAAAAGAAAGACTCGGCCTCCCGTCTGGTTGCCGATACGACTCACTTGCTCCGGCGTTGCTGCCCGGGCCAGCAGCAGGCTTGTCCCCTGGGATCCGGGCGGAGCGATCAGCACCCAGCGTTTGTCCTCGCTCAATTGGGTATCCTCGATCACCTTGAAGTTTAGCGTTCCCGTGAAGAAGGCCAGAGCTTCGTCATAATCGCGGACAACCAGCGCGACGTGTCCCAAGGTTTGCATCATGCTGACGTTACTTTAACTCAATCAAATGGGCGTCCCCCACATCTGGCATGCCGAGTTGCGCTCACATTGGCCCCTTCACCCTCGTTCAGAACACGCTCGGTAGGCGGGCCGCCCCCACAAGAGCCCCTCAAAGGAATTACACTATTAGTTTCCGGTGGATTGAACTGTGAAAGAAGGCAATCATGTCATTGAATAGTTTTGGCGCACGTGGAACTCTTAAAGTAGGCAATAAAGAATACGAATTTTATCGCATCGACGCTCTAGACAAGCAGGGCATTGCTACGCGGCACCTGCCGTTTTCTCTGCGAATTTTGCTGGAGAATCTGCTGCGCACCGAAGATGGGCGCAACGTCACCAAGGACGAGATTCGCGCGCTCGCAGCGTGGAATAAGAATTCGAAGCCGGAAAAGGAAATTGCTTTCACGCCAAGCCGCGTTCTCCTTCAGGATTTTACCGGCGTCCCGGCGGTTGTGGATCTTGCGGCGATGCGCGATGCGATGAAGCGTTTGGGCGGCGACCCGAAACTTATCAATCCCCTGCAGCCGGCTGAACTTGTTATTGACCACTCGGTGCAGGTCGATGAATTCGGATCGGCCGGCGCCTTCGACGTCAACGCGCTGCTTGAGTTTCAGCGCAATAAAGAACGGTACGCCTTCTTACGCTGGGGGCAGACCGGCTTTCGCAATCTCGCCATCGTTCCGCCGGATACCGGCATCGTTCACCAGGTAAATCTCGAGTACCTGGCGCGCGTAGTTTTTGTGCATAAAGATAAAGATGACGAAGGCGGCAAGCGCACCGCCTATCCCGACACGCTCGTCGGCACCGACTCGCACACCACTATGGTCAACGGACTCGGCGTGCTGGGATGGGGAGTGGGCGGCATCGAAGCCGAGGCCGCCATGCTCGGACAGCCCGTCTCCATGCTGATCCCGCTAGTGGTCGGCGTGAAACTTACCGGGCGATTGCGCGAAGGCGCCACCGCCACCGACCTCGTTCTTACCATCACCGAGATGCTGCGCAAGCATGGCGTGGTCGGCAAGTTCGTAGAATATTTTGGATCAGGATTACAAGACCTGCCACTCGCCGATCGTGCCACCATAGCCAACATGGCTCCTGAGTACGGTGCTACCTGCGGCATCTTCCCGATCGACAAAGAAAGCCTACGCTACCTGAAACTCACCGGACGCAGCGACGAGCAGATCGCGCTGGTCGAGGCTTATGCCCGCGAGCAGGGACTCTTTCACGACGCCAAGACGCCCGAAGCTGAATACTCCGAACTGCTGAGTCTCGACCTTGCCACCGTGGAATCGAGTCTAGCCGGACCGAAGCGTCCACAGGATCGAGTCGTGCTGTCACAGGCACGAGAGTCGTTTGTGCAGGCCTTGCCTTCTCTGATCAAGCCGAAGGCTAAAGCTGCTGCGGCTCTGGCCGAAAACGCCTACAAGCAGGTTAACCATTGGGAACAAGAGGGTGGAAATCCCATAGCGATTGGAGTCGAGGATCCGAACGTCCAAGAACATATTCCGACAAATGGAAATGTGGCGCTGCGGCACGGCAGCGTGGTGATTGCGGCGATCACTAGTTGCACGAACACATCCAACCCCTCTGTCATGCTGGCCGCCGGACTGCTGGCAAAGAAGGCGGTCGAGCGCGGCCTCGAGGTTCCGGCGACGGTGAAGACTTCGCTTGCTCCCGGATCGAAGGTCGTTCTCGACTACCTGCAAAAAGCCGGCCTCATGTCGTATCTGGAGAAGCTGAAGTTCCATATCGTCGGCTACGGCTGCACTACTTGCATCGGGAACTCCGGACCCCTTCCGGTTGAGGTCTCGAAAGAAATCGAGGATAAGAATCTGGTGGTTGCCTCGGTGCTTTCTGGCAATCGCAACTTCGAGGGACGCATCAATTCCGAGGTTCGGGCGAACTATCTCATGTCGCCTCCGCTGGTGGTAGCGTTCGCGCTCGCTGGCCGCATTGATATCGATCTGCGAAAAGATGCTCTAGGAAAAGGCAAGGATGGCAAGCCCGTTTATCTGGCCGACATCTGGCCTTCGCAGCAGGAAGTCGAGCAGGCAATGGCGAGCGCGATCACATCGGAGATGTTTCGCAAGAGCTATGGCGAGGTTTACTCGGGAGACGAACGCTGGCGCGGTCTCCCGGTTCCAAAGGGTGAGACCTACGCGTGGGAAAAAGGCTCGACATATATTCGGCAGGCGCCGTACTTCGATGACATGACGCTAAAACCCTCCTCTGTCGAAGACATCAGGAATGCGCGCGTACTGGCTGTGCTAGGCGACAGCGTGACGACAGACCACATTTCACCGGCGGGCTCCATCAAAAAAGACGGCCCCGCGGGTAAATATCTGATTGCGCATGGAGTGCAACCGGCGGATTTCAATTCTTATGGATCCCGTCGCGGCAATCATGAGGTCATGGTGCGCGGCACGTTCGCCAATGTTCGTCTGCGCAACAAAATGGTAAATACGGAGGGCGGATTCACTCGCCACTTGCCGGACGGAACCGAAATGTCGATCTTCGACGCATCCGAAAAATACCAGGCCGAAAAAGTGCCGCTTGTAATTCTTGCAGGCAAGGAATACGGCTCCGGATCTTCGCGCGACTGGGCGGCGAAAGGCCCGCGTTTGCTTGGAGTGCGCGCCGTGATTGCGGAAAGCTATGAACGCATCCACCGCTCTAATCTGGTTGGTATGGGCATTTTGCCGTTGCAGTTTTTGCCGGGAGAGAATGCTGACACCCTGAAGTTGACCGGCCAAGAAGTATTTGAGATTGCGGGCATACGCGACGTGGTAGAGAAATTTTCTTCTGGCCGAAAAATTACGGTTCGCGTAAAGGGTGGAGAGGCGGCGGACTTTCAAACGATAGTTCGCATCGACACTCCCCAAGAGGCTCTGTACTACTCTAACGGCGGGATTCTGCAATACGTGCTCCGGCAGTTGATGGCTGGGAAAACTAAGCCAGAGGCGGTCACGGCTTAGCGCTTGCCGCGAGCGTCGCTGCGATTCTGGAGCGAGACGGGACAAGTCCCGCCTCTACGGAATTGCCCGAGTCGGCGCCGCTTTGGTTGTACTTGCTTCCTGCGTGCTAATCTCACTATCCCATGGCAATCGCTCCCCAATACATTCCGGCAGCTTATAGTCTGACCGCCGTCGGAGTGTGGGGAGCCAGCGACTTCTTGGGAGGCGTAGGTGCCCGCCGCGCGAACGCGTTTCTGTTCACAGCCGTCGTGCACCTCTGCGGCATGGTTTCGGTCGGTGCAGTTGCGCTCATAACACATGCGGCGTTCCCTGAAAATTCCAGCCTAATGTGGTCATTGATTGCGGGGTCGGTTGGGGGTATGGCTCTGGCGATTTTTTATCGTTCATTGGCAGAAGGGAATATGGGATTGGTCGCGCCCGTGGCCGCGGTTCTCGGCGCCGGGATCCCGACCATCTTTACTGCCTTCGCCGAGGGCGTTCCGGGATATCGTCGTCTCCTCGGTTTTGTCCTTGCCGGAATCGGCGTCTGGCTCATCTCTCGAACAGAGAGCGGTGGGGCGCGTCCTGAAGGTTTGGGTATGGCGATGCTGGCGGGAATCGGCTTCGCCGGTTTCTATTTGTGCATTCATCGTGCCGGGAATGCCAATGCATTATGGGTCGCCACCTATTCGCGGTCCGCTTCCCTGCTGGTAACCGCAGTCGTGGTCTTGTTCGGGAAACACCTTCGCGCAGTCCCCGCCCCTGTGTTGGGCATCGCTTTGACCGCTGGAATACTCGATATCACCGGCAGCGTTGTCTTTGTCCGCGCCAGCCAGATTGGTCGATTAGACAACGCAGTTGTTCTCAGTTCCCTTTATCCCGCTATCACAGTCGTGCTGGCTCGCATTTTTCTACATGAGCACTTCAGCCGCGCTCGCACTTTGGGGATGGTAGCGGCACTTGCGGCCGTTCCCATGATTGCGGGATGAAGACATTCTATATTCCAGAATATGGAATATAAAGATATGTGGTTGTATTAAGCTTATATAAATGCTACTATTCCATATTCTGGAATATAGAATATGGCTCACGCTTTAAGCCCCCAAGATGTTGTCGTTGCTTTAAAACTCTGCGCGGTAGAGTCCAAGAATTGGACCTATGCGCGCCTTGGGGAAGAGCTGTCCTTAAGCGCTTCCCAAGTATTTCGAAGCGTACAACGGGCGGAGGCCGCCCGACTGCTTGAGCCCGGTTTCCACGCGCTTCCGCTTGCACTGGATTCGAAAAGTCCGGATTCGAATAGTAAGGATCGCCCGTTGGTGCTGGCTTCGCCTAATCGCGCGAATTTGAAAGAGTTCCTCATCCATGGCGTGAGGTACGCCTTTCCCGTTCACCGTGGCGGCCTCGTGCGCGGAATTCCCACCGCGCATGCCGCTCCTCCGCTCAAACAACAGATTGCGGAGTCTTTTGACCCGCCCCCGGTCTGGCCTGATGGGAACGGTTCCGCGCGCGGATTGGAATTCTCGCCGCTTTACAAGAACGTACCAGCGGCAGCCCGCCGGGATCCTAAACTCTACGAACTATTAGCGCTTGTGGACGCCATACGTGATGGCCGGGCACGCGAACGAGAGATTGCAATCCGCGAATTGACCGCGAGAATTGACGAGCGATGAGTCCCGAAAATCCAAATGCCACCTTGCTCCTCTCCGCGGTTGAGAAACTGTTTCCGTTGCTCGATCGGATTGCTTTTGTAGGTGGCTGTGCATCTGGTTTGTTGCTTACCGATCCCGGCGCTGCACCCGTCCGCCCGACTATCGACGTCGATGCTATCGTTGAAATAGCGTCTTACGACGAATTAATGATCCTTGAGCGGCGTTTACGGCAGTTGGGCTTCGAGCAACCACACGTGGAGGGCGCTCCGCTTTGCCGCTGGATTCATGGTGAGGTGATTCTTGATTTGATGCCCACGGATTCTACAATTCTAGGGTTCAGCAATCGCTGGTATCCTCAGGCCCTTGAAGATGCCGAAACTGTAGAGGTCGGCGGCTACCAAATCCAGCTGATTTCAGCTCCTTATTTCCTTGCAACCAAAATCGAGGCTTTTCATGGACGAGGTCAATTCGATTACCGCATGAGCCGCGATGTGGAGGACATCGTCGCCGTTCTCGACGGCAGACCGGAAATCGTGGCCGAGGTCGAACGATGCGCAGATTTGCTTCAGCAATACCTGAAAAATGAGTTCGCGGGATTGCTATTAGAGCGTGATTTTCTGGAAGCTCTGCCAGGACACCTGCTGCCGGACCAGGTTAGTCAGCAGCGAATTCGTATTGTCTTGGAACGCATACGGCAGATTGTGGGCAGAGGGTAAAAGATGGCTCTCGTCGAAGTTCGCAACCTGACCAAGATCTTCCATCTCGCCGAATCATCGTTCGGCGGGCGTCGCTCCGGCGAGGTGCGGGCGGTCGAAGACGTTTCGCTCGACATCTGCGCAGGCGAAACGCTTGGCTTGGTTGGTGAATCTGGGTCGGGCAAAAGTACTCTTGGACGAATCCTTCTGCGCCTCATCGAGCCTACTTCAGGTGCGGTGCTCTTTGATGGAGTCGATTTACTAAAGGCGAGTCGCTCGGAATTGCGCCTGCTTCGCCGCCATATGCAGATCATCTTTCAGGATCCATTTGGCTCGCTCGATCCGCGCTATAGGGTGGAGGACGTTATCGCCGAACCGCTGATCCTTCACCAAGAGTTCGGTCAGGCCAAGGCCAATGATCCTGGAACCTCGTACGGCGCAGGATACCGGAGGCAGCGTGTGAAGGAACTACTGCGTGCCGTCGGGATGGACGAATCCGCCATGTCCCGGTATCCGCATGAGTTTTCCGGAGGACAGCGGCAGCGCATCGGCATTGCACGCGCGCTGGCACTGCGGCCAAAGTTCATTGTGGCGGACGAACCGGTGTCGGCCCTGGACGTTAGCGTCGGCGCGCAAGTTGTGAATCTCTTGCAGCAACTGCAGCGCGAATTTGGACTTACCTATCTATTCATCTCCCATTCCATGCCGGTGGTTCGCTACCTCTCGACCCGGATTGCGGTAATGTATCGCGGCAAAATCGTCGAGATTGGAAGCACGGAGCAGATCACCACCCAACCGCAGCATGACTACACGCGCAAGTTGCTGGCAGCCACGCCGGAGATGACGGCGAAGTAATTTCTATCTAGCCCCGTCACCACACAAGCCTTATCCCGCGCCCGGCCTGAATCGACCAGTTACAATTGCGACGCGCTATGCACACTGCAGATGTCGTTCTCATCGGCGGAGGAATTGTTGGCTCCAGCATCGCCTACCACCTCGTCGCCGCTGGCTGCAAAAATGTTCTGGTAATCGAGCGCGAGACAGCGCAGGGCAAAGGATCCACCGGCAAGAGCATGGGCGGGGTGCGGGCGCAGTTTTCTACGCCAGTCAATATCCAGATGTCGCTTTATTCGATTCCGTTCTATGCGAGTTTCGAGGAACGCCTCGGCCTTCCCTGCGACTATCGTCCCCAGGGATACCTTTTTTGCGCGACTGACGAAAACCATCTAGCCTATCTGGGCGCGAACTACGAAAAGCAAGTTGCAATGGGACTGAAAAACGTTCAGTTAATCGCTGGCGACGAGATTCGCAATATGTTCCCGCAACTTCGGAGCGATGACATTGTTGGCGGCAGTCTCTGCTCCACCGACGGCTTCGTCGATCCGTACAGTGCCATGATCGGCTTCATGACCTGGGCCAGTGACCACGGTACGACGCTTTGGAAGAACGCCACCGTAACCGGAATCGCGCGCAACACGAATAGTAATGGCGGAAGCTTCGAAGTCGCGACCTCGCGCGGCACCGTCTCGACACGCACCGTCGTCAACTGCGCTGGCGCGTGGGCGGCTTCGATCGCGAAGATGGTGGGTATCGATCTTCCCGTCGAGCCTTTGCGTCGCATGCTGGTTCCGACCGAACCATTTGATCGGTTCCCACACACCGCGCCGATGATCATCGACATGTCCACCGGCTTTCACTTCCGCCCCGAGGGCCGCGGATTCCTCCTGGCGTGGAACGATCCGGAGGAGACACCCGGCTACAAGATGGATTTCGACCCGGCTTTCATCGAAAAGATTCTGACACGAGCCGCGGATCGTGTCCCCGTCTTCGAAAATGTTGCGGTGAATCCCAAGCGTGCCTGGGCCGGGCTCTACGAAATGACACCCGATCATCACCCAATTCTAGGGGAATCGCCCGACGTTCCTGGCTTCTTCTTCGCCAACGGCTTCAGCGGACACGGCGTCATGCACGCGCCCGCAACCGGAAAAATTCTTAGCGATCTGATCCTGACCGGGAAAACCGACTTGATCGATGCGTCGTTGCTGAACCTTTCGCGCTTTGCGGAGGGCCGGGCGATTCATGAGACGGCCATACTGTAGATTTAGTTTTTCCTTCGTGTAACCTTAATGTCCTCGGAGGTTCACGCATTTCTCTTAACCACCAAAGGCACTAAGCTTCATAAAAGAAAAACAAACTTGAATGCCTAAAGAACAAAATTACTGGCTCACCACCGTCCAGATGCCCGCCGCTCCGCCGCAGCCGTTGCCGGAGAGCGCTGACGTAGCCATCATCGGCGCCGGTTTCACCGGACTTTCCGCGGCGCTCGCGTTAGCCAAGCGCGGAGCAAAAGTCGTCGTGCTCGAATCGGAGACTATTGGCTGGGGCGCGAGTTCGCGTAATGGCGGCATGGTGCTTCCTGGGCTGAAACTGGGTGTCAACAAACTCCTCTCGATGTACGGACGCGAACTCACGCGGCGCATGTACGCCGCGTCGCTTGAGACCATCGATGCCGTTGAGCGCATCATCAAAGAAGAAAATATCGCTTGCGACTTCTCCCGCACCGGGCACCTTGAAGTCGCCTGCAAAGCGGCGCATTTCGATGACTATGCCCGGCAGGTTGAAGTTATTGCCCGCGAATTCGATCATCAGATGCGCATCGTCTCCCGCGATCAACTCCGCAGCGAAATCGGTTCCGATATCTATTACGGAGGCATGGTCGACGAAATTTCGGCCGGCCTTAATCCCGCACGGTATGTCGCGGGCCTGGCTGATGCCGCCATGCGCAGCGGCGCCCAAATTTGCGAACGCACTCGCTTGCACACGATCCAGCACGAGACGCGCGGCGGTGCGCCCGGTTTCAAACTGAGCACCGCGAGCGGAACAATGTGGGCGCGCAATGTCCTGATCGGCACAAGCGGCTATACAGGCTCGGCTACTCCCGCCCTGCGGAAAAAAATTATTCCTATCGGATCATTCATTATTACGACCGAGGTGCTCTCTGAGGCGCTGGCTCGCGAACTGAGCCCGCGCAATCGTCAGATCTACGATTCCAAGAATTTTCTTTATTACTATCGCCTTACCCCTGACAACCGCATGTTGTTCGGCGGCCGAGCCGCTTTTTTCCCGGAGAGCGATCAAACTGTGCGCAGGAGCGCCGAGATTCTACGGCTTGGCATGATTGGTGTCTATCCCCAGTTGAGAAATACCAAAGTTGAGTACGTATGGGGAGGGACGCTCGATTTCTGTTTCGACATCATGCCCCACGCCGGACAAGTCGAAGGTATTTATTTCGCCCTCGGATATGCGGGGCACGGCGTTGCCATGGCCACCTATCAAGGGCAAAAAATGGCGGAATGGATCGCGGAGGGGAAGACGAACAATCCATTTGCGGAAATCAAATTTCCCGGCGCGCCGCTCGGCCTCTACAACGGCAAGCCGTGGTTCCTGCCATTCGCGGGCGCATATTACAAAATTCTAGACTGGGTGTCATAGTGATCCCTGTGTGCCCTGTCGCTCGGTGACCTCTGTGGTAAGACTGTTTCGCCGTCACCGAGAGCCACAAGACACTCATAAGCAAATAGGAGCAACATCATGTCACTCTTTGGCCTTATCGAATACGCGGACGCAAGCCCCGAAGTTCGCGCCGTCTATGACGACATCATGGCTACCCGCAAAACCGACTGGATCAATAATTTCTGGAAGGCGATTGCGCACGATCCGATAATGCTTAGGCGGACTTGGGACGATATTAAACAGATCATGGCTCCCGGAGCTCTTGATCCGCTGACCAAAGAGATGATCTATGTCGCCGTTTCGGTGACTAATCAGTGCGACTACTGCATCGCTTCGCACACCGCTTCCGCAAAGAATAAAGGAATGACCGATGCTCAGTTCAAAGAATTAATGTCCGTGGTCGGAATGGCGAACGAAACCAATCGTCTGGTTGCGGGCTATCAGGTAGAAATCGACGACCGCTACAAACCGCAAACCGATAAATGACATCCAAGCGCCGAGGGACAACCCCAATTGCGGTGATGTGCCTGCCGTGAAGTTCTATAATCTGCCAAGGCGAATCGCGCGTCCGCCCGAAAGAGGAAACACATGTCCGAGATGACGGTGACTCCGGTTGCGACCCACGGATTTTTTCTAGACGGGAGGTGGCTGGAAGAAGGAGACATCGTTGACGTCCGCGCGCCTTACGACGACGCCATCATCGCGCATGTTTATCAGGGGCGCCGTGAACACGCCGAAGCTGCCATCGCGGCTGCGGTTAAGGCCTTTGGAACCACTCGGCGGCTGCCTGCATTTGAACGCCAGCGGGTTCTGCGCCAGATTGCGACGGGCATTCACGATCGCAAAGAAGAGTTTGCCCGTACGCTGGCACTGGAAGCGGGCAAGCCTATCAAGAACGCTCGCACCGAAGTTGATCGTGCCGTCTTCACATTCAATATTGCCGCTGAGGAAACAGTTCGCGGTTACGGCGAGTATTTGCCGCTGGACTGGCAGCAATCGACCGCGGGACGTTGGGGCATCGTTAAACGTTTTCCGCTCGGCCCTGTCGCCGGTATCACGCCATTTAATTTTCCTCTGAATCTCGTGGCGCACAAGGTCGCGCCAGCCATCGCGGCGGGCTGCTCCATGGTGCTGAAGCCGGCGCCTCAGACGCCTCTTACTGCCCTGCTGCTGGCGGAGGTTATTCAGCAAGCGGGATGGCCAGATGGCGGCTTCAACGCCGTTCTCCTATCGAACGAAGATTCGGGTTTGCTCGTGAGCGACGAACGCATCAAGCTCATCAGCTTTACTGGAAGCGCTGCCGTCGGCTGGGCCATCAAGAATAATGCGGGAAAGAAAAAAGTCGTTCTCGAGCTGGGAGGAAATTCCGGCGTCATCATCCACAGCGATGCCGACCTTGCCTATGCCGCCGACCGTTGCGTTACTGGAGGTTTTGCTTATGCCGGACAATCCTGCATTTCGGTCCAGCGCATTCTGGTCGAGCACTCTGTTTACGGAAAATTCACAGAGTTATTGCTGGCAGAGGTCAGCAAACTAAAAGTCGGCGACCCGCTGGATGAGGCAAGCGATCTTGGCCCGCTTATTCGCGAGAGTGACGCGATTCGCGCCGTCGAGTGGGTGCAGGAGGCGGTCCGCGGCGGCGCGCGTCTCCTCTGCGGCGGCACTCGCAAGGGCTCCGTGTTTCAGCCTACCGTACTCACGGCGACCAAGCCCAACATGAAGGTGAATTGCCAGGAGGTTTTTGCGCCGGTCGTGACGCTCGAACCCTACAACGATTTCGCCTCGGCGCTCAAACAGGTCAACACTTCCGCGTATGGTTTACAGGCCGGACTCTTTACTCGCGACGCCAAACTCATCTTTCAAGCCTACGACGAACTCGAAGTCGGCGGACTGATTGCCGGAGATGTTCCAACCTTTCGCATCGATCACATGCCGTACGGCGGGGTCAAAGATTCTGGGTTGGGACGTGAAGGTCTGCGCGACGCGATTCACGAGATGACAGAACCCAAATTGCTGGTCATGAACCTCCGCTAACGATTTTCCGATTTTGATTCGGAGAAAAGTCGACCGCTTGCCCAATCAGAATTCCCGGAGAGCAACGCAACAAAGATAAAGTTGCAACCAGAATGTTTCCAAATGCCTCTCAAGGTATATACTCACATGTTTCAGTGCCGTGCGTCACAGACGTGAGTGACGTGATTTCATACCATGATGTTTAGCTGGGAGCGGCGCAGACCGAGCCCGCGAGCGATCGACGCGATCTTCAATGCAGATCTTTCCACGCAGCACTAATGCAATCTCCCGGGCCTCCTTGATCGGTCCGGTCTTCGTAGTGGTAGCCCTGTTCTGGGTGCTGGCACAGCTCCAGCGCTCGCCCTACATCACCTACGCGGGAGTGAGAAAATCGCAGCCGGTGCCCTTCAGCCACCAGCACCACGTCACCGGGCTGGGCATCGACTGCCGCTACTGCCACACTTCGGTGGAACAGTCGAGTTTCGCGGGCATTCCGCCGACCAAGACCTGCATGAACTGCCACTCGCAGATTTGGACCAACGCTCCGATGCTTGAACCCGTTCGCGCCAGCTACCGAACCGGCGAGTCGCTCCAGTGGACGCGCGTCAACCAACTGCCCGACTTCGTTTATTTCAACCACAGCATTCACGTCACCAAGGGCGTTGGCTGCAACGACTGTCACGGGCCCGTGGACCAGATGCCGCTCATGTACCAGCAGGCATCGCTGCAGATGGAGTGGTGCCTCAACTGCCACCGTGCGCCGGAAAAATTTCTGCGTCCGCGCGAGCAGGTATTCAACATGCGCTACCAACAGCCCACTACATCGTCGCCGGTACAGATCGACGGCGCGAGCTACACCGACCAGGACTCGCTCGGTTCAGCACTGGTGAAGAAATACCAGCTACGTACTGTGCAGGAGATCACGAACTGTAACACTTGTCATCGCTAAGATCTCACGTTTTGCGATTACGATTTGCGAATGAAGATCGAAGCTGGAACTGGCGATTGAATTTCCGGAGTTAGGGAGCTAGCCACGAAGATGGAAAGCGGTAAACCAAAACGCGAAGACGTCTGTCCCGGCAAGAAAATCGACCGGGCCGCTGTCGAGCAGCAACTAAAGGAGACGAAGGGGCCAGAGTACTGGCGCAGCTTGGAAGAACTTGCGGGTTCGCCCGAATTCCAGGACATGCTGCACCGCGAATTTCCCAAGGGCGCCTCGGAGTGGGTCGATTCCGTTTCCCGCCGCGGGTTCCTCCAGTTGATGGGCGCTTCCCTCGCCATGGCGGGCATGACCGGCTGCACCAAACTTCCCCTGCAGGAAATCGTCCCGTACGTCCGCCAGCCAGAACAGTTCATTCCGGGCGTCGCGACGTATTTCGCCACCGCGTTCACGCTCAGCGGATATGCGAATCCGCTGCTGGTCGAAAGCCATCTGGGCCGTCCCACCAAAATTGAAGGCAACAACCTGCATCCTGCGAGCCTCGGCGGCACCGACATATTCGCACAGGCCTCGATCCTCGGGATGTACGATCCCGACCGCAGCCAGGCCATTACTCACCTCGGTGACGTAGAGCCCTGGGCGGCGTTCGTGAAGGAGGTCAAGGGCCCTCTCGCCGTGCAGAAGACATTAGGTGGCGCTGGCATTCGCATCCTCACCCAGACCATCTCTTCGCCAACATTAAAAGACCAGATGCAGGCCTTCCTCGCGATGTATCCCAAGGCGAAGTGGCATGTTTACGAACCAGTGAACCGCGACAATGCTCTTGAAGGCGCAAAGCTGGCTTTTGGCGAGCCGGTCGAAACGCGCTACGACTTATCTAAAGCTGATGTCATCGTTTCCCTCGACGCCGACTTTCTGTCCGCCGGATTCCCCGGCAATGTGCGCTACATCCGCGATTTCGCCGCCCGTCGCAATCCCGACACAAATATGAATCGGCTGTACGTGATCGAGAGCACCCCGAGTGCGACGGGGGCGAAGGCGGATCACCGGTTGCCGTCGCGCGCTGCCGAAATCGAATCATTCACACGCTCGTTGGTCGACCACCTCAACAACAAGCTTGTCCTTGGTGCTGACGCTACATCGAAACAGCGAAGCCAGTTTCTTTTCGCCGAAGCCCTCGGAAGTGACCTCATACGGCATCATGGTTCGAGCGTGATCATTCCTGGTGATCATCAACCGCCGGTAGTCCATGCGCTTGCTCATGCTATGAACGCCTCGCTTGGCAATGTCGGCAAGACGGTCTTCTACACCGATCCGGTGGACGCCAACCCGATCAACCAAACGGAATCTCTCCGCGACCTGGTCTCCGACATGCGCGCCGGCAATGTGGATCTGCTCGTCATCATGGGCGGCAACCCGGTTTACGATGCGCCGGCGGATCTTGGCTTTGGCGACTGTGTGAAAAATTCCAAGGCCGGCCTACGCATTTACCTTGGTCTCTACCAGAACGAGACCGCAGACCTCTGCCACTGGAACGTCAACGAAGCGCACTATCTCGAAGCCTGGAGCGATGGCCGCGCCTACGACGGCACGGTGAGTCTGGTTCAGCCGCTGATCGCGCCGCTCTATGCCGGCAAGAGCGCTCACGAAATGCTGTCGGCTCTGACCGGCGTCTCCGATGCCTCGGGCTACGATATCGTTCGCGGCTACTGGCAGAAGCAGCAAGCGGGCCCAGACTTTGAAGCGTGGCGGCGCAAAACACTAAACGATGGATTCATCGAGGGCTCGGCCTACACGCCGAAGTCGGTTTCGCTGAAGCTCCAGTCACTCCCCGCCGCACCTGCCGTCAACCCGAACAGTGACGCGAACAGTGACCCCAGCAGTCTCGAGGTCAATCTGCGCCGCGATCCCTCCGTCTACGATGGCCAATTCGCGAATAACGGCTGGCTCCAGGAGTTGCCGAAGCCGATGTCGAAACTGACCTGGGACAACGCAGTCCTGATTGGTCCGAAGATGGCCGACCGCGAAGGCATTAAGACCATGGACGTGGTCACGCTCGAGTTGGGCGGACGAAAAATCAGCGGCCCGGTCTGGATCCAGGCTGGCCATCCCGATCATTCCGTCACCGTGCATCTCGGCTACGGCCGCCGCAAAGCGGGACGCGCCGGCACCGGCGCCGGATTCGACGCCTACGCGCTGCGCACGACAAATGCGCCCTGGTTCGCGACCGGCGGCAAGCTCACCAAGACGGGAGACCACTATCAGCTTGCTTCCACCCAGGGCTACCAGACCATGGATACTGGCGACGGAGCGACTCGTCCGTTGGTCAGGGAAGCGACGCTCGAGGAATACCGCAAGGAACCGAAGTTTGCCAAGGAGGACGAGCCGCCGCCAACTCTCACCCTCTATCCCGGCTATGACTATAAGAAATCGCCGGACGCCTGGGGAATGACCATTGATCTCAACGCCTGCGTGGGCTGCAACAACTGCATCGTCGCCTGCCAGTCGGAGAACAATATCGCCGTGGTCGGCAAAGAGCAAGTGGTGAAGGGGCGCCACATGCACTGGATTCGGGTCGATGCCTACTACCAGGGCGACCGCGACGCTCCCAAGGCCCATTTCCAGCCGGTGCCCTGCATGCAGTGTGAGAATGCGCCCTGCGAGCTGGTGTGTCCGGTGGGCGCGACAGTTCACAGCAGCGAAGGCTTGAACGACATGGTCTACAACCGCTGTGTCGGCACGCGCTATTGCTCGAACAACTGTCCCTACAAGGTGCGCCGCTTTAACTTTCTGCTGTTCCAAGACTGGGAGACACCGCAGTACAAAATGATGCGCAATCCTGACGTCAGCGTGCGCAGCCGAGGCGTCATGGAAAAGTGTACTTACTGCGTGCAGCGCATCACTGAGCACCGCATTCATGCTGAAACCGAGGCGGTCCGCGAGAATCGCGAATTCAAAATCGAAGACGGCTCGTTGCAAACCGCCTGCCAGCAGTCCTGTCCGGCCGACGCGATTGTTTTCGGAAACATCAACGATCCAAACAGCCGGGTGGCGAGGCTCAAGGCGCAAGACCGTAACTACGGGTTGCTGGCCGACCTGAATACCAGACCTCGCACCACCTACTTGGCTGAGATTC
>Ga0257153_1000005_pt1 | contig 18182 bp, 17 predicted proteins | sample DW10A_FD_185988 | JGI IMG/M metagenome (GOLD analysis project Ga0257153, IMG submission 185988) | Soil microbial communities from H.J. Andrews Experimental Forest, Oregon, United States - DW-10-A | ecosystem: Environmental > Terrestrial > Soil > Temperate forest > Bulk soil | place: USA: Oregon... | reverse complement strand
GCGATTGCCGAAAATGTGCGAAAGCGAATTGATGGTGAACGTGCCGTGCCACAAGAAGACGGTGCTCAGGAAAAAGCCCCAGATGAGCAACGGCCAAGAACCAATGAGCCACAGGGATACGGCCAGAACGGTTGGCGGAATCATGTGGTACTTGTTCAGCCAGCGGAGTTCCGGAAATTTGGCGAAGTCGCCTATGTACTCATAGCGCGTGTCGTTGTAGCGGTCGGAAAGAATCCAGCCGATGTGCGACCACCAGAAACCGAAGAGCGTCGGCGAATGCAGGTCGTCTTCCAGATCGGAATACCGGTGATGGTGGCGATGATGCGCCGCCCACCAGAGAACTCCCTTTTGCGTGGACGACATAGCCATCCACGCGATCACGAATTGAAACCAGCGGCTGGTTTTGAACGAGCGGTGCGAAAAATAACGGTGGTAGCCGGCGGTGACGAAGAACATGCGCACTTCGTAAAGCGCGAAGGCGGTGATGAGATACGACCACTTAAACGGCAGAAAAAAGATGCCCATTGCAACGACGTGGATAAGGCCGAAAGGAACGAGCGAAATCAGGTGGAGACGCGCCCCATTAGGGAGAGGGATAGACAAGGGTCTTGCAACAGAGGCCATGCAACTCAGCTCCTGCGCGGAAATGCCGCGCGATTGTGGTTCGTGCGCGCAAGAGTCGAGCGAGCTCAGCGCCAAAAACTACACTTTCAGTTTACGGGCCGCCCTTGTGGGGGTCAAGGAAGCGGCAAATCAGGTGTGACGAGTCGTCACACTGTACGTTCGTTCAGATTGATTGGGAGCCAGCTCGGAAGGAAAACGGCGGGAACTCTCCTAAGTTTGTAGGGGCGCGGCTTGTTTACCCTGAGCCTGCCGAAGGGCGCCGCCCTCTTGGGTAGGAACACCCGCGGGGGATGTGCTATCGTGCCTTTGCAGCACTCGCAAAGGAGCACAAATTCGCATGGCTGAACGTCCCGTATTGGTTGGCTTGATACCGCAGGCTGTGGTGCTTGATCCCGGGGATCAGGTCAGCTGGCTTTCCGATGCGGGAAATTTGCGCGTGGAGTTCGACTCCAACCGCTGCCCATTTTCCTCGAACGTGTTTCAGGTGCCCGCGGGGATGCGGCTGATGAGCGGGCCGACGATCGCCGGAACGAAGCCGGGCAGCTTCAAGTACCGCCTGTGGCTGAACGACCAGATGGTCGGGCGGGGCGAAGTGATTGTTCGTTAGATTCACGAACGAAAGGCGCCCGCCTCACTTCCTACGTCAGGGCAAGCGGAAGGCGGCCACTACCAAGGCGTTCATCACGCCGGTTGCTGGGGCGGTCACTGGAGAATCTCCTTGCGAATCGGGCCAGGTGCCAGGGATTACTTCTGTTTGGCGATAATCAGGTCCTTGATCTTGTCGTACGTCGCCTGGGGAATAATCTTCTTCTTCACCAGGTCGGTTTTCTTCGCGTACGGGCGACCGGCAATGATTTTCTTTGAGTAGGCATCGCCGATTCCCGGAAGCGCGTCGAGCTGTTCCTTGGTGGCGCTGTTGATGTCCAGCAGGGAGGCGGCCGCAGATTTCGCCGCCGGCATGCTGGTGCTTGGAGTCTGGGGCTGCGATACGACGATCCCGACACCAAGCATGATTAAGAGCGCCAACATCAAAATGCGGCCGAGATTTTTCTTCATTTCGCTTTCTCCTTTAAGTTTGAGTCCGTTCCGGGCCGGGAAAATCTAATTCTTTTCGGCAGCGCGATAGCCGGCCTTCATGGCGTCCGCCTCCGACATATATTTGCCCTGCTTGGTCTTGCCGTAATAGCGGCTCCCCGGTTTGTGATAAATCCCGGAATCCGTGTTCACCCAGACCATGCCATTGCCATTTGCCGGTGCAGCCTGTTGAGCTGCCGGTGTGGCGGCGGGCTTCGCCGCAGGTGTTGGGGATGCTGCGGGAGCAGAAGCTGGAGCAGCCGCTGGAGCGGAAACAGGCTTTGCGGCCGGAGTTGAGGCGGGTGACGCGGCTGGGGCGGATTTCGCAGCCGGAGCGGCCTCCGCGGGCGGTGCTGTGGCTGTAGGAGCAGAAGCGTCTGCCGCCGCCTTCTTCGGCTTCGAGGATTTGTTCGCTGTCGTGGCACTCATTTCGCTGGCCGTTGGCGCGGCCGGCGCGCTATCCGCCGTGTCCGATTTCTTGCTCTTTTTGGACTTTGCGGTTGTCGAGCTGCCGCTCGCTGCCGGTGTAGCGTCAGCGGACGCGTCAGTCTTCTTTGTCTTCGAGGACGTCTTCGAAGTGGACGAATCCGCTGCCGCTGAGGTCTCGGCGGCATCAGCCTTCTTCGACTTCGAGGATTTCTTTGAGGCAGTCGTATCGGCCGCGGCGGAACTCTCGGCCGCATCCGCTTTCTTGGACTTGGAGGATTTCTTTGTCGTCGAGCTGTCCGCGGTTGCCGCCGCATCAGTCGCGTCGGTCTTCTTGCTCTTGGCGGATTTCTTGGTCGCTGAGGAATCGGCCGTTGCGGTGTCATCCGCCGTAGTGGGCTTTTTCTTCTTCTTGGACTTCGCCGCGGTGGTATCGGTCTGGTCCGTCGACGCAGGGGTTTGAGCCGCCTGTGCTGATTTTGCTGGACGCAGGGTGAGGTTCGCCAGCACGAGCAGAAGAGCAGCAAACAGGGCTACGTGGAACCGGCTTCGAGTTCGAATCATTTTAAGTGAGATCCTTTCACCGGCTGCGCATCAGGCTCTCTGCCTGGCACACGGATGAGCGTGCCTCGGGCGGGTGGCAGAGAAGTACAGACGAGCGCAACGCGGTCTTCCAGGTGGAATTGGGGGAATGATGTGCGAGAGGCCAAGCGAAGTCAAGCAGGGATTACCCGACGGGGCCTGGGAATGAGTTCGGGGATGGTGTGGAACTGGAAAGCAGGCGTTCGCTCAGTCGCCGGCGAGTTGGATGCGGCTGCCGGTCTCCACGGATTCGGCCAGGCCACGGCGGACAAAACCCAGGGCCGAGGCGGGGGCATCGCGTTCCGGTTCAAGAGAGACGATGGCGGCTTTGCGGGGGAATTCGTTGCGGCGGTCGAGCTGCAAACCGGCGTCTTTCAGGAATTCGGCGGAGAAACCCATGTCCTCGGCGCGGTCGACGCCCCAAAACCAGAGCTTTTCCTCGTTGCGCTGGAGGAAGTGCAGGGATTCTTCGAGCTTCTTCATCGCGCGATCGAACGAGGAGGCCAGGAAGAAGACTCCTAGGGACCAGGCGTGGCGGGGGTATTGCACGCGCATCCGGATGCAATATTTGCCGTTCTGATTCTTTTCAATGCTGCAGCGATAGTCGTTGCGTGACTGAGAAGTACGTCCTGCCATGAGTTTCAACCTTTTTGAGAGGGTATGCAGCGGCCCCAAATCGACTGCCGAGCAAGCTGGAAGAAGTCCGCGGAGCAAACACCACAATCAACGCCAGCTTATTCGGACAGCAATAGGCTACCGGGCGGGACCGGGGAGGGCAAGGGGGTGTGTCGTTAAAATTTAACTTCTTTATTTACTATTTGATAGGGAAGTTTTTGGAGCTCCCGAAATCTCCAAACACACTCATTTTTTCGGGATAGAGCTTGAGCTTGCCTTCCTGCTTCAGCCGGTCATTTAGCGACGTTTGGAAGGCGCTGAACGCCAGTTCGCGCTTCTGTTTGAGAAGCGTGTCCGTGATTTCCTTCTTTTGCTTGTCGAAATCGGCGGGATTCGCCTCCTGCCGCTCGACCACTTGATAGACCGCCCAGTTGGAGCCGAGGCTGAGGGCCGGACCAACCTGGCCGATCTTGAGTGCAAAGGCGGGTGCCAGCTGCTTGCCGCTGCCAAGATTCGCGACGGAACCGTTTCGGGCAAAAGAATCGCTGGTTTTGGGGTCGAGACCCAGCGCTTTTGCGGCGGCCGCAAACTTTTCGCCGGCTTTCACCCGCTTTTCGAGTTCCTCGGCCTTGGACTTTGCAAGCTCGTTGGACTTCTGTTGCTTAAATTCGGACACGACCTTGTCCCGCACCTCTTCGAGTGTTCCCTGATGCGCTGGCAGGGACTGGCGCAGCGAGAGCACAACGTAGCCACGGTCCGTGCGCAGTGGCAGGCTCAAGTCGCCTGGGCGAAGGTGGAAAATCTCGTCTTTCACGTCCTGGCCGTTGCCCAATTCGAGCACCGGCTCGCCCGCGCCCACCGGGTGAGTCTCGGCGATGGTGAGGTGATATTTCTGAGCCAGTTGATCGAGGGTGGTCTTGTTGGACTGGCGGATATCGGCGGAGATCTGGTCCGCAATCGTGGAGGCCTGCTGGTCGACCTTATTCAGCATGTACTTGGGCCGAAGACTGTCCTTCACCTCGTCGAAAGTTTTGGTATGCGCGGTTTCCTTGTCCAGGACCTTGATGATGTGAAACCCATACTGGGTTTTGATGAGGTCGGAAATGTCGCCCTTATTGAGGCTGAACGAAGCCTTTTCGAACTCCGACACCATCTGGCCCGGCAGCACCCAGCCAACATCTCCGCCTTTGGCTTTCGAGCCGGGATCTTCGGAATATTTCTTGGCAAGCTCTTCGAAATTTGCGCCTTTTTTCTTGGCTTGCGCCAGGATGTCTTCGGCTTTCTTCTTGATTTCTGTGATTTCTGCGTCGGTCTTGCCGCCTGTTGTTAAAAGTAAAATATGCTCGACGTGAACCCGATTCGGCACCTGGAATTGCTGGATATTCTGTTGGTAGACGACTTTGAGCTCATCGTCACTCACTACGGTGCTCTGCCGAAGCTGGGTCAGGTCCAGCAGCGCGTAGCGCACCACGCGTTTTTCCGGGATCAGAGACTTGGCCTTGTTCTGCTCGTAGTAGGCCTTGACGTCGCTATCGGAGGGAGTGATCTTGGCTTCGAGGTCCTCGGGCTTGATCAGTGCATAGTCCAGCTTCACTTTCTCGTTCTGCGACTTGAACTCTTCCTGAATCTCCGCCGGGCTGGCGCTGATGCCGTCGGTAATCAGCTTGCGAAGTTTTTCCTCCACCAGGCCCTGCTTCACCAGGTCTTCGAAGACGGGGACGGTCAACTGGAACCGGGTCTGGACTTCGCGGGCGTAGGCATCCATGCCTACAAAGGTGTCTCCGTTGAAGGCCGCCGGCACGTACATCTTGATCCGGTCGGCGCGTGCCTGGTCACTGACGGTAATGCCGATGCGCTTGGCCTCAAACTCAATTTCCTTTTGAAAGACAAGCTGGTTCAGGATGTTCCGCGCATAAAGGCCTTCAAGCGGCTGGGGGATGGGGTTTTGGCGGCGAATCTGGTCGAGCTGCTGGCGCACCTCTCCCATCGTGACGGTCTGGTCGCCGATTTTGGCGAGCACGTCGGTGGAGCCCTCGGTGGTGTTGGTGCCCTGGGGCACCAGGTAGAGCAGCATGCTGAGGGCGATGAAAGCAATCACGACGCCGAAAAGAACTCGTTTGCCAGTTTTCTGGTCCTCAAATACTCCAGCCATTCCAGATGTCTCCTGAGGTGGTGAACAAACTTAGAATTATAGAGGATTGCGGGCGAAACCCCCAAATGAAGTTGCAGAGAGGTCGGGGCCCTGAATTGCACCCGGTATTTAAGAGAGTCGACGTGTCATTTATTGACTGGGGGTTGGACAAGCCTCTGAAGCCGAAATTGCGGACTAACACTCGGAGGACAAGATGGCAAAAAAGCTGAAGCCGGTGCACCCGGGCGAGATTCTCCGGGAAGAATTCATGAACCCGCTGGGCCTGAGCATGAACAGGATGGCGATGGATTTGCGCGTTCCCGTTACACGGATTGCGGAGATTGTTGCGGAGCGCCGAAGTGTTACAGCCGACTCGGCCCTGCGCTTCGCCCGCTACTTCAAAAACAGCCCAACCTTTTGGATGAATCTCCAATCGCGCTACGACCTGGAGGTTGCAGAAGACGAGATAGCGGCAAATGTTGAACGAGACGTTCGACCCCTGGAAACTGCACCGTCACGATGATGGGTGAGGCCCGCGGCAGGTTGAACCGGCGTCTACAAATAGCTCACAGCGGGCCCGGTGCAGGATTCTAATTGAGTCAAGGATGAATGATGGGGACCGATTTTACGCTGGCGTGCTGCTTACTGTTAACTTTGCTGCTTCCCAGGCGGCGATGCCGCCTGCGAGTTCGCCGACGGAGGTGAATCCGCCGCGCTTCAGAAGACTGGCGGCGATGGAGGAGCGGTAGCCTCCCGCGCAATAGACCAGCAGCGGCCGGTCGCTCGGCAGTGTGTTCAAATTTTCCACCAGGTGATTGAGAGGCATGCTCACGCTGTGTTCGATGTGTTTCTGGGCACGCTCGCGCGGCCCGCGAACATCGATGGCAAGCGGCGGCTGGTTCGACGCAAGGAGTTCGGCTGCAAACTGTACGCTCAGGCGCTCCGTGAACGCAACCAGGTCAGGGCGCGATTCGAGGCTGCGCAAGCCATTTTGCAGGTATCCGGCGATGTGGTCGAATCCGATTCGCCCGAGGCGAAGAGCCGATTCGGTTTCGCGGCCCGGGTCCGCGATGATCACGATCGAATGGATGTGATCGAGCACCGTTCCGGCCCACGTGGCGTACTGGCCTCCCAGCCCGACGTTGATGCTGCCCGCCAGATGCGCGGCGCCAAATTCGTCCGGGTCGCGTGTGTCCAGAATCTGGGCGCCCTCCGCCTGCATGGCCAACACTTTATCCAGCGTGAGCGGCATCAATTCGCGCGCCAACGCTTCATCGAGCGTCGGTCGTTCCTTGCTGTTCAGCACGGCGTCGTAGACAAAGTAAGGAGGTGCTTCGGGCTGGTCGGTGGTAACCAGCTCAACAAAGGTCTGCTTGCTCATCGGCTGCAACGCGTAGTTGAGCCGTCGTTGCTCGCCAATGGTGGAAACCGTTTCTTTGCTGATGGATCTGCCACAAAGAGAACCGGCGCCGTGCGCGGGATACACCAGGCTGGCATCGGGCAAGCCTAAGAGTTTGGTTTGAAGCGAATCGAAGAGCATCCCGCCAAGATCCGCAGCGGACCAGCCGAGCGCCACGCGCAAATCCGGGCGGCCCACATCTCCGATGAAAAGGGTGTCGCCCGTCAGAACGGACTGCGGTTCGTTTTCGCTGCGGGCGAGATCGTAAACCAAGATGGAGATCGATTCGGGAGTGTGCCCGGGGGTTTCGAGCGCCTTGAGCCGCACCTTGCCGAACTCGACCACGCCACCGTCAGGCAGCGGCGTGAACCGGTATTCCGCTTTGGCCCTGGCGCCAAGATAGATCGCTGCGCCGGCGCGGTCGCGGAGTTCCAGATGTCCCGCGACGAAGTCGGCATGCAGGTGCGTCAAGAAAACGTGCTTGATTTGCAGGTTATGATCGGCGGCAAACGCCAGGTACTGGGCGATGTCGCGTTGCGGGTCGACAACGGCGGCGGTGCCCGTGGTTTCATCACCGATTAAGTACGAAGCATGAGCAAGGCAATTCAGATAGAACTGCTTGAAGATCAAGCGTCACCACCTTCGATTCAAGCCGCGATCACCATTTCGATTCGGATTCGTCAATGGGAACCTGAGTGCGGCAATCGTAAGACTCCGCCACTTCCGAGTCAATGCACTTACCGCAGCTGCAGTTTTGCATTTTTTGTTGATCGATAACTGAAAAGCTTCTGGCATTTATTGCGGTGAAAGCCGCCGATCACCGGAACGCGGTGATTCCCTTTTTCGAGGACGAACCGGCAGGAGATCAGGCATGCTCGCCACTTATAGACTTCGTTGCCGCACTTGCGGCCGTAGGCGGCGATGTCTTCCTGTGAAACTCCATAGACGACGGCGCCGATTTTGGACCAGACGCATGCGCCGGCGCACATGGCGCACGGCTCGTGGGTGGAATAAAGGACAAAATCGGGCAGGTAGCGGCCGTAACCGCTGCAGACATATTTGAGCATTTCGAGTTCGACGTGTTTGATGCTCGATCCCGAAGTCTTCACGCGGTTGCCCGCGCTGGCAATGATCGTCTCGCCCTTGCCGGTGACGCGCGTGACGACCGCGCCGATGGGGTAATCACCGCGGTCGCCGGCCCGCTTGGCCTCCGCGATGGCGAGTTCCATGAACTTCTTTTTAGCCTTATACGAAGCAGTGATCATGCGTTTCGATTATATGAGATTATCGCGAGTGTTTCTCAAGATCACCACTGCGCGCTGGTCAACTCTCAGGCAGCGACCCGAGCGGGTGAGGGAGTCGAGTTCCCGCAGGATGTTTCGAATCATAGAATTTTTTCGCTCTGTTTTCATGCCTGTAGTGCTTCTGTGCAGCTCGCCGCTGATCGCTCAGCAGGCCACCCAACCCTCAAATGCCCCTACGTTTTACCGCGATGTCCTGCCCGTTCTCCGGAAGCATTGTCAGGTGTGCCATCGCAGTGGTGGGATCGCTCCGACGGCGTTCGAGAGTTACGAGAATACGGCGCGCTATGCTGCCGCCATTCGGGACGCGGTGCGGAATCGTTCCATGCCGCCATGGTTTGCGGAAAAAGGAATCGGCAAGTTTTCAAATGATCCCTCGCTGAACGGCGAGGAGATCGAGCTACTCGCTGCATGGGCGGCCGCCGGGGCTCCCGCTGGTAATCCGGCTGATGCGCCGCCGCCGAAGAAGCGGTCGGATCGCTGGACGATTCCTGCGCCGGATATGGAAATTAAAATGGCGAAGCCGGTGAATCTCCCTGCGAACGGCGACGTGGACTACACCTACGAAATTCTTCCCACGCATTTCAAGAAAGGGCGTTGGGTGCAAGCTTCTGAAATTCTGCCAGGCCTGCCGGAGCACGTGCACCATGCGGTCGTCTATGTGCGGCCGCCGGATTCGCCATGGCTGCGGCACGCGCCGGTTGGAAAACCGTTCACTGCCGACACGCTAAGTTCACCCGAAGACAAAAAGGACGCGATGTGGACCGACAGCGACGTCCTGTTGGTGTACGCGCCGGGGAGCACGCCGGACAACTGGCCGCACGGCATGGCCAAATACATCCCGGCCGGCTCCGACCTGGTTTTTCAAATGCACTACACCACAAACGGAAATCCGGGGAAAGATGTTACACGGGTCGGCCTGATTTTCGCGAAAGAGCCGCCGGAAAAGCGCGTGCTTACGCTGCAATTGACCAACGATCACTTCGTGATCCCGCCCGGCGCGCCCGATTATCGCGTGGAGGCGCGCGGGACGCTGCCGAACGATGCGCTGTTGCTCAGTTTTTTCCCGCACATGCACCTGCGCGGAAAAAGGTTCGAATACAATATCATGCATAAGGACAAGTCCGTTGAGCCGCTGTTGCGCGTCCACTACCACTTTCACTGGCAGATGAGCTATCGCCTGGCCGAAGCGCTGCCGCTGAAGGCCGGCACCGAACTCCAAGCAATCGCGTGGTTCGACAATTCCAAAGAGAATCCGCACAATCCGGACCCGAGTGCCGCCGTCCGCTGGGGCGAGCAGACCTACGACGAAATGATGGTGGGATTCTTCGATGTCGCCGTGGATTTCAGCCTCGACAAGCCCCGCTTTTTCCAGCGCGGCAGCCCGCCAGCTGTCAAAAAGTAACCCTGAAAGCACACTGTTCGGAAAAGCGGCGCAACCGCTATTTGTAGATTGACTACGCGGGCACGCGGGACTTCCGCCCCGTGCAAACCGGTGTGTTACATTTCGAAATTGGAGCAATCAGGACACTTACTTCCGTGACCACACAAACTCCCATCGAACCACGCCGCCCGATATCGGCGCCCGCCCCGGGGCCGAAAATCCACCGCGTGGAAGTGTATTGGCACGCGGTTACCTACAAAACCGTGATTATTTACAGCTCCCTGATCCTGGTCATCATCATCGCGGGTATGTTTGCCGTTAAGCCGGAATGGACGAATATCATCACCAAAAAAGTTTCGGACGCCCTGGGCAACCCGGAGACCGGAAACGCCACGGCCACGCTGACGCAGGCCAAGTTCGTAAACCTGGATGGCCGCGTCCAGGTAAAAAAAGTGAATTCGGTAACCTGGGTGGAGGCAAACTACCACACGACGCTCGACAAAGGCGACCTGATCCAGACCGCCAGCGACGGCGCGGCGCGCATCACGTTTGCGGACGGGACGGAATACACCATCAAGTCGGAAACGCTGGTGACCGTGGAAGAAAACATCGTCACTCGCGACCGTTCCAATACCGCGGTCCGCATCAATACGGGTTCCGTTGACCTGGCCACCTCAAGATTTTCGTCACCCGATTCCAGCGCGGCGGTCAGCGTCGAGGACGCCACCGCATACCTGAAGCAAAACAGTAAAGCGTCCGTCAAGAATGACCCGAAAGAAAATGACCATGAAATCGTGGTCGCCAGCGGTTCGGCGCAAGTGCAGCGCGGGCAGGAAAAGATCGAACTGACGCAATTTGAAAAGGTGAGCTTCCCCTCAGGTGGGCCAACATTCAAATCGAATATTCTTGCGCCTCCGGGGCTGATAGCCCCCTTAAACCAGTCGCCCGTGATTTCGGAAACTCCCAGGACGGCGTCCATCCATTTCGAATGGAAAGCCGTGGACGGCGCGATTGGCTATACCTTGCGTGTCAGCCCGACCAACATGTTCACCCGGCTGGTAAAAGAAGTGAAAGTTTCGGGCACCAGCACGGAAGTTACCGGACTCGAGGCCGGGGATTATTTCTGGAATGTCAGCGCCTCTGACGCCAAGAAAGAAACCAGCGAGTACAGCGAGACCTTCAAGTTCAGCCTGTTCACCCAGGGCAAGACGCAGGAGATGATGCTGGAAATCGAAGTGCCAAGAATCCAAGGCCACTCCGCGGAACTGATCGGCAAGACCGAGCCCGGCGCCGCCCTGATCATCAACGGCCAGGCCGTGGCAAATATTTCGCCGGATGGAACCTTCCGGCATTTCACCGAACCGCTTGAGCCGGGGCAGCACACTATCGTGGTGATCGGTTCCAACCGGCGTGGGGGCACGGCGAAGCAGCAGATATCGATCGTTATACCTAGGTAGGGGCGGGAAACCGGATCGCGGTTTTGCGTGGGCCGCGAAATACGGCGACAATGGAGTGGATAGTTGGACCGTTGGGAGTCCGTAGGCGGAGATCCTACCGGGCAGGATCCTCTCCGCAGGGGGAAAGCAGTAATGAACAAGAATGGTTACAACCTGAGGTCGGTGTTCAGTCTTTTTTCGTCCGACCTGGCGATCGATCTGGGGACGGCAAACACGCTGGTGTTCGCGCATGGAAAAGGCATCGTGGTCAACGAGCCGTCCATCGTGGCCATCAACAAGTCCAGCGGCGAAGTCGTGGCCGTCGGCCGCGAAGCAAAAGACATGCTTGGTCGCACGCCGGGCAACGTGGTCGCCATCAAGCCGATGAAAGACGGCGTCATCGCCGATTTCAAAGTCACCGAAAAAATGCTGACGTATTTCATCCAGAAGGCGCACAACCGCCGCGTCCTGGTACACCCGCGCATCGTCATCGGCGTGCCCAGCGAGATTACCCCGGTGGAAAAACGCGCCGTGCAGGACTCCGCGTATCGCGCGCGAGCCAGCGAAGTTTATCTGGTCGAACAGGCAATGGCAGCCGCCATCGGCGCCGGCCTGCCGATCGAAGAACCGTCCGGAAACATGGTCGTCGACATCGGCGGAGGCACCACGGATATCGCCGTGATTTCCATGAGCGGCATCGTTTATTCGCGTTCGGTTCGCGTGGCCGGCAACGAAATGGATGAAGCGGTCATGCAATACCTGAAGCGCAAGTACAACCTGCTGGTCGGCGAGCGCACCGCGGAACAGATCAAGATGGAGATCGGATCGGCGTATCCGCTGGAAAAGCCGCTGACGATGGAAGTGAAGGGCCGCAACCTGATCGAAGGCGTGCCGCGCACAGTGACTATTGATGACAGCGAAATCCGCGAAGCTCTGAGCGAATGCGTGGCGACAATTTTGAACGCCGTGCGCGTTGCGCTGGAACGAACTCCGCCCGAACTTTCGGCCGACATCAGCGACCGCGGCATCGTCCTTACGGGAGGCGGTGCGCTACTGAAGAATCTCGACAAGCGCATCCGCGAAGAAACCGGCTTGCCGGTTTCGATCGCCGATGATCCGCTGGCGTCGGTGGTGCTCGGTACGGGAAAGATGCTGAGCGATTTCAAACTGCTGCGCCAGGTTTGCATCGACTAAGGGAGTTTTCAGTTGTTAGTCGTAAGTTGTTAGTTTCCAGGTGGAGTTTCGTCATTCGATTTCCGCATTTCTCCCAGCCGCGGAAGCCGATGTTGAATGAGAGTTTGGGTTTTACTTAAAACTAAGAACTGTTTACTGAGAACCATTTGCCATGGTCGGAGTTCCTTCCAGACACAGGTCCCTAGCGCTGCTTACCGGCGTGCTGCTGGCGCAAGTGCTGATGCTGGCCGTCCAGGTGAAGCGTGATTCCCGGGGCCGTCTGATCCGCGTCTGGAGCATGACCGCGGTGAGCCCGTTCGAAAAGGGCGGGGCGTGGGGATTCGGAAAAATTCGCGGCGTGTGGGACCACTACTTCGCACTGCAGGGCACGACTCGCCAGAACGAGGAACTTCGCAACGAAAATGACGAGCTGAAGATGCAGGTGTCGCAGTTGCAGAGCAAAGCCGCCGAAGCCGACCGGCTGGCTACGCTCTTGAGTTTCCGGCAGTCCCACCTGAAAGTGCCGATGGTGATGGCGCGTGTGATCGGCGCAAGCGCCAGCTCCGCAAGCCACACGGTGGAAATCGACCGCGGGGAGCGCGACGGCATTCGGCGCAACATGGCCGTGATCACGCCCGATGGGGCTGTTGGCAAAATTATCGAATGTTATCGCGACACGGCTCAGGTTCTGCTGCTGAACGACAGAGACGGCGGCGCGGGAGCCATGCTGGTCGGTTCGCGCATACAAAGCCCTGTGAAAGGCACCGGAGAGCCGATGCTTTCGATGAGCTACGTTGCCGGCGAGGAAACGGTCAACGCCGGCGAGAAAATCGTCACCAGCGGCATGGACAAAATTTTTCCGCGCGACGTTCCCATCGGCACGGTGCTGGATGTGAAACAGGGCAATCCCTTCAAGCAGATTCGCGTGAAGCCGGCCGCGCGGCTCGATCGGCTGGAAGAAGTGATTGTGCTGCTGACGCAGGAGTCCGTGAATTTCAAGAACGACGCCGATGAACAAGGCGCGCAACCCGCGGCGGGGAATTCGACTCCGGCCACATCGGGAAAGCCGGCCGCGGAAAAGCCATGAACGACACATTCGAACTCCGCGGTAGCGAATCGCACATCGAAGTGCACAAATTTTTTCCCGGCGCGGTGGTCGGAATCGCGGTTCTCTCGCTGGTGCTGCAGCGCATTCTTCCCGTTTATCTTCCCAGGCTGGAAATTCTGGATCTTCCGCTCCTCGCAACAATTTATTTCGGACTCAGCCGCCGTAATCCGTCCACGGGCTTGCTGCTCGGCACGCTCATGGGGCTGATGCAGGACAGTCTGAGCGGTCCGACCGTTCCGCTCGGTGAATACGGCATCGCGAAAACCGTCATTGGCTACCTGGCTTCCTCCATCGGGTCGCGGTTGGATACCGAGCATCCGCTGGCGCGATTTGCGCTGGTCGCACTCTTCTACGTCGTGCACCAGTCCATCCTGACGATCGTGCGCCGCCTCCTGTTGAACGAGCCTGAGCCCTGGTTCAACATGCATCTTGCCGTCGCCGCGCTCGTCAACGCCGTCCTCGGCGTCATCCTCTTCGTCGGCCTCGACCGCCTCCGCCGCTCTTCCTAAATAATCCATCAAGATTTGAATTAGTGTGCGAGCAGGAACTGCTTGAAGTCTTCGTATTCGCCGCTGATGGGCAGGGAGAGTTTCGGGCGTTGGAGGTATTCCGCTAGGCGCGCCGGCAGCGGCGGCGCGACGCCGATTCCCTTCTGCACGATTTCCGCGAATTTTGCGGGGTGCGCCGTGGCCAACACCAGGCCTTGCGAAGGCTCCGGATGTTCCTTGCGGTACGCTTCCCAGGCGAGCAGGCCGACGGCGGTGTGGGGATCGGAAATGTATCGGTAACGGTCCCAGACCGCGCGCATCTGCTGCAAAGTTTCCTCGTCGGTGGCGCGGTGCCCCCAGATTTCCTTGCGCACGTTTTCCAGGCGATTGCGGCATAAATCGAGCAGCCGCGGAAAATTGTTGGGGCTGCCCACGTCCATTGCGTTCGAATAGGTGGCGACGGCCGGCCGCGGGTGATACTCCCCGCTGCGCAAATATTCCGGCACGGCGTCGTTGGCGTTTGTCGCCGCGATGAATCTCGCCACAGGCAGGCCGATGCGCTTGGCGAAGATTCCCGCCGTCAGATTCCCGAAATTTCCGCTGGGTACGGAAACAATTAGCGGCACGGAGGCAACCGGCAACTGCCGGTAGGCGGCGACGTGATAGAACATTTGCGGCAGCAGGCGGCCGACGTTGATGGAATTCGCAGAAGTGAGAAATGCGCGCTGGTTCAGCGCTTCGTCCGCAAAGGCCTGCTTCACCAGCCGCTGGCAATCGTCAAACGTGCCGGAGACTTCGAGCGCAGTGATGTTTTCGCCGAGCGTGGTGAATTGTTTCTCCTGGGCTTCGCTGATGCGCTTCGAGGGGTAGAGAATCACCACGCGAATTCCCGGCACGCGCAAAAAACCGTGGGCCACCGCGCTTCCCGTATCGCCAGAAGTTGCCACCAACACCGTAAGGGTTCGCGACTCGCCGCGGACCAAATAGCCCATCAACCGCGCCAGGAAGCGCGCGCCAAAATCCTTGAACGCCAGCGTGGGGCCGTGAAACAGCTCCAGAACGTGCAACGCCGGCGAAAGCGAAACCAGCTTCACGGGGAAATTGATGGCTTCGGCGACGATCTGCCACAACATTTCTTCCGGCACGTCGGGTGTGGCGAAGGGCCGGACCACTCGGAAGCAAACCTCCGTGAAGGGCAAGCGGCGGAACTCTTCCAGTTCTTCCGGCGTGTGGCGGGCGATCTCAACCGGCAGATAGAGTCCGCCGTCGGGCGCGAGTCCACGAAGGACAGCGCCACGCAGGGACGTCAACGGAGCTTTTCCGCCTGTGCTTCGGTATCTCAAGCGCCGGGTTCCGCCTTCGAAGTCTTGCCTGCGCGTTCCACTTCCCGCCGGATTTTTTCGAGGAAACCGGCACCCTCCAGATTTTTGTCCGCCTCTTCGCGCAAGCTCGGTTCGCGCAAATCCGCGACCGGTATCGAACAATGGGCAAGCGCTTCGTAACTCTGTCGCCGCGCGCCAATTAACACTGGGTAGCAGCGGGCCACGGTTTCCTTTGGGTCTTCTGCCGCGCGCGCTTGAAACGCACCGCGCCACAGCACCGGCTTCGGGTCTTCCAGGTAGCGTTGAATCAGGAGTTGTTGCTCATCGCGCGAAGCCGCGAGATAAACCACCAGCATTTGTTTTCGCAAGCGGTGCAACAGATGATTTCCGACGTAGATCACGCTTCCCGTGGTATCGAGAACCAGGTCGCGGTCAGGATTTTTTTCCAGGCCGGTTAAAACCTCGTCGAGCACCGCAATCTCCTCGGATAGATACGCCGCTTCACGGTCCACGTAGGTGGGGAGATGCGGCCAGCCCATCCAGGCGGCCACGCCATTGATGCCACTGTACCCACCGGTTTCTAGCGCGGGTTTCAGCCGGCCTTCGATCTGGGTGTCGCAGGAAATCGCGGGGTAGCCCGCGGCGGCAATGCGCGAAGTCCAATAGGATTTTCCCGCACCGGACATTCCGGTGAGAGCGAGCCGCAACGGCTTATTCGTACGAGGCCACATGGAGAATCAGAAAGTGTAAAGGACTCCGCGCCAGCAAAGAAAATGAAAAGCGCTGCCTCCGTCCGATGAGTTTAACTTATAGGAAACAAGCTCACTTTGCGAACTCAGGCCGGTCCTTCGTTCCGTCAGACTGCCACCGACCATTGCTTCTCCCGCAACCTGTTCTTCAGGACGAGTTGCGTGCCTTGGGGTCGGGTGCTACTTTGGGAAAGGCTTCTGGAATGAGACGGATTCGGAGGCCGGGCGACGATTTCGAGAGCTTCCACAGGTGGACCGGGGCGTTTTTTTGTGGGCCTCGCCGACCGGAGAGTTCGCACTTCAACGCTGTAGTAAAAGAATTTGCGCGAGCGGGCGCCGCTCAGCCCTGAGAAATAGATTGGCTCGTGCGCAGGTTTCGCGTGTCGTACTGGTTTCGCAACGATAATCGACTGCCGCAAGAACGGCTGGCCGCCGCCTCCTACGTGATCGTGGGCATGATCACGCTTCTGTTGTTGGGCTTCTGGAAACTCCAGGTCATCGATTCGGATAAATATGGCGTGATGGCGGAGCGCAATCGCGTGCGCTCGATTCCCATCATCGCGCCGCGCGGACGAATGCTGGACCGCGACGGCCGCGTGCTCGTTGACAACTATCCTTCGTTCAGCGTGCTACTCCTGCGCGACGACATGCCGGCCGTGGAAAAAAATCTCCCCGCCATTGCAGACGGACTGGGCCTTTCGCTGGATGATCTCAAAGAACAGTTGAGCAACACGGGGGCACTGCCGAAATTCCAGCCCATTGTCATTAAGCCGGAAGCCACGCCGGGTGATGTAGCGTTCATCGAATCCCACCGTGCCGATATTCCCCTTCTCGAAATGCTGATGGTTCATCGCCGGCGGTATCTGCCCGGCGGCTTCATGTCCCACGCCAGCGGGTATGTCGGCGAAGTCAGCGAGCAACAGATCGAAGCCAGCAACGGAAAATATCGTCCCGGTGACGTCGCCGGAAAGTCCGGCCTGGAGCGGCAGTACAACGACATGCTGGTCGGCACGGACGGCATGCGCCGCGTGATCGTCAACAGCATCGGCAAGGAAATGGGCCGGCTTTCGCAGCAGGAAGCGATTCCCGGCAAGCAGATTCAGCTGACGATTGACTACGATTTACAGCAGATCGCCGAAGAGGCCATGGCGGGCAAGAAGGGCGCGGTAGTGGCGCTTGACCCGAGCACGGGGGAAATCCTCGCCTTCGTCAGCCGCCCGGCGCCGGATCCCAATGATTTCGCCATCCGCGTTTCGAAAGAAGAATGGCAGCGGCTGAACGCGGATCCAGACCGCCCGTTGCTGAATCGCGTGACGCAAGCGCAACTCGCGCCCGGGTCGGTTTTCAAGATCGTGATGGCTACGGCGATGCTGGAAGAAAAAGTACCGCCTGAAGGCTTTACAGCATTCTGTCCCGGGTATGCGACGTTTTATGGCCGTCAGTTCAAATGCTGGGTCTACGGTAAAGCCGGACACGGTGTGATGGACGTGCACAACGCCATCGTGCATTCCTGCGACGTTTTCTTCTACAACATCGGCATGCGCATGGGCATCGACCGCATTTCAAAGTACGCGAAGATGCTGGGGTTCGGCGCCAGGACCGGGATTGATCTGCCCTCGGAAGAACCGGGGCTGGTGCCATCGGAAGAGTGGGTGCAGCGGGTGTTTCACCGCAAATGGTATCCAGGCGAAACGATTTCGGTTTCCATCGGGCAGGGCGCGGTGATCGTCACGCCCGTTCAGGTCGCTTACATGATTGGCGGGCTCGCTTCCGGCGGCGAATTCAAGCAGCCGCACCTGCTGAAAGATGCGCAAAGCGTCGGCCAGCGTCACGTGAACATTTCCGAGTCGACCGTGGAAAAAGTAACGCAAGGCATGTACGGCGTGGTGAACGAGGGCGGTGGCACCGCCGCGGCAATCAAGCTGCAAGGCATCGAGTTCTGCGGAAAGTCCGGCACCGCGCAGGTGATCGGTGAAAATGCGAAGACGCGTTTCGGCAAGGGCGAGAAGAAATTCAACAACAACGCGTGGTTCGTCGGATACGCGCCGCGGCGCGATCCTGAAATCGTGGTTGCCGTACTTGTCGAAGAGGGCGGCCACGGCGCTTCCGCCTCCGGGCCGATCGTTCGCGACATCATCAAGGCTTACTACGACAAGAAGGCGAAGAAGGGCCAGGGCCAGACAACCGTGGAATTCAAGCGTTACGATCTTGACGGGGATTCGGGAGAGCATGTTGCGGAGCGCCCGAAGCCGGCTGCGAAACCCGAGCAAGCCGCGGCTGCGGTTGAGCCGGTTTCCGTGAAAAAGCCTCAGCCTGAATAGTTCTAGAAGTTGATGCGGATAGAAACACAATGAACGAGACAACGGGAAC
>Ga0257153_1000003_pt1 | contig 22766 bp, 29 predicted proteins | sample DW10A_FD_185988 | JGI IMG/M metagenome (GOLD analysis project Ga0257153, IMG submission 185988) | Soil microbial communities from H.J. Andrews Experimental Forest, Oregon, United States - DW-10-A | ecosystem: Environmental > Terrestrial > Soil > Temperate forest > Bulk soil | place: USA: Oregon... | reverse complement strand
TCTTCATTTTGCGGCTAGTATTGGTACGAAAGCTTGATTTGTTTCTTGAACTGCTCCCATGACTAAGCGCAAATCAAAGGGCGCGTACATGATCTCGGCGGTGGCTGAGATGTATGAAATTCATCCGCAGACCTTGCGGTTGTATGAACGCGAGGGGCTGCTGAAGCCTAGCCGGACGGAAGGCAATACGCGGCTTTACACTGATGAAGATTTGCTGCGGCTGGAATTTATTCTTTCACTTGCGCGCGATCTGGGCGTGAATATCAGCGGGATCGCTATCATCTTACAGATGCGCGAACGAATGGAAGAAATGCAGCACCAGATTCAAGACTTTGTGCAATACATTCAGCACGAGGTATTAGCGCGAGCCTCGGCCGCTGCCGATCCAGCTCGGGGCGCCATTGTTCCGCTGCGGCGTCCTGCCGTCCCGGCAGTTGAACCATCGCGACGCAAAGAGCCGAAGTAATTCGTTCTCGCACGCTTTTTTAAGGCTGTTTTTCTAATGTGATTTTTTTCTACTTTGATTCTTTTCTACTTTGACTCTTTTATACTTTGACTCCTGGCAACGCTGTTGTTCGTTCTCCACGCTTGTGACATTTTTCCTACCGACATTTTTCCTCCCGACTACAGGGGTTACCCTTGCTGGTTCGGGGAAAAAGATTTGTATCAGAGCAACCTATCCGGGTTTATAGACTACTAATCTCAAGTTATGTCGTCCGAAAAGGTTCCGGCTGCTTCGGGCACGCGCGCGCCGTCGTCGTCCGATCTCAAAAACCGCCAAAACAAAAAGCTCACTCTTAGCCTTGAAGCGGAGCGGACGGGCCTGGCTATGGTGCTGCATTGCCAGAGCCGGATGATATTCCGGGATGAGGCTCGCGAGCTTGCGACCATCGTGGCGCAGGTTCTGCCTAGTGCAGGCCGGATGGTGGTGGATTTGTCGGGAGTGGATTCCGTGGATAAGGGTGGCTTGGGAGAATTGGTGCTGACCCAACTCTGGGCCGAAGCATCGGGCTATTCGCTAACCTTTGCCAGCCCCAAGAAATCTGTTCGTCACCTGTTTGAAATCACCAACGTTGCGTCGGTTTTCGATGTCTATCCGAGCGTGGCGGACGCGATGGCAGCCATGGTTCTGGGAGAAACACATTTGGCATAAATACTATCTTTCGCGCTGGAAGCAATAACGGCCTCCCCGGTCTTTTGCTACCTGCTCGGCGACTTTGAGGAATGCTCTTCCGGCGTGGGATAGCTTGGATTCCTGACGATAGACGAGGCGCAGCTTGCGCTGGAAGTGCAAATCGCGCACCGGGATGCGAACTAAGTCTCCTCGGCTGATCTCGGTTTCTACACTGATCTCGGGAACCAAAGCAACCCCATTGCCCATGCAGACGAAACGCTTGATGGCCTGAAGCGTGGGGAGTTCCACGTCCATGTGCAACGGAGTTTTGTGGCGGCGGAAGGCTTCGATCACTTTGTCACGATAGGGAGAGGCTACGATGTGGGCGACGAAGGACTCCGCACCTAACTGCTTGACGCTGACCTCTCCGGCTGAGGCGAGGGGATGACCGGGAGGGACGACGAAGGCCAGTTCGTCCAGATATACAACGGCGGATCGTAATTGCGGTTCCTGGGGATCGTAGGAGAGGACTCCGAGTTCGACGTTGTGTTTTAGAACGTCATCCGGAATGTGACTTCCTAATGAGCGCCGCACGCTGATTTTGATGGTCGGGTGCAGGCGGCGAAACTCGGCCAGGACCGGCAACAGGTAGAGGGCGGTAAATTCGTTGGCGGCGATTGTTACTTTGCCCTTCTGGAGTTCGCGCATTTCGACTAGCGCAGTTTGCGCGTCCTGACGCAGGTTGAGCAGCTTCTCGGCGTACTCCTGCAAGACGTGGCCGGCATCGGTGAGGACACCGTCGCGAGAGGAGCGGTCGAAGAGGGGTTCGCCGATTTCCAGTTCCAGTTTGCGGATGGTTTGACTTACAGCGGACTGGGTGCGGAAGAGTTTTTCGGCGGCGCGGGAGAAGCGGCGCTCGCGAGCTACGGAGAGGAAGACTTCTAGTTGGGAAAGGTCCATGGGGTCTCGGTTCTGGGGTCTTAGTTCTCAGTTCTCGGTTTCTCAGTTCTTGGTTCTTGGTTCTTGGTTCTCAGTTCTTACCACAGAGGGACACTGGGGTTTCACGGGGGGCACAGGGGGAACCCAAAGCCAAGGCGCAATCATGAGAGCGTAATCACGAGTTCTCTCTGGCGACCGCCTGTGAACCGATGTCCACGTCTTAATTCAAAAGAGATATCTCCACGATCGTTATCAATGAATACAGCTTCATAAGTATATCTTATAGTATTGCTTTTGCTAATGGTGTTTTAAAGATAATAAACTTCTCTTTTGACCGTCTGCGCCGATAAAGTAGAGAGGTAAATCTTTAGCTGGGGGTATGTATTGATGGATCGGCCTCGCATCACTATTTTCGACACTACGCTTCGTGACGGCGAACAGTCGCCGGGCTGCAGTATGAATGTGCAGGAGAAGCTGCGCCTGGCGCAACAACTGGATCGCCTTGGCGTGGACGTGATCGAAGCCGGATTCCCTATTGCTTCGGATGGAGACTTTGAAGCGGTGCAGCGGATTGCGGCCTCGGTGCGGCGTCCCATTATTGCGGGTTTGGCTCGCGCTTGCACGGGCGATGTCGATCGCGCCTGGGAAGCTTTGCAGGGCGCCGCCCATCCTTGCATCCATATTGTTTTGGCGACTTCTGATATTCATTTGAAGTACAAGCTGCGCATCACGCGGGAGCAGTGTTTGGAGCAGGCGCGGAATGCGGTTCGGCACGCGAAGTCGTTGTGTGCGGACGTTGAATTTTCGCCTGAGGATGCTACTCGAACCGAGGTCGCGTTTCTGTGCCGGGTGGTGGAAGCGGCGATTGAGGCCGGCGCAACTACGGTCAATATCCCCGATACGGTCGGCTTTACTATGCCTGAAGAGTACGGGCAGCTGATTCGGACGCTGCGTGAGAAAGTTGCGGGCATCGATAAAGTGGTGATTTCCACGCATTGCCACAACGATCTGGGTCTAGCGGTCGCGAACTCTCTGGCGGGTGTGCAGAACGGTGCGCGGCAAGTGGAGTGCACGATCAATGGCATTGGTGAGCGGGCGGGCAATGCGTCTTTGGAAGAGATTGTGATGGCCATGCGCGTTCGGCCCGACCGCTATGCTTACGAGACCGGGGTGGTAAGTGAGCATTTGTATTCTTCAAGCCGGATGTTAGCGGAAATTACGCGCGTTCCGGTGCAACCTAACAAAGCCATTATCGGTCGCAATGCGTTTGCGCATGAAGCCGGAATTCATCAGGATGGGATGCTTAAGAATCCGTTAACGTATGAGATTATGACGCCGCAATCGGTGGGGGTGCCAGATTCGCGGCTGGTTCTGGGCAAACATTCGGGGCGGCATGCTTTGGCTCTGCGCTGCGAACAACTGGGTCACCAGTTTGAGCGGCGCGATCTGGACGAGATCTATCGGCGGTTTGTAGCCCTTGCGGACCGCATCAAGAAGGTGCAGGACAGCCATTTGCTGGAATTGATTCAGGATGTTAGCAGTGGCATGGTCAGCAATAGCGAGACAAGTGGCGGGCAGAGCAGGAAGTTTCCTCCGGCGACGGCTTCGCTATCGTATCCGCGAGTGGCATCGGCTGCTGCTGGGGCTAACTCGGCGGAAGGACATCCCGTTCACGTATCGGGCAGTGCGGGTCAGGCGCAGGTGACGATTCCTTTCGCTGACAATCATGGTGAGCAAGAAGACGATCTTTGGGGTGTATAGAACGGGGTGTGTAGACCTGGGGTGTGTAAACGGTGGACTCAACTCCGCGAGAGAGAGTTGAGCGCGTCCCAGAATGTGATTTTGGTCACGCAGGCTAGTAATTCCGAACACAGCAAGTCTCTAGAACTGTCTACATAATCACCCAAAAAATTGGCGTTTCCAATTGTCTTGAGGTATCGTTCCGGAAACGCAGCGAGGCTTCCATGCAACTCCATGTCACGTCCCTTCCCGGCGACGGCATTGGTCCTGAAGTCACGTCCCAAGCAATTTGTGTACTGGAAGAAATAGCCACGGGCTTTGGACATGACCTGGACCTTGACGAAAAAGAGATTGGTGGCGCGGCGCTGGAAAAGTTCGGCAATCCTCTGCCGGATGCAACTATTCAGGCGTGTATTCGCTCAAAGGCGGTGCTGCTGGGAGCGGTCGGCAGTCCTGCTTTCGATCACAATCCTCGCGAGCTTCGTCCCGAAACGGGGTTGTTGCGTTTGCGCCAGGAACTAGGAGCGTTCGCGAATCTCCGCCCGGCGGTCTTTTATCCATCGCTTGCTGCGCGGTCACCGCTGCGCGAAGAAGTTATTAAAGGGACCGACATCCTCATCGTGCGGGAGCTGCTCGGAGGATTATATTTTGGCGAACCGCGCTCGATTGAGGGAACTCCGGGCAGCCGACAGGCGCTCAACACTATGCGTTATAGCGAACCGGAGATTGAACGCATTACCCGAATTGCGTTTGAACTCGCGCAGAAGCGGCGTCAACGGCTGCTTTCGGTCGACAAGGCAAATGTTCTGGAGTGCTCGCGCTTGTGGCGTGAGGTTGTGAATCATGTTGGCCGCGAGTTTTCGGATGTGCAGCTCTCTCATATGTACGTGGACTCGGCCGCCATGGCGCTCGTTCTTAAGCCGACGGAGTTCGATGTTGTGCTGACTGAAAATATGTTTGGCGACATTCTGTCGGATCAGGCAGGTGGTGTTGTGGGATCGCTGGGGTTGTTGGCATCGGCGAGTATTGGAGGACCGGTCGGACTCTATGAACCGGTTCACGGATCGGCTCCGGATATCGCGGGACAGAACATCGCGAATCCTTTAGGTGCGATTCTTTCCGTGGCCCTGATGCTGCGCCATACTTTTCATCTGCCAAAAGAAGCGGAGTGCGTGGAGGCAGGCGTCATCTCAACTTTGATGGGCGGGTTCCGCACGCGCGATCTGGCGGGGCCTGGCGAGCGTACCGTCAGCACGGTGGAGATGGGCGCGCAGATCGCGGAGTTTGTGCGACTGGCAGCGGGTACGAGCGATCGAGCAGTGTCCCGTCCCTCCGCAAGCGAAAATATAGGAGTGTGACGAGGGGGACGTGTCTGTCGTTCCGCTGGCTTACAATTTTTCCGGGGCGGGAACGGCGCCGGCGTTATAGGCGCCGGTCATCGAATACCAGCGAATACGCAACACCTCCCCGAACATTCGCATGCCGTCGCGGAATGGATTCAGGCGCGTGCCTTCGCAGTGAGCCCACACCACGGCAACCTCATCGACGCGCAGGCCAGCGCGGCGCGCTAGAAACAGGATTTCGGGATCGAAGCCCCAGCGTTCAATTTTTTGGAGCGGGAATATGCGTTGCACGGCGCCACGGCGGAAGGCTTTGAATCCGCATTGCGTATCCACGAAACGCATACCCAGGACAAGGCGCAGCACCATGTTGAAGATGCGGCCAAAGGCTTGCCGATATAAGGGCTGGCGTTCGGTTTGCAGCTCGGACTTGAGCCAGCGCGAACCGATTGCTACATCAGCCCCCTGATTGATCGCGGCCACCAGTTTCTGGGCCTCCTCGATCGGCGACGAAAGATCGGCGTCGGTGAACAAACAAATCTCGCCGCGAGCGTGGAGCATGCCGTTGCGCACGCTGAAGCCCTTGCCACGGTTGCCGGGGTTTTCCAGCAATAGAATTTGCGGATGCGCTTTGCCGTATTCCCGCACAACTTGCGCCGTATCGTCGGCGGAGCCATCGTTCACGACGAGAATTTCGACATCCCACTTTTGCGCCTGGGTAAAACGCAGCAGCGAGTCAAGCGTGGGGCGAAGGCGACTACTCTCGTTGTACGCGGGAATCACGATACTGTAGGTCAAAAATCCTCCGTGAGACTATGCCGCTTGACGACGCTTCTCGAGCATACTGAGGAATTCCGCGACGAGTTCCTTGTCCCAGAGGCCGATCTCCGCCTCATGGCGCATCGTAATTGCGGCCTCGCCGTGGCCAAACGCTGGCTTGTAGGGACGCGCCGTGCGCAATGCATCGTAGATGTCTACAACCTGCAAGATGCGTGGGAGTAGCGGAATTTCCTTGTCGTGCAAGCCATCGGGATAACCACTGCCATCTGAATGCTCGTGATGATGACGGATGATTGGCAGCACTAAGCGCAGGGACTTCAGGGGGCGGCAAATTGCTTCGCCGGTAACGGGATGCTGCTTCATGATTGCCCACTCGGCCTCGGTTAGATCAGTCCCCTTCTTCAGAATTTCGTCTGGGACAGAAATCTTCCCCAAGTCGTGCAAGTATCCGCCTCGCCTTAATGCCAGGAGCGACTCTTCGTCCAAGCCTAAAAACGTGCCGAGATCGCTTGCGTTTTTCGCCAAACGCTCACAGTGGCCTTCGGTGTAGGGGTCGCGGGCTTCCACGCTTAGGCCCAGAGTGCAGAGTACGGAGTCGACGGTTTCGAGTTCGTCGGTAAACTCTTTCAACTTCAGCAACGAACCGACGCGGGCGAACAATTCCTCGGCACTAATAGGCTTAGTGAGGAAGTCATCAGCGCCAGCCTCAATTCCTTTTAAGCGGTCCTCACGGGCACTCAGGCCGGTGATCATGACGATAGGAATGAGGCGTGTCTTGGAATCCGCTTTAAGTTCGCGGCAGACTTCGTAGCCGCTCTTGCCGGGCATGACTACATCGAGCAAAATCAGGTCTGGAGCCTGTCGGCGGATTTCCACCTCCGCGGCAGCCGCGCTTTGGACTGCAATCGCCTGATAGCCGCGGGTTGCCAGTAAATCCTTGAGTAATGCGGCATTTACGAGATTGTCGTCGACCACCAGAATGGACTGCTTCCGGCGACCCGCGAGCAGATCAGCCACACCGGAGTAAGAGTTCGATGGCGCAGCAAGGGTTGTCCGGCGCTGTTTGGGGGAGAAATCCAATCACCACGCTCCATTCCGGCGATGGTAACAAGTCGACACAAAAATGCAAGCCGGTGCTACACGTTAGTCTTCCACAGGAACACAGATTGTGCCAATGGGACGATCCATCTTCCCACTTCTCAACGCGATAAATCATGGGCCACGCCGTAATACGGGAAAACCGAACAATTTCAATGTTCAGACGTCCTTGTGATGTTGGGAGCGCGCGTGCCAGTCTTTAGACATGTTGCGGAAAGTCTTGCCAGAATGGAATTTAGAACTCACTTTGAAGCACGTGCTGGTAGCCATCATTTTGCTGGGTGGCGCTGTGCAGGGCATGGCTGCCTCCAAACCACACGTCATTGCTTTTGGGAAATGGATTGCTGCGAAGTGGCCGAATGCCACAGGACAGAGATTGCTCGACATAAAGGTGCGTGGTTTATTTGTGGACGCGCGGCTTAAGGAGTACACCATTGGAACTCCGCATGAACTGACCGACCGACTGTTTGTGGTGCGGCGGGCGTTTCGCGTAAATGATGCCTTGCCGGGGGAAGGCACCAGCACTAATGCCAATACGAGCGGTGCGCGCTGGCAGTGGCAGCGGGGCGGTTGGCTGCTCGTCGACCGGCTCACGGGACGAGTGGCGCAGCTCGGCCTGCCGGAATTCGATCCTTTTTATTCCACGGCAAGCTGGTATCGCGATTACATTGCTTACTGCGGCATCTCGGAAGATGGGAAAAAGCTGTATGCGGTTGTCGCTCAGGTCGGACGCCGAAAGCCGATCCTTAAAAAAGATGCGGGTGTACCGGCGGGAACAGACGACCCCGACTCGGAGTGTCCTCCTCCGGTTTGGGAGCGAAATCCGATGCGTGTGACATTTCAGCCGCATGATAACGATAAGGAGAAGCTGGTGTTCTCTATTCGAGGCCGCGTTGTGGATGTGGTCAATGATGCGGAGGAACCGGAGGACTAATCGCGGCACAATGTCTGCAACTAGGAATTCCATCCGAAGAATAAGGCGATCACCCCAATCGTATCAATGAAGCCGTGGGCCAGAATGCATGCCCACAGGTTGCGTCCGGAAAGGAGGTAAGTGGCTCCGAGAACTAGCCCAGCCATGCCGGAGTCGAGTATTCCGGCGGGCCCTTTGTAGTAGTGGCCATATCCGAAGAGCGCGGAGACGGCCAGCACTGCGACCCAATACGCAAACTTCGACCGGCCACCTATATCTGCGGCGCGCGTGAGCAGGTAGCCGCGGTAGCTGATTTCTTCCCCGAATGCGGCAAAGGTCCAGACGATGAAGAGCCAACGGAGCGCCACCATCCAATGGCCGGCGATTTGATCAAATCCGCTGGGACCGACGGCAGGCGGCCAGAAGCGGGCGGTGAGCGGATCCACTACCAGCGAACTGAGCAGGATTCTTAAGGCGGCCGCTGCGATCGCGAACAGGACGGTTCGGCGCCACGAAGCTGGCCACCGAAGTCCGATGATGCCCCAGCCACCGTCCCGCACTCGCAGTGAGATCAGGCCGAGTACGAAAAGAATAGGCACTTCGTTCGGAATGACGTGATAGACATTATGGCCAATCACAATTGCGGCACCGACTAGAAACTCGGCAAGAGAAATCCAGCGCTGCCCGGGACTTAGTTGCCTGGGTTGAGGCGCAGGGGGAACACTCGCGCTGGACGCGAGTGTTCCATTTGCGTTAATCGAATCGTAGGATCCATTCATCGCTTCGATTTCTCCTTTTTTGCAGTGCGGCGCAGGATCATGGTTAGGGAAGTACGAGCGATTTCCTGTATTGCCGCACGAACCAGACCGCGATGTAGGTGGTCAACATGACGAGCGCCGCGCCTGCTATCCAGCCTATCGGCACGATCCACCAACCGAGCACATCTCTGCCGCTCGCCGGCACACTTCCGAATCCAAGTCGAAAAGAGATTTGCAAATCGCCGCTGGCGTCGGGAGAAATCCATAATCCTGCAGTGCGCGGGTGAACCAGTTTCAAGACCGCCACCAACATGAGAACCGCACCGAAGAAATATCCCAGAAAGGAGCCGAGCAGGACGAAGAAGCCGGCGATGCTCAAGCTGGCCCAGTGAAACAAGCTCTTGAGGATACGCAGGGGCGAGCGGCTGACTTCGGCTCTCGCTAGCAGGTTATCGGTCGTGTACTGGCTGGCCAGCTCTTCGGGATCGCCCAAACCAGTTAATGCCGCATCCACCGAGGCAATTGTTATTGGGCCGCCGGCCGCGGATTTATCCATGATGTGGCTGCGCAGTTCTTCGATAATCTCGCGCACGTCTTCTTCCTTCATGCGGCGCAACCGCTGACGCAATCTGCCCAGATAAATCTCTATTTTGTGATGCGCATCGCCGGACATAGCCATCTATTTTCCCTTCGCGAGAGGAGCCAGCAAACTGCTCATACTCGACGAAAACCGCATCCACATGCCAGCCATCTCACGAACCCGCTGTTTTCCGGCGGGCGTGAGGGCGTAATATTTTCGGGGATGTCCGCTTTCCGATTCCACCCACTCACTTCGCACCAGCCCCAGAGCCTTCAACCGGCTGAGTAATGGGTAGACCGTTCCCTCCGACACGATCAAATCGGAACCGCTCTCCAGCCGCCGCAGAATCTCCAGACCGTAGAGTTTTCCGTCCCATAGCGCAGCTAGAATCGCGAGTTCCAGGCATCCCTTGCGAAGCTGGACTTCCCACTTGTCGCCGAGTTCGGGATCGCGGCCAGCATCGCTCTTTTTCATTTTCCAAATATACTATGTTATACAAGGTATGATGCTGTCAATACTAAAAGCATGGTGGAGAATCGTTGTGACGGGCGCGTTTTAAGCAGGGTGAGGAATTCCCTCAGGATGAGATCCGGAAGCAGGTGGATATGGTCTCAATCTCCCGCAGATTCGACTGCGGGTAGTTCGTCTGCCGCTGATCGAGTTAAGACTTTTGCGCTCGTTACCAGCACTACTGAGGCGACGATGATTGCGCTGCCGATGAGGATGTAGCGATCGATGCGTTCGTGGAGGACCAGCCATCCCAGGAACATCGCTACTACAGGATTGACGTAGGCATAGGTCGAAACTTTTGAGGTGGGAACGTGCTGCAATAGCCAGATGTAGGCGGTGTATCCGATCCAGGAGCCGCAGATTACGAGATAGAGGATTGCGCCTACGCCGCGGAAGGTCCAAGTGATTGTGGCGTGGCGTTCGAAGAGTAGGGCGAACACTAAATTTGCCAGACCAGCAAAGAGGACCTGCCAGGCGGTGGCGCTGAAGGGGTCGACGGCGGCGGTCTGCCATTTTTTCGACAGGACCGAACCGAATGCCCAACTGAACGATCCGAGTTGCAAGGCGAGCAACCACCAAAGTTGATGGTGGCCCACGGAGTTTGGATGCAGAAGGTCGGGCCAGATCAGGACGACTACTCCGGCGATGCCGATAGCGAGGCCGACTTTGCCGCGGCGCGAGATGTGATGATCGCCCAGCAACAGGCTGTCCAGCACCAGGAACCAGAGTGGGGTGACGGCGATTAGGAGGGCGGCGAGGCCGGTGGGGACGATCTCCTCCGCGTAAGAAAGAGTGAGATTGCCTCCCATGAGAAGCAGAATGCCGACTGCCGCGAGACGCGCGAGTTGTTGCGCGGAAAAGCGGATGCGGCGTCCGGTGAGCGCGCAGTAGGCGAGCATCGATATTCCGGCGATCAGAAAACGAGCGGCACACATGATGCCGGGAGGAATTTGTTCTACCGCTATGCCAATGCCAAGGTAGGTCGAGCCCCAGAAGACGTAGACCAGACCGAACGCGAGCAGTATTTTCCAACGACTTGCTGAGGTGATTGTGCTCATGATGAGATCGGAACATTCAGAATAGCAGAGGGGAGCGGGGGCGCTGAAAGGACGGGAATGGCAGGAGTGATTAGGACGACGCTGCGGAAAAACTACAGCGGAAAACTGAATTGATAAGGAGGGCGCTGAAGCGCGATGGCGGTGTAGACAACTTAGGGCACGACTCAACGGTCGTGCCCTTCTGACTGTGTAACAAACTAATCTTTTTTGTCTTTATTTATCTTTATCACTATCACTACCCTCAGTCTTGCCTTCGGCCTCGTTGGCAGCCATATCCTTCTGGGCCTGCGCTTCGGCATCGGCATGTTCCATAGCCTTACGGTTTTCTTCGGCACGTTTGGTGCGGATTTCCGCGCGCTTCTGGCGCTTTTCATCGAGCACCTGCTCGCTGCCCAAGAGTTCGATGAAGGCCTTTTCGGCGCCGTCACCCTTGCGCCACGCGGTGCGAACGATGCGCGTGTAGCCTCCGTTGCGATCGCCGAAGCGCGGAGCCACGGTGTCGAAAAGTTTTGTGACCGCTTCTCCGGTCATCAAATAGGAAGCTGCCTGCCGGCGCGCTGCGAGATCACCCTTTTTGCCGAGGGTGATCATCTTTTCTACCGACGGACGAACGGCTTTCGCCTTGATCACTGTCGTCTCGATGCGCTCTTCCATGATGATCGACGTAACCATGTTGCGCAGCATTGCGCGGCGGTGGGAAGTGGTCCGTCCTAGTTTGTATCCTGCAACTTTGTGACGCATGGATCCCTCTTAATTTGGTGGATGCCGGGCGGGGACGCCCGGCGCTCCATCACGAATCGCTATTCTTAATTCTTACAGATCGTTATCGCCGTATGCCGAAGCGGGCAGCACCTGGTTCGAAGTCGGTCCAGGCACAGCGTTTCCGTGCTCGTCGATCTTCATACCCAGGCTCAGACCCATCGAGGAGAGAATCTCCTTGATTTCGTTCAGCGACTTGCGGCCGAAGTTTTTCGTCTTCAGCATTTCGGCTTCGGTCTTCTGCACCAATTCGCCGATCGACTGAATGTTCGCATTCTTCAGGCAGTTGTAGCTGCGTACGGAAAGTTCAAGTTCCTCAACCGAACGGTTCAGGTTCTCGTTCTTAATTTCGGGACGCCGCTCTTCGCTGGCTGATGCGGTTTCGATTTCTTCTTCGAAATTGATAAAGATGTTCATGTGATCTTTAATCAGCTTCGCTGAGAGTCCGAGCGCATCGCCAGGAGTGATTGAGCCGTTGGTCCAGACTTCGACGGTCAGTTTGTCGTAATCGGTGATCTGTCCCAAGCGCGCTGCTTCGACGGTGTAGTTGCACTTGCGCACCGGCGTGTGAACGGAGTCGATTGGAATGAATCCGATGCCGAGATCCTCTTCGAAATTCTTGTCGGCGGAAACGTAACCGCGGCCGCGCTTAAGGCGCATTTCCATGTCGAGCTTGCCGCCTTCGCTCACGGTCGCGATGTAGATTTCCTTGTCGAGCACTTCGACGTCGCCATCGGCTTCGATCATGCTGCTGGTCACTACTCCCGGCTGATCGGCGCGCAGATAGATCGCCTTTGGACCATCGCCCGCAAGTTTGAACGGAACCTGCTTCATGTTGAGGATGATGTCGGTCGCGTCTTCGACTACGCCGGGGATCGACTGGAACTCGTGCAGCACGCCTTCGATCTTCACCGCGGTAACGGCCGCGCCTTCGATGGAACTCAGCATTACACGGCGAAGCGCATTGCCGATGGTGGTGCCGAATCCGCGCTCAAATGGCTGCGCCCAGAACATCCCATATTTATCGGTAAGCGAATTGACATCGCTCGCCAGTCGTTTCGGTTTTTGAAAACCTCTCCAAAGCATTGTTTCTCCTCTCGGCCATGTGGCTCCGCGGTGGCTCTCCGAAACGGCCCGGCTTCGGATCAAACGCCACTGCGGGCTGATCTGGCACGAAAAAACAAAGTTTCAAAGTTGCAAAGTTTCAAGGTTGCAAGGTCTTTTTGAAACCTTGAAACCTCTGAAACTTTGAAACCTAGGCCACAAATTCTTACTTCGAATACAGTTCTACGATCAGCTGCTCGTTGACCGGCAACTGGATATCTTCGCGTTTCGGCAGGGCAATGACGCGGCCCTTGTAGTTTTCGCGATCGATCTCCAACCACACCGGCGCTGGCTGATGACTGGCAAATTCCCTCGAGGTTTCGAGAATCGGAATCTTGCGGCTGCTTTCACGAATCTGAATCTCTTCGCCAACTGTCACTTCATACGAAGGAATATTGACCTTCTTGCCGTTCACCTGCACGTGGCCGTGACGCACCAACTGGCGCGCCTGACGGCGGGAAATGCCGAAGCCGAGGCGGTAGACGACGTTGTCTAGACGCCGTTCCAGCGATTCGAGCAGTTTCGCACCCGTCACGCCTTTAGATTTGACCGCGTTCTCGAAGTAGTTCCGGAACTGGCCCTCCTGCGTGAAGTAGATGCGTTTGGCTTTCTGTTTTTCGCGCAACTGCAGACCGTAACCTACGACTTTGGTCTTCCTATCTTTCCCGTGTTGACCGGGAGCGAAGTTGCGTTTCTCAATAGGACATTTATCGCTGAAGCACTTCGTGCCTTTCAGGAAGAGCTTGATGCCTTCCCGGCGACATAGTCGACATACTGCATCTGTATAACGTGCCAAGTTGTTCTCCTTAGTTAGATGACCGGTTTACAGGTTTGGCTTCACCCTTCGTCCCGGACGAAAATCGGTTCTCGGTTCCCAGTTCTCAGAAAAACCCTAAGTTTCGCTGAGAACTTTCTTTCTAGACTCTGCGCCGTTTCGGCGGACGGCAACCGTTGTGGGGAATCGGGGTCGTGTCCTTGATAGACCGGACTTCGATTCCGGACGAGGCCAGCGCGCGAACAGCCGACTCGCGACCCGAACCTGGGCCGCTCACCCGCACATCGACGGTTCGGACGCCATGATCACGCGCCAGGCTGGCGGCATTTGAGGCAGCCTGCTGGGCTGCGAACGGAGTTCCCTTACGGGAACCGCGAAAGCCTAGCGAGCCTGAGCTCTTCCACGACAGCACGTTGCCGGACATATCCGTAATCGTGACAATGGTGTTATTGAAGGAAGCTTGAACGTGAACCAGTCCGTGCGGGACGTGCTTACGCTCTTTCTTCTTGAAGGTCTTTTTCTTGCCTTTTTTGTCGGGCGCCGCGGCGCCGCCTGCTGCTGCTGGTTTTGCCATGTTTTTAGAGTTCTCAGTTCTCAGTTCCCAGTTCTCAGTAAAACCGTTCTCCGCTGTAACTGAGAACTGATAGCTGAGAGCTGAAAGCTGTTTTACGCTTTTGCCGTCTTCTTCTTCTGCGCTACCGTTCCCTTGCGCGGACCTTTACGAGTGCGAGCGTTGGTATGCGTACGCTGGCCTCGAACCGGCAGGTTGCGGCGATGACGGAATCCGCGATAGGAACCGATTTCGATGAGGCGCTTGATGTTCATCGAAACGTCTTTGCGCAGATCGCCTTCCACCGAACCTTCGGCTTCGATAACCTGGCGGATGCGATTAACCTCATCTTCTCCGAGGTCCGATATTTTCTTCATTGGGTCGACTTTCGCGGCGTCCAGAATGCTCGCGGCGCGCGAAGTGCCAATGCCGTAGATGTAAGTGAGCGCGACATTCGTGCGCTTGTTGCGCGGAAGATCGACGCCTGCGATACGAGCCATAAGTTTCTAACCCTTCCTGATGTTACAGCTACGAGCTTCGAGCCGCGAGCTTAACCAAACCGTTTTGGCTAGAAGCTCGCAGCACGAAGCTCGCAGCGTTCTTATCCCTGACGCTGCTTGTGTTTCGAGTTCTCGCAAATCACCCGCACCACTCCCTTGCGGTGGATGACCTTGCACTTGTCGCAAATTTTCTTGACCGATGCTCTTACCTTCATAAATCAGTTCTCAGTTCTCAGTTGCCAGTTCTCAGTGACTGCAACTGCATATTCTTCCAGATCCTTCGCTTCGCTCAGGATGACGCCTGCGGGCTCACCCCTTCGGCTATTCTCAGGGTCACGCCCACAAAACGGCGTCACTTGTAGCGGTATACGATTCGCCCGCGATTCAGATCGTAAGGAGAAAGCTCAACCGCGACTTTGTCTCCCGGCAATATGCGAATAAAGTTCTTCCGCATTTTTCCGGAAACGTGCGCCAGTACCTGGTGTTTGTTTTCAAGTTCCACCTTGAACATGGCATTGGGCAGCGGTTCGACAACCGTTGCCATGACTTCAATCGCGTCTTCCTTACTCATTACCCTCCTGAATGCTTTTAACCAGATCCCGCGCTCTCCGCAGAGATCCCTCGCTCCGCTCGGGATTTCGGCAGCGGGCTCCCGCTTCGCTCACGCCCGCTAGACGCCTCAACTTCACTGGGTCAATATCATTGGCCCTTGCCGCGTTACGGCCACACAATGTTCGAAGTGGGCACTGTAACTGCCGTCGAGCGTTACGGCCGTCCATTTGTCGCTCAAAACCTTGGTCTCGGGACGCCCCGAATTCACCATCGGCTCGATCGCCAACACCATGCCTTCAGTCAACTCCGCGCCTTGGCCCCTCTTGCCAAAGTTCGGAATCTGCGGCGCTTCGTGCAGTTTCGTTCCGATGCCGTGACCTACGAATTCTCGTACTACGCTGAAGCCGTTGGCTTCGACGTGCTTTTGAATCGCCGATCCCACGTGTCCAACCGTGTTGCCGATCTTAACTTGCTCGATGCCCTTGTACAGCGAAGCCTCGGTCACTTCGAGCAACTTCTTCAACTCTGGAGTTACCTTTTCGCCCACGGCAACCGTAATTGCGGCATCTCCGTAATAACCATCAAAAACTACGCCACAGTCGATGGAAACGATGTCTCCCGTTTTCAGCGCCCGTTTTTCCGACGGGATGCCGTGCACGATCTCTTCATTGATCGAAGTGCAAAGCACGCATGGATAACCGTAATAGCCCTTGAACGCCGGAGCCGCTCCGAGCTCCGCAATCAGCTTCTCGGCAGCCTTCTCCAGATCCATCGTCGTGACGCCCGCCGCCACGATACCCTTCAGATGGTTTAAAACCTGGCGGACCATCTGGCCGCTGCGCCTCATCTTCTCGATCTCTTCCGGCGACTTGCGGATGATGCGGTCTTCTCCAAAACTCATAACTAGTTCTAGCTTCGTTCCTCTCCTGGAACCGATTTTCCCCAGGGGCTAAAACCCGCGTTCCTGGTGCGATCCAGCGGCGTGGCTGAAGCCGCGCCCTACTCAAAGCTAGTTACGAAACCACAGCTAACATCCGTCCGGTACATCCGCCAGATAACATGCGCCCGAGCCTAGCATCCACGCGAGCAATGACTGTCAATCACGCTGAAAATATGCCCGGTGATCTCTTCGACTGGGCGATCCGCATTGATCGCTACCAGTCGCCGCTGCGCCCGATAGTAATCCACTACCTTGCGGGTCTGCTGCTCATAGGCATTCAACCGGCCCGAAATGATCTCTTCGCGATCATCCTCGCGAATCAGCAGCTTGGAACTGTCCACATCACACGACTCATTGACAAGAGGTGGCTGAAGGTGGATGTTATAAAGCCGTCCGCAGGTGGGACACGAACGCCGCCCGGAAAGACGCAGCAATAACTGATTATAGTCCACGAGGAGTTGGATCACAACCGGCGGACACTTCTCCGACTTGTCAAAGACCTCTTTTTCCAGGAAAGCATCCAGCCATCCTGCCTGCCCGGCCGTGCGAGGAAAGCCGTCCAGCACAAAGCCGCGCTTACAATCCGGTTCCCGCAACCGGGTAGCGACGATACCGTACATCAGTTCGTCGGGAACCAACTCGCCTCGAGCCATGATCGACCTGGCCTGAAGGCCGAGCGCGGTGCCGCAGGCGATGTTCTCTCGCAAAAGATCCCCGGTCGATATCTGCGGGATACCGTATCGATCGACAATCTGTTTGGACTGGGTGCCCTTCCCTGCACCAGGGGCGCCGAGGAGAATCACGGGTCCAATTTTTCGCACGGTCTCGTTGGCCATCGGAATGGCTTCTTTTACTCGTATTTCCCACCGCGGAAAATACAACCGGCTCCGCGCCCACGAAACTCTACGTCAAATGCTCAAAGTAATAAACCCTAATCGCGTTTCGTTCGTTACCAGTTCGACTACCAAGTGCGGCGTCCGCGAATCCGTCCGCTGCGCGGAGTAAATCCGTCGTAGTGCCGCATAATCAATTGCGCTTCAATCTGCGTGACCGTATCCATGGCAACTCCGACGACGATCAGCAGTGAGGTGCCACCAAAATAAAAATTGACTCCCAATCCGTTGGTCACCCAAGTGGGAAGACTTTCAAACATCCGTCCCAGCAAGGGGAGATGATTCAATTTGATGCCCGCAATCATCCATTCCGGGATGAGTGAAATCAAAATCAGATACAGCGCGCCCACCAGCGTGATCCGGGTAAGGACATCATTGATGAAGTCTGAAGTTCGCTTCCCGGGCCGGATGCCGGGTATGAAACCTCCCCACTTCCGCATGTTGTCCGCGACCTCGTTCGGATTGAACACGATCGAGATATAGAAGTAGGCAAAAAAGACGATCCCCATGCAGTAGAGCAAGGTATAGAGCGGTTCGCCCCACTTCATTGCATCCAGAATCGGGCCAACTACTTTATTGTTATGGAATGCCGCGCCGAGCATTTGCGGCAACGCTAAAATCGAAGATGCGAAAATCACGGGCATCACGCCACCGGCATTGACTCGCAGGGGAAGGTGCGTCGACTGGCCGCCCATTACCTTGCGTCCGACAACACGCTTGGCGTACTGCACAGGAATGCGGCGCTCGCTGCGCTCGACGAATACGATGAACGCCACCACCGCGATCATCAGGACCAGCAACATGATGATGGCGGGAGCCGTGAATACTCCCCACGCCGAAGTTTGCGCCTTCTGGTAGAGATCGATTACGCCACGGGGCAGTCCAACCACGATACCCGCGAAAATCAGCAGTGACATGCCGTTGCCGATGCCGCGTTCGGTGATCTGTTCGCCCAGCCACATGATGAAGGCGCTGCCCGTGGTCAGGGTCAACATGGTCATCAGGATGAAACCCGGGCCGGGGGTATTGACGAAGTCGCCGGCTTTTTGCAGGCTGATGGCAATGCCGAACGACTGCACCGAGCTCAAAATCACGGTGAGATAACGGGTCCACTGGGTGATTTTCTTGCGGCCGAGTTCGCCTTCTTTTTGAAGCTTGGCGAGTGGCTCATAGACGACAGTCAGCAACTGCAGAATGATGGATGCCGTAATGTACGGCATGATGCCTAACGCAAAAATCGTGAGCCGCCGTAAGTTGCCGCCGCTAAACAGATCGACGAAACCCAATACGGAGCCCCTATTTTGCTCGAAAAACTGCGCAAGCCGGTCGCCGTTGATACCCGGGGTCGGAATGTGGCCGCCGATGCGGTAGACCGCCAGCAACCCCAGCGTAAACAGCACGCGCTTGCGAAGATCAGGAACCCGAAAGATGTTCGAAAGCTTATTAAATATTGCAACTTCGGCCATTACTGCAAGACCTCAAACTTGCCACCAGCCTTGGTGATTTTATCCTGCGCTGTCTTCGAGAATTTGTGCGCATGAACGGTAATGGCGGTCGTCAATTCCCCGGTGCCGAGGATCTTGACCGGCTGTTTGCCATTCACCATACCAGCCTTCTTTAGCACCTCTGGTGTGATTTCAGTTTCTCCGAGTGTTGCAAGCCGGTCGAGGTTCACGACGTCGTATTCTTCGCGGAAAATATTCGTGAACCCACGCTTCGGCAAACGCCGGTGCAACGGCATCTGGCCGCCTTCAAATCCTCGGATCAGCCTGGCACCCGATCGGGACCACTGTCCCTTATGTCCGCGCGTGGAAGTCTTGCCCATGCCGGAACCCATGCCGCGCCCGACCCGCTTCTTCTTTTCCGTCGATTTCCTGGGTGCCCTTATTGTCGATAAATTCATATGGATTCCATGTTTCAAGGTTTCAGAGTTTCAAGGTTTCAAGGTCAGACCCACATACCCTAGGCCTTTACTTTGCAACCTTACAACTTTGAAACTTTGAAACCCTTCCTAACCAACGATCTCCACCAGATGCGGAATCTTCTTTACCATCCCGCGAATGGCTGCGTTGTCTGGCCGCACGATTACCTGGTTCAGCCGGGTAAATCCCAACCCCTTGACCACCTGCTTATGTTTAACGGGGGTGCAGATCGCGGATCTCACCCACTTCAGTTGAATTTTGCCGCTCTCGGATTTCGATGTCTTGGTTGTCATTTCACTTCCCTATGCAAGGTTCCGGGCCTTTGAAGCCTCGAAACTATGAAACTTCAAACTCTTATAGCTCCTGCACCGCTTTGCCCCGGAGTTCGGCAACGTGCTCCCGGCTTTTCAGGCGTTTCAGCGCATCGAACGTCGCCTTGATCACGTTATGCGGATTTGTAGTGCCAATCGATTTCGTCAGCACGTTCTGGATGCCCGCCGATGTCATCACGGCGCGCACCGCTCCACCAGCAATCACGCCCGTGCCTTCCGGAGCCGGCTTCAGCAGAACTTTGCCAGAGCCGAAGCGTCCGAGCACGGTGTGCGGCACCGTCGTCTGCGTCAGATTAATTCTCATCAAGTTCTTCTTCGCCGCTTCGATACCTTTGCGAATGGCTTGCGGAACTTCTTTCGCTTTGCCGGACCCGAAACCAACCACCGCGGCAGACGGATCGCCTACCACCACCAGCGCCGCAAACGACATGTTCTTGCCACCCTTAACCACTTTCGTCACCCGGTTAATCGAGACCACCTGGTCCTTTAACTGGAACGAACCCGCATCGAGTTTTTTAGTCACTCTTGGCATTCTGAAATCTCATTTCTGATTTGTAATTGGCAATTTGTAATTTGCAATTTAAAACCACCAGCGGCTCTGAAATTGATCAATTACAAATCACCAATTACAAATTGCTAAAACTGCAGCCCTGCTTCGCGCGCTGCGTCGGCGAGGGCTTTGATGCGGCCGTGATAAATGTAGCCACCTCGGTCGAACACAACCTTGGTAACGCCTTTTTCTTTCGCAAGCTCGGCAATCTTTTTTCCTACTACCCTTGCTGAGGCGACGTTGCCGCCGGTCACGCGATCGCCCTTGCGATTGTCCGCAGTGGAAGCCGCAACCAGCGTCTCGCCCTTGAGGTCGTCGATCAACTGGACGTAGATGTGGTTCAGCGAGCGGTACACATTCAAGCGCGGACGCTCCGGCGTACCCATAACCTTCTTGCGGATACGATCATGCACCCGCTGTCGCGTGTGGTTCTTTGAAGCGATTCTTAACATTGTCAAATCCTCTGTCGTTGGTCTCTAGTCGTTGGTCTCCAGTCGGTGGTCGTTGGCGAGCCTCGGTGGTAAACGACTATCGACTAATGACTAGATCCCTCACTTCGTTCGGGATGATCGCGGCGGGCTCAGACGCCCGCCAAACGCGATCATTTTGCTCCCGTCTTACCAACCTTCTTCTTCAATCTCTCGCCGGCGTACCGGACGCCCTTGTTCTTGTACGGATCCGGCGGACGCAATGAACGCATTTCGGCCGCTACCTGCCCGACCTTCTGGCGATCGATTCCATTCAGCGTCAGCTTGGTTAATTTCGCATCGACGGCGCAATCGACGCCCGTGGGCAGAGGATATTCAATCGGGTGCGAATACCCCAGACTGAAAACTACCATGCCTTTGCCTTTCATTTCGGCGCGATAGCCGATACCGACAATTTCGAGGTCTCTCGTCCAACCTTTGGTGACGCCATCAACGGCATTGTTCACCAGGGCGCGCGCCAGGCCGTGCACCGCCGCCTGCGAATCGTTCTCGCGGATCGCGACCAGGTTGCCGTCGTGCTGCTCCATCTTGATGCCGGATGGTAGCGGGGTATCCAGCTTGCCCTTCGGCCCCTGGACCATCACCGTATTACCTTCAAATTTAACCGTCACGCCTTTCGGGATCGGGATCGGTTTTTTTCCAATTCGTGACATAACTTTTGGCTCTCAGCTCTCAGCCTTCAGCGATCAGTCGTCTCAGCGGTTTAACTGACGGCTGAGAGCCGATTGCCGATAGCGGTATCTCTACCAAATTTCGCAAAGCAATTCGCCGCCCAGGCCCTGACGACGCGCCTGGCGTCCAGTCATCACGCCTTTCGGCGTAGTCAGGATGTTGATACCCATCCCGCCTAGCACGCGCGGAATCTCGGTACGGCGCACATAGACGCGGCAGCCCGGACGCGAGACTCGCGCCAGGTCGGTAATCACCGCCTCATTATTATTGCCGTACTTCAGATACACGCGGAGGACCTTGTGGCCCTCTTCTTCCGCCGGTTTGAAGTTCGCGATATAGCCCTCTTCCTTGAGGATGCGGGCAATCTCCGTCTTCAGCTTGGAAGCTGGTATATCCACTTTCTGGTGCCGTGCGCGGATCGCATTACGAATGCGCGCCAGCATGTCTGCGACCGGATCGGTCAACCTCATTTTTTGCTTCTCCTAAAGCCGCTCGTTCGCTCCGCAAATTGCGGAGAACCTGTCAGCAGCTTGCTTCTGTTCTTACTTCACTCGCACCGGACTCTCATCCGGCACGTCGTTGGTCGTTCGGTGTGGGTCGTTGACGTTCGTTATTCGCGAACCACGAACGACGGGCTTGCCAAGACCCTCTTACCAGGACGACTTTGAAACTCCTGGGATCTCGCCCCGCAGCGCCAGTTGCCGGAAACACAGACGGCACAGGCCGAATTTGCGCAGAAAGGCTCGCGGGCGCCCGCAAATTTTGCAGCGGTTATGCCTGCGAGTCGAGAATTTCGGCTTCGGGCCTTTGCCTCGCGCGTCATCAAACTTCTTTTCTATCTTCGCGTCCTTCACTCGTTTTGCTGTAGTCAAATTCGCTCCTAATCTAACTTTCACCGTAAAGACGCGGCTTGCCACGTCTCAACCATACACATCATGCTCTAAACGGCATACCCAGATGCTTCAACAGCGACCGCGCCTGATCGTCGGAGCGCGCTGTCGTTACGATGGTGACGTTCATGCCTTTCAGCTTGTCCACCTTCGCGTAATCAATCTCGGGAAAAATCAACTGATCATGCAGACCGAGGGTGTAATTGCCACGTCCATCGAACGACTTGGTCGAAACGCCGCGGAAGTCGCGCACTCGCGGCAGAACGATGCTTACGAGGCGATCGAAAAACTCATACATGCGATCGCCGCGCAACGTCACCATTGCGCCAATCGGCATGCCTTCGCGCACCTTGAACGCCGCAATCGATTTCTTCGCGCGCGTGACTACTGGCTTCTGTCCGGTAATCTGCCCCAATTCGTTGACTGCCGGATCGATAAGCTTCGCGTTCTGCGTCGCTTCTCCCACGCCCATGTTCACGACAATCTTGTTCAGTCGCGGCACGGCCATCGGGTTGGTCACGTCAAGCTCTTTCATCAGGGCAGCGGAAACTTCCTTCTCAAACCGCGCCCGCAGGCGAGGCCGCTCCTTTGCCGCGTGCCGGGGAGCCTCTGGCCCAGCCTTCGCCTCGACTGGAGCATGACCCTTCTGCTCGCCCTTCGCAGGCTTAGCCTTCTTGTGCTGCTCGTCTTTTTTGTGACCGTCTGATTTCTGTCCGTCTGCCATTGCCTATGCTGCCTTCTCCATCACGGTTTCGGAGTGATTACCGGTTCGTGAGGAATCAGATTCAACTACCAGATCCTTCGCTTCGCTCAGGATGACGCCAGCGGGCTCACCCCTTCGGCTACGCTCAGGGTCACGCCCGCTGAACGGCGTCATTTATCGAGCGTGGTTCCGCACTTCTTGCAAACTCTAACTTTCTTATCGCCACGCACTTCATGTCCAACACGCACCGGACCGCACGTCGGACATACCAACGCGACGTTCGATAGCCGGATTGCGCGCTCCTGC
>Ga0257153_1000002_pt1 | contig 27174 bp, 20 predicted proteins | sample DW10A_FD_185988 | JGI IMG/M metagenome (GOLD analysis project Ga0257153, IMG submission 185988) | Soil microbial communities from H.J. Andrews Experimental Forest, Oregon, United States - DW-10-A | ecosystem: Environmental > Terrestrial > Soil > Temperate forest > Bulk soil | place: USA: Oregon... | reverse complement strand
TTGGCCGGGCCGGTTTTTGGGGCAACGACTAGTGGGTGGGGGGTACGTATTCCGCTGGACGTGCGGAGCCTTCTCCGAAGAAAAACTGCTCCATCTGTTGCACGATAACTTCCTGATCCTGCTTGCGGGCGGGGTTCAGGCGATACTCATTTAGCAACATCTTGCAGTGTTCCATCCACTGGCCCCAAGCCTGTTGCGAGATGTTTTCATAAATCTTCTTGCCCAATTCGCTGTCGAAGGGAGGCTCGGGCAGTCCGGGCAATTCACGTTTCAATTTTGCGCAGAAAACTTTGTGCTCTGACATAAATATCTTTTGAAATTATCGCACACGGCATTGCCGAGTTACCGGTGTCACCCCGACTATGCTTCCTTTGGCACCTGAGATTTCGCCGATTCGCTCGCACACGCTCAACCACATTCGCCTCTTGAAACGAAATTTGTATTGACAATTAACATACTAATGGCAATATCTTGTGGTAGGACAGCTCCCAATACCACTATTGGGCAGCTCCGGGCATCAAGGTGCCCTGTCGAGAACCTTGGGAGAACAATTCGTTCAAACGGAGGAGACACTTCATGGCAACCAAGAAGAAAGCCGCCAAGAAAAAGAAACACTAAGCGGACCGATGCTCATTCAAGGAATTCCCCAAAGCCTCCCAGGAGAAGCACCTCTTGAGAGGCTTTTCCTCGCATCGAAAAGGAACAAATTTCGCGCTATATCCGATGGGCGAGAAGTGTGACTTTCTCATTTTCACGGATGGCATTAAGGGTCGTGCTGACCATCCAATCGCCTTGACGACGCCCTGTTTGCACTTTTGGGTGTTGTTCCGTAGCGCGGGTCGTGCTAAAAACGCGTATACATGAGTGCGGAAACGGCCGCCATGAGCCTGCGAAAGAAAGCCACGAAGAAAACAGTCCGCAACGCCGAGATCATTATTCCGGACAAGCTTTATTTCCGCATCGGCGAAGTCGCCGGCTTGTGCCGTCTTCCGGCATACGTACTTCGGTTCTGGGAAACCGAATTTCCGCAGCTTAAGCCCATAAAAAGCAGCACTGGCCAGCGGATGTATCGTAAGCGCGATGTCGAGTCGGTGGTGCGAATCAAGAAGCTGTTATACGAAGACGGCTTCACCATCGCAGGCGCTCGGGTGCAGTTGCGCGAAGAAATCAAATCCGATCGCAGCCAGTCGGCGCTTCCATTCCCAATGAATCCGGCCGCGAGCGTCACGCACATGCGGCACGAATTGCAACAGATCCTGCACATTCTTTCCGCGCGCCACTAGCCTTTCGACCTAAAGAAAAACGCGGGCGTACGAGCCCGCGTTGATTCCCAAACAACTTGGCCTTTCCTCCGGGCGGTCCGCCGCTCTTAAGCAGTTCGTCGCTCAGACTCCGCCTCAACCAACGGCGCTTCGACGAGGTGCTCGCTGACAAACCAGACCTGCAGTTCGCCCCTGCGAAGCACGTCGCTCACCACCATGTCGTTAGTTCCAGCGTCGCCGAGTTTGTTCGCACGCTCTGCAAGTTCGCGACAGTGGCTGAGAATAACCTGATGCGCATCGAGCAAGCGCGACAACTGCACAGGCACTTCCTCGCGACCCTTCGGAGGCCGGGGAATACGCGTCAACTCAGCAACATCGGCTGCCATCGCAATGCTGATGCCGCCGAGAAGTTGAATCCGTTCCGCAATCGTGTCGACAAGCTCGCTCTGCTCTTCGTAGTGCTTATCGAAAAGAAGATGGAGTTGGTAAAAGGTCGCGCCCGAAACCTGCCAATGCGACTTCTTATACAGGTCCCGCAGCGTAATGGTGTCCGCTAATAGCTGATTAAGTTGCTCGGTCATCTCCAGTCGGACCGACTCCTCCAATTGCAACGGCATGGTGTTAGTGACCGTACCAAATGCCTGGAGTTCGCGGGCCTTCTGGGAGAAGTGGGGTTGTGCCGAAGCTCTATGTGAATTGCTGGAGACTGGTTTTTTAGCCATGGAGTTCTCCTCAACTACGAGATTGAACTGCGAGATTCTAGGGCAAGCAAGAAAAGGGAAAATCGCCAGAACGGAGGTCAATCTCCAGTCTTGTTTGCCGGTGCAACGATTGGATGCCAAACAGCAGGCAATGGGTTCGATGACCGCGTCCGGCAGTTTAGCCTGAGTCGGCCCTCGAGGGCCCATGCGGAAATTACTTTAACACTTTCGCTACAGGCTCAGTCTGCGGCACTGCGCCTCAGATTGTGGACTTCAGTCAGAAAATCAACGCGAGGAGCGCCCTTTACCCCCGCTTGAGCCATTCTCGCTTTTAGTTCTTCGGAGCCCAGGAATGCTCGTGCCTTTTCCAAACTTTCCCATTCGAAGAACAGAGTGAGGTCATTTACATTTCCGGCGCCGTGGAAGATCCGGCAACCGCGCTCGCCATTTTTGTGTCGCAAATCAATGGCGGAATCGAATGCCACTTTCCACGAGGAATAGTCGGCGACTTCGTGGTGGACTAAGACATTGATCATGGCAGCGTAATCGCTCCTTTCTGCCTTATACCTTGCTCCCAAAAGCAGTGAAAACACAAGAGCAGAGGTCACACGGGAATGGTTGCCTTAGGATCGCCCAACATTTTGAGGGCTGACCCGGCGCGGGAGCATCTTTAGATTTGTGAATTGGTCGGGACGGCGAGATTTGAACTCGCGACCCCTTGCACCCCAAGCAAGTGCGCTACCAGGCTGCGCTACGTCCCGATGGAATACGCCGTCGAGATCGACAGCGAAGGGGATTGACCTTTGAATTCTACACCAGGCAGCTGAGACCGGCGAAATTGCCGCTCTCAAAGCACTCCTCAAGCGAGACGCTTTAATGGAGCGATCACAATTTCCACTTTCACACCACCACTCTGTCACAAACGGAGGGTGATGACTGTCACCACGGAATACGCGCATGGCGCGGCAATATGATCGCTGGAGTTTAGTCATAAGAAGTCAGTCCTAGCAGTTGATCTCTAGAAGTCAGTCCTGGAACTCTGTCAACCCCGAGCGAGGTCTTGTGGCGATTCTGATTGTGGGAGGAGCGGGCTATATCGGTAGCCATGTTGCCCGCGCCCTCCGGAGTTCCGATTACGAGGTCGTGATTTATGACGATTTGTCCACCGGTTTTCGTCGGCTCGCGCATGGCTTCGAACTGGTAAGAGGCGATATTGCCGATGAAGCGGTTTTGCGGCCCGCGCTCGCGCGCGTGGATGCGGTTATGCACTTCGCCGCCCATGCCTACGTGGGAGAATCTGTCGAAAATCCGCGCAAGTATTTTCGCACTAATATCGCTGCAGCGCTCAACCTGCTGAACTCCGCGCTGGACGCCGGCATCCGCCGCTTCGTATTTTCTTCTAGCTGCGCGGTGTATGGCATACCCCGCCTAATGCCAATCGATGAGGAAACGTCACGCGAACCGGTCAATCCCTATGGCGCTTCTAAACTTTTCTTTGAAAACGCGCTCGAAGCTTACGGCCGCGCCTATGGGTTGCGGTCGGTTATCCTTCGTTACTTCAACGCCGCGGGAGCCGACGAATGCGGCGAGATTGGCGAACTCCACAATCCCGAAACTCATTTGATTCCGCTAGTGCTCGCCGCAGCTTCGGCGACCGGTCCCGATTTGCAGATCTATGGGTCGGACTATCCGACTCCAGACGGCACCTGCATACGCGATTACATTCATGTGAGCGATCTCGCCGATGCCCATGTACGAGCGTTGCAATATCTTGAAACACAATCAAAGGACCCGGACGGCAGCACGGTAGCTGTCAATCTAGGAACAGGCCAGGGATATTCCATTCTCGAAATCGTCAAGGCAGCCGAAGCCGCCACAGGACGCCCGATTCGGCTGAAGATGGCAACGCGGCGGCCGGGAGATCCTCCAATCCTGGTCGCTGATCCAGCGAAGGCTGTCAGACTGCTGGGATGGACCGCCAAGCGCAATCTCGGTGATATCGTATCGACTGCGTGGGCGTGGATGGAGAAGACATCGCGGGAGTCACAAGGGCGCGTAGCGTGATGTCACCATAAAGTTTCAGCGGCCCCAGTTGTCAACTTGGCCGTTCTTCACGTACTCTGCGGCGCATGGGAAATAGAATCTTGTTCCGCTCGCTGTGTATTTGCAATTTCCTCCTTTTCTGCTTTTTGCTCCCATGTTTGTCGCAAACGACGGCTCATGCCGCATCTCGGACCTTCTCACTCGAACAGGTTCTCAGTTCGCCATTTCCCACCAACCTTGTGCGCGCGGAAAAAGCAAACCGAATCGCCTGGGTGTTTTCAGCCAAAGGCGAGCGCAACGTCTGGGTAGCGGACGCGCCGACTTTTGAGGCGAGGCAAATCACGCACTATGTTGGCGACGACGGCATGCCCATCGCTGCGCTGAAGTTGACGCCCGACGGGCGAACGGTGGTCTACGCGCGCGGCAGCGAGGCCAATCGGGCGGGCGAAATCGCCGACCCCACGAGCAGCGTCGAAAAGCGCGTGCAGCAGGTTTGGGCTGCGGATGTGGACAAGGGTGAACCTAGACTGCTCGGCGAGATGGGCTGCGACGAGGAGGACTGCGAGGACATCCAGATATCGCCGAACGGGGAATTCGCAGTGTGGTCGGCGAAGAAGCAGATCTGGATCGCTCCAATCTCTGGCAAGGAAAAAGAGAAGGCTAAAGCACTGACTTACGCCCGCGGCAAGAGTGCCCAGCCGAAGTGGTCCCCCGACGGCAAGAAGATCGCATTCGTTACCGATCGCGGCGACCACAGCTTTATTGCAATTTACGAATTTGGCCGCAGCACGTTGCGCTACGTCTCACCGAGCGCCGACCGCGATATGTATCCGCGATGGTCGCCCGACGGAAGCCAACTCGCGTTCGTGCGATTGGTGGGCAAAGAGATGAAGCAGCCTCTGATTCCGCAATTGCCGCAGCCGTGGGCGGTCTGGGTGTACGACACGGCCACTGATTCGGCAAAGGAACTGTGGAAGAGTGGGGGCGCGCTGGATGATTCATTACCCGAATTGACCGAAGACCGGTCATTTCATTTTGCCGCAAACAATCGCATCATCTTTGCATCCGAAAAGGACGGATGGAACCATCTTTATTCCGTACCGAATTCCGTACCGACGACCGGTGGCGACGCAACGCTGCTGACTCCGGGAAAATTTGAAACCGAAGATGTGGCGCTCAGTGAGGATAAAAAGTCTGTCATCTATTCCTCCAACCAGGCTGATGCCGACCCTCAGGATGTCGATCGGCGCCATCTGTGGCGCACAAGCGTGGCTGGTGGCAAGCCGGAGGCACTCACACGCGGCGCGACGATGGAATGGACTCCGCTTGAGGTCACAGGGAAAGTAATATGCTTCGGCTCGACGGCGACCACTCCGGCCATGCCCTACGTCATCACCGCACAGCAACGAGAAATGATCGCGAAAAGCGCGTTGCCGGCGGATTTCCCGTCCGCGCAACTCGTAACCCCGAAGCAGGTGATCTTCAAAGCCGCTGACGGCTGGGAGATTCACGGACAATTATTCGAACCACCTATGGACGGATCGCACGCGGCCGGCACGCGGCCGGCGCTGATCTTCATCCACGGTGGCTCGATGCGCCAGATGATGCTCGGCTTCCATTACATGGACTACTACCACAATGCTTACGCAATGAATCAGTATCTAGCCAGCCGCGGATATGTAGTGCTGTCGGTCAACTATCGTACCGGCATCATGTATGGACGGCATTTTCGCGAGCCCAAGGACGGAGGACCGCGCGGCGGCGCCGAGTACAAAGACATTGTGGCGGCCGGAAAATATCTCCAGACTCTTCCAAACGTGGATGCGAAGAGAATTGGCCTCTGGGGCGGATCTTACGGCGGCTATCTTACCGCGATGGGCCTGGCGCACGATTCCGATCTGTTTGCGGCCGGGGTGGATCTGCACGGGGTGCATGACTGGTCGGCGTTCAAAGAAGACCTGCCCACGGATGCGCCTGATCACGATGCTGCCGTGAAGTTGGCGTTTCAGTCATCGCCGAATGCGGCGATTGATACGTGGAAATCTCCGGTGTTGCTGATTCAGGGGGATGACGATCGCAATGTTGATTTTTCGCAGACGGTCGACTTGTTGCAACGCTTGCGCTCTCAAAAAGTCCATGTCGAGGAACTCATCTTCCCCGACGAAATCCATGGCTTCCTCATGTGGAAGAGCTGGATCAAAGCATACGGCGCAACCGAAGATTTCTTTGCCAGGGAGCTGAAGTGAGGGCAATTTGTGATTAATAATTGATCGATAATTAGTGATTGTTAATTCGTATTTGCAATAATGAAAAGCATTGAGGAAGCTCGTCCTGACGGGGCTCTATCCCGTCACCACACAATTACCAACTACAATTTCTCTCGTATCCTTTCCCAAGTCACATCGAGCGTCTCCGGCAGCACTCGTGTCTCTCCGATGACGCTCACAAAATTGGCGTCCGCCACCCAGCGCGGCAGAACGTGCATGTGGATGTGGCCTGCTACTCCGGCTCCCGCGGCTTTCCCGATATTCATGCCCAGATTGATGCCATCTGGCACATAGAGAGAGCGCAGCACCGACTCCATTCGTTGCGTGAGAGCCATCATCTCGTGGGCCGCATCAGTGGGAAGCTTCTGCAACTCATCGAGGTGCGCATACGGGACGACCATTACGTGTCCATTCGTGTACGGGTAAGTGTTGAGAATGACGTAGCAATGCGTTCCACGATGGACGATTCGGGCCTCTTTGTCGCTGAGCTTCGGTGCATCGCAAAAAATGCAGCCCGATACCAGATCGGCGCCGGTGACGAAGGCATAGCGCCACGGAGTCCACAGGTGATCCATGGGGGCAGGGTAGCAGAAAAGCGCTTGGAGCCGCGAGCCACGGGCGTCGAACCCAAGAACGGCCCGGAAATTGCGCTGTTGGTCGAGGCTCGCGGCTCAAACTTCGTAGCATTCTCGCAATATTTACATTACCGACCGGAATCTTGTTTGACACTCCTCCAAAGCCGTTGCTATAGTCGAAGAGTCCCTATTGAGACGCGGGTTCGAATTAGCTGGAATTGTCCTAGGGCCGTCCGCCAGGTCGGCCTCAACGCAACCTAAAGACCACGCCAGCAGTCCGGTATGCCACGTCCCACATGCGTTCCCCACGAACGCGTCGACACAGAGGCTATGAACTTGTTCGACGATACCGCCCGTAATAATGATTCCAGCATTGAAACCATGACACCTTCAAATAATTCCCACACCGGCGGCTCGGCCGTAGTAGACGCTCCCGAGCACGCACAACCTTCTTCCGCGGAGCAAGTTTCCGCCTCTTCCCAGCAAGACGGCACGACCGAAACTGGCGCTGGTCACGAGCAAGCCCACGACCAAGACAACGGCCACTCCCAAGCCAGGGACAACGCCCGCGAAGATTCTGCCCACGATAGCGGTTCATTCGGCAATGATGATTTCGCGGCCGCCCTCCAGAACTTCGAGACTGAAACCGAAGAAGCGGTAGGTGAAGACCACGTAATCAAGGGCACGGTCATTAAGCTGACCGCGACTCATGTCGTCGTAGACATAGGCGCGAAGTCTGAAGGCATGGCGCCGATTGCCGAGATTCTCGATCACGAGGGCAATCCCAAGTTCAAGCCCGGAGACGAAATCGACGTGATGCGCGACAAGGGCGAGACCGAAGAGGGCTACATCAACCTCTCGCACCTCAAGGCCCAGCGCCTTCGCTCATGGGACGAAATTGAGCGCGCCTATAACGAGAAAAAGCCAATCAAAGGCATCGTTGTGGAGCGCATCAAGGGCGGACTGACCGTCGACATTCAAGGCGCCCGTGCCTTCCTTCCAGGTTCGCAAGTCGACCTTCGCCCGATTCGGAATCTTGACGGAATGAAGGGCCAGACGATGGAAGTCGCCATCATCAAGCTCAACAAGAAGCGCGGCAACATCGTGGTCTCGCGCAAGCAGCTTCTGGAAGAAGAACAGAACGAGAAGCGCGGCAAGACGCTCGAGCACTTGGAAGAAGGCAGCGTCCTTACCGGCATCGTCAAGAACCTGACCGAATACGGAGCGTTTGTCGATATGGGTGGCCTCGACGGCCTGCTGCATATCACCGACATGTCGTGGGGACGCCTGACGCACCCGCGAGATTTGGTGAACGTCGGCGATCAGATTCAGGTGAAGGTCCTGAAGTATGACAAAGACAAGCAGCGCGTGTCGCTCGGATTTAAGCAGCTCACGCCCGATCCGTGGCTGGATGCTGAGCATCGCTATCCCGTTGGCGCTCACGTCCACGGGCGCGTGATCAGCGTTACCGACTACGGCGCCTTTGTAGAACTGGAGCAGGGCATTGAAGGCCTCGTCCATGTAAGCGAGATGACCTGGTCGAAGCGGATGAAGCATCCATCGAAGCTGGTCAACGTGAATGACGAAGTTGATTGCGTCGTTCTGAGCGTGAATCCCACCGAGCGACGTATCTCGCTAGGCATGCGGCAACTCGCTTCCAACCCCTGGGATACGCTCCACGATAAATACCCCGTGGGCGCGACTGTCGAAGGTCGAGTCCGCAACCTCACCGAGTTTGGCGCATTCATCGAGATCGAAGACGGAATCGACGGCCTCGTCCACGTCAGCAACCTGAGCTGGACCACCCGCGTAAAACATCCTTCTGAAGTCCTGAAAAAGGGCGACAAAGTTAAAGCCGTCATCCTGGCCATTGAACCGGACAAGCGCCGCCTTTCACTCGGCGTCAAGCAAATGCAGCCCGATGTTTGGGATTCGTTCTTCGCGCAACACCGCGTGGGCGACATCGTGCACGGCAAGATTCTGCGCGTGGCTAACTTCGGAGCCTTTGTAGGGATCGCCGAAGGCATTGAGGGACTCTGCCACAACTCAGAAGCCATCGATCCGAACGGACAGCCCATGCACCTCGAGCCCGGCGCTGAATACGACTTCAAGATTATCAAGATGAATCAGGAAGAGAAAAAAGTTGGCCTGAGCATCAAGGCGGTCGGCGAAGAAGCCTCTCGCCAGGAAGTCGAGTCCTACAAGCACCCGGCGTCATCGTCCTCCAACAGCACCACTATCGGGGATCTGATTTCGTGGAAACGCGCCGGCGGGGATAGCAACTAACTTCCGCGCAGCATAGAAAAAAGTTAAGGCCACCGGCAGCGGTGGCCTTTTTCACGCTCGTATTATCTAAGTCGCGACCGATCTTGTGCGGTAAGCAACTAGTGCGCGGCGCCCTGTCCACGCGCCAGTGCGCCTTTCACCTCCACCTGCTGCCGCTCCTGTTCGTTCACTCTGAACATTTCTCTCGGCGCCAATTTCATTACCCTCGCCATCAAGACATCCGGCAACTGTGCAATGTGCGTGTTATAGGTATTGACATCGTCATTGAAAAACTCTCTTCGGTCGGCAATTCGCTCTTCCAGTTCGGAGATGCGCTTCTGTAGCGCCAGAAAATTTTGATCGGCCTTCAACTGCGGATATTGTTCCGCCACCACAAAAAATGACTGCAATGCCCCGGTCAGCAGCATATCCGCCTGAGCCTTCTGCGAAATGCTGGACGCATTGATTGAAGCCGTGCGAGCCTGCGTCACTGCTTCAAGAGTCTGGCGCTCGTGGTCCATGTATCCCTTGACGCATGCCACAACGTTAGGGATCTCGTCATGGCGCTGCTTGAGCAGAACGTCGATATTGGCCCAAGCACGGCCGATTTCATTCTGCAGGCGCACCAGTCCGTTGTATATGATGACCGCATAAATAGCAGCGGCCGCAAATACAAGAACCATCCCGATGGACACGAAAAACGACATAAGCGCTACCGCAATAAACAGGATCGAATGTAGTGGATGGGGTGCCCCAGGACAAGTTACGGGCGGGGTGAGCTATTGCGAAACTCTAGTGGGCTTCAGCCTTCGTATTGATCTTCAGACTAATGTAAACCTGGGTGCGATCATCAAATTGACTGACCGTCTTGGTCCCACTTTTGCGATTGTCGTACTGCGCATACACCTCATAATCGAGGCTCGGCTGCAGTGCCGGAAAGCGGTAAGCGCCATCCGGACCGACGATGTAAGTCTTAATGGAGCGCGTATGCGTGTTAGTCAGATATACAACAGCATTTGGCAAAGGATTATCACTACCGTCAAGTACCTTTCCGGTTAGCAGGCGGGTTTTATCTTGCTTCGACTCGCGGCCAAACAACTGCGCAGGGGCAGCCACCAACGGAGAGGAAGAGACTGCCGCCAACACAAAGACGACCACAGCCGCGATGATTGCCTTCTTCATGGATTCTCACACGCCCCAGTCAAGGCATCTCCACCATCACCAGTCTAAATGAATTCCAGTATCAGAGCGCTCGTCATTTTCAATGTGCACCGTGACTTCCGGGCTGGGCTTCAGATGTTTGCCCGAAGGAGGCTTGTACCCCTTCACGTCCGCCCAAACAACGTAGTCAGCCTTACCCACGGGCACGCGCTGGGCGAACTCGCCTGTGTGATTGGAATATAGCTCCCAATGCGCCTTCTTTTCGTCCGACCGCCTTATTTTGACCTTGATCCCGTAGAGAGGATGACCCTCAGGATCCCAAACCGTCCCAAAGATCAGAGCGTAAGGCCTTGCCTCTGGTATCCCGCGATCGCCAGCCCATACGCCAGAGACCAGCATGAAGACAAGCATAAACACGAGCGGCAACAATACCGAGCCCCTTGTAACAAAGTGCCAAAAACGTCGGAAACAGCCTGATTTCTCAGGAATCTTCGTCCTCCGACTCTTCTTCGCCGGCATCGTCTTCGTCGTCTTCTTCGACCTCGTCTTCGCCGACGATCTTCAGTTCAACCGGATTCACCGTAATCACCTCGAAGTCCGTGCCGCACTCCGGGCACGAGACGACCGCGCCTTCATCGACCTCGTCTTCGTCGATGTCTAGGTCCGTCTCGCATTCTGGACAGTACACCATGATTTCCCCCCTGTTATATTTAGGTTCTTCGTGAGGAAAAGGTCAAGTGGCTTACCAGAAAAATTCGAGAATTTCGTCACCTTTTGTTGGTCCCAACTGTTGCACCAGTTCCGATGCAGTAGTTTTGCTGGCAATAGTGATCGGCTTGTCGCTGACATTCTTCGGCCTGCGGTGCCGGGCTCAGGAAATTGCTCCGGGACCGCCCCCGCGCCTTGCTGCTGACCGCCACGCCGACTCCAAAATCGCCAAGGCGACCGAAGAGGTCTCCGCGGTTCGTATCCGCGAGACGATCGAAAAGCTCGTAAGCTTCCAGAACCGATCGACAATTTCCGCGCAGGACGAGGAATCGATCAAAGCTGGAAAAGGCATCGGAGCGGCGCGGGAGTGGATCAAATCTGAATTTGAACGCTACGCGAAAGACTGTGGCGGCTGCCTTGAGGTGAAAACGGATGCTTTCACGGAACAGCCCGCCGACCGCATTCCAAAACCGACAGTAATTACCAATGTTTATGCGGTGCTGCGGGGCAGTGACCCGCAGCATGCAAATCGCATCGTCCTCGTCACCGGACATTATGACTCGCGAAATAGCGACACGCTGAACGGGACCGATCCTGCCCCCGGAGCGAATGACGACGCCAGCGGCGCGGCGGTAAGCCTGGAATGCGCTCGCGTCTTGAGCAAAGCGGCGTCTAACCATTTGAGATTGCCGGCAACAATTATTTTCCTGACAGTCGCAGGCGAAGAGCAGGGCTTGAACGGCAGCAAGCATTTTGCCCGGATGGCTAAGGAGCAGGGATGGAAACTCGAAGCTGTTCTAAATAATGACATGGTGGGAGGGGACCGAAGTCCAGGGCAGGATGCGAGCCTTGTACGTGTATTCTCCGAAGGAGTGCCGACCGCAGCCACCGACGCCGAAATCAAGCGCATTCGAATGCTCGGCGGGGAAAGCGACTCGACTTCACGCGAACTCGCCCGCTATGTCGCCGACGTAGGTCGATCCTACGATACTGGAGTGAAGCCGCTCCTGGTGTTCAGACTAGACCGCTTCTTGCGCGGCGGCGATCATTATTCTTTTAACCAGCAAGGATTCGCCGCCGTTCGGTTCACCGAATTTCGCGAGAACTTCAATCATCAGCATCAGACCCCACGAAGCGAGAACGGCATCGAATATGGAGACTTGCCGAAATTTGTGGACTACGATTATGTGGGACATGTGGCGCGCATGAACGCGGCGACTCTCGCCTCGCTGGCTTCAGCTCCAGCGCCTCCGGCAAACGTCAAGATGGTAACCAAGAACCTCGACAACGACACCGCTTTAACTTGGGAGGCTTCGATGGGCGCGGCCACCTACGAGGTCTTGTGGCGCTCAACTAGCGCGCCCGATTGGGAGTATGTCCAGACTATAACTAAAGGTACGCGTGCAACTCTTAGGGTTTCGAAGGATAATGAGATATTCGCTGTGCGCGCAGTGGATGCCGCAGGACATCGCAGCCTGCCGGCTATACCCGAGCCAGAAAGATAGAGATTGAAGACTAGCAAGATAAAAAAATAGTGAGCCGCGGACAAACCATCTCGTTCAGCTTTCCCCCATTCGCCGGATGGGTTAAGCGCATCATTCTGACTTGCACGGGGATCTATCTATTTCAGGCGGTAATGGGCATTTTCGCTCCGCTTGTCGTTGGTTTCATGCGAGAGTGGCTCGCTTTAATTCCCGTAGAGGTGATGCACGGCAGAATCTGGCAGCTAGTCACCTATTCGCTGCTGCACGCCAGCTTCAGCCATGTGTTCTTCAACATGCTCACGCTCTGGTTTATCGGCGCGTACCTGGAACGCGACTGGGGATCGCGACGGTTCATCGAGTGCTACACGTTCTGCGTCGTCGGCGCCGCGTTGGTCACTATCGTCATCGCCTACACTCATTTTTTGGGCGCCAATCCGGCAATCGCAACCGTTGGCGCATCAGGAGGAATTTTCGGATTGCTGATGGCTTTTGGCATTCTTTATGCCGACCAGGAAATGTACATGTTTCCCCTGCCGTTCAGAATCAAGGCGAAATACTTGGTGGGAATTTGGGTCGTGGTAGCGATCATTGCGGTTTTTGAACCATCGCAGGGAGGAGTCGCAGTCTTTGCTCACCTTGGCGGCTTGCTTTTCGGCTTCCTCTTCGTAAAGTTCTTGCCCCCTCGAGGTCTCAGCTATGCCGCTTCCGAACGCTACTTCGGAGTGCGCAACTCTTACTACCGCTGGAAGCGCCGCCGCGCCGCAAGAAAATTCGAAGTCTACATGAGAAGTCACGACCGCAAAGTAACCTTCGACGAACACGGAAATTACGTTCCGCCCGAGGACAACGACAAAACAAATGGCGGATCGAAATCAGGCTGGGTGAATTAAAGTCGTTGCCGTGTGGCTGATTTGCCAGTTGGCACGGGCGCCCTCGCCCGCGTGCATGCAGCAAACGCTGTCCTACTAGGGACCGAGAATATCCGCCTAACCAAACATTGCCTGAAACCTGGTCACAACATCCCCAGGAAGTTCCATTGCCCGAGCCCTGCCCCTAAAGCCCAAATCATGACCGGCACCTTCCACCGTCACCAATTCGGTTTTGGCCGGGATCAGCCGCAGTGCCTCCGTCATCTCTTCAACGCTGCCGAACGGATCGCGCGTTCCATGCACAAATAAACTAGGATTGCGCAGGTTCGGAAGGTGCTGCGTTCGAAGTTGTTCCGGCTTGCGAGGCGGATGCAGCGGATACGAAAGCAGAAGAAGTCCGGTCACGAGTTCTGGATCGTCAGCACAGAGCATCGTAGCCTGCCGCCCGCCATAGGAATGCCCCGCGAGAAAAATTCTCCCTGTAACTTTCTGACGTAGAGCGCCAACCGCATTTCGCAGTCCGGCCCGATCCCGCTCCGCGCTGCCCGGAAACGGCGGTCCGGTTCGCTTCTGCTGCCGGAATGGCAGATCGCAACGCAGAACAACGTAGCCATTTCCGGCAAAAGCTTCGCCGAGCGCAACCAGGAGCGGCGCACTGCAATCCGAGCCAGCGCCATGAGTCAGGATCAACCCGTCGCCGTTTGCGCTCTCCGGCGAGTGCCAAAAGCCGCGAACGGCGGGATCAACCGAATCATCGAAAAAAGCGACAGCAGCATTCATGGCGTCAGCGTGAATTCAGCAGTTGGGTGGCGGCGGGGCTTGCCCGTCTGGGCTGGGCAGAGCCCGCCAACACACAGTCACATCAATTTTCCCTCCTGTGCGAAGCGAAGGTGCTTCGCGTTTTCACACTACTTTTTATGCCGCCCCGCCGACCGTGCAGCACTACCTTCCCCCACGGTATGCAGCCGCATAAAATTCGTTGCACCCGAAGTAAGCTTAGTACCCGCCACCAGCCCAAGCACATCCCCAGCGCGAAGAACCCCTTTCGCGAAGAGCTCATCTTCCGCGGTCTTAAGCATCGACTCGGCCGATGCCCACTCTTCCTTATGTACGGGGTGTACGCCCCACAGCGAATTCATACGATTGCAAACTTCCAGCTTGCGGCTGAAAGCATAAATGCAAACCTTGGGACGATGCTTCGACAGCATGCGCGCCGTATTGCCGCTTTCAGTAAACACGGCGATCGCTCCCATTGGCAGATCCTCGGCGGCATGCGCGATAGATTCGCAGATGGTTTCGGCAACTGAGTAGCGATGATCTTCGTGGCGGCGCCGCGGCATCGTTGGTAGTTGGGTCATGCTAGCTTCCGCTTCAAGAACGATGCGGGACATCATCGTTACGGTTTCCAGTGGATAGCGGCCACGAGCGGTTTCTCCCGATAGCATGACAACATCGCTGCCATCAAAAATTGCGTTCGCAACATCGCTGGCCTCCGCCCGCGTGGGACGCGGGTTCTCAGTCATCGATTCAAGCATTTGAGTCGCCGTGATAACCGGCTTGCGCCAAACTGCCGCTCGCTGAATCACCAATTTTTGAATGATTGGGATTCGTTCCGGCGGCATTTCCACTCCCAAATCGCCGCGCGCTACCATGACGCCATTTGACGCTTCCAGAATCTCCTCAAGGCGCTCGATCGCTTGGGGTTTTTCCAGTTTCGCGATGATGGGTACAGATTTGCCAAACTCCCGCATCAAATTCTTGCCCGCTTGAATGTCTTCCGCGGAACGAACAAAGGAGAGGGCGACCACATCCACTCCATGCTTTAAACCGAACTCAAGGTCCCGCTTGTCTTTCTCCGTCACCGCTGGGACGGCCATGGATGTATCGGGCAGATTAATCCCTTGATGTTCTCCGAGTGTGCCGCCGTTCAGCACTTCGCATTCAACATCGTCGCCATGAATCGCCCGTACCTTAAGCTCAATGCGTCCATCGGACAACAGCACCCGTGCTCCAGGTGCGACTTCGCGAGCAAGCTCGGGAAAGTCGCTGGAAATCAGCGCCGCGGTGCCCGTCACTTTGCGCGGCGTAATCGTCAACACGGCACTGGGTTTGAGCAGGACATTCTTCCCGTCCTTCAACAGGCCAGTGCGAATCTTGGGACCTTGAAGGTCCTGAAGAATGCAGATCGTACGCTTCAACTGTTGCGCGGCCCGGCGAAGCCGCTCGATTCTGCGGGCATGTTCGGCGTGAGTTCCATGCGAAAAGTTGAGACGCGCAACATCCATGCCCGCAAGCATCAGGTCGCGAATCATTTCTTCGGAGTCACACGCCGGACCAATGGTGCAAATGATTTTTGCGCGTCGCACCCGTCCGGCCACCTCGTCCGCGCGACCGCACGCTGGGAGATCGCCTTCAACTAAGTCCAATTTGCGTTCTTTCAATTACAAATCCTTTCTCCGGAAACTGTTATTACTATCGACTATTTTCAGGAAGGCGTTACGAGCGAGGCAGTCTGGGACTCGGCCGGAGCACGTCTAATCGCTAGCGAGTTTCGGCGTCTCCCTGCGGACGCGGAACTTTCGTCAGTCCCCGCGGATAGATCATGGCATTGAACTCGGCGCCAATCAGCACCACCAGCGAGATCAGATACATCCACACCAGCAGCGCAATGCCAACGCCGAGCGATCCGTAGATGACGCTGTAGTCGGCATAATGTTGCAAGTACCATCCAAAAAATGCGGTAGAAAGTAGCCACATGGCGGTCGCAAGAACCGCTCCTGGCAAAACGCTGTGCCATGGTTGAGTCCGGGGAACCGCATTGTGATAAATCAGTTGGATGACGGCGATGCTGGTCAGTATTGCGATGAGCCAGCGTATCGCGCCCCATAGGAGAAGGATTAAAGGTCCGAACTCATGCCCAATGTGAAACAGAATCCGCGTTTCGATGCGGCTGCCGAACGCGACCAGGATAGTCGCGAAAAATAATGGCAGGCCTGCCATCAAGACCAGCGAAATCGCAATTGCCCGCTCCTTTAGAAGCCCCCAGGTCTTGGGAAGCTGATAAGCGCGGCGAAAGCCCTCCATCCACGAGATGATCGCGCCAGACGCGCTCCAGATGGTAAGCAATGAAGTGGTAAAGAGCAGACCCATCGGGCGGTCTGCGCTGCCTCTCAGGTAGGAGAGCGCCGCTGAACTTCCGGCAGGCAATATTGTGCCAAGAGCGTATGAGATTTCGCGCAAGTAAACCTGGCCCCGGCTGAGGGCGGCAAGAACCGCTCCCAAGACGAGCAATGCTGGGAAAAAAGTAAAGATCGAGGAATAGGCCGAGGCTTTAGCCGTGGCGAAGGCGTCGTGCTCGAAGGCGCGCCAGATCGATAAGCGGAACAGGCGCCAAAAGCGCCCCAGGGCGGGAGCGATAACTAATCCCCCAGGACTCGGCTCCCGTGTGGGTCCGCGATCCTGTGTTTGCCCCGTCTGGCGCTGTGGCTCCAGTGCTAAAGACATTGGGTTCAAAGAAGAAATCATTCAAAAAAGTCACCCCAGAGAAAGACGCAAAGAAAGTAAGGGGCGACTCGCGTCGCCCCTCCGGGATTTGCTGCGTCTTATTCCGCGGCGAGTTCTTCAGTCTCCCCTTCATGACGCATGAGCTCAAGTGCGCGCTCCGCATCTTCGTAGGCTTGCGAGACCTCTTCCTGCACCTTGCTGGCGGCCTCTTCCATCTCTGGAGAGAGACGCACATTGCGGTAATACTCCATGCCGGTGCCGGCCGGAATCAAGCGGCCCACAATCACGTTCTCCTTCAGCCCCCGCAGATGATCGACTGCTCCCTGAATGGAAGCTTCGGTCAACACACGCGTTGTCTCCTGGAAGGAGGCAGCGGAGATGAACGAGTCGGTCGAGAGCGATGCCTTGGTGATACCGAGCAGCAACGGACGGCCAGTAGCTGGTTTGCCGCCGTTGGCGATGGCACGCTCGTTCTCCTCGTGGAAGCGGAACTTGTCCACTTGCTGTTCGAGGAGGAACTGCGTATCGCCAACGTCTTCGACCTTCACCCAGCGCATCATCTGCCGGACGATCACTTCGATGTGCTTATCCGAAATGTTCACGCCCTGCAAGCGGTAGACTTCCTGGATTTCGTTCACCAGATAAGACTGCAGCTCTTTCTCGCCGAGCACCGCCAGAATGTCGTGCGGATTGAGCGGCCCGTCCATCAACGGTTCACCCGCCTTCACGCGCTCGCCTTCCTGCACGTTGATGTGAACGCCGCGTGGAACGGAATACTCTTTCTCCGTGCCGTTATCGGCTGCCACATAGAGTTTGCGTTGTCCCTTGGCCACTTCGCCGAACCGCACCACGCCATCGATTTCGCTGATGACCGCAGTTTCGCGAGGCTTGCGGGCCTCGAACAATTCGACCACACGCGGCAGACCGCCTGTGATGTCCTTGGTCTTCGTAGTTTCTCGGGGGATCTTCGCCAGCACGTCGCCCGGGTGTACCGTGTCGCCGTCCTGAACCATAAGGTGAGCCCGCGAAGGCATCAGGTATCGCTTGCTCGCCTTGCCCTTGACTACGATGGCCGGCTGGCGCTTCTCGTCAGGCGAATCCGCAACCACGTGACGCGACAAACCAGTGACTTCGTCGACTTCTTCGTGGAGCGTGATGCCTTCCTGCAAGTCCTTGAACTGCGCCGTGCCGCCAATTTCAGTAAGAATCGCGAAAGTGTAAGGATCCCACTCGACCAGTGCCTCGCCGAGCGCAACCGGTCCGCCCTCCGTGACTTTCACCTTGGCGCCGTATACAACTGCATAGCGCTCGCGTTCGCGACCCTTTTCGTCAACGATTGCGATTGATCCCTGGCGATTCATCACAACCAGATCGCCAGTTTTCGATTTCACCGTCTGCAGGTTGACGAAGCGCACCGTACCCGCGCTCTTGGCATCGAGGCGTGACTGTTCCGAAACTCGCGACGCCGTACCTCCGATGTGGAAGGTACGCATGGTGAGCTGCGTTCCAGGTTCGCCAATCGACTGAGCCGCGATCACTCCAGTAGCCTCGCCGAGTTCAACCAGACGTCCCGAAGCCAGGTTGCGCCCGTAACACATGACGCAAACGCCGCGCTTCGATTCGCAAGTGAGAACCGAGCGAATCTTTACCCGCTCGATACCAGCAGCCTGAATCGCGCCTGCCAGATCTTCCGTGATCTCATGATTGATGTCGACCACGACTTGACCTTCGTAATCCTTGATCTTCTCGAGCGACACACGGCCAACAATGCGGTCGCGCAACGGTTCGATAATCTCGCCCGCTTCGACGATACCGGAGACGAAAATTCCGTCCACCGTGCCGCAATCGTATTCGCTGATGATCACGTCCTGTGCGACGTCCACCAGACGCCGTGTCAGGTAGCCCGAGTCAGCCGTCTTCAACGCCGTATCGGCCAAACCTTTGCGGGCGCCGTGCGTCGAGATGAAGTATTCGAGCACCGTCAAACCTTCACGGAAGTTAGCCGTGATCGGCGTTTCGATAATTTCACCCGTCGGCTTCGCCATCAATCCACGCATGCCGGAGAGCTGACGAATCTGCTGTTTCGATCCTCGAGCGCCGGAGTCGGCCATAACGTAAATCGGATTGAGCTGGCCTTCCTTGTCCCGCCGCTGCATCTGGCCGAACATTTCATCGGCAACTTTTTCCGTGATAGCCGACCAGATTTCGATGACCTTGTTATAGCGTTCGCCGTTCGTGATTGCGCCGTCCAGGTATTGCTGCTGGACTGCGATGACCAACTTGTCGGCGTCTTTCACCAGTGTCTTCTTGTTATCCGGAATGACCATGTCGTCGATGCCGATCGACAACCCAGCCCGCGTGGCGTACTTAAAGCCAAGCGACTTGATCTCATCCAGCATCTTGACCGTGACTTCAAGGCCAAACCGCAGATAGCAATAATTGACCAACTGCCCAATGCCCTTTTTCTTCAGGAGACCATTGATGTAAGGCATGGCCTCCGTGACACCGGGTACGACCTTGGGCAAATTGTCATTCAGAATGGCGCGCCCAACAGTGGTATTCAAGTATTCGCGCGTAAAGTTGATCGGCTCAGTATGGTTTATGTCCTGATCGTCGTAGGCTTGCGTCAGGTCGATAACCTCGCCACTATAGCGCAAGCGTATCGGGGTCAGCGTTTCCACCTCGCCCATTTCGAGCGCAATGACGACTTCATCGATGTTGGCGAATGAACGCCCTTCACCCTTCGCGCCCGGCTTCGCTTTCGTCAGGTAATAAAGACCCAGCACCATGTCTTGCGTAGGCACGGTGATGGGCTGCCCTGAGGCTGGCGACAGGATGTTGTGCGAAGACAGCATGAGAACGCTGGCTTCCACCTGCGCTTCTGGCGAAAGCGGAATGTGTACCGCCATCTGATCGCCGTCGAAGTCGGCGTTAAAGGCCGTGCAAACCAACGGATGGATCTTGATCGCCTTTCCTTCCACCAGCACCGGCTCAAAAGCCTGAATGCCCAACCGATGGAGCGTTGGCGCACGGTTCAGCATCACCGGATGGTCCTTGATGACCTCTTCCAGAATGTCCCAAACAATCGGGTCCTGCTGTTCCACCATTTCTTTGGCTTGCTTGATGGTGGTGCAGTTTCCCGTCTGTTCCAGGCGGTGATAAATGAATGGCTTGAACAATTCCAGAGCCATCTTCTTCGGCAACCCGCACTGATGCAGCTTCAGTTCCGGTCCGACCACGATGACCGAGCGTCCGGAATAATCCACGCGCTTGCCCAGCAAGTTCTGGCGGAAGCGTCCCTGCTTGCCTTTCAGCGTGTCAGACAGCGACTTCAGCGGACGGTTGTTCGCTCCTCGCAGCACGCGTCCGCGGCGCCCGTTATCGAACAATGCATCAACCGCTTCCTGCAGCATGCGCTTTTCGTTGCGCACGATCACTTCAGGAGCGTGCAGGTCCATCAGCTTCTTCAACCGGTTGTTGCGGTTGATCACGCGCCGATAGAGATCGTTTAAATCGGAGGTGGCGAAACGTCCGCCATCCAGTGGAACCAACGGACGCAGCTCGGGCGGAATCACCGGCAGCACGTCCAGAATCATCCACTGCGGCTTGTTGCCGCTCTTGCGGAAGGCCTCGACCACTTTCAGGCGCTTCGCATACTTCAGGCGCTTCTGCAGCGAGGTCTCGTGCTTCATCTTCTCGCGCAGTTCGCCAGAGAGCGAATCGACCTCAATGCGCTTCAGAAGTTCCTTGATCGCTTCCGCGCCCATCATGGCCTTGAAGCCGGCGGGGCGATATTGCTGGTCGAGTTCGCGGTACTTCGCTTCGTCCTTGATGACTTCGCGTTCTTTCACCGGGGAGTCGCCGGGATCGATAACGACGTAGGCCTCGAAGTAGAGAATCGCTTCGAGATCGCGCAAAGAAATATCGAGGAGATGACCGATGCGACTCGGTAGTCCCTTGAAGAACCACACGTGGGAACAGGGCGACGCCAGCTCAATGTGGCCCAACCGCTCACGCCGGACCTTGGAGAGAGTGACTTCCACACCGCATTTATCGCAGATCACTCCGCGATGCTTCATGCGCTTGTACTTGCCGCACAAACATTCCCAGTCCGTGACTGGACCAAAGATGCGCGCACAGAACAAGCCATCGCGCTCTGGCTTGAAGGTGCGGTAATTGATGGTTTCCGGCTTGGTCACTTCACCATGCGACCAGCTCCGGATTTTTTCTGGGGACGCCAGGCTGATGCGAATGGCATCGAAATCAGCCACGGGATTTGCCATATCGAACGGGCTCGAACGAAACATGTTCCTCCGCTTTCCTCGGCTATTCGCCGCCGAGCGCGGCCTTTGAAGAAGTCGCTAGTCGCTGGTCGTCAGTCGCTAGCTCAATCTCTGACTCGCAGCCTCAAAGGCAATCCTGCGAGTCTCGTTTCCTAAACTTGTGCGTTTTCGCCGCTGGTCGCCAACGACCGACGACCAGCGACCAACCACTAATCTGCTGCCACCGCCACCGGCTTCTTCTCCGTGGCCTTGATCAATTCGACATCCAGGCATAGAGCCTGCAATTCGCGAATCAGCACGTTGAACGACTCGGGAACGCCCGGCTCCATCGCGGCCTCGCCTTTAACAATGGCCTCATAGATTTTGGTGCGTCCGTAAACGTCGTCCGACTTCGCGGTCAGCAATTCCTGCAGGATGAACGCCGCGCCGTACGCTTCGAGTGCCCAGACTTCCATTTCTCCGAAGCGCTGGCCTCCGAACTGCGCCTTGCCACCCAGCGGCTGCTGCGTAATCAGCGAGTACGGCCCGATGGAACGAGCGTGAATCTTGTCGTCCACCAAGTGCGACAGTTTCAACATGTAGATATAACCAACCGTGACCGGCTGTTCGAAAATCTCGCCCGTCATGCCGTCGCGCAAACTGGTCTTGCCCGACGTGGGCAGGCCCGCGCTCGACAGCAACGCCTTGATTTCCGTTTCGCGCGCGCCATCGAATACCGCAGAACCCATAAAGACGCCCTTGGCAAGGGTCGGAGCTACAGCCTCCAATTCGTCTTCTGTCATGTCGCCAATCGTGTCGGCGAGCACGGTGTCCTTGAACAGGGTTTTCAGATCGCGGCGAATCGCTTCCGAGCGAGTATTCTGCTTCAGCAACTCCCCAATCTTCAAACCAAGTTCATGGCCGGCCCATCCGAGGTGGGTTTCAAGAATCTGTCCCACATTCATACGACTGGGCACACCCAGCGGATTCAGGACAATCTCAACCGGCGTTCCGTCTTCGAGGTACGGCATATCCTCTTCCGGCAGAATGCGGGCGATCACGCCCTTGTTCCCGTGGCGTCCGGCCATCTTGTCGCCGACACTCAGCTTCCGCTTCATTGCTATGTAAACCTTGACGAGCTTGATCACGCCCGGCGGCAGTTCGTCGCCCTTGGTCAACTTGTCCTTCTTCTCGTTGACAATCTTTTTCAGCACATCGATCTGGCGCGAGGTCATTTCCTCGATCTCGTCGATCTGCTCATTCACCCGCGGATCCTTATCGGCATACTTAATGCGCTTCAAGTTACGAGTCGAAATGCGCTCGATCGCATCGCGATCGAGAATCGTGTCTTTGGTCAGCAAGCGCTTGTTGGTGCGCTCGTCGTGCAGGTCGGCTTGTACTTCCTTGCCGCCCAGCAGTCCTTCGAGACGCTTGAGTCGCTCATCGGTCAGAATTCGAATCTCGTCCGAAAGGTTCTTCTCAAGTTTCGCAATCTGATTACCTTCAATCGTCTTGGCGCGCTCGTCCTTCTCTTGGCCTTTGCGCGAGAAGATCTTCACGTCGACCACGATGCCTTCGATTCCAGGCGGACAGTAGAGTGAAGCGTCGCGAACGTCGCCGGCTTTTTCGCCGAAAATCGCGCGCAGCAGTTTTTCTTCCGGCGTTAGCTGCGTCTCGCCCTTCGGCGTAACCTTGCCGACGATAATGTCACCCTGCTTAATGCCTGCCCCGATGCGGATCACACCCGCTTCGTCCAGATTTCGTAGAGTGGATTCGCTGACGTTCGGAATGTCCCGTGTAACTTCTTCGGGTCCCAGCTTCGTATCGCGTGCTTCGAGTTCGAACTCTTCAATGTGGACGGAGGTGTAGTAATCCTCCTTCACCATCTTTTCCGAAACTAGAATCGCGTCTTCGAAGTTGTACCCGCGCCACGGCATGAAGGCGACCAGCACATTGCGTCCCAAAGCCAACTCGCCAAAGTCCGTGCACGGGCCGTCGGCAATCACTTGCCCCTTCACCACCCGCTGGCCTTTCTTCACGATCGGCTTCTGGTTGATGCAGGTGTTCTGGTTCGAACGTTTGAACTTTGTCAGCTGATAAATGTCGCTGCCGACTTCACGCGAAAGCTGCATCGGATGATGCTCGCCTTCGACCCGAACAATAATGCGTTCAGAATCGACCGAATCGATGATTCCATTACGCCGCGCCAGCACCACTGCGCCTGAATCGCGCGCCGTGACGCCTTCCATCCCGGTTCCAACAATCGGAGCCTGAGCACGAAGCAATGGCACCGACTGACGCTGCATGTTCGCGCCCATCAAAGCGCGGTTGGCATCGTCATGCTCAAGGAACGGAACAAGCGAAGCGGCCACCGATACCAGCTGCTTCGGGCTGACGTCGACATAATCGACTTCATCCCGATTTACCAGCACAAAGTTGCCAGCCTTACGCGCATTCACCAACTCCCCGGCAATGCGGCCCTTGTCGTCGAGCTCGATGTTCGCCTGCGCAATCGTGTGACGGTCTTCTTCCCACGCCGACAGATAGAAGGAGAACGGCTCGACCTCAACCGGCTTCTTGCGCCGCTCTTTGAGATCAGCGTTTACCTTCTCCATCTCGCTCTTCTCGGCGTAGTCACCGACCTTGAACGTACTATCGCCGGCGTTGACAACGATGACATAGTCAACCACGCGAGCGCCCTTCACCTTGCGGTACGGTGACTCGATGAACCCGTAGTCGTTGATGCGAGCAAAGCAGCTTAAAGAAGAGATCAGTCCAATGTTCGGACCTTCCGGCGTTTCAATCGGACAGATGCGCCCGTAGTGCGTTGGGTGAACGTCGCGCACTTCGAATCCAGCGCGTTCACGCGACAAGCCACCCGGCCCAAGCGCGGAAAGACGCCGTTTGTGCGTAATCTCCGACAGCGGGTTCGTCTGGTCCATGAACTGCGAGAGCTGCGACGATCCAAAGAACTCGCGGATCGCAGCCATCACCGGCTTCGCGTTGACCAAGTCGTGCGGCATCGCCGTCGACATTTCCTGGTACACGCTCATCTTTTCCTTGATCGCGCGTTCCATGCGGACCAGGCCGATGCGGAATTGATTCTCCAGCAACTCGCCAACCGCTCGTACGCGGCGATTGCCCAGGTGATCGATATCATCGACCGCGCCGATGTTCTTGCGCAGCTTGAGCAGATACTTGATCGTCGCGTAGAAATCCGTGGGATCCAGGGTGCGCTGCTCGAGGCTCGTCGCCTCCTGATTTTCAAACAGCTTGATGTTGAACTTCAGCCGGCCAACGCGCGAGAAGTCATACTTGCGCGGGTCGAAGAACATGCCCTGGAATAATGCCGTCGCCGTATCGAGCGTCGGCGGATCGCCGGGACGCAGCTTGCGGTAAATTTCAATCAGCGCTTCCGACGGACTGGTCACCGAATCGCGGCGCAGCGTCTGGCTGATCACCGTGCCCACATCGTCGCGCTCCGGAAAGAACACGCTCATCTCAACTACGCCCGACTCCAGAATCTTCGAAACCTTATCCGCTGTAATTTCCGTGTTTGCTTCGAGCAACACTTCGCCGCTCGTCGTGTCGACGACGTCGCTCGCGGCCCATGCGCCTTCGAGATCGGTCATGTCGATTTCGATCTCGCTGATCTTCGCCTTCTGAATCTCCTTCAGCGTCGCCGCGCTGATCTTTCGCCCGGAGTGCGCTACCTCATCGCCCGACTTCGACTTGATGCTGTGCGCCAGTTTCATTCCCAACAGATTCGTCGGCTTTTCGCTCGCCGGATCCAGCGTCCAGAACAGCTTCTTGTCGCGAACAACCAGGCGATCCGTCGTATAGAACGCCTTCAGAATATCTTCGCCGGAACGCAGGCCGAGAGCGCGCAGGAAAATCGTTCCCAGGAACTTGCGCTTGCGATCAATGCGCACGTAGAGAACATTCTTCTGATCGTATTCAAATTCAACCCACGATCCGCGATAAGGAATGATCTTGCCAAGGAAGTAAGTGCGGTTCGCCGCCGTTTCAAAGAACACGCCGGGCGAACGGTGCAACTGGCTGACGATGACGCGCTCGGTCCCATTGATGATGAAGGTGCCGTTCTGTGTCATCAGCGGAACGTCGCCAAAAAATACTTCCTGCTCCTTGATGTCGCGGATGGAACGATTGCCCGCCTCATCCTTATCCCAGATGGTGAGCCGCATTGTGACCTTGAGCGGCGCGGAATACGTCATGCCGCGCTCTTCGCACTCCGCCACGTCATATTTCAGTTGCAGCCCGACCGGGTCGCCGCACTTGTTGCAAAAGTCCGGAGTATTCGCGTTGTACGTGCCGCACTTGTGGCAGAGAACATCGCCCGGATGAAACGGGTCGGTGATCACCGTCGATCCGCAATTCTTACAAGTGGTGCGCAGGTGATGCAGCCCTTTCAGGTGGCCGCACTTGCATTCCCAGTTGCCGATCGCGAAGTCCACAAACTCGAGCTGCGAAACATTTCGGAAGTCGGTAATCGGAAATACGGACTGAAACACTGCCTGCAACCCGCCGTCTTCGCGCTCGCTGGGCAGTTTATCCATCTGCAGGAAGCGGTCATAAGAACGCTTCTGAACCTCGATCAAGTTCGGGATCTGGATGGTTGCTGGAATTTTGGAAAAATCAAAACGCTTGCGGTGAAGACTATGCTTTGCCATTCTCGAGAACCTCTTTCAAGCAGCTAGGGGCTGCGGTACAGCGCGGAATGAGGGGCGCAACAACTGAAGAGCGCCGAAAGCTACTGCGAACTGCTATGGGCGGTAGGTACAAGATAGCGGTACAAAAAGATAGCGGCCCCGCAAGGACGAGTTTGTCCTCAGGCGCCGTGCTTGACGCTTACTCTTTAATATCTTTTAAAATTCCGAACCTGTTCAAAAGGCCTGTTTCCGTCCCGCCGCCCGCGGGATAGGCTGCCATACTTCAATCCAGCGACCCATTTCCGTTCCGCTTCCTGGGTTTATTTGGAGGATGCGGGTCGCCGTCGCCTCGCAGTGAAGCCAGGAATGCGGGTTATTACGTTAGATACTAACACTAGTCATTAGGATTCAGCTAGTGGTTCGGTCAAATAATTGCAGGCAGGGCAGTCCCAATTCGGAGAACTTCCACCAGATTGGGGTGTGGGCACGGGCCCACTCCCCGTCCAAGCGGTGCAAAGCCCCGCCCCCACACACTAGCCGCCCCGCGCTGCCAGACTTACTTAACCTCGACCACTGCTCCCGCTTCGGTGAACTTCTTCTTGATCGTCTCCGCTTCGTCCTTAGAAACGCCCTCTTTAATGCTCTTCGGGGCGCCATCGACCAGGTCCTTCGCCTCTTTCAAGCCAAGGCTTGTAACTTCGCGTACCGCCTTGATTACATTGATCTTATTGGCACCGACTTCTTTCAGAACGACGGTGAATTCGGTCTTTTCTTCAGCCGGAGCCGCCGCACCCGCCGCGCCACCCCCAGCCATCATCACCGGAGCCGCTGCGGCCGCCGAAACACCGAGACGCGATTCCAGTTTCTTCACCAACTCCGCCGCTTCCAGCAACGACAAGCTGACAATCGACTCTTCCAACTGCTGTATATCCGCCATGTGAATTTCTCCGCTTTGTGTAATATTTGCGATTTCGCTATCGCTTTGCCAGGTTTCCAATGCGACCAGGTCATCCATTCCAGCGCCAGACAACGCCCGAATCTCAGACCGCGCCACCCCTAGCATTGCAATAACTAAATCTTTTTTCGAGCAGCATCGCTGCTCAGAAACCTTTGTTTAATAGAGCGCCGGGCGTCCCCGCCTGGCCGCCACAGAAGCCTTATGCTTCCGTGAATTTTTTCTGCTCTACGCCCTGGCCAATAACCACCGCCAAGTCGCGTCCGACCGCATTCATGGTCGTGACCAAACGCTGCGCCGGAGCGCTCAACAGGAACAGAAGCTTCGAATACAACTCGTCCTTCGACGGCATAGTCGCGAGCGATTCGATCTCCTTAACCGTGATTACGCGGCCTTCAACTACCCCTGCCTTGAAGCTGAATTCGGGATTGTCCTTAACGTACTTCGC
>Ga0257153_1000001_pt1 | contig 44596 bp, 68 predicted proteins | sample DW10A_FD_185988 | JGI IMG/M metagenome (GOLD analysis project Ga0257153, IMG submission 185988) | Soil microbial communities from H.J. Andrews Experimental Forest, Oregon, United States - DW-10-A | ecosystem: Environmental > Terrestrial > Soil > Temperate forest > Bulk soil | place: USA: Oregon... | reverse complement strand
GCTCCATCGCGGCCTGCCAGTCGATCCCACCGCCGAAGTTCGGAGACCGCGCCGAAGGCGCCGAACGGGTGGCCGCAGACAAGATCCAGTTCCGCCAGGTGGCCGGCCAGTCCAGCTTGGTCGCTCCCGAGCCGGCCTTCGCCGCCCAGTAGTTCCGGAACTTCTCCGTCTCAAGGTCCAGGTCCACCCTCGGTGCCCGCACTTCACCCCACAAGATCATCTGCCGGGACGGGGTGAAGCTCTCGGGCAGCCGACTCGCCCGGACCTTCCTCGGGCATTCCTCCCGTGGGGGGACTACTCCAGGTGTTCTTCCTGGAGTAGTTAGGGGGGTAAGTACTTCTTCTGGGTAAGTACTCTCTTGTTCGTCTACCAGATTTGGGAGTGGGTCCCTACCAAAATTTGGTAGGGACGTCTCCTCCACCAACTGCCCAAAACGGACCTGGTAGCTGTTGGTGTCCTGACCCCGCTCGTCCTTCCGCTCGAAGATCAACAGGGCGTTGAGGTCCCTCAGCTCGTGCACAACCCGGCGGGCAGTGTTGAGAGCAACCCCCATATCTTTGGCCAAAGTAGACATAGAGGGCCAGATGCGGTCATAGACGCCATTCTTGGTATCGAACTTGCCGTAACCGGCAAGCGTGCAGTACGCCAGCACGGCGTTGCCGGAGGGCTGCTTGGCCAGCAACCAGGCCGGCACCATCGCGAAGCCGCTCATTAGTCCACCTCATGGCGAGTTGTGGGAATTCCTGCCTGTTCGGCCTTTTTGGCGCAGTCCGTCGCCCCGGCGGAGCCGGCCCGGATGAAGGCGTGGCACTCCGCGGGGGCGGTCGCGACCATCTCGGCGTTGCGGCGTGGGCCGGCAGCCCGGCCGTGCGTGGCCCAGTCGGCGGGGTGACCCTCGGCGGGGACGCCCAGCTCCTCGCACCACTCCCCGGCGATCCGGTCGGCGCCGGTCGGGCAGGCGCCGTGCACCACCACCAGGGCCGGGTGGGCCGCCAGGAGGCGGTCGAGCACCGCGACGACGGTGCCGGCGGCCAGCCAGTTGCGGGAGCCGGTGATCAACACGCGGTAGCCGTAGTCCTCCTCGGAGATGGCCAACGCCAGCAGCACCGCCCGTGCCTGCCAGGTGATCAGGGGCTCGTGGAGCTCCCTGGGCAACACCCAGTACGGGTGCGCGATGGCATCGGCGATGCGCCGGATCGTGCTGATCCGGTGCTCCCCGTCGGGCCGCTCCTGGGTCGCCCGGTAGATCGGGGGCGGATCGTGCTGTACAGTCATCGGCGGATCCTCCTCTGTGTGCGCATAGGTGATCCGTGAGGGAGGCCGATCCGTCGGCCTCCCTCCTTCGTTGAGGACCACCGCAGGAGGGCAACGTAGCACGGGACGGTGATCCTGTGTAGTATGTGCAGGGTCGTACACTGAGAGGATGACAATGATCCCCTGGGCCCAGATCACCTGTCGGCTGTGCGGGGTCAGTCGTGTTGCCACCACGTGGCACTGCGGCAGCCGGACCTGTCCCTGGTGCTACGCCTGTGCCACCAGAAACAGCCCCGCCGACGGTCCCGACCCTCCGACCCCGACAGGTTCGGTCTCATGACGCGCAACGCTGAGAGGATGCCATGACGCAACATATGCTCCACGCCGAGGCCGCCCGCGAGGCGGTGACCACCGCGGCGCAGATCCCGACGGTCGCTATTGTCACCATTACGCCAGGGGCAGCAACGGCACTGCTCAACGCCAACACCCGTAATCGTCGCCTGTCCGAATCCCGCATTCGCGGACACATGGACACGATCCAACATGGTCGGTGGATGTTGAGCGACTCTGCACTCACCATCGACACCGACGGATTGATCGTCAACGGTGCGCACCGGCTTACCGCGTGCGAACGCACCGGGCTGGCCATCACCATCCTGATGTTGGAAGGGGTGCCGCCGCAGACCCGGGATATCGTGGACACCGGACTCAAGCGAACCATGGCGCATACCCTGACGATTCGCGGCGAGGTCAACGCCACCAACCTCGGAGCGGGTATCGCCCTGCACTACTTCTACTCAACCGGCGGCATCCATCTCTACCTGGGCAGCGACGGGCGCCCCACGGCGGCCCCTACCAGGGGGGCCGGAGCGGAAGTGCTCTCCCATGACCTCCTGCTGGCCCATCTGGACGACCATCCCGAGCTGCGCCTGGCCGCCAAGGACGCCGCCCCCGTCGGCTGGCACCTGCCCCGGATGAAGCGCTCCACCGTGGTGGCTTTCCTGGCCATCACGCGCGCGTTGGACGCTTACCAGTCGGCGGCGTTCTGGGAGCGGGTGAAGACGGGGGTGGAGCTGCATCCGGGCATGCCGGAGAACACCCTGCGGAACTGGCTCCTCCGGGCCGATGCATCGGTCAGCCGATTCTATGCGCTCGGCATGATGATCAAGGCATGGAATGCAGGCCGAGCCGGCGAAGAGATGCGTGCACTGCGCCTAGTCCACACCGAAACCTTCCCGGAGGCGAAGTAAATGCTCACCCGTCGATCTGACGAAACCACTCGGATTGTCTCGTTTCTCGCCCAGGGCGAGGACAAGATCGAGGGCTACTCCCCCAGGCAGAAGGCAAGCCGACCTATTCGCCTGTCTCCCGTCAACGTGACCTGTGAGTTCGCAGACGGTGTTCTTGAGCGGGTCGTCGTCAACGGCCCGATCGTCACCTCCACCGGGCGACTGCACTCCACGATGTGGATCAGTTGGCAGTGGCCCTCGCATCGAGTGGAACACCGGGTGCCCCTTCCTGAGGCCAATCCGCCCCAGATCGTGCTGGACGCCCTGAAGGATCTGGGCTACGGCCCAGACGGGCAGCCCCTCTAGGACCAGGGCCGGGGCGTCAAGGCCCCAGCAACGGGGGCCAAGACTGGCCATGACGGATAGTCGAAGGTGACTCCGGCGACCACCCCGAGCCAGTTCTGCGTCCCGGCCCTCCCACAACCGTGCAAAGGACGCCCATGCCACGTGCCAAGCGCGCGCCCCATCCGTTCCGTGCCCGCAACATCTATGTCCCCGCCCATCTTCAGCCGGCCTGGCTGGAGGCCCAGATGGTGGCGAACGAGCATGACCTCGCGCTGTCCACGCTGGTGAGCCTGGCCGTCGTGGACTTCCTGACCACGCACATGCTGTCCTGCGCGACATGTCAGAACGTTCTCCAGTCGGCTAGACTGTCCAGGGACGGTAGTGCACCGTCCGCCTAGGGACGGAGCATGATGGCAACCCTGTCGGAGGAGATGCGCCGTCTCCAGATCATCATCGAGAGGCTGGAGACGGTGACCGCCGCCTGGAAGCAGGCCATGGCGGTGGAGAAGAACTGGTATGAGCAGGTGCTGGCCGCCGCGCTGGAGGCCAAGCTGGCGGGCGTCAAGGTTCCCCGGATCATCGAGACCACCGGGATCAGCAGGTCGAGCCTGTACGGCCTGGTTGCACCGGCCGAGCCCGCCGTCGTGTCGGAGCCGGACGCTCCTGCGGACAGTCCGGCTCCTGAGGTTCCGCCCTTCGCGATGGCCACCGATGGGGCAGGACCCGCCTGGCTCAGGTAGACTGGAGCCAGCACGGTGGCCGGCCCCAGCCACGGGTTCGCTGACGGTCAGGGTTTCTCATCCTCTCCCCGCCTTCAGGTCCGCGTGGTCTTGCGCCGAGGCCGGCCGCAGCCGGCCACCGTGCCACCAGAGAGGATGAATCCCATGAGGGAGTACGACCCGGACGAGCCGCCCTGCGACGATCACGCTGATCGGGCACATGAGTACAGCCATGCCGGTCGCTACATGTGCGGTGACTGTTTCATAGACCATTGGCAGACCTGCGCCGACTGTCGCGCCTGGGTTGCCGAGCACCCGTAACGCCATCATCTGACATTGGAAAGGACGTCCCGCCATGGCTGGACTCTGGCAGAAGTACCTGGTGCTCCGCAGGGACGGCACGGTGCCACCGTGGCCGTACCTGGTACTCGGCGCACGCGACCCGGCGGTGCCCATCGCCATCTGGACGCTCGCTGCAAAGGCCCGCGAGCTTGGCATGGATCCGCAGTACTGCCGGGAGCTTCATGAGCTGGCCGAGAAGTTCGACGCCTATCGGCTCCAGCACGGGGACAGCGACCCGGATGCTCCCCAGCACCGCACCGACGACCCCGGCACGGTCAGCAGGCTGAGCGAAAGGTGATCTGTCCGGAGTGTTGTGTCGACAACCACGCCGCCTGCCTGTATCCCGCGCGCACCTGTTCCTGCCAGCACCACCCCCGGAGAAGTCGCGATGCAGCGGTCGGCGAGTCCCCACCCGTTCAGCACCGGATTCTGCTCAGCCCGGATGCCGCCCTCATCCCACGCCCGCTGCCCGGTGTGGGTAGCAGGGCACTTCTGCACCTGTCCCGAATGCTCCCATCGCGAGGAACCGACCGATGCTGAACTTGCTGCTGCTCCCGCTGACCGCCCCCGCCCTGATCGTTGAACTGACAGGGGGGTACGCGCTGCGGCGCTACGTTCTCCGGATCACCGCCACCCAGGGCCGACACCGTGCCGTCGGCCGTGCTCGGCATGCGCACCGTCATGCCGAGCACCGGAGGGGCATCTGGACCCTGGCCGAGGCCAGCCAGGCGGCGCGAACCCGACTGACCGCCTAGAACGGCGGCTCGTCCGCGAAGCCTGCGGCCTGAGAGCGGCTCGACGCCCACGGGTCCAGCGGCTCACTGGCCGCTGGGGGCGCCGAAGCTGCCGCAGGGGACTGCTGGCGGCTAGCGCGGCGCACCTTGACCACGGCCCGCCGGGCCGAGCCGGCGACGTCGTCCACGATCAGCTCAAGCTGCTCGCGCTTCTCCCCCTCCTTGGTCTCCCAGGTGTTGTTCCGCAGCTTGCCGGTGACCAGGAGGTCATCGCCCTTACCGAAGGACTCCGCGACCTGCTCGGCCAGGGTGCGCCACGCCACGCACCGCATGAAGATCACATCGGCATCGATCCACTTCCCGGCCTGCTTGTCATAACGCTGGTTGTTGTGCGCAAGGGTGAATGTGCAGTTCGGGATCCCCGAGTTGCCGAAGCGCAGCTCGGGATCCCGGACAAGCGTGCCGCTCATGGTCAGAGCTATCGTCATCGGAGAAAGTCCTCAATCCAGTTCCAGTCAGAGGGACGGACCACCTTGTAATGCACAGGCGCGTAACGCACGGGCGCGTCGTGATGGAAATTGACCAACCGGAGGGCGCTGCCCCAACGGGTTTGGGCTACGGACATGCGACCCTTCTCGGCCTTCACCTCCCAGAACGCGAGCTGCCCGTGCCGCACCATCACCAGGTCGGGGAACCCGGGATCGCCGACCTGGTGCGTGGCCCAACGCCCGCGGGCGTTCTGCGCAGGCAGCGGATGGAAGACCAGCCAGCCGTTAGTCTTCGCCCAGGAGACTATCTTGGACTGAAACTCGACCTCGCTCTGAAGCAGTTCCAGGGTGCGGACCGATAGGCGCCGGGGGCGCACTTCCTTTTGCACTCGCGTCACGTTCCCGCCATTCCGCTCGGTGCTGGTTGCAGAGGTAGTGGAGCGTCCGGACGGAGCGGCCCGCATGCGCGGGCACGAGCGAGCCGGTACGCGCCCAGACGCCCACCCGTGGCGCCCACCGGCCCCCGTCGTGATACAGGATCCACACACACGCCGAGCACAGGTCGCGACGGTTGCGGGGTCGGTGGCGGCGGTACTGCGCGCCCGGCTCCCCCCGAAAGATGTCCGGCAGTGCCGGCACCGGGGCGATCTCCGGCAGGGGGAGCGACGTCTGTCTGGTCACACGCATAGCGTATCGAGCTTGAGACATCTTCGTCCAGTCGCTACACTGTTCTGTGTGGCTGCTAAACGAGTCCCCGGCCTGGGGGTGGGGACGGGCGCCCATTGGCTGAAGGTGGGACCGCATTGGATCTGGACAACCCTGACCACTGAGGACCTGAACAACCCGAAGCTGTGGACCCGCCGGACCCCCCTAGCCTGGGCTGAGATGGTTCTCCGTCGCCAGACCCGCCGTCACGTCACCGAGAGGATGATTGATGTCGAACTCCCCCCCGATCGAAGATCCGCCGGTTCTTCCGAACCTGCCGCCGCAGCACCCGCGGGCACCGGGCCCGCCCCCGATGCCCCCGATGCCCCCCACGGACCCGAGGGATCATCCGCGGTTCCTGAAGTCTCCAGGTCTCATGGAGGTTGAGGAGGCCGCCGAGGCGGCTACCCGACGGCCCACCGTCCAGGAGCTGTTCATTAGGGTCATGCGGGGCGTGTCGGCCATCGCCAAGGCCGACCGGAACACGGCGCAGAACTACAGCTTCCGTGGGGTCGATGCGACCATGAACGCGGTCGGCCCACTGGTGCGCGAGCATGGCCTGCTGGTGCTCCCCGAGAACGTCCTGCTGCTGAGCGACGAGCGGTATGAGACCCGCGGCAGGGACGGCCGGCCCGGCACCCCGATGCGCGGCGTCACCGTGCAGGTCCGCTGGCGGTTCGAGGGACCCACCGGGGACCTGATGTTCGCCGTCACCCTTGGCGAGGCCGCCGACTCCGGAGACAAGGCCATCCCGAAGGCCATGAGCGTGGCGTTCCGCGAGCTGTGGCTGAAGGGCCTGGTGGTCCCCACCGGGGACCCGGATGTGGACCAGGAGCCGGCACCGCCGCGGGCCGCCCAGGAGCCCACCCCGCCGCCAGCGCTGGTGGAGCAGCTCATCCACGGCATCGACCACGCCACCACCGAGGATCCCGGCCTACGCGAGGCGTGGCAGCTCGTGCAGAGCCATCACACCGCGGGCGAACTGGACAGGGCGACCTACGTCGCCCTCCGGGACCGGGCAGAATCCCGGATCGCCACGCTTCAGGCCGAAAGGACGGATGGGTATGAATGAGACCGAGGCCCGCGCACACATCCGGCTGTGGATCGCAGAACTGAGAGATCCCGCGCATAGCCAGGGACAGGGTCAACTTGTTTCTCCGATGGAACCCGACCAGCCGGGCGCGGTTGCGAGGGCATTCTGCTGTCTCGGTCTGGCCTGTGAGACGGCCATCAAGGCCGGCCTGGCCCTTGAGTTCGTGACCTGGGGCTATCGCTGCATCGATGGCGTCGGACCGCTCTACACGGTCACCACCACCCTTCCCCTGACGGTGGTGGAGTGGCTGCTGGGGCCGGCGCGCGGCACCACCCCGGACTCGGATGCAGAAGAGTACCCGCTCGCCCAGGTCTTCTGTAACGGCGGAGCGGTCGCGACTCTGACCGCGATCGACGCCAACGATTCGTTGACATGGACCTTCGAGGAGATTGCGCAGGTGCTGGAATGGCAGCTCAATGGCCAGGCCGAGCCGCCTGAGCATCTGAACGTCTGGGCTCATGAGGGGATCCGGACCGCGGGCTACGGCGCAGGGGACCTCTCGAAGATGAGCGTCGAGCGTCCGTTTGACCTGGGATCCGACCCGGAATGAACGGACTGCCCGTCGTCTCCGGGTCCGAACTGGACACGTTCCTGCGGTGTCGGATGCTGCACACCTACCAGTTCGGTCTGCACCTGGAACCGCGGGGCAAGTCACGGGCGCTGGAGATCGGTACGGCCGGCCACGCGCTCCTCATGCCCTACTACCGGGCGCTGGCCTCCGGGTCCAGCCACGCCGAGGCGATGGGCCAGGCCGAGGCCCTGGCGAGCTGGCAGGCCATCAGCGCGGGGGTGCGGCCCGACCTGATGGACTTCGCGCTCTGGCTGGTGCGGATCTACTGGGCCGCCTATCCCTTCGACACCAAGGACTGGCGGATCGTCGAGGTCGAGCAGACGTACCGGGTCGAACTGGATGGCTACGTCTACGCCGCCACCATCGACCTGCTCGTCGAGGACTCCGAGGGGCTGCGGATCGTGGACCACCGGTTTCTGGGCCGGTTCTATGAGGAGGAGATGGCCGCCATTGACCCGCAGCTCCCCCGGTACGTGCTCGCGCTCCAGGCGGCCGGCCGGCGGGTCACCGGGGCCACCCGGAACATGGTCCTCACCGGGGCCTCCAGCATGCGGGCCGCCAAGCGGGTCAGCCGGCTCCCGGTGCCCATCGACGGGTTCAGGCTGGCCACGGCCCTCATGGAGCGCGACCGGGTGGCGGGAGAGCTGATCGCCTGGCGGCAGATCCCGCTCGACGTGCGGCGCAGGATCGCACCGCGCACGTTCTACGCCCCCATGTGCCGGCAGTGCGACTTCAAGGTCCCCTGTTCGCTTTCGGCCACCGGAGAGGACGACTCAGCCATTCTGGACCAGCATTACGTGCCCTCCACCTACGGCTATTCAGAGGATGACAATGCCCTACCATAAGGGGCCCATGACCGGTCGGCGGCTCCATCGGCAGCACGCCTCCGCCGAGCGGATCACCATGGGTACTTGCCGACACTGTGAGTTGACCATCGAAGGCACCCAGCGGTACGAGTGGGTCCACCTGACCACGCAGCTCTACTGCTGCGCCAAGCTGGACAACCACCATCGCCTGACAGCGGCCGAGCCGCTGCTGCACACACGAGTGAGGACGGGCGCACGTGGACAGTGAGATCACCCCCAAGATGGTCGCAGTTGCCCTGCTCATCGGGCTGGTACTGGCCATCGGCGGCTGGTATGCCTACTGGGCCCTGGCCAAGGCCAGTACCAACAACCGCTACGAGGTCAACACCCACACCCAGCAGTACCAGGCATCGCTCGTCTCGCAGGAGCGGGATCGGATGTCCGGCTACCTCGCGGCAACCGATTCGGGGCAGAAGCTCGCGATTGCACAGCAGTTCTGTGCCGTCTTCCCGTCCCTGGACATCCCGCCGTCCGACCTCGTCTCCGCCGCCAGCCAGCTCTGTCACTGAGAGGATCAGATGCACATCATCCGTAGGCTACCCGTATTGGCTGTCGCCGTGACCGCTGTTACTTTCCTGCTAGCTGGTTGCACGTCCAGTAGGCCCGGCAGTATCGCGAATGACCAGAGAAACACAAACAGCCAGCTTGATCGGTATCAGAAGAACCAGCCGATCCCGGCCGCCGACTGGTCGCAGTACCGGCAGACCCTCATCGACGTGGAGCTGGCCCAGATCCACGGGGTGGCCACCACCAGCTTCTTCTTCAACCTGGGCACCGACAACCCGATCAAGACGTGCCCGTCGATCGGCTACCCCGTGCCCACCACGGCGCAGCTCACCAACCCTGATCAGGTCGTTGCCGCACCGAATACGCAGGCCGCGACCATCGGCCAGGCCGAACCCAACGGCGCCTACAACGGCCCGTCGTCCGGCACCTACGTAGTATGCGTCACGCCGAGCGGCACCCGGTACATCTCCTACTGGGAGGGTGACGTGCAGACCGAGGGCGGCGGTGCCCGGTGGAACCGGGTCACCGGCATGATCGAGCTGGACACGGCCACGGTGATCACCAAGGGCCGGTAACAAGCTTCCCAAGATTGGCGCGCCTAGGGGATTGGTCTGGCCCTAGGGAAGGAAAGTCACCATAGAGCAGGCCTCCTGCTAACCGCGAAAGGGGGCCTGCTCTATTTGTGGCCGACCTGGATGATCAGAACGATCGCGGTCAGTATCGTCAGGCTCAGCGCAACCGCCGCCGCGTATGCCGCACTGCGCGCCCGCATCGTCGCGATGGCCGCGGTGGAGATGTCCACCTTCTCGGCGAGCGCCCGGTGCTGCTCGTCGTAGTACTCGCGCACCACGATGGTGCTCAGCCGGTCCAGCACGAGCTGGAAGGTGTCCCGGGTGACGAACAGCGCCCGATCGGCCATGACCTCATTCCGCAGGTCGTTGAGCGTGGCCAGCCGGCGCTCCAGCTCCCCGGCCCTGGCCGCGGTGGACGCCACCAGCAGCTCGCGCTCCCCCAGCAGCCGCTTCTCCAGCTCGGAGATGCGCAGCTCCAGGTACTGGTACAGGGCTTCGAGAGTCCACTCGCCCAATGATGCCCTCCTAGTGGTGCAGGACATTCTTGAGGAACAGCGCTTGCTTGCGCGCCTTCGCGCCCGCGGCACCGGAGGCGGCGGCAGCCACCTTGCCCGGCGGTAGCGGCTGCCCCTGCGGCACCCCCAGGGAGGTGTGCAGGCCGCCGGGGGTGAAGTTGATGGGCTTCTGGCCCGCCTTGGTGGGCTTGATGATGCGCTTCTTGCGCTTCTTGGCCCGCGCCAGGGCGGCATAGTCGGGAGCGCCCTGCCCCCTGAACGGGGGTGCCTGCTTGCCGCCGAACGGTGCTGCCATGGCCTCTAGCCTCCCGTGGAGAAATGCATCGGATCCCGCTTGCCGGACCAGAGGTAACCCCAGTCCAGGCCGTACCGTTTGAGAATGGGAAGCACCACGTTGGGGTTGAAGTAGGTAGTGGCGTGGGCGCCGTAACTAACCGGATTGGCACCGGGGTCGATGTCGATGGCCTCGCCGGTCGCATGCTTGGACAGCGTGTTGGTGCCGGCGATATTCCGGTAGTTGTAGCCCCCCACGGACTTGAAGTGGTACCCGGCGTTCCACAGGTCCCGCAGCAGGCCGGAGAACTTGCCGGCGTAGTTGGACGCCACCGTGACCCGCTCCCCGTTGGGCGCCACGATGGTGGACAGCCCCACACCGCGCGGGTTGCCCTGCGGGGAGTAGCCGCCGCCGGTCGGAGCCGGCCCGCCGCCGCCGGCCGCGCCACCACCGCCGCCTCGGCTGCCCAGCAGTGCCGCCACGGAGGCTCGGCGGGCGGTGCCCGCGCGAGCGGCGTCGGCCGCCGCGGTCGCGTACCCCACCGCGCCACCCCCGGTGGGTCGGGTGACCTGCGACAGCGCGTTGTACAGGTCCAGGCTGCTCATCGTCGCCCCCTCGTCGCGGGATTACGCACACTGCTCGGCGCGGTGAACTGGTCCTTCTTTCGGGCGGCCCGGATCTGGGTCAGCAACTGCTGGAGATAGGCGGCCTGCCGACCCGGAGTGTTCTCCGACAATCCCAGGCCGGTGGCCAGCGAGTAGGCCCGGGTGTCGGCGTCCTGCCGGCCGGCGGCCATCTGGAGGGAAGGGATCGGCCCGCCGAACCGACCCGCCAGGTAGGGCAGCACCGCCCCGGTGGGGATCTGGCCACCGCCGAACAGCCGACGCCCGGTGGCCAGCTCGAAGGGGGTGGCGATCAGTGGCGACACCGAGGACATGGCGTTGCTGAACGCCCCGCCGCCCACCCCGGACGGGTTCGCGCCGGACAGGCCCAGCGTGCTGGTGGGCACCTGGGTGCTGGGGATCCCTGGGTTCATGTAGACGTTGTTGCCGCGGGCCGAGGTGTAGATCGGATACATCATGGCGTCGGTGAAGTACTGCGGCAGGATCTCATCCGCGGTGGGCAGCATGTTCTCATCCGTCGGCCCGAAGCCGGCCATCGCGCTGATCCCGGCCTGGGCGCGCTGCCAGTTGAGAATCACCCCCGGCTTGGCGAAGAACAACTGGAGCATGAGCGGAGTGGCGAACCGCTGCCACTTGTAAAATGGAATCACCCGGGCGAGAACGGTCTGCTCAAACGGGGTGACGTTGGTGTAGTCGAAGTGGAACTTCCTGACGTAGTAGGCGGCCTCCTCGGCGGCTGCCGCCAGCGTGGGTGCCTTGCTCCGCTTCAGCCGGTCGATGAAGTGCGCCAGCCGGAAGAAATTCTCCCGGGCGGCGGAAGCGCCCATGAGCTTGTCCATCGAGGTGTGCAGCGCCGCCATGGGACGCAGGGCGTTCGGGTGGATCGCCGCCTCCTGGCCGAGGTCGCCCAGCACGAAGCCCTGGTTGAGGCCGGCGTGGTTGTAGGCGGCCCACAACTGCGCGTCGGTGAGGTACCCGCCGGGGGCGTCCGGCCAGTCCTTCGGAGCGCGCATCACCCGACGCCCGGCGCCCGGCGCCTTCGGCGTGGTCTCCAGCAGGCGTTGCAGCGCCTCGACCGGGTTGGGCGCGGCGGCGGTCAGCGGGTCCACCCCGGTGACGAGCGCCCCGTGGAGCACGCTGCCCGGCGCCCCGGCCGTGCGCAGCCCGGTCAGGGTCCGCAGCGCCTGCTGGTAGGAGGCCATCCCCCGGGGGCCGAAGACGTTGTCGGCGGTGCCGGTCATGAAGTCACCGAAGCTGTTGCGGATGTGGAATGCCGGCACCGGCAGGGTGAGAAGCTTCTTGATCATCCCCTGGACCTTGTCGTAGGCCCGGATGATCTCCCCCCGCTTCTCCTCGTGGTCGGCGATCTGAATGACCCGCAGCAGGCCCCGCTTGACCTCCGGGTCGAAGACCAGGCCGTCGAAGTGGCGCTTGTAGAAGCCCGACGCCTCCTGGGCGTGCCCCCCGGTGTGGATGGGCACGTAGCCGTGCTTGTCCACCAGCTCCTTGGCGGCCGGCGAGGCGACGAACCGCTGCATCTGGCCGGTGACGGGGCTCCGGACGAGCACGCCCGGGTTCAGCGGCACCCCCCACTCGCGCACCGCCCGGCCGAGCTGGTCGCGGGCGACCCCCTTCTCCACGGCGATGTGCAGCGCGTAGAGGAACTTCGCCGGATCGACGTGCCGCAGGTAGTCGCCGTTGGCCCGGATCAGGTCCGGCAGGGTCCGCGCCCGGATCCGCTTCCCCTCCGGGGTGAGCAAGGTGGACTTGTCCAGCTTGTAGTAGTTGCCCTTGGTGTTGGGCCCCTTCTTGCCCGGCAGGTAGCGGTTGAGGTCGTCCTTGGTCAGCAGCCTGGAGCCGTCGCCGGCCACATCGACGTAGGCGCCCATGTCGGCGAGCAGCCCACTGGCCGCGTCGCCGACGTCCTCGCCCGCGGCGTTGCGCACCACCGCCCGACCCAGCGAGCCGGGCGGCCCGGTGGCCAGTGCCTCCATGTAGGAGCGCCGGCCGACCAGGTCGACACCAGCGAACGCGGAGGTGATCGTCGCCCGGCCCACGTCGATGCGCCGCTGCGCACGGCCCGCCTCCCGGGCCTTCACCACCGTCAGGGCGTTGTCGAACCGGGTCCCGGTGTGGAACGCCTTGTCGAAGACGTCCAGCGTCTTGCTCACCATGTCCACCTTGGCGGCCCGGCCGAGCACGGTGGACACCGCTGCGGGGATCGGCACCGACCCGGGGATGGGGACGCCGCCGAACCGGAGCTTCACGCTGCGGCTCACCTGCTGCGACAGGTTGGCGTGCAGCAGCTCGGTGAGCTGGCGGGCGGTGTTCTCACTCGCCTGCGCGGCCACCTTCTCCGTGGTGGTGTCGATGGCGGTCTTCAGCGTGTCCGGGCTCGCCATGATCTTGGTCATCCAGGGCGCCGACTCCGCGACCGTCTTCGGCAGCCCGGCGTGGGCCGGGGACAACCAGCGGATTGCCTTCCGGCTGGCCGTGCTGGGGGCCATCCCCACCGTGATGAGGTCCGTCGCCAGGGCCGAGCGGGCGGTGCGGGCCGCCTGGGCGCCGGTCGCATGGGCCACCACGTCGATGGCGGCCTGACCGGCGACGACACGGCCGGCCAGCTCGCGTCGCGGCAGTGCCCGCGAGCTGGCCGCGACGTCGGCGCTCAGCTTGGCCGCCAGCTTCTCCGCCGCATCGCTGCTGCCGGCGACCGCCCTCGCAGCCTCGTGAGTGGCGATCGACTTGGTTGTGTCCTCAATAGCGTGCTTGCCAATACCGACACCGATGTAACTGGTAGGGTCCAGCACGACATCGCCCACAAAGCCGCCCGCGCCGGTCGCAAAGCGATTGTGGATTCCCTTGTTCTTGAGCATCTGACCGACGGAGAAATGTTCCTTTCCACTGAGCCCCGCCCATGCCGAAGCCAATGGACCGGAGACCGGCTGCCCGGGGGGGGCGGCAGAATCCCGGGCGGCGTTACCGAACAGAGCGCCCTCCACGGCCTGTCCCGGGCGGGAGAGCACCGACATGACCCGGCTGAAGACCGAAGGATGCGCGGGGGGCACGCTGGCGCCGCGCTCCTGTTCCACCGCCGCCGCCGCCTGGTACTGGCGGTAGAGCTGGTCCACCGTTGTGCGCTGCTGCGCCAGGTCGGCCGCTGAGTAGCTCCCCCACAGACTGGGGGACGCCGACGCGGTGGTCACGGCCGCCGGGGATGCCCCGGGGACGCCCACGTTGGCCGCGGACGGCCTCGAACTGGAGCGCTGGGAGGCGAGGTCCTTCATGCTGAAGGTCGGCCCCCACCCGGAGCTGCCCGCCTGGGCGGCGTAGCCCCGGTTCACCCCGAAGTCGATCCCGGCGCCCCGGAGCAGCGCCGCGAACCCGGGGGTGAAACCAGCCAGGGCGTCGGTCATGTCACTTCCCGAAGAACTTCATCACGGCGTTGCGCAGAATGTTCCGCTCGATCGGCCCCCAGCCCTGCGATGCCCGGTCATTCACCGCCGCGTCGATGGCGGCCAGATAGGTGCCGAGGTAGTTGGCGTTGTACCCGGGCACCCCGTAACCCGCCGCCTTGGGATCGGTCACGTCCTGCTTGAAGCCGGGGTCGTTGGAGTTGCCGTTGATTGCGTCGATCAGCGCATCCTGAAGGTCGCCCTGCTTCGCCCCGGACTTGTCCGGGTAGGCGGTGCCCAGGTAGTTGAACGCGCGCTCCATCCCCGTCTGGCCCGTATTCCCGCTGGCCGCCAGCTTCTGCGCCTCCAGCAGCGCCCGGTCGGTGGCGATCTTGCCGTCCTGGGCGAGCCGGGCCTGCGCGAGCTGGAGCTGACCGGCCGAGATTCCCAGCTCCGCCGACTTCACCCCGTTGAGGAACTGGAGCTGGAGGGCGTCCTGCTGGCGCTGGTAGAGCTGGTCCTGGAGCTGCTTGAGCACCATCGCGACCTTGCCGGGCCGCTGGGCGTTGAGCAGACCGATCTGATCCTTGTACTTGGTGAGGCTGTCGATGTGCTGCTTCAGCAGGGTCTGCTGCTGCTCGTTGGCCGCCATCGTCACCTGCGCGACCAGGTGCGGCGCCGCCTCGGCGGAGGAGGAGCGCATCATCCCGGCGATGCCTCCGGCGTTGGCGCCCTGAGTGGCGACGTTGGACAGCGCGTTGGCCTTCTGCTCCCCGGCCAGGCCGGTCAGGTACGCCTTGTCGGCGTTCAGCCTGTCGTTCTGGCCGGGGCCGGCGATGCCCAGCCGCTGCTGCTCGGCGGTCGCCGCGGTCTGTGCCTTGCCGTAGGTGGCGTCCAGCATCGTCGAAAGCTGGTCGTAGTTGGCCCCCACGTCGGTGGTGGCCTTGGTGTAGGCGGCCTTCTGCTGCTGCTGGTTGGCCCCCAGGAGCTGATCCAGCGCGCCGAACAGCGAAGAGATGTCCGTCTTCGCGAGTCCGGTCTGGCGGTTCAGGTTGCGGATGAGCCAGCCGTAGTCCCGGTTCTCCTGGTTGTAGGAGAGCTGCGCCCCCTTGATCTGGGGATCAAGCTCATAGCCGACCATCTGCCGGGCCTGCGCCGCCAGGCTGGAGTTGTCCGAGGCGGACAGCCCGGTGTAGCTGCCGCCGCCGCCGCCGCCGGTGGCGACCCGCTGGGCGTAGGCGAGTGCGGCGCCCACCCCCGGCGGGGAGGGTGCGGTGTAGGCGTTCGACGGCGGCGGGGCGACGGGCCGCGCAGCAGGCCGGCTCTGGTCGGGCGCGTTCGCCTGCCTGAAGTAGGAAGAGTCCGGCGAGTTGACCGTGCGGGGCACGGTGCGCGCCGTCGGGCGGGGCATCGCCGGCCCCAGCGGGCGCGGCCGGGCCGGCGCCTTCGGCCGCGGGCCCGCGAGGATGCGGCCGAAGTTGGCCTGGTAGGTCGGGAAGTCGTTGGCCGCCCGGAAGGCCGCCGAGCGGAAGTCGTTGGGATTGCTCGCCATCTCCTACCCCCCTCCGGCGGACAGCTTGCGACGGGCCAGTTCCGTGTAGTACGGCAGATCCGTGCTGGCCAGGCCCAGCTTGCCGGCCTGGCCGGCGAGCCGGCCGGTGGCGCCCACCAGGGCCTGGCCGATCATGCCCAGGTAGTTCGACTGGGTGGCGGCCTCGCTGGCGGCGGCACCGGCCAGGCCGCGCTGCTTTGTACTCGCGATCTGCCCCAGGTAGTCGGCGTAGTTGCGCTGCTGCTCGCCCACCGCGCTGCCGTAGCCGGAGCTGTAGGCCATTCCCCGGCCGGCGAAGTTCCCCAGCACGCCCCGCAGGTTGCTCTCCTGGGTGTAGCCGGCGCCGCGGGCGGCGTTGGCGTAGTCCTCGTTCAACTGCTGCCGCTGCTGGGTCAGGCCCTGCAAGGCGTTGGAGCGGGTGGTGGCCGCGTTCATCCGGTCCACCGCGCTCTGTGGGTCGTAGGGGGTGAGCTTGCCGAGGATGGCCTCCATGTCCGGGTTGGTGGCGCCCAACTGGGTGAGCCGGGTGTACTCGGTGTTGTACGGGTTGGCCGTGCCGCTGCGGTAGGTCTCCAGCTTCGCCCGTGCGTCGCGCTCATTCGCGGCGGCCTGCTGGTACTGCGACGTCCAGGAGGGAATGCGCCGGTCCCCGTTCGCGCGGGCGCGCACCAGCGCCGCGGCGGCGGCCTTGCGCCGGGCGATCGCGCTCGCGTACGCCTGGTTCAGCGCGCTCACCCGGGTCTGGCGCTGCTGCTGGCCGGCGGCGGTGACGTCCGCCAGCGGGATGGGCAGCGGTGAGGTCACGCCTTCCTCCTTCTCCGGGCCAGGGCCTCGCGGGCCAGAACCGAATAGGGGTGTCGGCTCACCAGTTCCCCCATCTGCGACGGAACCAGCGAACCGGCGCCGGTCGGACCGGGTGATCCACGCCCCAGTATCGCGCGGGCCAGCCCCGATCGGCGCTGCTCGCGGGCGACGTAGCCCTCCGGGTTCACCTGGCCGAAAGTGGGTCGGGAGGGGCCGGCGCTGCCGCCGTAGACCCGGTTGCCGGTGGCGTGTGGGTTGAAGGCGTGGATCGAACGCCCGTAGGGCGCGGGGGTGGTCACGAGGTGTTCACCGCCCTGCCGTGGCTGCTGGCGCGGCACAGCATCTCCCAGACGAACAGGTTGCCGGTGGTCACCGGGTCGAGCGCGCCCAGGTTCTTGATCGGCTTGTTCAGTGCCACCGACAGCGCCCGGAACCGAAATCCGCGCACCGGGGTCTTACCCCCCACGGTGGGCACGGCGACGCTCTGGACCGCGGTGAGGGCGGGCGCCGGACGTACCTCCAGGGCCACGGCATTGTCCCCCCCGGACAGGGTGTTACCCACCCGCGGGTACACCGAATGCATGTGCTTCCAGGTGTCGTACGACCCGGCCGTCGATGGCGCGGTGATCAGGGCGTACTGCGGGGACACGGTCGTCGAGCCGTCGTCGAGGTCAAGCCGGCCGTCGGAGAAGGCGTAGTTGGTCCAGGTGTAGGACAACACCCGGGTGTTGTGGCCGTACATCACCCCGGAGCCGCCCAGGTTGATGGAGGTGTCGGTATCGCGCCACTGGGTCTGCTTGGTGGAGGGCGCGGCGCCGGAGAAGAAGGTGCCATCGGCCTTCTGGTAACTCCGCAGTGACCAGGCCCCGGTGTGCAGGTTCATCGCAGCATGGGTGAACACCGTCGTGAAGGACGGCGCCGGCCCCACCACCAGCCGGTCCGCTTCCAGATTCACCAGGACACCGGGGATGTACTCCAGTGCCATGTTGCCCCGCAGGTCCACCTGCACGGCCAGGTCGGTGAAGTTGGTGTTGGTCAGCCGGTACACCGACCGGTCATTCACCAGGTAGATTCCCCCGGTCCAGGGTGTGGCGGAATAGGCCCCGATGAGACTGGAGATGAGAGTGAGTTGTCCGTCGATGGCCGGATCGGTGGAGAAGGTGAACAGGTACGTCTTGTTCCGCTTGAAGATGTAGAGCTGGGAGTTCAGCACGACCACGTCGTTGATGAGCTGTCCGTCGCCAGGGTTGATATCGACGAAGCCGCCGTCCGGCGCCGCCCACACCGTGGGGTCGGTGGCCTTGGACCAGTAGATGCGGTTGGCCATCTTGTCCACAATGAAGACCCGCTCGCGGACCACGAAGCTCAGCTCGCCCTTAGGCAGGGTGGCCACCGCGGTCCAGGACCCGCTGCCGATCGCCGTGCGGGACTGGCCGGTGCCGCCGTTGGTCACGGCCCCGACGAAGTACAGCAGGGTGTTGTACTGGAACAGCGTGGTGTAGATCCCCGAGAGGGTGCCGCCCGGCGCCACGCTGAACGCCGTCGAATCGTGCGGCTTCTTGGTGTAGTACACCGTGGTCGTGCCGGGGGTGCCGGCGTTGTGGGTGGCGATGACCGCGTAGCGCAATGCGGAGGTCTCATCGACGCTACCCAGCAGGGTGAACAGCCCACTGGAGGACAGGTCGGTGTACATGGTGGCCGAGCCGCACCGTCGGCAGCCCGGCCGCGCCGACAGCGCGCCCGAGTCGCCCACGTCCATGTTCTGGAGGAACCGCAGCTCGCCTGGCGGCACGTTGTACGGCGCCGGGACGAAGTCCCGCAGCGCCACCCCGCCGGGCCACGGCCCCATGCGCATCAAGCTGCCCGGCACGGCTCACCCCCCCATCCAGGTGTCGTCCACCATCACCGTCACCATCGGATAGGTGTTGCGGGGCTGCCACATGTCCGTGTCGGTCTGGCCGACCCCGGTGGCGAACTGGCCCATCTTCAGCGTCTGCTGCTGCGGGTTGTTGTCCAGCTCGTACGCCTGCGCGAGGCAGTACTCCACGATTCGCGGGTGGTACTGCACCGGCAGCTCCGGGGTGTCGCCCACCGCGGTCACCTGCGCCGGGATCCGCGTGTAGTACATCTTCAGGGTGGAGACCGAGTTGTTCGGGATGGGGTACAGGTTGATGAAGCCGCCCCACACCCAGTAGCTGGTGGGCACCCCGTTTCCGATGACGGCGGAGCCGGCGTCGTAGGACGGCGCGATCTGCTCGGCCTCGGGCAGGCTGACGGGCGTGAGCACGTTGCCGTCGTAGCGCACCGAGCGCAGGTGCAGGATGTTGACCGGGGTGGCGTACTGGCCGGTGTTCAGGGTCACCGTCACCGAGGCGGTGACCTGGAGGAGCTGCTTCTGCCGGGCGATCTCCGCCTGGGCATCGTTGACCCACCGGATCACGTCCGCCGAGTCGATCTGGGCGCCGGACTCGTCCCCGAAACTGACGCTGAACGCGAGTGAGAATATCACTAACCAGCATTGTTGATCCCCTCTCCCCGCTTAACTCGCCCGCGGTAGTAGGTCGCCAGGTTACACTTTCGACAACGACGCTTCCCATGCCAATGATACGTGTTGTCCGCATCCAGCGGATGTCCCGCGTCACATACAGTCTTCGCGGCATTAACTGCAATGAGCGTGGCACCCCGGAGCAGATTCTCTCGCCGTGAAACCGGTCTTACATGGCTAGGGTTTACACAAAGCGGACCGATGCAACTATCCTGAGGATACCGGAAGTGATCCAAATCGAGACCGGTCGGTACCGCACCGTTGACGTGCATCCACAGCACCCGGTGCACGTACTGCATCTTCCCGCAAATGTTGATTCGACCGTAACCGGCAGTACTGGGACTACCCGTCCATCGCCAACAACCATTACCTGCGGGCTCGATTCGCGGCAAAATTCGCCGGGTCAGGACATCGCTGACGAGCATGGCGTCACCTTCCAGGGGATCTCAATCCGAACTCCGGACTCCTCTCCCTCCAGGGCCGTACATGCCGTCATACGCCACTCGCTACCCCGACGGACGTACCGGCACAAACAGAACAGATGTCCATGTACCTCACCGCGGTACCGCACCGGAGGCCATCCGAGGCAACCGCTCATCAGCCCTCCCGACGTCCGCCGTGTGGCCTGTCCAGGCGCAGGCCGGCGTGCCGGTAGGAGTGCAGCGGCGAGGCGAACACGGCCGCCGCAACGTCCCGCGCCTCCTCCTGCTCCTCCAGCGCCTTCTTCAGCTCCACCGCGCGCACCGCGGCATTGTGGGCCTCCAAACGGTCCAGCACGTTGTCCCGCCGGTTGTCCGCAGCGAAGATGCGGGCCAGGACCCGCTCGTCGAACTCAGCCTCGGTAGCGACGCTGAAGGCCACCACCTCGGCTCCGTTCGCGCAGTGCTCCACGATCTGGAACGCGCTGTCCCCGGGGGCGCGCCGGTCCCGGGGCAACCAGCGCACCTCCAGGCGCGGGTCGTAGTCGGCGATGATCTCGGCGACCCGGGCCACCTTGGCGGAGACCCAGGAGCCGTCGGACATCGGCACCGCGACGGCGGCCAGGTCCAGCGCGCCGTTCATCAGTCCCCCGAGAGCAGCACGTCGGCGAAGACGGTGCCGCCGCCGGTCAGCGCGGCCACGTCCACCCTGACGAAGCGGAGCGGCGCGTCGGGCACCGCCACCACCAGCGGGACGGTGCCGCCACCCGCGTAGTTCAGGGTGGCCGCCGCCACGTTGGTGTCCGCCCTGATCGACTGGAGCGCCGCCCAGGTCACGTTGTCCACCGAGCCCTGGAGGGTGATGGTGGCGGTGGTGATCGTCCCCGAGGACCGCAGCACCACGGTGACCGTACGGAACGACGTGGGGTCGGTGAGCACCCCGGACAGCGTCCACGGGCCGAGCTGGCCGTTGCTGGCCCGGCCGGTGGGGTCGGTGAAGACGAACCCGGCCAGGTCGGCCCGGGTCATGTCCGCGATCGACGGCACGGTGACCTCCTAGGCGCTGGCCCAGCCGGCGGCGGAGCAGGCCACATCGAGGGAGATGTTGCCCGCGGTGAACACCGACACGTTGCCCCGGACGAACTGCACCAGGGTGGACTGGAGACCCAGCCACTTGTTGACGCCCCCGACCAGGACGCCAGGGTTGATGAGGTCGAACCAGACCCCACCGTCGAGGCTGCCCTGAACGGAGATGGTCCCCACCCAGGGACCCGAGGGGCGGAAGAATGCGGCGATATCCCCGATCAGGACCGCATCGAGAATCTGGATGGCCTGCGACTGCCCGGTGGCGGCCTGGGCGTTGAACAGGTTGAAGCCGATGGTCTGCGACAGAATGCGACTCACGGAACGCTCCTTCGAGACGGGAGGGGCGGGCAGTCCGCCCCTCCCGGGCTACTAGTTCTCGGTTACGTCCGTCAAGAGACCATTGGCGTTGCGCTGCTTCACGCCGATCTCCCAGTACTTGTACAGCCGAGCCTCGTACTGGTCGAAGCCGGCGACGCGGCTCCACATCGAACCGTCGGTGTCATCCCAGGTCCAGTCCTCTTCCCGGAATTCGGTGAGGCTGGGCTCGTTGACGAACCACATCTTGCCGGTGGGGGCGTCGGGGTCGTCAACGACGGGGATTTCGGTGCCGCAGGAGAACGCGAGCCCGGTGAAGCCGCCCGCGAACTCCTTCGTGTCGGTGTACCGGCGCTGCTGGGTGAGCAGGTTGAAGTAGGCCCGGCGCACGCCCAGGCTGGCGAAGATGACGGTGGGTCGCTGGCCACCGGCCCGCCGGATGTTGTCCACCATCCGGATCATCAGGGATTCCGAGAGCGCGCGGGCGGTGCCGGCATTGGAGTCCACCTGGGACGCCCAGACGGGCTGGGTGGCCGGGTCCACGTTGTAGAGCGCGCCGGTCGCCTTGACGATGCTCGACAGGCCGTTGGGCTCCAGCACGGTGCCGGCGAAGTCGCCGGTCCGGACCACCAGGTCAGTGCTGACGTCGGTGGTGATGTCGGCACCGGAGTAAACGAAGGTGCCGGCCGGGGTGGTGGTGGGCGTGATGGAGGTGATGGTGCGGGCCGAGCCGCGGACCGTGCCACCCGTGGAGACGATGTCGATGATCTGCCCGACTTCCAGGTACTGGATGTCGTTGACAGCCGAGGTGTTCGCGGTCGCCTGGGAGGCCGAGGACAGGGTCGCCAACGCACCCGTGCCGTCGGCGTAGAAGATGCGGGCGGTGTCCTTGCCGACGTCGGACTTCAGGCCGTCCATCTCATCCTGCATCACCGAGGCGAACGCCTGGGCGTTGGTCTTCAGCAGGCGCATCGACTGGCCGGAGAGCAGCAGCATGCCGTAGCCGTACTTCAGGCCGACCTGCACGCTGGCGTAGCCCTGGTTGCCACCGGTCGGCAGCGCGCCGCCTTCTGCGCGGTAGCCGAGGCCGGGGTTGCGGGACACGCGAATGGGGAACCGGACGTACTTGCCGCCGGTATCGGAGGACACGCCGTCTGAGGACTTCTCGACCCGGCGCAGGCCGATGATTTCCCGGTTGAGCTGGCCGACCAACTGCGGGAGGTAGACCTCCTTGGCAATGTTGGTGGCCGTAACCAGGGTCGCGGGCATAGCTGTCTCCTGGGGTGGGGGAGGGGACGTCACCCCTCGCTTTGGGCTGCCTGAACCATCTGTTCCACCAGATCCCGAGTCTGCTTCGGGTTCAGCGTGGTGACATCGGTCCGCGTTGTCGGCAGTCCTCCACCGGCACCAAGGATGCGCGGCGCCCGGCCATTGGCCATCTGCGCACGCTGCTCCTGGTACCAACTGTGATACGCCTTCACGGCGTCCTCGGGGGTGTAGCCCCCCTCGATCTGTGCCAGCACCCAGTTCTCATCGAACTTGCCGTACTTGGTTCCCAGCTCCGACAGGAGCGTGTCGAACGCGGCCAGTTCCTCATTGGTCTGGGCCTGCTGCTGCTGCTCCAGCACGGTCCGCCCGGTCAGCTCGGCGAGCTGTTCCAGTTGGTCGAGCCGTTGCAGCCGATCCACAAGTTCGGGTGGAAGGTTCTGCGTCCAATCGGACGCGGTCTGGTCCTGGCCCCACCCCTGGGCGCCGTCCTGTCCCGACTGGGTCGGAGCAGAAGGAGCGCTCAGATTCACCCCGAGTTCGCCTGCGAGCCAGGGGAGAACCGCCTGCGGGTTTTGCTGCAACTCATCCATCATGGCCGCAGCGGCCGTCAGATACGGTGGCTCGTAGCGCTCCACGAGCGCCTGGTAGGGGGTGTACTGGGACTGTGCCGTGGTGAGCTTGTTCTGCCAGTAGCCGTCGGTCTGCTTGAAACCGTTGAGCAACTGGGCGTGGTACTGCTCCGGGACATCCTTCAGGTAGCCGGCGTACTGACCGGAGGCGTCGTTGCCCTGGCCGCCGTCATCGGGTGGCTGTACAACTTCGTCGGTCAGATCCTCGCCCATGAATGTCTCCGGTCTTCTGGTGTGTCCGTCCGTGCAGACTATCCTGAGTTACCGAACACGGCCGGCGGCCGTGAACCCCGCATGTAGCGGGGCATCCCGCCCATCGGCGGCTGGCCCGGAATGGGAATGGGCCGCGGGCCGGACGGCATCCCCACCGGGGGCATCGGGGCCGGCGGACGACCCGGCATTCCACCGGGAACCCCCACCGGGGGACGCAGGGGAATGGGCGGCCGAGGATAGGGCCGCCCCAGACCGGGGACGCCCATGGCGGTCCTGCTACCCGGACGCTCGGGGATCTGCGGGTTCATCGAGCCCAGGCCCTGGGGACCGCCGAACCTCGACCCGGGAACTCCCGGGCGGCGGTTGAGCCTGGCGCGGGCCAGCATGGCGTACCGCTGGGCCTGGTCCGGGCCGCCGGGCGCCGACTGGGGCTGGCGGATCCCGTTGCCGGAGCGCAGGTTGGCCAGGATCCGCATCAGCGGCGACCCTCCCGGCCCACCCGCGTCCCCCGGGCCGGGGATCTGCGGGTTCATCGAGCCCAGGCCCTGGGGACCGAACCGGCGCGGCATGGTCATCAGATACTCCCGGGCGAGTCGGCGAGGCGCAGCATGTAGCGCTTGTCGTTGCGGGTCCGCTGGTTCACCGTCACCGCGGTGAGCAGACCCAGTGCGATCAGCCGCGCGTCGGTGGCCTGCACACTGTCGTAGTTGGTCGGCACCCCGATGGTGTCGGCACCCTCGGAGAGCACCACCAGGTCGCCGTTGGCGTCGGTGCCGATGTCGGCGCCACCGTAGGTCACCGTCAGGGTGGTGGTGCCGGAGATGGCGCTCACCGCCCGCGCTGAGCCGCGTACCACGCCGGCCGGCGACACGATGTCCACGACGTGGCCCACCTCAATGCCGGAGACCGGGCTGTAGCCGGTGTTCGGACCGTTGATCTGGCACTGGTTGGCCACCGTCTGGGTGCCGTTGAGGATCCCCACGACGCGGCTGTTCCGTCGCCGGTCCACCGCCTCCAGAGCCAGAGAGCCCTGATCGAAGTTCGGCATGTCTACCTTCCTGGACTCTGGCCGGGTGGCTGGGGACTCAGTGCCGGCGGCCCTGGTGCAGGTGGGGCTTGCGCGCCACCTGGGACAGATGGTAGGCCCCCGGGCCCGCCCCCGGGTATCCCCGTGAGACCGGGGCCCGCGCCGCCGGCCTGGGCGTTGAGCACCGTCGCGGCCATGGCGGTGGCCTGGTGCTCGGCCACGTGCTGGGCGAAGATCTGCTGGACCTGCGGCGGCAGCGCCTGGAACTCCTGGCCCTTCTGGAAGCGCTGGTGCCCGGCGATGTGGGCATCGTTGTTGTCGTAGGCGTTGGGCATCACCGCCAGTCCGCGGGACATGAGAATGTTCTCCCGGTCCACCTGGCGCCGATCGACCTGCCAGTCCTCCATCGCCTTGTCCACCCCGCCCAGGTCCAGCGCGGTGAGCAGCTTCGTCCCAGCCTCGGGGGCGCCGGGCGCGCTGGCCGGCCCGCCGGGGGGACCGAAGACGCCCTTCCCGTACAGGTCCATCAGGGTGGCGGTCCGGGCCGCCTTGCTCACCGGCAGGGAACTGCCGGCCTGTACCCGGATGTCGGCGACCCCGCGGACGTCGGAGGCGGCGAACATCATCGCGTCGAAGCTGCCATCGGGGCCGACCATCCGGATCAGCCGCGGGCCGGGCCAGTACTGCCGCACATGGGACAGGGCGTGTCGACCCACCCGGGCCACCGCCTCTTCCAGGTTGGCGGTGGTGTTCGCGAGCAGCGTGTCGTCCTGCTCCTGGAGGTAGGCGATCGCGGCGGCGGCGGTGTGGCTGGGCGCGAACCCCCGGCTGATCTGGTGCTGGCCGGAGACGTCGTCGAAATCGACCTGGAGCTGCTCGACCTGCTGGATCACATAACTGGGGATCGGCGGCGCCGGGATCATCTCCGGCTTCGCCCCGTAGCCGAGCTCGTAGGTGATGACCTGCCCGGGGTCGGTGTTGATCGCGGTCGGGTCCACACACCCCTTCGGGGCCATCCACTTCCCCCGGCCCATGAGGTTCTTGTTCTCCACGATCTGGGACCTGGTCCGGTTCAGTTCGCGCTGGAGCGGCACCAGGTCGGTGACCGACGACTCGTCGTAGAAACGGCCCATCGGAATGTGGCCGACCTTGGAGAACGGCGTCTCGCAGTGGTCGTACACCGGGGGATCCACAGCGTAATCCACAGCCTGAATGAGCTGGTCGCCCACCACGGTGACCAGGCCGCCCTCGGGGAGGTCCCGGTGCACCCCGGGCCGTACCCAGGTTTCCAGACACAGCACCTGCTGGGTGGGGCGTGGCTGGAACTGTCCCGACAGGACGTCCTCCATGATGGCCTCGGTGGAGGCCACCGTCGCCTTGCTGGAGATGTCCTTACCCAGCGTGTGCCGCACCCACTCCGCCGGGTGGGTGGTGGCGTGGATGACCCACGGCTGGGCGTCCACACCCTGCTCCCGCAGGTCGGGGACCACCAGGTGGAACGGATTCACCGCCTCCACCCGGATGGCGCCCTCGGGCTTACCGGTGGCCGGGTCGGGTTCGCCGTAGGCGGGATCCCACCAGTCCTTGTAGAAGGCGGTGCCACAGATCGTCGTCCACCAGACCACCTGCCGGGTGACCTGGTCCAGCTTCAGGTCCGCCCACAGCGCCTCCAGCAGCTTCTCCCCGGCCCGTGCCGCGGCGAGGTCGTGGTCGTCGGAGGTGGCCGGCACCGCCACGAACTGGGGCTTGGAGCTGGTGAGCTTCGCCTGTTCCTTGCGGAGGATGGGCCGGATGCGGTTGATCACCAGCCGTACCCGCCACGGCGGCGCCTCCGGCACCCGCAGGCGCACCCCCAGCGGGGAGGTGGACTGCCGGAAGAACTCCACGTTCTGCTTGCCGGCGTAGAACGCCATGTTGAGGTACCACTGGCGTTCGTTTGCAATCCGGCTGGCCTTGCCGGAGGAGTAGCAGCGGCGCACCCACTCCACCAGCTTCTGCTGGGCCTGGCCCGAGAGCCGGGTGCCGTTAGTCGAGGAGCCCGCTCCCGGTGGTTCCGTCAACCCAGGCTCGATCGGCGAGGTCGGGTATGTCGTTGGGGTCGTCATAGCTGATCACCTCCTGCTCCCGGGCGGGGGCGGCCACCGGGTGATGCCCGTCGGGCTCGTCGGCGGCCCGGAGCGCGGTGAACACCGGCACGTTCCCGGCGGAGAGCACCAGGTCCGTCTGTCGGCGCAGGGTGCGCTCCTGCGCGTCGAGCATCCGGTCCAGGCGCTGCTGCACCGCCCGCCGGGCCTCCGTGGCGGCGCTGTTGGGCAGCCCGGCGACGAGCGCCCCCACGGCCACCGCGGTCAGCGTGACCAGTGCCGTCACCAGCACCACGGCCAGCTCAGACACCCTGGGCCTCCTGGACGAGAACCCGGATGGTCTCCAGCGCGCGCAGGCGCACCGTCAGCCGCTCACATTCGACGCGGGCCTGACCGAGGTCGGCGACCAGGACCTCCACCTCCTCCGCGGAGCGCATGCCGGCCCCGCGGCCCATTTCCATCAGGCAGTCGTCGCACAGGTAGAACCTGCCCAGCCAGTCGTCGGTGATCTGCGTGTCGGTGAACCCGCTCCCGCACTTCTCCTTGCGGCAGGTGAAGCAGAACCCGGGCGCCAGCAGCGGCACGGGCAGGCGCGGGAACCGACCGGCGGTCACGGGGCAACCGGCTCCGCGTGCTGCGCCGCCTCGACGTGCGCCCGCAGCTCATCCGCGGCCCTGGCCAGCACGTCGTCGAAGAACAGGGTTGCCCTCGCCCGGCCGTCGGGGCGCAGGGTGCCCTCTCGCTTGGCGTGGGCGGCCACCTCGTCCACGGTCATGGCGTGGTTGGTCCGCCCGTACGGATCGGCCGCCGTGCCGTACGGAGACGGGGCGACTTCGTCTTCGACCTTGACCGGATGCTCGACCTTGGTGGCCATTGGCTGCTCCTTCGTCTCAACGTCAGGTTCAGTATCACACCACTACCAGATGCCACCCATGTGCTCGTTGCACAGCTCGAAGTCGCCGTATTCGGGGTCGCGACCACGGCAGGCGCCGGTCCGCACCACCGGGCGGTGCTCCGGGTCGATCATCACCGGGCCGGGCATTGACGGTTGCTGGCCGGGCGCCAGCCGGGCGCCGGGCGCGAGCACGGGCCGCTGCGGCCCCAGCTCGCTGATATCCGGGCGGGACATGAGGAAGTAGCGCAGCGCGTCGCAGGCGTGGTCGTCCTTCTTCAGCGGCACCTCGAACTTGTTGGCCCGGTCTCGCATCTTCGGGGACAGGTAGGTCTTCCAGCGGTAGTGCCGCATCTCCCTGATCAGGTTCACGCAGTTGTCGGCGCACCGCCAGCGCGGCTGCTGCCCGGGGGCGGCGATGAGGTAGCGCCGGACCCGGTTGATCCCGGCCTCCGGGTTGTTGTCCCCCAACTGGAGCGACACCCCGCACCGCAGGTAGTCCAGGTGGACGGAGTTGACCACGCCCATGGCCTGCTGCCGGTTGACGATGGACGGGTCGCCCACCCGGTACTCCACGGCGCGCTTCCAGGCCAGCTCCTTGGACAGCACCACCGCGGCGTGCTGGTCCACGGTCATCTCCGCGGCGAAGTGCTCCCCGAAGGTCAGCACCTGGCCATCGGGGCCGACGGCGTGCCAGAGCCAGGCGGTGGGGGCGTGCAGCCCGTGGTCCATGGAGGCGTAGACCGGCCAGCCGGGGGGCGGGCCGTCCACCGCCGGCACCACGTGGTCGTCGAGGCTGAAGCTGGGGTAGACCAGGCCGCCCAGGGCCGTGTAGCGGCCGTGGATGCGGGCCTCCCGCTCCTCCGGGGACAGGGTGGCGACAAAGAGCTGCACCTCGTGCGGGTCGAGGTGGGGATTGTCGGCCATGTCGGCCTCGACCACGAAGATCTCTGGGTCGCGTTCAGCACCGTCCCCGGTGCCCGGCAGATAGACGGTCTCATACGACCAGTTCAGCCCCTGCAGTGGCGTCATGGTAATCCAGATGGACCCCTTGGAGTCCACCGTTCGCGCCTTGTTCTCGGTGAACACCGCCTGGGACGGCTCCTCGTCGAACCAGATGAAGTCGCGGGACACTCCGGCGAACTTGTCCAGCACCGACTCGCCGGACATGAACTGGATGGTGGACCCGTTGGCGAAGGTGAGGATCCGCAGCTTCCGGTCAAAGCTGTCCTCCCAGCTCGCGTGCCGCAGGTCGGAGGGGATCAGCCAGCGGCGCAGCTCCGGGAGGATGATGTCGGCGACGCCGTGGTCGTAGTCCACCCCGACGACCCGACCCTTGATGGGCCGGTCGGGCATTCGCCGGAACGGGTGCCGCCGGGTAGCCCACCAGAGCGCCTCGATCGCCCCCGCCGTGGTCTTCCCGGCCCGGTTGCCCCCGATGTACTGCCGCAACCGGGCCGGACTCCGGTGGAACAGCATCTGCTTCTCGTGGGCGACGTAGCCCAGCAGATTGGGACGCTCCGCGTTGACACGCAGCGTCGCGCCCAGCTCCTCCAGTGCCTCGGCGATCGAGGACATCATTCAGCCAATGCCCGGGCGAGTTGGCCATCGGCGTTATCGAAGCGCCATTCACCGATCTCCACATCCCACCATCCGATGTCGCGCATCACAACGTGATGGTCCGCCCAGGCCACATGCGACCACTTGTTCCCGCCGATGACCGGGCCGAACATGATCAGCTCATGACAGTCTTCACAGATCGTCGGCGGTTCGTACCAGTCCGGTGGGCGGTGATAGGTCATCCGCTACACCCGCTCGGGCCAGTGCCAGGTACCGCCCGGATAGGCACGGTCACCACCAGCGCAGCGGGCACCCACCGCGCCATCTGCCGGATCTCCCGGATCGTGCGTCACGCCACCCACTGCTACCGGGTGGAAGAACAGGCCGGTGGGGTTCTTGGCCATCAGACCGACGACCGTCCAGTCGTCGGGGTGGGTCTCGGTGATGTCGGCTGCGCGGCACACGGCCGGGAACACACCGTCGGCGCTGCCACGGGCGACGTAATGCACAGCCCGTCCGACGCTCGGGGTCTGGTCACTCATGCGGTCTCCTTCGTCATTGTCGGGTCGTCCGCCACGGGCGTGCCGGTGTAGTAGGCACCTGCGAACGCGAGCACCGCCGGGGCCAGCAGCAGGATGATGGCCTGCCACGGCCTGGGCAGCGGCTCCAGCAGGCCCGGGTTGTGCTGTACAGCGGTCATCACGGCCAGCACGGCGCCGAGCAGCGCCCCGCCCGCAGCGGCACCCACAGCCTTCGGGTGGATGGCCATCAGGCCGTCATCCGGCGAGCGACCTCGTCGGCGACCTCGCCAGCGATGGCCTTCACCACCTCAACGGTGCTGTCCACCGCAACATCGACCGGGGCGGCCAGCGTGGCGATGATGGCGTCGAGCTTGGTCTCCAGCTCCGACAGGTGCGGGTACACCGAGTTGGGGGTGCCCTCCTCGGCGGCCACCGCGTACCCCAGTTCGGCGCGGACCAGGTCACGGACCACCGCCTTGTCAGCGGGGCTCCAGTTGCTGGGACTGGTCATGTCGATCCATTCTCTTATGACGAAGTCGGCGTCGGTGCTGGGGATACCCGGCAGCGACGCATGGTCGGTGTACTGGCAGGCGACGAGCTGGTCGGCGGTCCAGCCGGGTGGCAGCTCGATCGCAGCCGGGGTGGTGTCTGAGATCCACAGGTTCCGCCAGCCCGGCGGCAGGTCCGCTGCGACGAGCCAGCCGGGCGCCAGGTACCACCGGCCGGAGTAGATCCAGCCGTAGGCGTGGCCCTGTGCCACGGCTCGGCCGGTGAATTCGATGGCGCGGCGCCGGGCCATCGCGACCATCCCGGGCCGGTTGTCCTCGGTGTCGTAGCACAGGACATCCTGCGGGCCGGCCCCGCCGGCCCGCAGCACCTGCGACCAGAACCAGGCGAACTCATCCGCGCCCGGGTTGTTGTTCCGGGCGAAGTGGTAGGCGACCCGGGCCAGGCCGAGATCCCCGGCCAGCGCCCACCGGGCGGGGAACGTCGCGTCGGCGAACCGCAGCATGCCATCCAGGGCGCCGCCGGTGGCCTTCATCGCGATCCGGTCGAAGCCGGCGGCCTTATACGCGGCCAGATCCACGACACCCTGGTAATGGCTGATGTCGGCAAATCCCACCGGCATGTGCGTCCTCCTCAGAGTTCTACCAGCAGGGTGCGGCGGGTCGCGGTCAGCGTATCGGCGCCGTTGGTGCTGCGGTATTTGTGCGCGAATGTGTGCAGCCCGGTGGTGGTCGCGACATAGGGCCGCAGGCTGCCCTGGGTGAAGGAGATGGTGTCCAGCGTCTCCGCGCAGTCGTCATCGACCGCGGCGACGGTGTCGGCACCGGAGACGGCGAAGCTCATCCGGGCGGAGTGTCCGGCACCCCCCGCGGAAATGGTCAGCCGGGACTGGGTGTAGACCCAGGCCGTCTGGCCGGCGTACATCCACACGCCGGCCACGGTGGGGCCGGCGCCCCCGGCCAGGTCGGCGTAGGTGGTGGAGGACGTGGTGGAGGAGGACAGGTCGGTGGCCGCGGCCCGGTACGCCTGCAAGCCCCACACCTGGGTGGTGCCGGCGGCGACCGCGCCGTTGGTGGTGAGCTTCCACAGGGTGTCGGCGTAGGCGGTGCCCTCTGAGCAGGCCACGCAGGTCGCGCCGGGTAGCGGAAAGGCCAGGCTCGCGTCGGCCGCGCGGATCATGGCGTTGCCGTTGCCGCGGTAGGTCCAGACCCCGTTCTCGGCCCCGGTGGTCTGGGCGATGAGCAGCACCCGGTCCCCGCTGGCCAGCGCCACCCCGTCCGCGGTGGGCGAACCGGGGGCGGTCACCGACAGGTTGGTGTCCCGCGCCGCGCGGACCGGCGCGAGCATCCCCCCGGCGGGGACGTAGCGCAGGCCCGGGGCGGCGGTGCCGTCCACGATGGCCAGGTCGCCGTCGTTGCCGCGGGGCAGTCGGACGTAGGCGAGCGCGCCGTTGGCATCGACGATGATCAGGTCGCCCCGGGTGGCCGGCGGCAGCGGGATGGCCTCGGCGAGGCCGAGCCTGGCCGAGGTGGCGCCGTCGTGGACGTGGTCACCAGCGGTGGCCTGGGTGTTTCCCCGGCCGAGGCTGTGATGCTGGGACAGCGGGCCCGCGTCCACGTCGGAGAGGGCGTGGAAGGCGTTGACCTGTTCCGGGTCGGACAGCGCGTAGGGCTGGCTCATCCGAGCACCGTGCCTTCCAGGACGCGGGGCGCGGCGGCGGCGGTGTTGCCCCGGAGGATGGCGGCCAGCGCGGTCATCTCGGCGCCGATGGCGGTCTGCTGCTCGGGGGTGCAGTGCCGGGCCATGATCTCGAAGATCCGGGCCAGCAGCATCCCCGGGTCGGGGGCGTTCTTGTCGTTCTTGATCCGCCCGGTGACTTCCATGGCCAGCCGGATCGCCGGCACGTCACCGCTGGCGGCCTCGCGGACCAGGGCGATGTCGATGTCGGTCCGGGCGTCCCCGTAGACCTGGGAGCCCAGGTCCAGCACGTAGCCCTTGAAGATCGGGTCCTTCAGCCAGGAGTTCCACTCGGTCGGCGTGACCTCGGCGTCGGCGAGCGCCTGGGTGAGGCTCCGGCCGTCGGTAGGGTCGGTGCGGGCCAGGTATTCGCGGACCGCGGCAACCTGCCGGGAGGTGAGGCCGGCGCGTTCCCCCGACACGGCCTGCGTCCAGTCGTCGCAGTCGTCCCTGATGATGCCGTGGTGCCGCAGGTCGAGGATGGTCTGCGGGTTCTCCAGCGCCTCGGCGACCCGGGCCGGCACCATCTTCTTGTAGTTGCTGATCCTCTCGATGGTCGGCAGCTTGCCGAACTGGTTCCACATCTGAACCACGCAGGTCACGACGGACATGCGCTGCCGCTCGGCCAGCGGCAGGTCCCGCCAGCGGCGGTACGCCTGGTGTTCGGCTTCGCCCTTGCGGTAGTCCTCCCCGGTGTACTGGGGGGTGATGACCCGCTCACCGGAGGGCGCTCCCTCGTAGGGGGGCGCCAGGTCCAGGCCGTCGGTGACGTCACGCATGGGACGAGTGTGGCATGTGGGACGAGATTCGTATCCCGTCCATCTTGCATACGAAACTGTCCAGCGCTAGCATGAATATGTTGCGACACTGGGCCTAGCCCCCAGGGAAGGTGTCGGACAACGGGTCCAGAGGTCAGGTAAGAGCCGGCGTCGTGGAGGATCTCTCATGCCGACGCCGGCCACCCGGTCCACCCGGAGAGGATGACGTGCATGACCGACTCGGATCGGGCTCCCGTCCCGGAGCTGCTGGAACGCATCGACGCGATGGCCGCCGAGCGGGAGTGGCTCGTCCGTGAGCTGTACACCGCGCTTCGCGGGAGCCGTGGACCCACGTTCCCCCCCGCGCTGATCGAACGCCTGGCCCACACCGAGCGGGACGAGCGGTACTGGCGCACGCTGCGCGAGCACGCACTGACACTGGCCGAGGAGCTGTAGTGGCGAAGGGCGAACTGTGGGGCGGGGAGAAGATCACCGCCAGGTCGACAACCGGTGCGACGGTTGATCCGAATGCGGGACTGGATGCGGTCACCCGTTCGGTGGCGCAGTCTTCGGCGGCCATGAAGCGGGCCACCTGGTACCCGAAGGACCCTAAGGGTAGGCCGCTGGCGGCAAGCGCCATGACCACCTATGAGGTCTTGCTGGTGCACCACCAGGGCAATTCACGCAAGGCCACCAAGGTGTACAACGCCCACGTCAAACGCGGCGGCCGCAAATAGCATGACGAAGAAGGAGAACGCCGTGACGTCGAAGCCCTACCCTCTACTCCGGATTAACACCTCCAGTAGCTGGTGCGACGTACACGGCTCGCACCGGCCGAAGCCGCTGGTATCCGAGGTCCATCACATCTGGCCCCGCGGGATGGGCGGCCCGGATGGGCCCAGCAACCGGGTCCGGGTGTGCCCCACCGGGCACGTGAACATCCACCGCGCGATCCGCGACCTGCTGGCCGGGCAGCGCCCGCGGGGTGGGCGTAACGAGGTGAAGCTGGCCCGGCAGGGGGTGGCGGCCTGGGTGGCGGCGGGCCGGCCGGGGAGGCCGGAGTGAGCGACCACGAGCTGGTGGAGCCGTCGGAGCAGGGCGCGTCATGGCGGTGCCTGGGCTGCTGTCAGGCCTGCGCCAGCGGCAACCTGTGCGACTGCTGCGACGACGACGTGCACGAGCTGGCGGCGCTGCTCGCCCCGGGCTGGGCGGAAGGATGCGAATGATCGGGACCCGACACGAGCTGAAGACCTTGCCGCCGTATTTCGGCGACGTGGTGGAGGGGCGTAAGACCTTCGAGGTGCGGCACACCTTTGATCGGACCTTCGCCGTGGGCGACGTGCTGCACCTGCGCGAGTGGGATTACAACCCCGACTACGAGGTCACCCTTGATTTCGAAGGTGCCTTCGTGGTCGAGGGTGACATCAAGGGCTTCTACTCCGGCCGGGCGGTGGATGTCGCGGTGGTGTATCTGATGTTGGGGGGTTCGATGGGGATCCCGGCGAATCTCGCTGTGATGGGGATCGTTCTCGTGGATGGAAAGGCTGAGGATGACTGAATCCGGCATTGTCGTCGAGTTCGTGGTGGCATGCGGGAAGTGCGACGAGCCCGCCTACGGCGGCCGTACCCTGTTCCTCGACTACGAGGCGGGTCAGCCGCTGGTGATCGACCTGGACATGCACGCCACCCAGACGTCCTTCACCTGCACCGACCCCGACTGCGGGGTCGTGTCGTACACGGGCGACCTCGACGTGTTCACCGACGACGACGAGGACGACGACCAAGCCAGCGCCAAGCCGGGCTTGGAGTTGGCGGTGGAGCGGTGAGCACCCTTCTCGCGGTGCTGTCCATCTCGTTCACCGCCGCCGGCATGGCCCGGGTGTTCGTCGCCGCTCGCCAGGGCTGGCTGCGCCCGCGGACGGGCCTGGCGCTGTTCATTCCCGGCGCCCTGCTGCTGGTGGCCGTGGGGGTGCTCTGGCGTGACTGGGTGGACTACGGGGTCGGGGCGTGCGCGCTGGCCTGGTACGTGTGGCAGTGGTGGCGTGACGGTGGCGACGACGACTGGCGCAGGCGGCGTCGGCGGTTGGTGAGCTGGGCGCGGTCGCACATTCCGCGGCCGGTGGTGGTGCTGCCGCGGATCGTGACGACGTGACCCTGCGCGTCTACCGGCTCGTCGTGACCTACCCCGAAGGAAGCCGGACGGCGGAGGGCGGCACCACGCCGGGCTGGCGGCCGGAGAAGTGGCAGCCCGGCGAGCCGTTCTCCCGTTTCCGGGACTCCGACGACGGGGATCCCGAGTTCGCGTGGCCGGTCTACGGTCCACGCCAATACCTGACGAAGACCGGCGCGGACCGGCGTGCCGAGATTTTCCGCCGCTACGGTTGCACCGTCGAGGTGGTCGCGTCCGATCCTGCGACGTGGCCGGCCGGCAGTGACGGTACGCCATGACCGGCGGCTGGGTGGGGATGGCCGTCATGGTGGCGGTGTTGGTGTTGTACGTGGCGGTGCTGGAGCACAGGTTCCGGCGCTAGCCTGCAAGCCCCGTCCCGGGGCGGGTCTACCCCGGGCGGTGCCCGCGCATCGTCACTCCGCCTCCGGGCGGGGGCAGCGGGTGGTGCCCGCGTCGGAGAAGTCCGGTGCTGGGGCTAGGCGTGGTGCGGTGGGTCAGGGAATGCCTGCCGCACCACGCTGATATGTGGCGGAGCAGGCGGGCTGCTACGGTGCGTCCACGGACGCGAGGACCCCGAGACCGGGAGCCGGGAGGCACCGAGGGCGGGTGAGCGTGTAGCCGGACTGACCGGCGAGCCATGCACCGTTAGAGGGGCTGGGGCTTCTTTGCGCCTCCGCCTTCCCGGAACGGTGTCCATGGGACTTGGGCTTGCACATGGGGCGCAGCGACCAGACGGGGTGTTGACCTGGTGGTGCGGATCGGTGGCCTGTTCGAAGGGCGGATGGCGGCCGGGTGGTGTCTGGTGGACGTGGTGGCCTACGTAGTGGCGGGTGGTGTTCCGGGATTGTTCCGTCCTTCGGCCGGCGCAGGGCTTTGGCTCAGCTCGGGCCGTGCGCCAGCAGGACAACCCCCATCCATGATCAACTGCGGTAGCCGGTCAGCCCCCCGGTACCTCCTCGCTACGCTCGGCCGCATTTGCCCCACATGGGGACACAACATGACATACCTCCCATGAGGGGCCCGGGTTGTGTCAGCCCCCTGCCAACTGATAGCGTACTGACAGCACCCTGACAGGACCCTGACACAGAACCGGTAAAGGGCCAGGCCAGGACCCTGGCAGCTGTACGCGCCCGCGCGAGAGGGTGTACATTGAGCTGTCTCGGGTCAGCACATTGGCCTGTCTCAGTGTCCTGCTATGTGACATATCAGTGCCCTGTGTCCCATTCGTGCCCTGACCCTTTGTTCTGCCGCGTGTTGTGTCAGGGCTCTGTCACGCCTGGCGTCTTGCGGGCATGCCGAATCCCCCGACGGCCCGGGGGGGACTCGTCGGGGGCTGGCTGGCGCAGGGTGGCTAGGCGGGGGCGCCGCGATCGTCGCGGCACGACCCGCAGTCGGGGAACGTCGCGCGGTGCGCGGCCAGGGTCCGGCCGGTGGATGCGACGGACGTCTCGGCCGGGGTGGACGCCGCGTTGATGCCGCAGGAGGCTGCGTGGCCGGTTTCGGGGGCGCTCAGCGGGACGTGACAGTCCGGGCAGGTCGCCGGGGTGATCTCGGGCATGCCGCACGCGATCCAGTCCGCGACGTCAACCTGAGGGGTCGCGCCCCGGGCCAGGGTGGCCAGGGTGTCCCGCTCGGCCTGGCTGAGAATGCATTCCGGGTTGATCCCGAGCATGGACAGCGCCAGGCGCTCCGCCGCGCACGACGTGCCGGAACAGAGCAGCACGGCCACCGCGTCATTCCAGGCGCCGCGGTACGTGTTCATGGCCTCACGGACGCCGGTCAGGGTCAGACTGCGCGCGTCGCCGTAGGACAGGATCGGGTGGCCGTTGGCCGTGTGATCCGTCTCGTGCCCCGGTACGACGTCGGACCAGCACCACAGACAGATGGCGTTGCGGGTGGACAGAGTGGTCATGAGATCATCCTCTCGATTGCGGCACTGCCCCAAGCGTACCGCGTACGTCAACAGCACGTCCCAACCGTCGGGACCCGTCCGGCTCAATGACTCAGCTCCTCACAGGCGAGGCTCAACTCATCCTCGACCATGTATGCCCATTCAGCGGTGGCAAGGTCGAAACACCATCCGCCCTCGGGCGCGTCCTTGCCCATGGTGGCCCGGTAGGACATTGCGTCCATACCCAGGAAGGCGAGTAGCGCTGCCAGTGCCACCCGGATACCGCCGTGCGCGTGCAGGTCCTGTGCGCTGTACAGAGCCCCGGCGCTGGTATCGATGGTGTAGCTGTACGTCCGTCCGGGTGCGAACGGGTCCGTACCGTCGCACGGCTCCAAGCTGATAGTGCCCCGGTACTCGCCGGACCCGATCGTGATACCCGGCTCAAGGCGGGACGTGATGATCATTGGTGCCGTGAGTGTGTACGTGTACCGCATGACCCTCATCCTCTCAGTACCACACGTCGCATTCACCGTTGGCGTGGTCACACAAACGGTGCTCCTGCCCAGGCACGCTGACATCATAGTAACCCGCGACGTCGTAATCGGCAGGACCGCACGGGTCCTCATCCGTGTGGCCACAACACGGATAGTCCTCACACCGAACCATGACCCTCATCCTTCTCAGAATGCGCATGCCGAGCAACGCGGGAACGTACTGGCGGACAGCACGCCGAAACCGTCCATGACGGCCGGGGCGAGCGGGACCAGACAGCTTTCGCAGTATCGGATCGGCAGCTTCCGCGAGTCCAGCACCTCACCCGTAGAAAGCCGGAAACCCAAATCGAGCAACGTGTCGCAATGCGCCAGCGTGGCCCACAGCAGGGGGCGCCGGTCGGTGCACCCGTGTCCGAAGTGGCCGGGCGGCCGGGCACCGATGACGGCAAGCATGTCCGCGACACGTAAGAATCGCCGGGCGGTGGCGTCCACGCGCCTCATCCTCTCAGGGAAAATGTCTCTCATCCCCCAGAGTAACACCCGTCGTCAAGGTCGGGGTCAACCACCGGGCACGTGAGCTCGTGCAACTGGACGCCCTGCGCGCGGGTGGGGTAGGGGTACTCACAGTCGCACACCATGCCCATTCGCACAGCGTGCGCCTTGACCTTGCGGCGGTAGATCTGGCCGGGGTCAACGGTACGCGGCACTCTGGACATGGTGTGCCCCTTTGCGACTAGTCGGACTCTTCGGCCGAGTATCGCACGTCGGTGATTTCGAGATCGGCATAACCGTCGTCCGCGCGTAGCTCGCGGACGTCGCCAACACCCAAGCCGAAACGTGCCTGTGCGGCGTTCATTGCCGCACCCTCACTGGCCGCGTCCACCGTCACCGTGACGGCGCCCTCCACGTACACCATGACGTCGTAATCCTTGGTAACGCCCGACAGTCCGAGTTCGTTCAGAGCATCACTGACCGTGTCACACCAGCCGTGCCGGACGCTGTAGGAACTGGCGACGCGGTGCACGTCGGCTTTGAAGCCTTCCAGTTCGGCACGGGCGAGATCGAGCGCATCGGTCAGTCGGATGTTCTCCGCGCGTTGCGCGGCCAGCGTGTCCAACAATTCGCTGTCGGGAGTCTGGGGCATCATGAGGTTGTCGTCCCCTCCGGGCTGGCGTCGAACACGGCAGCGAAAATGTCCCCCCAAGCGGCGGCGTTACTGCCGTCACCGCCGTTACCATCCGATCTCCTCTGTATTGTGCTCAGGAGTTGACGACTGGCTGTGGCCCGGCCGGGCCACAGCGTTGCCACCACCCGGAAGATGCCGTCCCCTTCCAGCGGGACCAGGAGTTGCAACGGGACGCCGTGCGCGGCGAGGATCGCACCGGCGAAACACCCGGGCGTGCCGTCGGAGAACACGTAACGGCACGTCGTGTGACTCTCGCCCACTCCCCGTTCGGACTCCGGGTAGACGTAGTCATACCCGCGTGCGGCGACAATGGCCGCCGCGTACGTCCTGACCTGTTCGACGGTCGGCGGGTCGGGCGGGTAGGTCAGTTCGGGTGACGTCATTTACTCATCCTCTCGTTGGCGTCTGCTCCACAGGCGCATAATGGGGTCGAGCATCATGGGCAACCAGACGGCCCACAGGATCACGCTGGCCGCTATGGCGATAGGCGACACATCGTGCCCCCTATCTGAGCCACCAGGACGCAATGGCAGCGGCGAGCATGCACAGGCCGACACCGACCAGCATGGCAGTAGCCCGGGCGTACATCACCGCGACCACCGCACCCATCAAACCAGCCCGGCTGGTCCGACGGGCGGCCAGACCGGTCATGAGACCGGCCAACAGGCACGCCAGACCCAGGACCACCGCCACGGCCGTCACGACCCACCGCCGACCGGCACGGGGGCGAGGTAGGCGCGGAATCGGGCGAGCAACCGGGCGTACGCGGCGCCAGGCGTGACGGGCTCAAGGGCCAGCCACAGATCGGCCACCCGGGCGAGGTCGTCCACCATCACCCGGGCGAGCCCGAGACCTTCGGCGGCCACGCGGGACAGTTCAGCCGGGCTCAGTTCGTCAAGTTTCGCCGTGATGTAGCGCAAGTGGTACAACGCCCACTCCGCGCTTCTGATACCGGCGGCGCGGGCCATAATCTCGCCCGTGGCGAACTGCACGACCATCTCTTCGTACGGCCCGCCGTGGCCCGTGCCGGCGACGGCCAGCACGGCGTGCGCGGTCTCATGCGCGACGGCATTCACCTGCACCATGAACGGGGACTCTGCCCGGATATAGGCGGTGCCCTCACGCTGCGCCGGGCGGTAGCGCAACAGGCCGTCCACCCCGATTTCGTTCAGACTCTCGGGCAGGTGCTTGTAGGTGAGCCCGTATTTGCTCTCGCCGTAGAGCGTCACCAGGACCGATAGTGCAATGGCGTCATCGGTGCTGGGCTCAGTCATCGACGTCACCGACCACCCGGGTCGTGTCGGCCGCCACGAACTCGCGCACCAGCCACCGGAGGCGCTCCAGGGTGGCGTCAGCCCGAAAGAGATCATCGGCCTGCTGCTCGCCGTACTCCAGCCCGAGCACGGTCCGGGCGCGGTCCCACACCCGCACCACCGACACCCCGCGAACAGTTCTCCGAGTATGGGGGTGGTCTTCGGGGGTGGTACGCAGATACGTCCTGTCGCCGAAGAGCGGTACCTCTGCGTATGCCCATCTGCCCCCGGCGGCGGTGCAGACCATGGCCGCGAAGCAGGTCTCCCACTCGCCCTGGTCCCATTCGCCACGCACGGCGGCAGCTTCGGTCTCGGCGAGACCGGCCAGGAGGGCCGTTGTGTTGATCACGGCTCGACCGAACGCGGTCCGGTCGGCACGACCATGCCGGCGTCAATCCAGTCCGCGATGGCGGGGAACTCCTGCGGCTCACTGTCAAACCGCCCGTCATTCAGGACCACCAAATACTCACGCTGGGCATCGTCCATGCCCACGGCGGCCATGAAGGCCTGTGGCAGGCGGCTACCGCCGAAGTTCTTGAGCAGGATGCCGGCAGAGTTCCGGAACTGGAACGAGCCGGCGTCCGAAGGGTCCGAAGCCCACTCGTATTGACACCCCTGGGGTTCGAGATCGGTCCGGCCGCGGAGCTGATCGGCGAGCACGCCGAGACAGCAATAGCGGTACTCGGCTACCGGCGAACCGGCGGTTTCGGTATTCCAGTCCACCGCGCGCAGCGCGCCGCGACCCTGCTTGCCGGCGTAGGCGCCGCGCAGTGCGGCAGTCCATTCCGCCCGTACTGCCAGTTGCTCGGGCGTGGGGACGGGGGAGCAGTTGTCTTCCATTGCGTTCATCCTCTCTGTCTGGTGCTGTCCGCAATCTATCCGGGGTATGCGCACTGCACCAGACCCCGAAAGGGTGAGTGACCGTGTGTAATCAGGGGCGACTCGGCCCCCGGTGTCAGTCCTCTGATACCGGGGTCGGGTGGTGGTGGGAGGGCGGCGCACTGTCACCGTGCGGGCGGATCCGCTCGAAATATGGCAGTCCGTCCTCACCGAGCTGCGGGGAGAACTCCACCCGGTACTGCCCGTCGTGGAACCCGAAAGGTCTCCAGTCATACGACGACAGAAGATCCATCGCAGCAGTGAGCAGCCGGTGCGCCGCCGCGAGCTGCGCCTTGTACAGGTTGATCCGCATCTGGTCGCGCAGGCAGGACCGGCACCTGGTGTCGCCTACGTGGTGCTTCACTGCTGTAGCTCCCACTCGGCCTCGCACTCATCCAACAGCCACCGGATGTCGGCGAAGGTCCGCTCCGGGTCGTCGTTGAAGTCGGCCACACCACGACAGGACGAGTCCTTCAGCCGAAGTTGACGCAGCATCAGATCATCCAGATCCCCCAACGCGGCGAACGCCGCCCATCTCTCAGCGTCATCGCGGAGGGCAGGAGAGAATCCGACCACCCGACGGGCCGCACCCACGAGACAGTTCGGCCCGTGCAGCAAGTCTCCGTAGGCGCCCTGCCCCCAGCCCTCGCCGTTGGGACCGAACAGCTCGCGCATCGCAGTGAACGGGTTCACGGGTTCGGCCTCCACGGGTACTCGTGCGCGCAGTAGGACCGATAGTCGGCCGGACTGATGACGAAACCCGACTTCCCGGCGAGGGAGGGCGGGGCGAAGTCGGGGAGACTGCGCAGCTCCGCCGGAATGGCGGAGGAGCCGATGTAGCCCTCGTCAACGAAGCCCTCGAACTTCCCACCCCGAGCCAGAGACCAGCTCATCACCAGCCAGCCCCGGCGGGGATTGCCGTTCTTGTCGTTCGTACAGGTGACCCGCACCAGTACGCGGGTCACAGTCTCTGTGGACATGGATTCATCCTCTCATCCGCTACTCACGCTAACATGACTCAGAAGCGCACGCAATAAGTCACGGCGCTATTGCTGGCCCCCCCACGCACAGCGGACAGCCCGGCGGATGGTCATCTATGAGTTGGAACATGTTACGCGTAACCTGCACGCTACTCCCGCCCAGATCACGGATCAGCCCGTTGGGGTCGGCCTCATAGGCGAGGAGGTCCGACTCATCTATTACGCCTCCAGCCATGGCCACGCCGCCCGGCGGCCGGCCTCCAACAGAGGAATCATCCGGAAAGTGGCATCGGTGAGCCCACCCAGCTCGTGCCGGTTGCCCGTGCCCGAAGAGAGCGCACCCGCCGCGTAGCCCTCCAGGTTGAATCCGTACATGGGAACGGTCGCGGGCACCGCCGCGGGCACACGCCCGTCCGCCATGGTCTGCATGTCCGAGAGAATGACCACCCGACTATGTCCGTTGTAGGTCGCGCGCACGGCACGGCCGATGTACGTACCGTGGCCCACCTCGCCGGTCCGACCCAGGAACCGCTCGGTCTGCTTCAGCACCGAGCTGCCCACGGGTACGTCGTGGGTGAACACGCCGTCGGCGAAGCCGTACAGGTCCACCATGCCGGGGTTGCGGGCGGCCAGGGCCACCCCGAACAGGGCGGCGGTCCAGGCCGGGGTGACCACGGACCGCCCCAGCCCCTGGGTCATCGACGCGGAGGTGTCCACCAGGACCAGCGTGCGGCCGGGCAGCTCCGGGATGTTGGCGCATGCCGCGGTCAACGCCAGGTCCAGGGCGTGCCCCCAGCGCTGCGAGGGGGCGGCCAGGTGGGCGGTGAGGAACCGGAAGGGGAACTGCCGGGAGCGGGCGACCGCGGCGGGACTGGCCAGCCTGGCGGCCACGTCCGCGGCCACCACGTCGGACACGCCGGCCTCGTCAAAGTTGCGCAGGTTCCGCAGCACCGCCATGTAGCCCATGGTGGGGATCAGCGCCTCCCACAGCTTCGCCTTGTCCACCGTGCCGCCGACCGCGGACAGCGCGTCCTCCCAGGTGGCCCCGGCCAGGTGCAGCACCTGCGGGTCCAGCCACTGGGCCGGGTCGGCACTGACCCGCAGGGCCGCGTTCGCGGCCAGCATGGCCAGGGTGACCGGGATGTCGCCGTCCCGGTGGTGCCGGCGGTCGATGGCGTGCTTGAACAGGTCCCGCTGGCCGAAGGTGCCATTGAGCATGCCGAGCTGTCGGGCGCCCTTGTGGTCGCCGGGGTGGGTCAGCTCCAGCACGTCGGCGAACCGCACACCGTGGCTGCCGGTGTCGTACTTGAGCAGGCTGTACTCGCTGTACAGGCGCAGCGCCGCGTCGCCGATGCCGCGCTTGCCCGCGATGGGGACCGTGCGGCCGAACCGGCCCAGCCAGAAGGCCAGCATCTCCCCGGGCTCGTCGGCGCGCTGGAGCACCGAGCACACCACCTGCCGGGTGGTCACCGTCGCCGACCGGCGCTGCTGCTCCGTCTGGGCCAGACGCTCGTGCGCGAAGTAGGCGGCGCCGACCAGGGAGGCCGAGCGCATGTTGGCGTCGGTGCGCAGCCAGCGCAGGAAGGCCGCCACCCATTCCGGGTCATCCACGGTGGCGGCCCGGACCAGAGCCTCGTACCGGGAGTCGCGCGCCGCTGCGCTCTCATAGAACGTCTTCTGGTTCACCATGTTCTGCACGGCGAGCAGGAACAGCTCGCCCTTGGTGTCGCGGACGTAGCCGGGCGCCCCCTCGTGGGTGAGCGTGGTCGGGGCAGGCGGCGTGGTGATGGGCGAACGGCCGGTAGCACGGTGGTCGGTCGTGTTGAACTTGCTCATGTCACCCTCTCCTTGAGACCCCCACAGGATGCCCGAGATCAGGAGTCGAAGTCGGAAACATAGCGCTCTACCAACTGAGCCACACCACCCCTCGCGGGGTGGTGGCGGGACTCGAACCCGCGGCCTCTACCTCCAAAGGGTGAAGTATCCGGCCTCTGCGCTTCGGGCATTCTGTGGAGTTGTGAACCACCGAGATCAGGACGGGAGCGGAAGTTTGCCACGGCCATCGTGGCTCTAGGCCCACTTAGGCGGGCCTAGAAGGAATCGAACCTTGAAGTATCCGTTTCCCTGCGCTTCGGTGGGCTGAGCTACGAACCTTCCGAGATCACAGTGGCAAGAGGTGCCGGTTTCTCGGGCCGACCGTGCATGGGTGAGAAGTAACTCTTGCTCTCGCTTCGGTAGGTACAGCCTTCCGAGATCAACAACGGCCGCCGGGACGGGTCAATTAATAGTTGAAGTACCCGTTGGCCTTCGCTTCGGAAAGCGCGCTGCGCGATCATCCTCTCTCAGGTCACCTTGTAGGCTTCCAGGATCCACCGGGGAAGGTCGATCGCTGCGGACAACGCTACACCACTGTCCGCCGGGACGGCAACTCCGTTCGCGAAGCCTGTCATCGGGTCCCGGCCGCAAACACATCTGCCCTCATATCCCGCCGAGCTGAAACGGCGCAGCATGTCCGGGACCTCCTCGCCGGGCCGCAGCGGCGCCCGTGCGTGCTCACCCAGGTGGTCGGCGAAGTGCAAAGACGGAAGTGCGGCGGTGGGATTGACCGACCGCCAGCCGCGCATCCACTGCTGGACCGCCCGGTGGGCGGCATCGTGCAGCCAGAACCGATCGTCATGCGCGCTCATGTCGTACGCTCCCGACTCGGTCGCCTGAGGTGCCTGATCCCGCTGGAGCGCTTCATCCCGTCGAGGTGGTCATTCGAGTCGGGCAGCATGTCGCGCAGCTTCTCGGCCAGCTCGGGCCGGCAGTCCGGGCAGGGCACCACCGGGTCGGCGGCCTCCAGCCAGCCGGCCACGCACCGGGTGTGGTCACACCGACAGCGCGCCCACGGGCACGGGATCACCGCAGTTCCTTCCTGACGATTCGGTCGAAATCGGCACAGAGCAAGCGATTGTTCTGCTCACCGGACAGCCGCTGCCACATCTCGCCGAACTCCCGGCGCAGCACCCCAGCCGGCATGTCCGCGATCACCCGGGCGCCGCCCAGGGCGTCGTACACGCGGGCCGCCAGCGGCTCCAGCGCGCCCCGACCGGACCCCTGATTCGACGCCACAGCCACCACGGCGGCCAGTGCCCGCTCCGGCGACGCCCCGGCAAGCAGGCCCAGCGCGTCGTAGACGGCTTTTCGGATGTCAGCCGGACCGATGTACCCGGGATGGGTCTTCGCCAGCATCCTGACGGCCGCCTGGGCGTCACCGAGCGGCAGATCGCCCAGCACCTCGTGCCAGACGTCGGGGGTTCCCTCGGTGAGCTTCATCCCCGGCCAGAGCGCCGCCACCATCGCGACCAGCTCCACCGTGTCGGCCGCGATCACGTCGCCGTCCGCGCGTCCCGCGCCACGGCCCGCTCCATCGCGGCCTGCCAGTCGATCCCACCGCCGAAGTTCGGAGACCGCGCCGAAGGCGCCGAACGGGTGGCCGCAGACAAGATCCAGTTCCGCCAGGTGGCCGGCCAGTCCAGCTTGGTCGCTCC